>Ga0184640_10000030_pt1 | contig 31137 bp, 31 predicted proteins | sample PLM31_200_b2_FD_133161 | JGI IMG/M metagenome (GOLD analysis project Ga0184640, IMG submission 133161) | Groundwater sediment microbial communities from an aquifer in East River, Colorado, USA - PLM3-1_200_b2 | ecosystem: Environmental > Terrestrial > Soil > Riparian zone | place: USA: East...
CCGATGCTCAGCAGAGCAGGGCCGAAGAGGATGTCAAGATTCTCAGCGCGATGCTCAATGACCTGATCAAAGATACCGGCCAGTACCCTGGAGCCATGATTGGAGCCAAGACCTTTCTCTGCACCCCCGGTACTCTGCCCACCGCAGGCGCCGTAGGCACCTTTCTGGCTACCGCAGTGAACTGCGGCCTGCTGGCGAACCATCTCCCCCTCAACGACCCCAACGAAGATGCCACTGTGGGTGGCGCGGGTGATTACCGCGCGACCGGCAAGCAGAGGTGGAGAGGGCCCTATATTACGACGCTGAGCGCAGATCCGTGGGGCAACCCCTATGTCGTCAATGCCTCGACTCTGGTGGGCGGGAATACCGCTGCCACCTGGGTCATCTCGGCTGGTCCCAATGCAACTTTTGATACCGCCGTTACCGCCGCTGCCCTGTCCAGCGATGACGTGGGAGTAAGAATAAAGTAAGAGTAAGATCCTGATCATAAAAAAAGAAACCTTTAAGTAAGAGAGGAGAAAAAAATGGAAAAGAAAAAGAAACGCGCCCAGGGCTTTACACTGATCGAGATGATCTTCGTCCTGGCGATCATTCTTACCTTGATCGCCATCATCACGCCGCTGGCGATGGACAAGCTGTCTCAATCAAAGACCGCCAAGGCCCAGGCAGACACCGACGCCATTGCCGCAGCAGTGACGGGCTTTTTCAGCGACCTGGGCAACTTCCCCAATTGTGATTCCGCGGACTGCGATCCTTTGAATACGGCAGCCAACAACTTGAGATATCTCGCCGTGGGCACAGGGCTAGGAGATCTTACGCTCCAACTGCCCGCAGACACCGGTGCTCTTTGGAGTCTGGCTGGTGATACGTCAGGTACTCCAGCAAGCAACAACCTCTTCAATCATCTCGCGATCAATGATCCGAATGCCGCTGGAGGGTCTGATCAGGCTGGTGTGGACTATCGAACCACAGGGAACGCTAGGTGGAGAGGCCCCTATATAACTAAACTGGGAGTCGATCCCTGGGGCGCTGCTTACCTCGTTCATGTCGGCGCCATGCAGAGCACCGGCTGCCCAGTGAACTCAACGGGTGCCACTCCCCTCTGCACCGTCCCATTAGCCGGAGCAAGGGGCTGGATCCTCTCCGCCGGGCCGGATGGAAACCTGGATACCGGTCCGACAGCTACTGTGCTGGGCAATGACGATATCGGCTATATCTTCTGCACCAACTGCTGAGCGCAGCTTGCAAAGAATCCTGACTTGAGAAAGAATAGGCGCCTTTGGCGCCTATTCTTTCTTCTGCCTATTCGCGAGCCCCCTCTACGCCCGTGGCGCGGAAGATCACCCAGGGAATTATCATCCTCTGTTTTTCTCTCCCCCTGGCTTTTTTTCCCGGTCTGATCAACCTCTACCGGTTACCCAAGATCGCTCTCTTTGCCCTGCTGACTTCTCTCCTGTGCTGGCTCTGGCTTCTGGATCAAAGCCGCCGAAAGGCCTCTCCCCCTGCCCTTCCCCTTTTTTTTCCTCTCCTCTTCTATCTGCTTGTGGCTACCCTCTCCTTCTACCGCACGATCAACCCATTTCAAGGTAGCATTTTGTTTTTCCTGCCCATTCTAGGGATCGCTCTTTTTTGGCTCACGGTAAATTATATCGACTCAGAAAAGATCGCCCCACTCTTTCATTGGACAGTCATCTCTGGAACCATAATGTCTCTCCTGGGCATCGCCCAGGTTTGGGGGGCGGATATTCCTACTCTCATCCTCACGGGCGGTCCGGGCTCGACCCTCGGCAACAAAAACATGGCCGCCCACTTCCTCCTCTTTGTTCTTCCGGTATCTTTCTATCTGCTCCTCTCTTCTTCGGAGCCGGCCCGTGAATGGCTCTACGCCACCTTTGCCGGCCTTATGGCTACCTACTTTATCTACACCGGCACGCGGGCGGCCTGGGGCGGAGCGATGGTGGGCCTCCTCGTTCTCTGGTTCTGTATGCGGGCCTCAGGTCTGACACCGCGAGAAATCGTCTCTCTTCAGAAGCGTAAGATAGCCTTTTTAACTGGGATCACCATCTTCGTCCTGGCCATGAACCTCTTTCCTCCGTACTTTCTTCCCGGCTGGAGAGGAGCGTACTCCGAATCACCCCTTGCCCGGCTAGGCTCCATGATCGAACTGGAGCAAAATCTCTCGGCTCAGAGCCGCTTCGCCATATGGGCCAACAGCCTGGCGATCTTTAAAGATCACCCGCTCCTGGGAGTGGGAAAAGGCAACTTCCGCTTTATCTATCCCCTCTATGCCCAAAGGGTAATCCGGGACTCGTCTTTCGGTCTTCAGTCAAGGGCCGATGATGCCCACAACGACTACGTTCAACTCCTCGCAGAGACCGGAGTCCTGGGGGCCCTGGCCTTTGCCCTCATCCTTATTCTGCTTTCTCGAAGGCTCTGGCAGGGTTTAAAAAAACCGGCGCGTCCTCAACTCTTTCCCATCACTTTTGCCCTAGCAGCCATTCTTGTTGAGGCCTTCTGGGATTTCCCTTTTAACCTTCCGGTCCCTCAGGCCTTCTTCTGGATCTACTCAGCCATTGTCTGGAGCTTGACGCGGGATTCTGAGGAGCTGCCTCAAGGGTCACCGAGGGCCTTCTCGCGCGCCCTGGTGATCCTCTTAGCCCTCACCGTGACTTGCTTTGCCGTCTTCATGCTTTCCTCTCTGCGCGGCGAGCTCTATTACAGCCGCGGGGACCGGGCCTTCTACCAAGGCAGGTTGGCGGAGGCGGAAAGGGACCTCAAGCGCGCAATCCAGGCCCGCCCTTCTTATCCTGCTTATCATGCTTATCTTGGCCGCTACCATTTCCTCTATGGCCTGTTGATGCTGAGAGAAGAAAATTACCCGCCGGCTATCGTCTCTTTCCGGCGCTCGCTCGCCCTTGACCCCTATGACATCAATACCCTGAACAACCTGGGCGTCGCTTATGCCTCAGCCGGCGACTCCACCCAGGCGATTCGTGCCTTCGAGGTCTCGATCCGTATATGGCCGCATGAAGCTACCACACACAGGAATCTGGGAACGATCTATGCCCTCAGGGGAGAGAGAGACAAGGCCATCCATCACTTCCATATTGCCCTGAGCATCGATCCTGAAGACCCCAAGGCATTAGCAGCGCTGAGGCGCCTTGAGAAACCTTAGATCCGCTACACAAACAACGGCGCCAGGATCAGTGTGATGGTGCTGAGGAGCTTGATCAGCACGTGAAGGCTGGGACCGGCCGTGTCTTTGAAAGGGTCGCCCACCGTGTCCCCGACTACGGCGGCCTTGTGGGAGTCTGATCCTTTCCCTCCGTATTGTCCGGTCTCGATATACTTCTTGGCGTTGTCCCAGGCGCCGCCGCTGTTATTGAAAAAGGTCGCAACCAGAATCCCGGCGATGGTCCCGATCATCAAAAAGGCCGCTACCACCTCTGCGCCCACGCCGAGGAGGCGAAAGACGAGGCCGACGATGATGGGCGTCCCCACGGCGATGAGTCCTGGAAGGACCATCTCCTTCAAAGCGCCCACTGTGACGATGTCCACGCAGCGACCGTAGTCGGGCCTGACAGTACCCTGGAGGATGCCCGGATTTTCGCGGAACTGGTCGCGCACCTCTTGGATCACATAGAAGGCGGCTTTCCCCACCGCGCGTATCGCCAGGCCGGAAAAGAGAAAGACCAGCATCGCGCCCAGGAGCCCGCCGACAAAGACCTCAGGCTTGGCAATATTGACCGCCTCCAATGGGCGCCCGTAATGGGCTACCTCATCGAGATAGGCAGAAAAGAGAAGGAAGGCGGCCAGGGCCGCAGAGCCGATGGCGTAGCCCTTGGTCAGGGCCTTCGTGGTATTGCCCACGGCATCGAGGCGATCGGTCCTGCGGCGCACCTCCTCGGGCTCCCGGCTCATCTCGACGATGCCGCCGGCGTTGTCCGTGATCGGGCCGAAGGTATCCATGGCCAGGATGTAGGCCGCTGTCCCCAACATTCCCATGGTGGCCACGGCGGTGCCGAACAGGCCGGCATTCGGCACGCCGCTCGCCTGGCCTAAATAATAGGAGCCGATAATCGCCGCTGAGATCACGATCACCGGAAGGGCGGTGCACTCCAGCCCCACCGCGATCCCGGCAATGATGTTGGTAGCTGGACCCGTCTGGGAGGCCACGGCAATCGACTTGACCGGACGATATTTGTACTCGGTATAGTACTGGGTGATATAGACAAAGGCCTGACTGGTCATGATCCCGACCACGCCGCAGAGGAAAAAATAGAACCACGCCGAGGCCGCCCCTGGGTGCGTCACGGGATCGACCTGGAGGAGCCATCGGGCGGCAATGAAGAAGCCGGGGATGGTGAGGGCCGTGGTTACATAGTAACCCCGGTTGAGCGCGGTCATGGGATCTCCCTGCTCATCGGTCTTGACGATGAGGATGCCGACGATCGAAGCGATGAGACCGAAGGCGCGCGCCACCAGCGGGAAGAGGATCCCTTTCAGTCCAAAATAGGGGAAGAGCCCTACTCCCAAGATCATGGCCCCGATATTCTCCGCCGCGGTGGACTCAAAGAGATCCGCGCCGCGGCCAGCGCAGTCTCCGACATTATCCCCCACCAGATCCGCGATCACGGCCGGGTTGCGCGGGTCATCCTCGGGTATGCCGGCCTCCACCTTCCCTACCAGATCGGCTCCGACGTCCGCTGCTTTGGTGTAGATCCCGCCGCCCAGTTGGGCAAAGAGGGCGACAAACGACGCGCCGAAACCATAACCCACGATCGTGAAAGGGATCTTCTGCGGCACATGTCCCATCCACTCCAGCAAGGCATAGAGCCCGCCGACCCCTAAGAGACTCATGGCGACCACGAAGAGCCCAGAGACGCCGCCCCCACGGAGCGCGATGCGCAGGCCTTGGTTGAGGCTCGTGCGCACGGCTGCGGCGGTTCGGATGTTGGCGCGGATCGACACCCACATGCCGATGTACCCGGCGATGAGTGAACACAAGGCGCCGAGGATGAAGGATAGCGTCGTCCACAAGGCAAGCTCCAGAGGAGGAGCGGGATCAACAGGATTGGGCGTGCGAATGTAGCCGTAGAGGAGAAAAATCAGCAGGGCCAAGGGAGCGGCCAGAAAGAGAATAGTCTTGTTCTGACGCCTCAGGAAGGCCTCTGCCCCCTCTTTGATGGCATTGGAGATCGCCTGCATCTCCCGCGTCCCGGTGTCGTGTTTTAAAACGTGCCAGGCCAGATAGCCGGCAAAGAACAGCGATCCCAGGCTAACCACAATGACGAAAAAGATCATAGAGATGTGTGATTCCTTTCTCGCGCGAGATTTCAATCCCCCCTGCGCCAGATATAGGCCACGCCGATGCTGAGCAGGTAGAGCAGGGCCATAGGTACCGCCAGGAAGGTCTGATTGACGACATCCGGTGTCGGGGTCAAGATGGCGGCCAGAATAAAAATAACCACGATCGCATAGCGAAACGAGCGCCACATCATGCGGTAATTCCACAGCCCCAGGCGGACGAGGAAAAGAGTAAAGACAGGAAGCTCAAAGGTGATGCCAAAGGCCAGGACCATACGGAAAAAAAGGGTGAAATAGTCGGCGATGCGTATTTCCGGAGCGACTCCGAGGGAGCGGTACTGATCGATAAAATAAAAAAAAGCCCGCGGCAGCACGACCTCATAGCAAAAATAGGCGCCGCCCAAAAAGAAAAGGGAGGCGGAGACGACAAATGGGATGACCAGCCTTTTCTCCCCCGGACGCAGGGCGGGCGTGAAAAAACGCCAGATCTGGTAAAAAATAACCGGGGCGGCGAGGAACAGGCCCCCTACCAGGGCCACTTTGATCTCGGTCAAGAATGCCTCGGCAACTCCAGTACCAATCAGAGTCTGCCCGGGCTGGAGAATCCGCTTCAGCGGAGCAGCCACGAAGGCAAAGAGGCGATCTGAGATGGAGTAACTCAAGGCAAAGGCCAGCACCACCGCCCCCAGAGACTTTATCAGACACCATCGGAACTCCTCCAGGTGCTCGGTAAAGGTCATGTAAGGCTGCCGGGCCATTATATAGCATCAGATCAAATGAAAGCTCCGCTCAGAGCTGGGTCTAATTGCAAAGAAGGGGAAGGACCTTGGTCCTTCCCCTTCTGGGCTACTCAACCAAGATGGAGAAATCGCCCTACTTTGTCTTTGCACCCTCCGCCTTCTTTTCCTGCGGCTTGGCCTCTGCCGGAGCCGCCGGAGTTGCCTCACCGCCTGCAGGGGCTATAGCGCCCGGCTCACCAGTCCCGCCACTAGCTGGAGTGGTTGAAGCTGATGGTGCCGGTGTTGGAGGAGCTGCCTCCTCCTTCTTGCCGCAACCGGTAAAGGCAAGAGTCAAAGCGAAGAGGGTTACGACCGACCATGAAACTATCTTTTTCCTCACCCTTGTCACCTCCTTTCACCAATCTCTCGAACAGACTCCCTCACTTAAGCGACTTTCTTATTACACAACTCCGGCCCTGTTGCAAGGGGCAGTGAAGACTACGATAGGGCAGCCATTTTTTTATTTTCTATCTGCATCTGAAGCACGCGACGCTCAATCAAATGAATTCTCCGGACCGAAAAAAGGCGGGTAATTCACAAAAACTGTGGATAAGTTGTTCATAAGTCGGATTAGGGCGCGTCAGAAGCCCAAAAGACCGCCTGTAAGAACGGATTGCCCAAATTATCGTCACAATAATTATAAGAAAATCAATAAATTATCGAGATATCCTAAAATTTCCCCGCTTCATTCTGTGCCACGCTTGGCAGATCATCTGGCGCTCCGGACTACTCCAGAGGAGACTCAGAACCAGATAGAGCGCCAGCCCCAACCCGAGCAGCAGCAGGAAGGTCGCCACCGGGGTTAAGATAGATTTTTTTTCAGCGATCCAATCGATCCTCCGGGCGATAAAAAGGAGCGGAAGGGCCATCAGGAGAGAGTTCAAGAGACTGCGCAGGAACGAGAGGAAAAAATCTCCCCAAGGGAACTGACCCAAGCGGTAACGGAGCACGACCAGCAAGAGCAGGAAATTAAAAGTGGCAGAGACCGATGTCGCCAGGGCCAGCCCGCCATGAGACAGAGAAAACAGGGCGAGATATTGGGAGAGGGTGGCAATCACGTGGCTCAGGAAACTGCTATCGGAACTTAAAGGCAACTGGCCCATCAAGATTAAACTCAAGATGATATTGAGGACAAAGGACCATAAAGCTATCCACACGGGCGTCCTAGTATCTCCCATGGCGTAGAATGCCGGGACGACCACTTTTGTCCCAGCGATCCCCCACAGCCCCAGCGCGTAATAGACCAGGGCCTGAGCGGTTTTGAGGGTGGCGTCGGCGTCAAAAGCGCCTCTCTGAAAAAAGAGCGCAAACACCGGAACGGCCACCACCATGAGCCCGACGGCAGCGGGGAGAGAGATGAAATTCATCAGTCGAAGGGTATGAGAGAGAGTGGCGCGAAGCTCGGCAAATTCCCCCCTGGCCACCAGAGAGGAAAAGCTGGGCAGTGCGGCGGTTCCCAGGGCAATGGCAAAGATCCCCACGGGAAACTCTAGCAGTCGATCCGCGTAATAGAGATACGCAACGCTCCCGCCTGGAAGCATGGAGGCCAGGATGGTGCTGACCAGGACATTGACCTGGTAGACCGCCGCGCCAAAAACAGCCGGACCCATGAGCAAGAGGAGGCGACGGAGAGCGGGATGTCTCAAGTAGAGGTCGAAAGAAAAAGCGAAGCCATGTCGGGACAGATAGGGGAACTGGAGGAGGAGTTGGGCCATGCCCCCCAGGAGAACCCCGTAAGCCAAGCTGGTCACGGGCTCATCGAGGGAAGGAGACAAAAACAGTGCGCAGAAAATGATCGACAAATTGAGCAGGACCGGCGATAGCGCGGGGGCCATGAAATGACGCAGAGAGTTCAACACCCCCATAGCCAGAGCGACCAGGCTGACAAAGAAGATATAAGGGAACATCAAACGGGTGAGCAACACAGTGAGGGTGAATTTTTCCGGGTCGGTCGAAAAACCCGGAGCAAAGAGACGGGTCAGGGGGGCGGCAAAGAGGATCCCCAAGAGTGTCAGGACGGCCAAAAAGAAGATGGCAAAGGTAAAAACGATTCTGACGACTCTCTGAGCCTCTGCTTTACCGTGGTGGGTGAGATAATCAATCAAGACCGGTATAAAACCCGCCGTAAGCGCGCCCTCCGCGGTGAGACGGCGCAGCAGGTTGGGGATGCGAAAGGCAACCACGAAGGCATCAGCCGACCCTCGAACCCCAAAGAGGTAGCCCAGCACCATGTCTCGCACAAGGCCGGTGATCCGGCTGAGGAGGGTGAACAATCCCACCACGCCCGCCGCCCTTGTAAGCTTCCCAGCCTCTTCCATCGCGTTGACTCCTTGACGAGTTAGTGATAAACAAAATCTGGTTCAGGAGGAGTGTCTTGGCCTTACACCTATCGGCAATCAAGCGACAGCGGCAGAGTTTAAAACGACGGGCAAGGAATCAGGAAATTAAATCCGGGATTAAGAGCCTGATCAAGAAGGTTCGGAGCGCCATCGAGAGCAAGAATAGAGACCTGGCCCTGGCTCAACTCAAAGAGGTCAACCGGGCTCTCAATAAGGCCGTCACCAAGGGGGTCTTCAAGCGCAGGACCGCCTCACGCAAGTTCTCCCGCCTGGCACTGTCGGCGGGCCGTTTAGCCGCCAGTGGCTAGCTCCCTCGTTAAAACATCTCCATGAGCCTCTGATGAAGCTCGCGCGCCAGTCCCTCCACCAACTTCACTCTCGCTTCACGCCTCAGGGTTTCTGTTAGCTGGGCATCGGTAAATGGACGCAGATCTTCGGGATTGAGGGTCCCGCTCTTAAACTCGGAAGAGCTGGTCACTATGGCCCCCCGGGAGCCGCTATAGAGCTGGGTGAGTCTCATCCCCTGGGCGCGCCACAAGACCGCTTCCGGGACGCGCCGTCTGAGGCTCAGATCCACAGCCAGCGCGGTTTCAAACTGAAGCGCTTCATCCTTGCTATTGCCCGCGACCACCCGGCTCTCCAGGGAACGGACCACGCCGCTCAGTATCGCATCCGCCTCTTCTGCCTGATCGACGACCCGGAGCCGTCCCTGCCGGTGAAACTCGCTCCTCAGGGCAAAGGCGATCTCTCTGTCAATCCCTGCGTCCCGACTCCTGTTGACCAGCGGTTCGACATATAGGGTCCGGACATCCTGCGGGAAGCCCTCTCCCCCTGGCGAAAACCGATAGCCGCAGCCCATTCCCGTGAGGACCAGCACGAGGCCAAGAACCGCAGGGCCCTTGCGGATTCTGCCCCGCGAATTTTGCCCTGGGCCATTTACAGTCATGCCTGACCCTCGAGCACGATATTGACCAGCCGGCGCGGGACCTGGATCACCCGCCGGACCTTCTTACCCTGAAGGAATCCTTTGACCTTAGGTTCGGCCAGGGCCTCGGCCTCGATCCGTTCCTTGCTCGCATCCGCTGGCACAGTAATCTTTCCCCGGACCTTCCCATCCACCTGAACGACGATCAGCAACCGCTCCTCTTCCAGGGCCTCCTGAGAATAGGCCGGCCAGGGGACTTTCTCCAGGCTCTCCTTGTGACCCAGGCCCTCCCACAGCTCGTTCGCTATGTGGGGCACAAAGGGATGGAGGAGGACGATGATGGTCTCTACTCCTCCTTTAATCAAGGCCGCGCCCTCTGCTGTGCGCTCGGGCTCCTCTTGAGCCCCGCTTAAGCCATTCAACAGCTCCATAACAGCAGCGACGGCGGTATTAAAGTGAAACCGATCCTCGATGTCATCGGTCACCCTCTTGATCGTCCGGTGGATCAGGCGGCGCAGATCCCTCAGAGATGGAGGAAGCTCTTTTGGCGTGATATCCGAGGTGACGCCCAGGAAGAGATCCCGGTTCTGGAAGACGAAACGCCACAGACGGTTGAGAAAGCGGTGGGCCCCCTCCACTCCCTGGTTGTTCCACTCGAGATCCTTCTCCGGCGGGGCAGCGAAGAGGGTGAAGAGGCGCGCGGTATCGGCGCCGTAGGCGGCCATGAGCTCTTCCGGATCGACGATGTTCTTCTTGGACTTGGACATCTTTTCCACCCGGCCCTGCTCTACCGGCCTGCGGCATTGCGGACAGCGCCAGCCTTCCTTCTCGGATCCGGCCAAGTCCCCGGGAAAGAGCCAACCATGCTCCGCGCACCGGTAGCTCTCCTTGCAAACCATTCCCTGCGTCAGAAGGTTCGCAAAGGGCTCGCCTCCCTTCAGCAGCCCGAGATCGCGCAGGGCCTTGGTGAAGAAGCGGGCATAGAGGAGATGGAGCACCGCGTGCTCGACGCCGCCGATGTATTGATCCACCGGCATCCAGTAGGCGGCCTTTTGGGCGTCGAACGGGGCTGAATCGAGTTTGGGCGAAACGTAGCGCAGGAAGTACCAAGAGGAATCCACGAAGGTGTCCATGGTGTCGGTCTCCCTTCGGGCCCTGCCCCGGCACTTGGGACAGCCCGTCTCCGAAAACCCCCTGCTCTCGAGGGGGGAGCCGCCTTTGCCGGTGAGCGGGACCTCGCGTGGGAGTTTCACCGGAAGCTCGCCCTCCGGCACCGGCACGGTCCCGCAGGCAGGACAATAGAGGATGGGGATCGGAGTGCCCCAATAGCGTTGGCGCGAGATGCCCCAGTCGCGCAGGCGATAGCGGACCGCCTTCTTCCCCCACCCCTTCTCCTCAAGAAAGGCCGCGATCTTTTCCTTCCCCTCTTCGTTGGAAAGGCCGGATAAAGGACCGCTATCGACCATCACGCCCTCGTCTACATAGGCCTGAGCCATTGTCCCCGGCCTCAACGTCTCACCCTCAGGCTGGATGACGACCCGAATAGGAAGAGCGTACTTGCGGGCGAATTCAAAGTCCCTCTGGTCATGGGCCGGGACCGCCATGACCGCGCCGCTCCCATACTCCATGAGGACGAAGTTGGCGAGATAGATCGGGATCTTTTCTTGGGTGAAGGGGTTGATGCAGTAGGCCCCGGTAAAAGTCCCCTCCTTCTCCGCCTCCTCGGCCCCTCTGCGGCTAGGGCTCAACTTTTTGATCCGCTCGACAAACCCTCTCGCCCCCTTCTCCTCAGGCGTGCCGCGAGCAAGCTCCAGGGCGAGAGGATGCCCTACGGCGAGAGAGACAAAAGTAGCCCCGTAGATCGTGTCCTGACGGGTGGTAAAGACGGTAAGTGAGCCTTCTCGACCCACTAGGGGAAAGAGGATCTCCGCGCCCGCCGATTTTCCGATCCAGTTGCGCTGCATGGTGAGGACCTTCTCCGGCCAGCCCCCTTGGAGCCGATCCAGATCCTGAAGCAGCTCCTCCGCGTAGTGGGTAATGCGAAAGAACCATTGCTCCAGCTCTTTTGGGCTCACAGGCGTATCGCAACGCCAGCAGGCCCCGTCGATCACCTGCTCATTGGCGAGGACGGTCGCGCACGAAGGGCACCAGTTGACCGAAGACTTCCTCTTGTAAGCCAACCCGCGCCCGTACATCTTTAAGAAGAACCACTGATTCCATCGGTAGTACTCCGGCTCGCAGGTGGCGACCTCCCGCTCCCAATCGTAGGAGAAGCCCATGCGCTTCAACTGGCGGCGCATGTAGGCGATATTCTCCTCAGTCCAATTCTGGGGATGCACCTTGTTTTCAATCGCGGCATTCTCCGCCGGCAGGCCAAAGGCATCCCAGCCCATGGGATGGAGAACATTGTAGCCCCTCATCGTCTTATAGCGCGCTACCACGTCGCCGATCGTGTAGTTGCGCACATGGCCCATATGGATCCGTCCCGAGGGATAGGGAAACATCTCCAGGACATAGTACTTAGGAAGAGCCGAATCCTCGGTCACCCGGAAGCTCCTTCGCTCCTCCCACACCCTCTGCCACTTCTCCTCGATCTTTATCGGCTGGTATTTCGGGTCCATAGACTAATGCAGCTCTTTTGCACCGCTGGTAAGGGCGATCTGGTCCAAGACGCCGTTGATGAAGGGAGGGGAGTCCTCGGCGCCGTAGCGCTTGCCGATCTCAATGGCTTCATCAATGCTCACGCTCACGGGGATATCGGGGCAAAAGAGAATTTCATAGGCAGTGATGCGCAGGATGGTGAGATCGACCTTGGCCATGCGGTGGAGCTTCCAGTTCTGCGAGGATTGCTTAATCAGCCGGTCGATCTCCTGGCTATGGTTCAACACTCCGTGAACCAGGCGGCGGCAAAAATCCTTGGCCTTGGCGTTCCCCTCGAAATGGCTCAGGGCAAACTCAATGGCCTGAAGAGATCTATCTCCGGTTATCTCGACCTGATAAAGAACCTGGAGGGCCAACTCACGACCTTTCCGTCTGATGCCCATAAATTTCAGCTTTCAGTTGTTGGTTATTACTAACAACTAAAAACCGGCAACTAAAAACTGCTCTCAGGGGATTTCCCGGTTCAGGCTGGCCATCTCGATTGCCGTGAGGGCGGCCTCGAAGCCCTTATTTGCCATCTTGGCGCCGGCCCGCTCCATGGCCTGTTCCAGGTTATTGGTGGTAAGGACGCCGAAGGCAATGGGTATCCTGTGTTTCTCTATGGCACTGCCGATCCCTCGGGCAACCTCTGCGGCGATGTATTCAAAATGGGGCGTCTCGCCCCGGATCACTGCCCCCAGACAGATAAGCGCATCGTATTTGCCCGAGGCAGCCATCTTGTGGGCCAAGAGGGGGATTTCAAAAGAGCCAGTCACGCGCACTATGTCGATCTCTTTCTCCTCGGCTCCATGAGACTTGAGGGCCTCCAGGGCCCCTTCCAGCAGTCTTTCTGTGACCAGGTTGTTAAAGCGACTGACGATGATGCCGAACCTCATCCCGTGCGCATCGACTCTTCCCTCAAAAACCTTGGCCATGGCTCCTTGCACCCTATCGCTCTACTTCACTCGCTTAGCCTCCAGTTGGGAAAAGAGGTGGCCCAGTTTTTCCTGCTTGGTGCGCAGATAGTCTATATTGACCTCGTGCGCTGGCACCTCCAGGGGGACGCGCTCCACCACGGTCAGCCCGTAGCCCTGGAGGCCCACAATCTTGCGCGGGTTATTGGTCAACAGGCGCAGCTTTTGAACTCCTAAATCCCTGAGGATTTGGGCTCCGATGCCGTAATCTCTCAAGTCTTCCTTGAAGCCTAATTCCAGATTGGCCTCGACCGTGTCGCGCCCCTGGTCTTGAAGCGCATAGGCCCTGATTTTGTTAGTTAACCCGATGCCCCTTCCCTCCTGGTGCATGTAGACCAGGACCCCTTTTCCCTCCTGATTGATCAATTTCAGGGATTGGCGAATTTGATCCCCGCAGTCGCAGCGCTCCGACCCGAAGACGTCACCGGTAAGGCACTCGGAGTGCATCCGGACCAAAACGCTCTCCTCACTCCGAACCTCCCCTTTGACCAGTGCCATGTGCTCGTGGGAATCTACGTTATTGGCATAGAGAATCGCTCCGAAGGTCCCTCCATCGATAGTGGGAAAGACCGCTTCTGCCACGCGCCGCACCAGACACTCGCTGCGCGAACGGAAGGCGATGAGGTCCGTAATCGAGCCCATTTTTAGCCCATGCGCGGCAGTGAAGGCGGTGAGATCAGACATGAGGGCCAGGGAGCCGTCATCCCGCAGAACCTGGCAAATAACCCCCGCCGGTTTGAACCCGGCGAGTCGTGCTAGATCCACCGAGGCCTCGACTGGGCTGGAGCGCGCGAGCACGCCGCCGCCACGGGCCTGAAGTGGAAAGACATGGCCCGGCACCATGATCTCGCCCGGTCTGGTCTCCTCGCCGACCGCGATCTGGATCGTCTGTGCCCGGCCGGCAGCGGAAATCCCCGGGGCCCCTGCGGCACGCGCTGATATGGGAACGAAGGCATGGCTGACCGCGGAGCTGCTCTCCGGCATCATCGGCGGAATGCCCAACTGCTTCACTCTCTCTTCGGTCAGTGTCAGGCAGATGGGTCCGCGGCCGCGCAGCAGCATAAAGTTAATGGCCTCTGGAGTGATCTTCTCCGCGGCCGCGCAGAGAAAACCGCCGGTATCAGCCCCCTCTTCGTCGATGAGCATGATGGCATGACCGCTGCGAATCTCAGTCAATATCTCTTCGGTGGTGGCTACCGGCATGAGCTTACGCGGCGCCTGGCAGGAGTCGCTGTACATACTTACCAATGATATCGGTTTCGATATTCACTCTATCACCAACCCGGCGGCTGCGCAAATTAGTGCGCCGGAGGGTAAACGGAATCGCCGCGACAGAAAAGCTGGGCTTGTGACATTCATTAATGGTCAGACTGATGCCATCCACGGAGATCGAGCCTTTGGGGACGAGCCGGCGCTGAAAAGGCTGAGGCACCGTGAACTGAAAGAAGGTGAATTCCCCTCTCCGGTCAATCCTCTCAGTGATCCCGACCCCATCCACATGGCCGGTAACCCAATGGCCTCCAAGGCGATCGCTCAGGCGCAAGGGACGCTCCAAGTTGACCGGATCTCTCGGTCTGAGATCCCTGAAATTGGTCCGTTCCAGGGTCTCAGGAGAGACATCGACCGTAAAGCAGCCCTTGGATCTCTTGACCACAGTCAGACAGGCCCCGTTCACCGCGATGCTGGAACCGACGCCGATCTCTTTCAAAGGGAGAGAGGTCTTTAGGGTCAGGACCCCGGCGCCACCGCGCATCTCCCAGCGGTCGACTCGACCCACATCCTCAATAATGCCGGTGAACATAAGAGGTAAACAGTAAATAGCGAATAGTCCCCGCCCGCCGTTCACTTTTTACTATTCACTTTTCACTACCTGAGATATCCCGAGACGAGAAGATCCTCTCCCAATCTCCTCACCTCCACGTCCCTGACCTTCTGCGCCTGGCTTACCCGCCGGATCCCCAGGGCATCAACCATGCTCTTTCCCGCCCCGCCGATGATCTTAGGGGCATAGAAAAAAAGGACTTTATCCACCAGCCGCTCGCGCAGGGCAGCCGTTGCCGTCACCATCCCCCCTTCGATCATCACGCTGAGCAAACCCATTCTGCCCAATCTCCTGAGAACGGGGGCAATGGGGATCTTCTCCCGCACCAGAGGAAAGTTCCAGACCCTCGCCCCATAGGCCTCAATGGCTTGAACCTTTTTCCTGGGCGCCCTGGGAGCGGTGACGATGATAGTCTTCTCAGGCCCGCGTTGGTGGAACAGGCGGGCAGTGAGGGGAATGCGCAGATGGCTGTCGAGGATGACCCTCCAGGGATCGCGGCCTCCGGGAAGCCGGCAGGTCAGTCTGGGGTTATCAGCCACCACGGTTCCCACCCCTACCAGGACAGCGTCCGTCTGATCGCGCAGACGATGGACATAGCTTCGCGCACTCCTCCCGGTGATCCACTTGGAGTCTCCGGTCGAGGTGGCAATCCTTCCGTCCAGGGACGCGGCGAGTTTGAGAACCACAAAAGGGACGCGGCGCGTGATGTACTTGACGAAAGCCTCGTTAAGCCTTCGACACTCCGCCTCCAGAAGGCCGACCTGGACCTGGGTCCCGGCCCGCCTGAGCCTGCGGATACCCCGGCCTGAAACCAGGGGATTGGGATCCACCATCCCGGCCACCACCCTCTTCACGCCCGAGCGTATGAGACCGAGCGTGCATGGCGGGGTCCTCCCTTGATGATCGCAGGGTTCGAGATTGAGATAGAGGGTAGCCCCGCGGGCCCCCTCTCCTGCCCGCTTGAGGGCAACAATCTCCGCGTGATCGCCTCCAGCGCGCGGATGGTAGCCTGTGGCAATGATCCTACCGCCCCGGACCACGACTGCGCCCACCATGGGGTTGGGGCTGCTCCTGCCGGCGCCCCTGAGTGCCAGGCGCAATGCCAGGCGCATATACCGCGCGTCAACTTCATCTCCCGCCATCAGGACAACCGGTTCTCCTGTCCCTTTTTGGGTTTGGGCCCCTCTTGCTTGACCGCCGGCGCGCCTTTGTTGCGCTCCTCCAGCAGCTCCTCCAACTCCACCATAAACTCCCCTATGTCCTTAAAGGACCGGTAAACTGAGGCAAAGCGAACATAGGCCACCTGATCGACATCGTGAAGCTCGCGCATGGCAGCCTCGCCGATGATCGAGCTGTGAACCTCTTTCTCTCCTCGCTCCTGGAACAATCGCTCAATCCGGTCGGCAATCGCCTCGATGGTATTGATGCTTACAGGGCGTTTTTCGCAGGCGCGCTTGAGGCCGTTGATGATCTTGATCCGGTCGTAGCTCTCGCGCCGACCATCCTTCTTTACCACCAGAGGCATGGTCTCCTCGACCCGCTCATAGGTGGTAAAGCGCCGGCTGCACTTGGAGCACTCGCGGCGACGACGGACCATAGCGCCATCCTTGCTGAGGCGGGAGTCGATGACCCGGCTGTCGGTCTCGTGGCAGAAAGGGCACTTCATAGAAAGTTAGTGAGCTATGTCCTCAGCCGATGCGGATAGACCGGGAACTTTTTACATAATTCACGGACATCGTCGGCAATGGATTTGAGCGCGCCCTCATCGCCCACGTGACTCAGGGCGCGCGCGATCAGCTCTGCAATCGTTGCCATCTCTTTCTCCTTCATCCCGCGCGTGGTGACCGCCGGCGTGCCGATGCGGACGCCGCTGGTGACGAAGGGTGGACGGGTTTCAAACGGGACGGTGTTTTTGTTGACGGTGATCCGCGCCTTATCGAGGGTCTCCTGGGCCACCTTTCCGGTCAGCTCCGACTCGCGCAGATCCACCAACATGAGATGGTTGTCCGTTCCCCCCGAGACGAGCCGGAATCCCTTTCCATGGAGCGCCGCGGCCAGGGCCTTGGCGTTCTTAACGATCTGCTGCTGATAGAGCTTGAACTCAGGTGTCAGGGCCTCTTTCAGGGCCACTGCCTTCGCCGCGATCACATGCATCAGTGGGCCTCCCTGAATCCCTGGAAAGACCTTGCTGTTGACCGTCTTGGCATGCCCTGCGCGGCAGAGGATCATCCCGCCGCGCGGACCTCGTAAGGTCTTATGGGTAGTGGTGGTGACAAAATCGGCGTCAGGGACAGGGCTGGGGTGAAGCCCGGCAGCGACCAGACCCGCGATATGGGCCATATCTACCATGAGACAGGCACCGACCTCATCGGCGATCTGGCGGAACCTCTGAAAATCGATGATCCGCGGATAGGCGCTCGCACCCGCGATGATGAGTCGCGGCCGCTGCTGCCGGGCCAGCTCGGCCAACTCATCGTAATCGATGGTCTCGGTATCGCGCCGGACTCCATAGGGCACTACGCGATAGAGCATCCCGGAAAAGTTCACCGGGCTCCCCATAGAGAGGTGACCGCCGTGGGCCAGGTTCATGCCCAGAAAGCAATCCCCCGGGTTCAGGACGGAGAGGTAAACCGTCATGTTGGCTTGAGTTCCAGAATGGGGCTGGACGTTCACGTGATCGGCACCGAAGAGCTGCTTGGCCCGGGAGATAGCGAGCTCCTCGACGACATCGACAAATTCGCAACCGCCGTAGTACCTCTTCCCCGGATAACCCTCGGCGTACTTGTTGGTCATGATAGAACCCTGCGCCTCCAGGACCGCCTCGCTCACCGCGTTCTCCGAGGCGATCAGCTCCAGGTTATGCTCCAGCCTCTCAGTCTCCTTCTGAATGGCCGCGAAGACCTCAGGGTCTGCCTGCTTTAAGAAAGACATATCGAAGTAAATCCTCCATAAGGTCTGATGTCGAAGAGCTGCAACGATGTCAAGGGCTTCGTGAGGGAGGAAGTAAGATGGAGAGCTTTCCTTCGGCTACGAGCCCTGAGGCTTGCCTTTGATACGCATGCCGAGCTCCTGCTCCAGCTGAGCAATCTTGTCCAGGCGCCGTTGATGCCGACCTCCGGCGAATGGGGTCTTGAGCCAGACCTCCACGATTTGTTGCGCCTCCGGTTTCTCTATTGCCCTGCCGCCGAGAACCAGGATGTTCGAATTATTGTGCTCGCGACTCATCCTGGCTCCCTGGAGATCATGGACCAGAGCCGCCCGAATGCCAGGGAATTTGTTGGCCAGTATGGACATGCCGATGCCGTTGGTGCATATGAGGATACCCCGCTCCACCTCCCCCTGGGCAACCCGAAGCGCTACCAGCCGACCGTAATCGGGATAGTCCACGGACTCGCTCCCCTGAGTGCCTACATCCGCCACCTCCAACCCCTGAAAACGGAGACTTTGCACCAGGAAGTCTTTAAGCTCCACTCCGCCGTGGTCGCTTCCTATGGCAATCAACATAGAACGACCTTATCCCCAGATGGCTGCCTCAAACGCTTACCCTCCGCTGCCTCATGATGGAGAAATTCGCAGAGGCGATGGCCCTCTACCATCTTACTTAACCTCTGCGGTTTGTCTCCGAACGTTCAAGGCGAGAACAATCGCTCTCGACGCCCCAACGGCGTCAACCGCTCACCTTCCGGCCACCCTTCTGGCGATTAAGATTTGCGGCTCTCGATGTAGCGAATGACGTCCCGGACCGTTTTGATCTTCTCCGCATCCTCGTCGGAGATCTCCATTTCGTACTCTTCCTCTAAGGCCATCACCAACTCGACGATATCCAGGGAGTCGGCCCCTAGATCCTCTGTAAATGAGGCCTCAGGGGTCACCTCGTTTTCAGCCACACCAAGCTGCTCGCAAACAATCTCTTTGACCCTGGCCTCCACCGATGATGCCATCGTTTTCACCTCCTGCCTAAAAGTTTTTCCTCACATGTAGAGTCCGCCATTGACGCTAATGACCTGTCCCGTGATATAGGCGGCCCCAGGACCCACCAAGAACGAAACGACCTCAGCCACATCCTCGCACGTCCCGAAGCGACCCATGGGGATCGAGTCTAAATAATCTCTCTGGACTTTGGAAGGGAGTCTAGCAGTCATCTCGGTATCAATAAAGCCCGGGGACACGGCATTGACGGTGATCCCGCGGCCGGCCAGCTCTCGCGCCATGGCCTTGGTGAAACCGACAATGCCCGCCTTCGTAGCGGCATAAGCAGACTGCCCAGCGTTTCCCATCTGCGCCACCACGGAGGTCAGATTCACGATCCGACCGTATCGTTCCCGGATCATTCCCCGGCACACGGCCTTGGTACAATGGACCGTCCCCTTTAGGTTCACTCCAATGAGCCGATCCCACTCCTCAGCCTTGAGACGAACCAAGAGATTATCTGAGGTCACACCGGCGTTGTTCACTAGAATATCAATTTTTTTATGCTGGTCAATGATTTTTTTTATTGCCTCTTCGACCTGGGCCTCCTGGGACACATCAAACGGGTACAGACGACCCCCTCCCCCCTCTTTGAGAAGCTGGTTGAGGGTTGCCTCAGCCTCCAACTGATTCTGCCGGTAGTTGATCATCACCTCGGCCCCCAGCCGCCCAAAGACCAGCGCTATGACCTTCCCTATGCCCCGGCTGCCTCCTGTGACCAGCGCGATCTGTCCTTTGAGGTTCATGATGGGCGACTTAATTCAAGATCTTCGTGAGGTCTTGGGGCCCCTCGAGGTTCCGCACCTCTAATTTTGGGCTGATCCTCTTCACCAGACCACTCAGCACCCTTCCCGGCCCGATCTCCAGAACGCGCTGGCACCCCATCTCCTCCAACCGCTCGACCGACTCCTCCCAGCGCACCGGACGGACCACCTGCTCCACCAAGAGCGACTTCACCATGCCGGCATCCAGATTGAGAGCGGCCTCTACATTGGTGACCACGCCGATGGAAAAGGGGTGCACGGCGACATCGGCCAGGACCCGCTTCAGCCCTTCCGATGCCGGGAGCATCAGGGGAGAGTGAAACGGGGCGCTCACGGGCAACTCCACGGCCCTCTTGGCCCCTCGCTCCCGCGCCAAGGCCATAGCCCTGAGTACCGCACCGCGCTTTCCTGAAATCACGATCTGCCCTGCGCCATTGAGATTTGCCGGAGCCACGACCTCCCCTTGAGCTGCCTCCTCGCAGATCCTCCGAACCTGCCCGGCCTCTAAACCCAGAACCGCCGCCATCATGCCCTCACCTTCTGGAACCGCCGCCTGCATCAGCCGGCCGCGCTCGCGCACAACCTTCAGGGCATCCCTCAAGCTGAGAGCGCCGATGCTCACCAGGGCGCTGTACTCTCCCAGGCTATGACCTGCCACGCACAGGGGCTGAACCGGAGATTCCGACTGCAGCACGCGGAGGGCAGCGATGGAAACCGTCAGGATGGCTGGCTGAGCATACTCCGTGAGTTTCAGTTCTGCCTCTGGACCGGAAAAGCAGAGGCGCCTGATGGGTAGGCCCAAGACCTCCTCCGCCTCCAAAAAAACCTGCCGTGCGGCATCGAATTGTTCATACAGATCACTCCCCATGCCCACATACTGGGAGCCCTGCCCGGGGAAGACAAAGGCCATCTTAGTCGTCTCATCCTGCGTCGCTGCCACTCCCTTGACCCTCTACCCTGACTTTCCCCCACCGCCCTCAACCAGTCCTGCCAAGCCTTCGATGATACGGTGGTTGATATCATGGGAGACTGCCTCCTGGGCCACCCGGATGGCATTTTTAATGGCCTTAGGGCCAGACACGCCATGCCCGATGATCGCCACGCCGTTCAAACCCAGCAACGGAGCCCCACCATATTCCGCGTCATCAAGCCGGGCATAAGCCTGAAAGAGGGCCTTCCGGCTGAGAAGGTAGCCTAAACGGCTAAGATAACTTTTCTGGAAGGCATCTTTCAACACTCTGACAATAAGGCTGGCTACTCCTTCCATGGTCTTAAGGGCCACATTGCCGGTAAAGCCATCACAGACCACAACATCGACCGTCCCCTTGCTGATATCCCCTCCCTCCACATAGCCCATATAATTTAAGGGGGTCAAACGGAGCTGCTCGCTTACGGCCCTGGTCAGGTCATTGCCCTTCCCCTCTTCCTCCCCGTTGCTCAACACCCCCACCCGGGGTCGAGCAATACCGAGAACCCCCTCCGCATAGATAGAACCCATGAGAGCAAATTGGACGAGGTGGCTTGGCCGGCAGTCCACGTTGGCCCCTGCATCAATGATCACTGTCCCTTTGCCTTGCGTGGGCACCACAACCAGGATCGCTGGCCTTTCCACTCCCGGGAGGTTTCCTAAAACAAACATCCCCGTCGCCATGAAGGCCCCGGAGTTGCCCGCGCTGACCGCGGCCTTAACCTCCCCTTGCTTTACCAGTTCGCAGGCCACTCTCATCGAGGAATCCTTCTTCTTGAGTGTGGCACTGGGAGATTCATCCATGGTCACGGTCTGAGAGGCAGGAACCACCTCAACGGAGGAAACCCCTGCGGAATGGCGCCGGAGCTCCTTTTCAACCTGCTCCTTTTGACCGACCAGGAGAACCTCGATCCCAAGGTCCCTGGCGGCAAGCAGCGCACCTTCAACCACAGCACCAGGGGCGTGATCACCCCCCATCGCGTCAACGGCGATCCGCATAGGCCAAGAAGGAAGGGTTAGGCCTCTTCGGCAGGCAGCACGGGTCTCCCGCGATAATAGCCGCAACTGGGACAGGCCCTGTGAGGCAGAGAGGCCTCCCCGCACTTGGAACACGCGCTCCATTGGGGTAGAGATAAGGCGTCGTGGGACCTGCGTTTATTCCTCTTGCTCTTGGAGGTTCTTCTCTTGGGTACAGCCATTTTTTTATCCTACTTCATTCCGACTAAAGGCAGAGGCGACAGCGTGCCAATGCCCGGGAAGGCTATCGATCCAATTTCAAAGTACGGAAAATAGCCATCCGCGGATCGTCTTGTCTGGCGCCGCAGAGACAAGGCTCATCGTTGAGGTCAGCGCCACAGCCGGCGCAGAGCCCGCGGCAACGGTCTTCACAAAGCGGACGGAGCGGAAGGGCCAAAAACACCTGCTCCCGAATGAAAGGAGAAAGATCGATCTCATCCACTGCATAGAAACTCAGCGCCATCTCATCTCCACCCAACTGTCGACTCTTGTTCGGCTCAGGTTCAGGGGTCAAGACAAACTCAAATTCTTTCTCAATGGGGAAGCGATAGCCTTTGAGGCAGCGGCTGCAACGTCCCTCAACGGTCCCTCCCAGCCGGCCCTGAAAAAATATTTCCTGGCCGGATCGATAATAAGTAAGGCTCACGTCGAGGAAAGGAGGAAAGCAAAAGTCTCCACCCTGGCCCGAGTCATAAATCCGGCTTAACTCTTCGATACTCTCCGAAAATCTCATCTCTTTGGGTGACGGGGTAATCCGACTCACCGCTATCTTCATAAATCCGCACCACAAAACAGGCTTTCAGTATATGGATTTTCCCATTCTTGTCAAGACAAAAATGGCAAAGGCGAGAAAAAGCCCAAGATTTATTAGCCACTTCCGGCTATAAAACGGAGTTTACAGGATACCAGGTCAGGACTCGAAGTGACGAGCCATCACTGGATGGTAGCGGTTAGAGTAGGTGTGATTTCTTCAATCTTCCCGCGCAGCTCTTCGAAGGTAAAGGGCTTGATGATATAGCCGTTGCAGCCCGCCTCAATGCAGCTCTTCAGGTCAGCTTCACGGAAGAGAACCGTAGCTGCCAGGATAGGAATGTGGCGCGTTTCATGATAGGAGCGCAGGATGCGCGTTGCCTGCCGGCCGTCCATCCCGGGCATCATGATGTCCATAAGGATCAGATGGGGCTTCTCATTCACTGCCTTATCCAGCCCTTCCTTAGCGTGTTGTGCCGAAATGACGCTAAATCCCATCCGCTCCATCTGCCAGACAATCAGGTCGCGCATATCCGGATGATCTTCTATAACCAGGACCTTTTTTACCATAGGCAAGGGTTCCCTTTCTTTCAAAGGCTTGTGCTCACGCTCAGAACCTGAATCAAGACTCTATAAAGGAACATTTATATAGAAAATAAGGGTGGGGTGTCAAGAAGGGAGGCAAACTTTGCTCCAAGTTTCAGTTTTCCCCACGGGCTCAAAGGGGCCGGCCTCCGGGCTGCTTGACCAAGACCAGTCTTACAGTTTCCGGGGTGACTTTAAGTCCCAACCGATCCCGGATGAGGCGGGCAGATCTCTGAGGCCGCTCTCTTTTTAATGACAGGATAGCTACCCTTTGCGTCGGGGTGAGTTTGTGATGATTTCCTGTGCGTCGGTCCTTGAGGCCCTCCGGGCCGTGCACGAGGAAGCGACGAACATAATTCTGGACGGTCCTCAGAGTAACTCCAAGCTTTTGAGCCGCTTCCTTCCGAGTTTGCCTCCGAGCGAGGAGATCTTTAACTACGCCTTGCCTGAGGACTTCCTTCCCATTCTTCATAGTCTTCCCTGATCGTTTAACCTGCCCTTTTGAACAGGCAGCAAGGCCTATGCCATTTGCCTAAGCCCTTGATTTTTCAGCAACCTTCAACGCAAAGAGACAAAAGTATGCGCTGGAAACAAAGACAAAAATTGGCAAGGGCAGATGAAGACGGGAAAGTCCTCACTGGCCCGCTCAACTGAGGGTGTGCTTTTCTTGACAAAAAATGGATAGCCGGATAGATGAAGAGGTCTCATGGTAAAGGTATCCCGACTGACCAAATATTACGGTGACTTCCTGGCCATTCAGGAGATCTCCTTTGCCGCCCAGAGAGGGGAGATCCTTGGGTTTCTTGGCCCCAATGGGGCAGGGAAAACAACCACCATGCGGATCATCACGGGATTTATGCCGGCCACCGAAGGGATGGTTACTGTGGACGGGTTTGACGTCTTAAAAGAGTCCCAGGAAGTGCGCCGGCGCATCGGTTATCTGCCTGAGAATCCGCCTCTGTACCATGACATGACGGTAAGCTCTTATCTAAAGTTTGTCGGCCGCATCAAAGGCGTCGCCAACAAGGATCTGTCACGGGCCTTGGAGGAGGTCTTAGAGAATTGTTCTCTGACCGGGGTGGCTGACCGGCTGGTGAATCGTCTCTCCAAAGGCTACCGCCAGAGGGTAGGATTGGCCCAGGCCATGATCCATAACCCCTCGGTCCTAATCCTGGATGAGCCCACCTTGGGATTGGACCCCAGGCAGATCACGGAGGTCCGCCGTCTCATCAAGGATCTCTCCCGGGACCGGACCGTCGTCCTCTCCACCCACATCTTGCCTGAGGTATCCCAGATCTGTGACCGGGTCGTCATCATCAACGAGGGAAGGGTCGCCGTGGAGGGAAATCTCAAAGAGCTGACCCAGGACATGACCCTCGAAGAGGTCTTCCTCAAGTACATCTCGCTCAGTCTCGGTAAGGAGATCGGAGGGGAGGGAGAAAAAGACTCGGGGCGCCTCTCAGGATGAAGCCGCGGGGAAGATCCGAATGAGGAAAATCTTCATCATAGTGAGCAAAGAGATCCGTTCCTTCTTCGTCTCACCCATCGCCTACGTGGTGCTCACGGGTTTTCTCCTGCTGGGGGGATGGTTTTTTTTCAATCTCCTGTTTCGTTTTAATTATCTCCTCACCCTCTACCGCGGCCTCCAGAACCCTGAAGGTCTGCAAGGACTCAATCTGAACGAGCACGTCCTTTCTCCGCTCCTCCACAACCTCGCCATTGTCCTGGTGATCCTGGTGCCCATCATCACGATGAGGACATTTGCCGAGGAAAAACGCGCCGGCACTTACGAGCTCCTTCTCACCTCGCCGCTCACCGTAAACCAGATCGTCTTGGGAAAATTCCTCGGCTGTCTCGCCTTCATCGCTATGATGGTCCTCTTGACCGGGGTCTATCCTGCCCTCCTGGTGTTCTATGGCAACCCCGAGTTGGGCGTCCTGTTCGCCGGATACCTGGGCCTCTTCCTCCTGGGGACGGTCTTCGTCGCGGTAGGCGTCTTGACCTCCTCCCTCACCGAGAATCAGATCATCGCAGCCGTGAGCTGCTTTGTGATCCTGTTATTGCTTTACGTCCTCTCCTGGCCGGCAGAGACCGCCCGACCCCCTCTGGGAGAGATCCTCAGATACCTCTCAGTCATCGAGCACTTCGGCGAGATGGTGAAAGGTCTCATCGACACCAGAGATCTGGTCTACTTTCTGACGTTGACCTTCCTGGGGCTCTTCCTCACCCATCGGTCCGTGGAAGCCTCGCGCTGGAAATAGCTTATGGGCAAATATCTCCAGATATCGGGCATCGCCGGCGGAGTCCTCACTCTCTTCGGCCTGGTCGCCTTTCTTTTCACCGGCGATATCGGCGACCTCTATGTCCTGCTCCACCTCGGAGTCGGCCTCCTCGGCCTCCTCTCCTACCTCTCCACCCAGGGCGGCAGCCTGCTCCGCTCCCTGCGCCGGCGCTCCGCGCGCTATGGCCTGCACTCGGCGCTCTACTCCCTCCTCTTCGTCGGCGTCCTCATCCTGCTCAACTTTCTCAACACCCGCTATCATTACCGATGGGATCTCACGGAGGCCAAGGTCTTTACCCTGTCACCGCAATCGCTCAAGGTCATCGCGCAGTTGAAGCAGGAGCTTGAGATCTACGGCTTTTTTGAACGGGGGGAAAATCCCCGCGTTACCGACCTCATCAGGGGCTACGCCTACCAGTCCTCGCGGGTCAAATTCCAGGCCATCGACCCAGACCGCCATCCGGAATTGGTCAGGAGGTTTAAGATCCAGCAGTTCAACAGCCTTCACCTCCGCTACGGCAAGGAGTCCACGAATCTTACCGACACCACCGAGGAGGCGATCACCAACACCATCCTAAAGCTCAGTAAGGCAGGCAAAAAGACCGTCTATTTTCTGACCGGCCATGGAGAGCCTAAAGGGGAAGACCGCGACAACGTCCAGGGATACGCGGGGGCCAAAGACGCCCTGGAGAACGAAAACTACCAGGTCAAGGAGCTGCTCCTCTCCGCCCAGGCGCGAGTCCCGGAGGATGCCTCGGTGCTGGTCATCGCCGGACCCCAAAAGCCGCTCCTGGACCATGAGCTCAGGGCGACCGAAAAATATGTGAAGGGCGGCGGGAGTCTCTTGATCCTGCTCTCCCCCCCGGGGAGAGACGGCCTTCGCGGGCTCCTCAAGGATTGGGGCGTGGAGGTGGGAGACGACCTCGTGGTGGATCAGGTGATCCGTCTCTTCGCCGGCCCCTCCCTGGGAGTGGAGCCGATTGTGGACACCTATAGCGGGCACCATCCGATCACGCGCGAGTTCAAAGAGCGGACCATCTTCCCCATGGTCCGTTCTGTGGATGCCCTGAGGTCATCCAAACCGGGCCTGGAAGTGACCTCCCTGGCGAAGACGAGCCCGACGAGCTGGGCAGAAAGGGACCTCGACGGAATATTCAGGCAAGGCAAGGCCGCTCTGGGGCCGGGAGACAAAAAGGGACCGGTCTCCATAGGAGTCGCGGTAGCGGCGAACCTCAAAAAGATGGGCGTGGATAAGGACGGCGAGGCAAAAATCGTGGTCCTGGGAAGCGCGGGCTTTGCCAACAATCGGTTTATCCAGATCTTCTTCAACCGGGACTTTTTCTTGAATGTGACGAACTGGCTGGTGGGCCAGGAAGATCTCATCTCTATCCGTCCCAGGTCCATCCGCTCCTCTCGCATCCAGCTGAGCGAGAAAGAAGGCACCATGATCTTCTACCTCTCCTTCCTCTTTCTACCGGAGATCCTCCTCATCATCGGCCTCGGGGTATGGTGGAGAAGGAGATAAGAGGTGAGCGGGCGCAACACCCTGCTGCTGGCCATCGTCTTTATCCTTTTAGGGATCTACGTCTACCTCTTTGAACTCAAAAAATCCGAGGACAAAGGTGAAAGGCTCCTCGACTTCAAGGCCGATGAAGTTGAAGGCCTCACCCTCACCTACCCCACAGAAGAGATCCGGCTGAAAAAGATGCCTGCCGGGAAATGGCAGATCACCCATCCCCTCTCGGCCCCGGCAGACGAGTCCACTATCGGCAACCTCCTTTCCCTCTTGAACACGAGCGAGGTGAAAAGGACGATCGAGGAAAGACCCACACCCGAAGATCTTAAGAACTTCGGACTCGATCAACCCCAGGTCAAGGTTGCGGTGACCCTGCGGAAGGGAAAGGCCCTGCCGCCGATCCTCGTGGGAGGCAAGAGCGCGCTGGGCTATTCTGTTTACGTGAGGCGGGGAAGCGAATCCGGTGTCCTCTTGACCAGCGCCTCGGTCCTGTCGAACCTGGAGAAAAAGCCCGCGGATCTCAGAGACAGAACGATCCTGGACTTCAGAGGAGATGCGGTAAAGCGATTGAGCCTAGAAGGGGCCAAGGGCAGCTTCGCGCTGACGCAAAAAGGGGCGGAGTGGTTTCTCGAGCGGCCGAGGCCCTGGCGCGCGGACCAGGCGGAGGTCAAGGGGATGCTTTCGACCCTGCGCCGTATGTCGGCCCAAGATTTCCTGGAGGGGTCCCTCGCGAATCTGAAAAAGTATGGCCTGGACCGGCCGCGACTGCGGGTCACGGTCTTCGAGGAAGAAAAAGACGCGCGGCACGAGATCCTCTTCGGCCACAGGAGGCAAGAAAAAAACCAGGTCTATGTCGCCCTGAATCCTGAGGGAAGAGTCTACACGGTCCCTGAAAGTGTCTTTAAGGAACTGGACAAAGACCTGCTGGCCCTCAGAGACAAAGAAGTCTTTCCCTTTGCACGCGATCAGGTGGTGAAACTTTCCATCCACAGGCCCGGGGAAACCCTGATCTTGGTGCCGGGAGAAAGGGGCGAATGGAGGGTGGAGGCGCCAAAAAAGGCCAAGGCCAGTAAGGAGGGGGTCGCTGCCTATCTCGCCGCCCTCAGCGATCTCCGGGCGAACGGTTTTGCCTCAGACGATCTCAAGGATACTAAGAGATACGGTCTCCAACCCCCTTCCCTGAGGATCACGCTCGCGGGAAAAGACGGAAAAAATTTGGCCGGCCTCTTCCTGGGAGGAAAAATCCAGGGGAGATATTATGCCCAGCGAGAGGGCCGTCCGACGATCTACGCCATCGAAGAATCCGCTTTTCACCTGCTGGATAAGCGACTCACCGATTTTTTGGAATTTCTCGAAGAGAAAAAAGAAAGAAAGTGAAGATGAGAGGCGCCCGGAGGAGGACGGGGCAAAGGGTGGAAGCATGATCCCTTGAGAATCCACAGGCTTTCTGTTAACCATTTTCTTATAGTCGCGCCATGAACTTTCCGCAGCACCTCAAGGAACAGTGGGGCGGTAAGCGCTACAACTCGTTCAGTCGCATCTTAAGAGAGACCTTCCACGCTCGGGTCCATAAGGTCGGCCTTAGGATGGACTTCACCTGTCCGAATCGAGATGGTCGAGTGGCCGTGGGGGGATGCACCTATTGCAACAATGACAGCCATACGCCCCGAGGGTATCGAGGGGGGATGTCCGTCCGAGAACAGCTCGAACAGGGGATGGCGGCGCTGCGTCTGCGCTATAAGGCGGAGGGGTTCATTGCCTATTTCCAGAGCTACACCAACACCTACGGCCCCACAGCGAAATTGGCAAGGCTGTACCGAGAGGCCCTCGATTGTCCCGGTGTGATCGGTCTCGCCATCTCGACTCGCCCTGACTGTGTGCCGGATGAGGTCCTGGACCTGATCGCGGATATCGCCCGCCATACTTATGTCTGGTTGGAACTCGGTTTGGAATCGATGCATGACAGGACTCTCCAATGGGTCAATCGCGGACACGGTTTGAGAGAGTTCATCGACGCGGTCGACAGGGGCAAGGCCAGAGGGCTCCGGCTCTGCGCTCACCTTATCCTGGGTTTCCCCGGAGAAAGCCGCGAGGAGATCCTCCAGACCCCCCTCCTCCTCAACCGCTTGGGCATTGACGGGGTAAAGCTCCACAACCTCCATGTCATCAAGAACACGGCTCTCGAACAGATCTATCGGCGCGGCGGTTTTACCTTGCTCGCCCGCGAGGCCTACACCTCTGTGCTGGTCGACTTTCTCGAACTCCTAGCCCCAGAGACTATGATCCACCGCCTGACCGGAGAGACCAATCGGGAGCTGACGGTGGCCCCCGATTGGTCTGTCAACAAGATCGGTCTGCTCAATGCCATCCATCGGGAGCTGGATCAAAGGGATACCTGGCAGGGAAGGCTCTGTCCCGCGAGGGCCGGCGCAGGCGCCCTGCCGATGGGCAACCCACTTGGAGGACCAGAGCTGTGAATGCCCACCTGGGTTTGATCCACGCGCTGCTTCCGACCACCGTGGATCTCCGGGTAACTGTACCGGAAAGTCATCCCTCCACCCGCAACCTGGGGACCGAGCGGGAGGGATCGGGCACGATCATCGACCCTGACGGATATATCCTTACAGTTCATTACGTTACCCTGGGCGCTGAGTCGATTACTGTCACCTTAGCTGACGGAGAACAGTATGCCGGCGAATTGGCGGCCCAGGACTTCGAGACCGGCCTGGCGCTGATTAAGATTCCCGGCCGAGAGCTCCCCTTCCTGCGACCAGCCCCTGCCAAATCCGTAGCGCCAGGTCAGCCGGCCTTTATTATTGCCAGCAGCGGAGAGACAGAAAGGAGGGTCAGCGGAGGATATATCACCTCTATAGAAAGCTATGACGGACACTGGGAGTACCTGCTGGAGAAGACCATCCGCCTCACCGCCTTCAATCCCGGCTTTGGCGGCGGCACCCTGGCAGATTTTACCGGGCGCATGATAGGTGTGGTGTCACTGAATCTGAACGAGATCGGTAAGTTCTGCCTGGCCATTCCCATCGAATATTATTTTCAGTACGAGCAGGAACTGAAAAAGCATGGCAGGGTTCAGAGCCGGCCTCAACGGCCTTGGCTGGGCTTTTATCCCCAGTCTTTTGCCGGCCACATCGTCATTGCGGGAGTGGTCCCCGGAGGACCCGCTGAGAGGAGCGGGCTCAAGGAGGGCGATATCATCGTTGGAGTGGAAAAAAAGGATATCCGCTCCCGCCCTGAGCTCTACCGCGAGATTTGGAAGAAGAAGCCAGGGGAGCGGATATCCTTCCGCATTCTCAGAGAAGAGGGGTCTCTCAACCTGGAGGTCGTAAGCGGCGACCGGTGGGATTTCTACCGCTCTTAATCTCCACCCCCTGCCTTTTTCACCTCACCTTTGCCGACCACCTTGACCGAGAGCGCAGGCGTATAGGCGTCAGGCTCGTACTTGATGAGGACTTTGTCTCCTTCCAGCAGGTCTTTCAGTTTGATCTTTGATCCTTCCTTTTCAAGGTCGGTATTCTCGTCGATGCCGACCACCTCCTCACGGACCTTTTCCTTGCGCTCATACTGGAAGGTGATGGTGCGCTTCCCAACATTGCTGACCACGGCCTCCAGGTCCCGAACCTTCTTGGGCTTTTTTTCTTCCTGGGCGAGACCGCTCCCCAGGAAACAGAACAGGGCCACGGCAACCACCACGAAAGCTCTTAACACCTTCATCGGATCCTCCTTTTTCGGGTGTAACTGTGATGAAAGATAGTCAAAGATCGGGACGGTGTCAAGCTGGTATTCCCACGATCTTCAAGCCACCCGGCCGGCTCGGAAGCAGGGAAGCCGGGCGCCAGGGCATTGCGATTTACTGAAAGCGAAGCAATTGCCTCGCGGGGAAAAAGGGGGTAAAAGAGGGAGACCGTGCGCGCAGAGAAGATGCAGAAGAACCTCGCCTTTTACCGCGTGATCTACGGCGACACGGACCAGATGGGAGTGGTCTACTATGCCAACTATCTCAGGTGGTTCGAGATGGGGAGGACGGAACTGCTCAGGGAGATCGGACTACCCTACACTTCCGTAGAGGAAAAGGGGCTGCGCTTTCCCGTCATCGAGGTCTCGTGCCGATATCACCGTCCCGCAAGGTACGATGACAGCATCACTATCGAAACCAGCCTTACCGATATGAGCAGGGCGACACCGACTTTTAGCTACCGACTTGCTCGGAAAGAGGATGGTGTCCTGATCGCTTCAGGTTGGACCAAACATGCGTGTGTGGATCAGGACGGAGAGGTCACAAAGATTTCACCTGACGTGGAGGCCGCTCTAAAAGCAGCCGTCTCCCCTACTCCTAAAGAAAAATCTCCCTGATCCGGTCGCCTGCTAGTGTTGTGAGTCATAAGTCCCTTTACTTTGATTGTCATTCTGAGCGAAGCGAAGAATCTCGTCTTTCCAAATACATGAGACCCTTCACTTCGTTCAGGGTGACATTGCTTAAGTAAAGA
>Ga0184640_10000031_pt1 | contig 30578 bp, 26 predicted proteins | sample PLM31_200_b2_FD_133161 | JGI IMG/M metagenome (GOLD analysis project Ga0184640, IMG submission 133161) | Groundwater sediment microbial communities from an aquifer in East River, Colorado, USA - PLM3-1_200_b2 | ecosystem: Environmental > Terrestrial > Soil > Riparian zone | place: USA: East...
TCCTGTCGATGTCAGGGTGATTGCGGCGACCAACCGTGACCTCGCAAGTTCTATTAAAGATGGCCGCTTCCGTGAGGATCTCTACTACCGCCTCAACGTGATCCCCATCCCCCTTCCTCCTTTAAGAGAGAGAAAAGAAGACATCCCTGTCCTCGCTCAATTTTTCTTACGCCGATTTGCCTTGGAAACGAAGAAGAGCTTTACCGGGATCACAGAGGGGGCAGAGGCCGGGCTCTTGGCCTATGCGTGGCCGGGCAACGTCCGCGAGCTGGCGAACGTGATCGAGCGCGCCGCCGTACTCGGCCAGGGGCCCGACGTCTCCCTCCACGATCTGCCGCCCCGAATTGCCGGCGCAGAAGGAGAAAGCCCGTCCAACAGTCTGTCGTATCGTCATGCCCTGGAAGCTGCCCGACGGGAGGTCATTACACGGGCCCTGGCTCACACCCAGGGCAATCGGGCGGCCGCAGCCAGGCTCCTTGGCCTCCACAAGACGCACCTCCTGAATCTGATGAAGTCCCTCGGGATCGAGTGAACCCCGTACCACGGCTTCACAGCCGTGGCATCGGGGCTTTACCCTTCGGGAATAAAGCACATTCCTCCCCGCCTTCACCCCGAACTTCTCCGGAAGTTCGGGGTTCACAGGCGGGGCTTCCTGTGGTACGGGGTGAAGGCGGAGCCCAAAAGCAGCAACCCCCAAAGGTTCCGCCGACAGTTTTTCTCGGGATGGGTAACGGCTCCGCACCGACAGTTCCGCGATCCCTTTTCTCCGGGCGTTTTTTTCAGTATGATGGGCCCCAACTGCTATGCCGCTTTACGAATACGAATGCGCTGAGGGGCACCGCTTCGAGGTGGTGCAGAAGGTCCAGGAGAAGCCACTGACCAGGTGCCAGGTCTGCCCGGCCCGGGCGCGCCGGATCATTTCCCAACCCACTCTTCTCCACAACCGCGGCATCCACGTCTTTGACCGGGTAACCAAAGACGATGTCCTGCACAGCCGGCCTTCATCCCTGAAGTCTTTAAAGAAAGATAAATTTTAGTTGTCGTTGATCTTAAGCTCTGTTAACTATTCTCCTCTGTATGCTGGCTAAGGTCCTGAGCGCTGCCCTTTACGGCATCGATGCCCTGCTGGTGGAGGTCGAGATCGATCTGGCCTCGGGGCTGCCCCAGCTCGCCACCGTCGGCCTCGCCGAAGGGGCAGTCAGGGAGAGCAAGGACCGCATCCGCGCCGCGGTGAAAAACTGCGGCTATTCTTTTCCGGCGAAGAAGATCACGATCAATCTCGCCCCGGCGGATATCAAGAAGGAGGGCTCCGCCTATGACCTCCCGATGGCCATCGGCATCCTGGCCGCCGAAGGGCTGATCCAGAGAGAGCGGCTCCAGGACCACCTGATTATGGGAGAGCTTTCTCTCGACGGCTCGGTCAAGCCCGTGCGCGGCGCCCTGCCGGTTGCTGTGGCCGTCAAGAGAGAAGGGCTCAAGGGGTTGCTCTTACCCCATCTGAATGGCCCGGAGGCGGCGGTGGTCCAGGAGATCGAGGTCCTCGGCGTACAGAATCTGCCCGAGGTGGTTGAATTCCTCAATGGCTCGAAGTCCTTGAACCCGGTGCGCGTCGATTTGGCAGGGCTCTTCCGGCAGCACTCCCAGTACGACTCTGACTTCAACGACGTCAAAGGACAGCAGCACGTCAAGCGCGCCCTGGAGGTCGCCGCCGCCGGCGGCCACAACGTGATCCTCGTCGGCCCGCCGGGCTCGGGCAAGACGATGCTGGCCAGGAGGCTGCCCACGATCCTGCCTGATCTGACCCTCGCCGAGGCCCTGGAGACGACCAAGATCCACAGCGTCATGGGACTGCTGGACGGCAGGCCGCTCATTGCCACGCGCCCCTCCCGCTCCCCCCATCACACGATCTCCGATGCCGGACTGGTGGGCGGAGGCACAGTCCCCAGGCCCGGCGAGGTCTCGCTGGCGCACAACGGCGTCCTCTTCCTCGACGAGCTGCCGGAGTTCAAACGCAATGTCCTCGAGGTCCTGCGCCAGCCTCTGGAGGACGGAAACATCACGGTCTCCCGGGCTATGGGATCGATCAACTATCCGGCGAACTTCATGCTGGTCGCGGCCATGAACCCGTGCCCGTGCGGCTTTTTCACCGATCCCCAGAAGGAATGCAGCTGCACGCCGCCGCAGATTCAACGATACCGCTCCAAGATCTCCGGCCCGCTGCTCGATCGGATCGACATTCAGGTTGAGGTGCCGGCGCTGCGCTACGAGGACCTGGCCAGCCGCGACGCCGGCGAGCCCTCCGCAGCCATCCGCCACAGGGTCAACGCCGCCCGCCTGATCCAGCTCAGGCGCCTGGAGAAAAGAGGCCTCCACGCCAACGCCCGGATGGGGACCAGGGACATCCGACGTTACTGCGGGGTCAATCGCGAAGGGGAGAGACTCTTGGAGACAGCCATCAACAAACTGGGGCTAAGCGCCCGCGCCTACAGCCGCATCCTCAAGGTAGGCCGCACCATCGCCGATCTCGAAGGCTCCGAAGAGATCCAGCCGGCCCACATCTCCGAGGCGATCCAGTACCGCAGCCTGGACCGGAGACTCTAATGGAGGGCATGCGGCGCACCAAGATCGTCTGCACGATCGGACCAGCGAGCGCATCGGAAAGGGTCCTCAGGGATCTCATCCGGGCGGGGATGGATGTCGTGCGGCTGAACTTCAGCCACGGGGATTATGCCTTTCACGCACAGATCATCCGGATGATCCGCCAGCTCGCCCGGGGATTTCAGAGACCGGTGGCCCTCCTCCAGGACCTTCCCGGGACAAAAATCCGCACCGGCCTTGTGAAAGAAGATCAGGTTGCCTTACAGACCGGCCGGCCCTTCACGCTGACCGCCAGAAAGATTCTCGGCAACGACCAGGCGGTCTCCGTGGAATACCGGAATTTTGGCCGTTATGTCCAAAAGGGCGATCCGATCCTCCTTGGCGATGGCGAGATCGAACTGGAAGCGGTCAAGATTGGCCCCAGAGAGGTCGTGTGCAGGGTAGCCGCGGGCGGATCTCTCAGCTCCCACAAGGGCATCTTTTTCCCCAGAGGAGATCTCGATCTTCCCGCGCTCACGCCCAAGGACAAACAGGATCTCCGCTTCGGCATCGAGCAAGGGATCGATCTCGTTGCCGTATCCTTTGTGCGCACCCGCAAGGACATCCTCCAGGCCCGTCAAGAGATCCGCAAGAGGGGCGCCGACATCCCGATCATCGCTAAGATCGAAAAACGCGAGGCCCTCGACCACATCGACTCCATCCTGGAAGTGGTCGATGGCATCATGGTGGCGCGCGGAGACCTGGGGTTGGAGATAGCCCCGGAGAAGATCCCTGCGGTTCAGAAGATGATGATCCGCAAGGCCAACCGCCTGGGAAAGCCGGTGATCACTGCCACTCAGATGCTGCGCTCGATGGTGCAGAGCCCCCGGCCCACCCGGGCGGAGGTCGCGGACATCGCCAACGCCATCCTGGATGGCACCGATGCCCTCATGCTCTCGGAAGAATCCGCGGTGGGGAGATATCCGGTCGCGGCAGTAAAGACCATGGCGCGGGTGGCCATAGAGACCGAAAGGCTGCTGGAACCTAGAGAAGAGATCGAAGGGATTGAACAGAGCGTCCCAGAGGCGATCAGCCATGCCGCGGTCGCGCTCGCGCGCGACCTCCAGGTGAAGGCCTTTCTCATCCCCACCACCTCGGGAAGCACCGCGCGCATGATCGCCCGCTATCGGCCCTCTCAACCCATCATCGCAATCAGCCCCGACCCTCAGACCGTCAAATTCCTCTGCCTGGTCTGGGGAGTTCGCCCTCTACAGATCCGCGCCTTTCGGAGCATCGATAAGCTGATCCGCATGGCGCAGAAAAAGGCCCTGGCCCTGGGCTGGGTCAAGAGGGGAGATCTGGTCGCCCTCACTGCTGGGCTACCCATGCACCGACCCGGCACCACCAACCTCATAACGGTGAAAGTCGTAGATTAAACCCGAGAACCTTGCTGTCTGCCTATATCTCCGAGGCGATCCAGTACCGGTGCTCAGAGCGAAAGATATTAGGTGAGCTGGCGCGTTACAACAAAGCAACCTGAGAAGAGGAACAGCATCATCAGCCCCATGCTCACACTAAGCCGCTGTGGCACCATCTTCAGCGGCGCCCAACCAGCGATGCCCAGAGCCCAGAGGACCCATGGCACCATAATCCCAAGCCATACGCCACCTAAGGTGCACGAGAGCAACCCCAGTCCCAGCCCCAGCACGTACCACTGACACATCGGCCTGACAAAGACATCCTCTTCTTTTTTGCCGACAATGTGTAAGAAACCGGGGCAGGCAGTGGCCGAAACCAGCAGTCCAAAGTAAAGCCCCGCACCGATCGATATCCATGCGCCCGTACCCAACCAAGGCTCCCATACCGGAGCTTGGATGAGAAAGACCGTTGTGATTGCAGCGCTCGTCAATGCCATCAAAACCCATCCGACACTCTTTTGGGAGACATCAACAAGGTAGACATCGCGCAAAACGAGCCACACCGCGATGGCGCCAATCGCAGTGGCGCGAACCAGGATATTGACATAAGTGAAGGGATTGCCGAAAAAGAAATAGCCCACAAAGACACTCAAAAAAGACAGGTGGGAAAGAGACCGTGGCCACTCACGGTTGAGCATGAAGGTGGCCCATTTGAAGATCAGCTCAGATCCGCGTGCAGGCGCAGGCTTAAGTCGGAAGCCCCAGCGAGGAACTTCCCGCTTTAGGATGCGATAGCCCTCGCCGAACTCTTCCTCGAGAAACCGCTCTTCTTTTACGACCCAACTCCGATAGACAGAAAAAATCACCGGGAAATATAGGAGAAAGAACAGCGGCCTGCCGGCGAGAAGAAAGAAGCCCAGGTCCATGATCAGATGGGCCACGTAGTAGGGGTTGCGGCTGTGTCGATACGGACCCCGCACCGTGAGGATCGTTTCCCGCCCAGCGTACCCCGCTCTGGCCAAGTAACCGGCGGCCCAGCCATGAAACAGGGCTGCCGCAACTACCATCACGACACCGATCGCCAGCAGGGGCCAAGCGGGCGGGGTGGCAAACATCAATAGAGCCAGGTAAGCGAGCCGTCTGGGGTTGGTCTTGTCTTTACGTATGTGAAAACGCTTGGGGTGTCGGCTCTTGTCGGCCAAGGACGGAGGACCCTTATCCGGACCGTCTCGGTTGCGAGAGGGCCGCGCTATAAATTTCTGGAACCGTCGGCTGCCTGCCGGCAGGTTGCGCCTCATGCCCCGACATTTCAGGCAGCATCAGGCATTGGTTTTTCATGGCCAGGAATCCTGCCCAGTTGTACCATTTGAAAAAGACCTCCACACGGCTAAACCCGGTCTGGAACAGGAGATCCCGATTCTCTTCGGTGGTGAGCGGATTCAGAACGCCCCGGATGCTGTTTGCCTTCTCCAGAATCTGCTCTGGGGTAAGCCCTTGGCGTCGCTTGAAGTCCCAGTAAAGCTCGGTCCAGATATCCTCAAAAGAAGAATGCTCGGCGCAGACCTTTTCCACAAATAGCAATCCGCCGCCTTCGATCATGCCCTGATGGATGTGTGCGAGGAGCTTCCTCCGTTCCGCCAGGGTCAAGAACTGCAGCGTGAAAAGGGCCGTCACAAAGTTGGCTGGGGGCGAGAATTCAACATCCATGACGTTCTTGTGATAAAAGCGCACGTTGGGCCGGTCCACCTTTTTTCGGGCTTCCCTAATCATGAATTCGCTCAAATCGAACCCGTTGAACTGCACATCCTCTTTGCCGGCATGGGTGTTCGCGAGCAGTTCCAGCGTTGTGCCGGTTGAGGAACCCAGGTCGTATACCACGCTCTGGTCGCGCACAAAGTACTCGCTGAGCTCGACGACCATCCGCTGTATTTCATCGTAGAAAGGCACGCTCTTGCGCACGTGGGAATTGAACGCTCTCGAGACGTCTTGATCGAAGCGCCACTCCCCGGGCACGGCCGTGATGGTTTCATCGACAGCTTTTCTCTCCCGTTTTCCGTTATTAGAGACCGTTTTTAAATTCATCTGGCACCTTCCCACTCATTGCCGTGGTGCGCCGAAGAGGTCCTTTTTATCCCATCCCGATTAAAGTACATTAAACCACAAAAAGACTGTTCCTGTAAAGCAAAATAAATCGCATAACATAGGGCAGTGGGGGGACGGTTTACCCTCAGGACTGGACCTGCCCTGACTTTGGGGCCGAGGCGTTAGAGACTCCGTCTGCTGCGGTTTTTCAACAGCCCCTCAATCGCAGCTCCCAACTCCGTATGCGTGAAGGGCTTGGCGATATAATCATCGCAGCCGCCTTTTAAGCATTTTTCCCTGTCGCCCGGCATGGCCCTGGCAGTGGCCGCCAAGATGGGGATGTCTTTAGTCTTCGGGTCCTTACGGATCTGAGCAGCGGCCTGGAGTCCGTCCATGCTGGGCATAAGGATGTCCATGACTATCAGATCAGGAAGCTCAGAGGCCGCCAGCGCCACCGCCTCGATGCCGTTTTTTGCCAGCGTAACCTCATAGCCCAAAAACTCCAACTCCTTGCCCACCACGTCAATCGTTCCCGGATCATCCTCTACGAGAAGTATCCGTTTCTTCATCGGCAGCCTCCTTCAGCTTGGCACCGCTTCCCCGGGGATCGTCACAATAAAGGTTGAGCCCTTGCCGGGCTCACTCTCCACACGGACCTCTCCCCCGAGGATCGCGGCAGACTTTTTAACAATGTAAAGCCCCAGTCCCACACCTCCATAGAGTAAGAGTATCGTCTCCGAGCTGTCCATCTGGCGGGACTTTTCAGAAATGGCCTGGACCACCTCCTTGGGAATTTCTATGCTGGTATCGGCAACCTTGAACTCTGCCGTTTTTGTTCCAGGAGAGTAACGGGCCGATAGGGTCACCCTGCCCTTCGCCGTAAACCTGACTGCGTTCTCAATGAGGTGCTCAAGGATCTGCCTGAGCTTGAGACTGTCGGTGCTGACGACCGGAAGGTCAGAGGGATAGTCCCAGTGGATTTTGAATTCCTTATCCAAAGGTCCCTTGTAAGACGACCTGAGATTGTCGAGGAAATCCGCAAGACTGATCTCGTGGTTTTCCGTCTTGACCTCCCCAGACTCAAGCGCGCTCGCGTACAGGACGCTTTGGATGATCCTCAATTGGTCGTTGGCCCGGCTGAGAACCTTCGCCAGGGCCTTTTCCTGCTGCGCGTTGATCTCTCCTAACAGCTTCTCCTTGATCATTGCGGTATAACCCATGACCGTGTTCAGGGGCGTCCGCAGCTCACGGGACATAATAGTCAGAAACTCTTTCTTCACCTGGTTGGCACGCTCCAGCTCGAGGATCTTCTGTTCCAGGGTCTTCTCTCCTGCGCTCTTCTCTTCTGCCTTAAGAGGTCTGGACATGGTCTCTCCTCCCGTGGGACTTTCAGTCCCAGAGCAGAATCCACTCCTGATGCGATACAGAACTTTAGCTAACAAATCACGTGCCAAAGTCGCGTGGAGATGTAATCCTTTGTTTTTAAAGAATTTTTTGAAAAAGTGCAAGAGCCCCTTGGTGCCCCAAGGGACAAAGAAGGACAGCCAAGGACGAAAAAAGGGCATAAGGGCTGCCAGGTCCAAACTGCCTGACAGCGCGCCATTATAGGAAAAAAGAGTGGGGCTAGAATTTGCAGTTCCACTCCGCGCGAGCGTATCTATGGGATACCAGAGCGGCGATCCTTTCGTGCGGGACATCGGCGCACATCTCCGTGACATTCCAGCACCGCCTCAGGGCCTCTTTAATCGCCACCGAGGAGATCCCCAAGTTGATCAGGAAATCCCTGTGGGCGCGGTTTTGCCGGTAAAGAGGCTGCCGGCGGGGCAAGGGAAGGAGCCGTCCCATCAACCCGAGATCCAGTTGCAGCAGAAAAGTGCCGTGCAAGAGCACAAAGCGCCGGCGGCGGTACTGGGCATTGCCGGAAAATTTGCATCCGCCAAGCGCAAGGTCGCTCAAACCTTGAATTCTGACCTCAGACCCGATAATTTGTCCGAGGGCCCTTCTGTGACCTTCCATAACGAAGGCGTAGGTGGAGGCGATTCCCGTGAGAGGGCCCGATTCTTGGACCGTCAGGATCAAAGAATAGTTCAGGCAACCTGGACCCTGAAGAACGGTTCCGCCCCCGCTCACGCGCCGGAGCACAGGGATGCGGTTGGCCTCGCAGGAGGAGAGATTCACTTCCAGGTCCATTTTGCTAGAATATCCCAAGACGACAAAAGGCTCGCGCGGTTCCCAGAACCTCAAGACCTCATGGTGATGACTTTCCTCGCACAGATCGATCAGCGCCTCGTCGCAAGCGAGGTTCTCTTGCGGGGTCGGAAAGGTCAGATCTAAATATCTCATGGGCAAGAGATAGATTATACAAAATCCACCGCCGCAAGCGAGCTATCCAGAAACCCAAAAGGAGCCAAAGATGATTTCCGAAGCCAACAACCGATCCAAGGGCATGCCCGTCGGGGAAAAGGGGAACGAGGAGACGGAGAGGTGGCTCAGCTCCCTCGAGTACCTCTTCGAGCATATCTTGAAGAAGGAAGAATCCGGGCATGCGCCCTTCTTGGTCAATCAACTCATTGACCGGCTCCGCGCCTCAGGAATGCGCATAGCTCCGACCGTCAACACCCCTTATGTCAATACGATCCCGGCCGAAGAGGAGCCCCCCTATCCCGGAGACCGGGAGATGGAACGGCGCATCAAGAGCTACATCCGCTGGAATGCCATGGCCATGGTGGTCAAGGCCAACCGCATCCACCACGGGATTGGCGGCCACATCTCCACCTACGCCTCGTGCGCCACCCTCTATGAGGTGGGGTTCAACCACTTCTTTCGCGGCGGCGATGGAGAGCGTCCAGGAGACCTGGTCTATTTCCAGGGCCATGCCTCCCCGGGGAATTACGCCCGGGCCTACATAGAATGGAGGATAGACGCTAAGCGCCTCCACAATTTCCGCCAGGAATTGGCCGAGGGAGGCGGTCTTCCCTCCTACCCCCACCCCTATCTCATGCCAGACTTCTGGCAGTTTCCCTCAGTCTCCATGGGGCTGGCGCCCATCCTCTCGATCTATCAGGCCCGCTTCAACCGCTACCTAAAGGCCCGCGGTTTCTTAACCAGTGCGGAGCCGAGGGTATGGTGTTTTGTGGGCGATGGTGAGATGGACGAGCCCGAGGCCTCCGGGGCCCTGACCCTGGCGGCGCGAGAGAATCTGGACAACCTGATCTGGGTGGTGAACTGCAATCTCCAGCGCCTGGACGGACCGGTGCGCGGCAACGGAAAGATCATCCAGGAGCTGGAGGCCCTGTTTCACGGCGCGGGCTGGAACGTGATCAAAGTGATCTGGGGCTCGGATTGGGATCCGCTCTTCAAGACCGATACGAAAGGGCTTTTGGTCAAGCGCATGAAGGAGGCGGTGGATGGCGACTATCAGAAATATTCCGTGGAGCCAGGGAGCTACACGAGAAAGCACTTCTTCGGCAAGTACCCCGAGCTCCTGGAGATGGTCAACCATCTCACCGATGAAGAGATCCGCAAGCTCTACCGCGGCGGTCATGATCCGCAAAAGGTCTACGCGGCCTACCAGGCGGCAGTGGAGCACAGAGGCTCTCCCACGGTGATCCTGGCCAAGACGGTGAAGGGCTATGGCCTGGGCGAGGCCGGTGAAGGGAGAAACGTCACCCACCAGCAAAAGGTGCTCAACGAAAAAGAATTGAGGGAATTCCGCACCCGGTTTGGCGTCCCCCTGCCGGATGAGGAGGTGGTGGAGACCCCTTTTTACCGCCCGGCCAAGGATAGTCCGGAGACGCAGTACCTCTGTGAGCGGAGGAAGGGCTTGGGGGGATTTCTGCCCCAGCGCAGAGTCAAGGCAGAGCCGCTGCCGGTACCGGACCTGGATCACTTTGCCGAGCTATTGAAGGGCTTCGGCGATCTCCAGGCCTCGACCACCATGGCCTTTGTGCGCCTTTTGAGCAAGCTCCTGCGCCACGAGAAGATCGGCCGGCATATCGTCCCGATCATTCCGGACGAGGCCAGGACCTTCGGCATGGACGCCCTCTTCCGCCAGGTCGGCATCTTTTCTTCCAAAGGACAGCTCTACGAACCGGTTGACCGTGAGACCCTGCTCTATTACCGCGAGGCCGTGGACGGGCAGATCCTGGAAGAGGGCATCACCGAAGCCGGCGCCATGTCTTCCTTCATCGCCGCCGGAACCGCCTACGCCAACCTCGGCTTCTCCATGATACCCTTTTACACCTACTATTCGATGTTTGGCTTCCAGCGCATCGGCGATCTCATGTGGGCGGCGGGTGACATCAAGGCCAAAGGCTTTCTGCTCGGCGGCACCGCCGGGCGCACGACCCTAAACGGAGAGGGGCTGCAGCATCAAGACGGCCACAGCCATATCCTGGCGAGCACGATGCCGACGCTGATGACCTACGACCCTGCGTTCGCCTATGAAATTGCCGTGATCATCCAGGACGGAATGCGGCGCATGTATCGGGAGGGAGAAGAGATCTTTTACTACTTGACCTTATATAACGAGAACTATGCCATGCCGGAGATGGCCGCAGGGGTGGAGGAGGGGATTCTCAAGGGGCTGTATAGATTCAAAAAGGGAGCGGACGATAAAAAGCACAAGGCCCACATCCTGGGCAGCGGCCCGATCTTGAGAGAGGCCCTGAGGGCGCAGGAGATCTTGGAAGGGTACGGAGTCTCGGCCGATGTCTGGAGCGCTACCAGTTACAAGCTCTTAAGAGGCGAGGCGTTACGGGTGAGAAGATGGAACATGTTACATCCGACGTCAAAGCCGAAAAAGTCTTATCTCGAGACTCTCCTGGAAAAAGAGTCGGGCGCCTTCGTAGCGGTATCCGACTATATGAAGAGCGCTCCGGACCAGATCGCCCCCTGGGTGCCAGGGGGGCTCGTTACCCTGGGCACCGATGGCTTTGGCCGGAGCGATACCCGTCCCCGGCTAAGGCGCCACTTTGAAGTCGATGCCGAGATGACCGCCATCGCCACCCTCTACGCCCTCTGCCAGAAGGGCTCGATCAAACCACAGGCGGTCGAGAAGGCCATCCAGGATCTCGACATCGATCCGGAAAAGAGCCACCCTTTTTACCTCTAGCGCGGCGAGAATATTATTCATAAAGAGGATGCCTTATGGAGATCCGAGTCCCGCGACTGGCCGAAGGCGTAGAGTCGGCTACCGTAGTCAACATCCCGGTCTCTGAGGGCGACGAGATCGGAAAAGACCAGGTCATTTTGGAGCTGGAGACGGAAAAGGCCGTCGGCCCGGTCCCCGCGCCAGCCTCAGGCAGGGTGACAAAGATCCACGTCAAAGAGGGCGACCAGGTGACCGTTGGCCAGCTCTTGATCTCCCTTTCAGAAGAGGGTGACGCTAGAGAGGCGCGGGAGGAGAAGGAAGCTCGTGCAGTCCGGCCCGAGCCCAGACCAGCTCCGGCAGAGGAGGTGAGCCGGCAGGAGGAACTGTCTCAGGAATACCGGTACCAATCCAAGAGCGGCCTTCCCCCGCCGGCGCCGCCCTCGCTCAAAAAGCTGGCCCAACAACTGGGCATCGATCTTACCCGCGTGAAGGGAAGCGAGCGCGGCGGAAGGATCACTCTGGAAGACCTGAGGACCTACATCCAGAGCCTCCAAGAGATCGCCCACCAAGAAAGAGAGGCGCCGAAAAAGGTGGCGCCGAAGGGCATCGATTTCTCCCGCTGGGGTCCAGTGACGAGAAAAAAGATGCCCTCTCTCAGGCGCACGGTCGCCGAGAGGACTCAGGAATCCTGGTCCACGATCCCTCACGTCACGCAGTTCGATGAGGCCGACGTCACGGCGCTTATAGAGTTGCGAGAGAAATACCTGCCCCTCTACGAAAAGAGCGGCGCCCATCTGACGGTCACCGCCCTGGCCCTCAAGGCGGTGACCGCGGCCTTGAAGAGATATCCGATCTTCAACGCCAGCCTGGATGAGGCCACGAGCGAAATCGTCTATAAAGACTACTACCACATAGGCGTCGCGGTGGACACGGAGTCGGGCTTGATCGTCCCGGTCCTGAGGGATGTCGATAAGAAAAGCCTCCTCGACCTCTCCAAGGAGCTGGCCCAGGTGGCGGAGAGGACGAGGCAGAGAAAAATTGCTTTAGACGAGCTTCAGGGCGGCACCTTCACCATATCCAACCTCGGCGGCATCGGCGGGAGCCACTTTACTCCCATCGTGAACAAGCCTCAGGCGGCGGTCATCGGATTAGGACAGGGGGCGCTGAAGCCAGTCGTGCGCGACGGCCGGGTGGAGGCGCGCCGGTTGCTGCCCGTAGCCCTCTCTTATGACCATCGCCTGATCGACGGCGCCGACGGCGCCCGTTTCATCAAAGAAGTCGTTCGGGCGCTGGAGAATTTTCCGGAAGAAGAGGTAAGGCTGCGCTCATGAGGCGTAAAAAACTTGAAACTTTCGCAAAAGGGGAGTAGTAGAGAAGAATAGAGGATGGGCTATGGATAGAATTGATCTCACCGTCGGGATAGGAGGCGAGGCCGGCCAGGGAATCGCCACGCCCGGGGACATCCTGGCACGGATCTTCGTGCGCCGCGGGCTCCACTTAAATGCCTACAACGCCTACCAGTCCATCATTCGCGGAGGACACATCTTCCTCATGCTTCGGACGAGCGACCAGCCGGTTCTCAGCCATGGCGACAAGATCGACGTCTTAATCCCCTTAAACCAAGACAGCATGAACCGACATCTTAAGCTCATGAAAGCGGGGTCCGTCGTCCTCTACAACAGCGACAAGATCAAGCCGGACACGGTTGCTGATGGAGTCCAGCTTTGCCCCTTCTCGGTCAAAGGGCTGGCTCCCAACATCAAAGGCGATCTGGTTCAAAACACCATTGCCTTAGGAGCGGTCCTGCGTCTACTCGGCCTTGAGTTCAAGGTGCTGGAAGAGATCTTGACCCTCCAGTTCAAAAGGAAAGGCGAGGCGGTGATTGCCGAGAACGCGGGAGTCGCTCGAGCGGGCTACGAATATGCGGATGCCCACTTCAAGCCGTTTCCCTTTTCTCTCCCCGATACCGGCAAGAGACTGGCGTTTTTCGAGGGGAACCAGGCGCTTGCGATGGGCGGCGCCGCAGCCGGCGTACGCTTTTACTGCGCTTATCCGATGAGCCCCTCGTCTGGAATCCTCCACTGGATGGCCAGACATGCCCACCAATTGGGCATCATGGTGCGCCAAGTCGAAGACGAGCTCGGAGTCATCAACATGACGATCGGCGCCGCGCATGCAGGCTGTCGCGCCATGTGCGCCACCTCTGGCGGAGGCTTCGCCCTCATGAGCGAGGCCCTGGGATCGGCCGCTATGATGGAAATCCCCGTCGTCTGTATCGATGTCCAGCGGGCAGGACCGGCCACCGGAGTGCCTACTAAGACCGAGCAGGGCGATCTCTGGCAGGTGATGGGCGCCGGCCAAGGAGATTATCCCCGCATCATCGTCGCGCCAACCCACATCGTCGATTGCTTCAAAACCGTTCCGCAGCTTTTTAATTTGGTGGACCAATTCCAATGCCCCGGTATCATCCTCTCCGACCTGCTGCTCTCCGAGAGTAGGTCCAGCGTAGATCCCGCGGAGTTGGACTTCAATGTCCCCATCGATCGCGGAGAAGTCGTCGGACTCAACGGCGACGTCCCACCCCTCAATGGCGAATACCAACGCTTCCTCATCACTCAAAGCGGCATCTCGCCGCGCGCCCTTCCTGGCACGCCAGGATACCAGCACGTGGTCGCCACCGATGAACACGACGAAGACGGCGTCCTCATCAGCGACGAATTCACTGATCCGAACAAACGGCAGGCCATGCATGAGAAGCGTATGCGCAAGATGGAAGGGGTGCTGCCGCTTTTGGATCCGCCCAGGCCGTTCGGGCCTGCGGGGGCAGAGGTCACGCTGGTCGGCTGGGGCTCGACCGAAGGCGTCATCCGCGAGGCGATGGAGAAGCTTGCCGAGAAGGAAGGGATCATCGCCAACAACCTGCAGATCAAGTGGCTGGTCCCGCTCCATGCCGAGGCGATCACCTCGATCCTTTCCAGGAGCAAAAAAACCATCATCGTAGAGAACAACTATAGTGGCCAATTCGCCCGGTATCTCCGGTCCGAGACGGGCATCGTAGCCAACGGCCACATCCGCAAATATGACGGCGAGCCGTTCATGCCGCACCACATCATGGACGGTGTAAAAAAGATTTTGGCCGGCACCACCAGGCAGTACGTGCCGGTCCACGAGATCAGGGTTTAAGGAGAAAAGAGATGAGCGCAATGGTCGCAACCGATGGGAGGGCACGGGGCGTAATCCGGCCTCGAGCTGATCGGGCGCAACTGACCGTCAAGGAGATGAAGGGCAAAGTTGAGCCCGATTGGTGCCCCGGTTGCGGGGACTTCGGCGTGCTGGCCGCCCTGAAGCAGGCGATCGTCGAGCTGGGCATTTACCCGCACCAGGTCATGACGATCAGCGGCATCGGCTGCTCTTCCAACCTTCCAGGCTACATGAACGCCTACGGCATGCACACGCTGCACGGTCGCGCGCTGGCGGTGGCATCCGGCGCCCAGCTTGCCAACCACGAGCTGAAGATCATCGCTACCGGCGGCGACGGCGATGGCTACGGCATCGGGGGAAACCATTTCCTTCATAGCATACGCCGCAACGTGGATCTGACCTATATCGTCATGGACAACCAAACCTATGGACTGACCACCGGCCAGATCTCACCGACCAGCATCAAAGGGATGAAGACCAAAAGCACGCCTTTCGGAAGCGTGGAGAATCCGATCAATCCGATCCCGCTCGCTATTGCTGGAGGGGCCACCTATGTGGCCCGCGGATTTACCGGGCAGCAAAAACATCTCGTCGAACTCATCAAGGGTGGCATTCAGCATAAAGGCTTTGCCCTCATTGATGTCTTTAGCCCCTGTGTGACCTACAACTACGACAACACTCACGACTTTTTCAAACAGCGCTGTCAGAAACTGGGAGATATGGGCCACGACCCAACCGACTTTCATGCCGCCATAGAAAAAGCCTACCTGTGGGGTGACGTGATTCCCATCGGCCTTTTCTGGAAGCGCGACGATCTGCCCTCGCTGGACCAGTTGGAACCGGTCCTGGCCGAGGGTGGTCCCCTCGCCCGACGTCCTCTGGGCGTCTCTCCTGAAACGGCCAAGGCCCTGATCGCAGAGCTGACATAGAGGTCCCGCCCGGAAATCAACCGGCAACTGTCTACGCCTGACACCACGCTGGTTGCCGTAGAGGTCGATCTTGAGCCGCGGGGTCTAGCGCCAGCCGGGGGTTTACCTCCCGCCTCTGGCAGACGAGGGGTAGAGATTTTTTCCGTTAGGCTGTTTGACGCATAGATGGAGCAAATCAAAACCGAAATCTTAGTCTTGGGGGCAGGCCCGGGCGGCTACGCCGCAGCCTTTTATGCCGCGGACAGGGGGAAAAAGGTGCTCCTGGTCGAGCAGGACAAGCGCCTCGGAGGGGTCTGCCTCAATCGCGGCTGCATCCCTTCCAAGGCCCTGCTCCACGCCACCAAGCTGATGCGCGAGGCCAGCGAATCGGAAAAGCGCGGGATCAGCTTTGGCGCGCCCAAGATCAACCTGGAGAGAATGCGTGGCTGGAAGGAATCTATCCTCGACAAGCTGGCGCAGGGCATCAGCACCCTGGGGCAAAAAAGGGGCGTTGAGGTGCTCCACGGCCGAGGCCACTTCGAAGATTCCGAGACCCTCAGAGTGGAGACGCCCAAGGAGCAGAAATTCATCAAATTTGACAAAGCCATCATCGCCGTAGGCTCCAGGCCCGCGATGCCCCATGCCTTTGATCTGGGCAACCGGCGGATCATGACCTCGACCGAGGCCCTGGAGGTCGAAGAGGTGCCTAGAGATCTCCTGATCGTGGGCGGCGGGTACATCGGGATGGAGCTGGGGACGCTCTACGCCACGCTGGGAAGCCGGGTGGTCCTCGTCGAGGCACTGAGCTCCCTATTGGCGGGGGCTGACCCTGACCTCGTCCGCCCCGTGATACGCTATGCGGAAAATGCCTTCAAGGAAGTGCGCCTCAACACCAAAGTCGTCAAGATGGCAACGAGCGGAAAACAGATCAAGGTAACCCTGGAGGTGGGAGGAGAGAGGCGCGACGAACTCTACGACCGGGTATTGGTCTCCGTCGGCAGGGCACCCAACTGCAACGATCTGGGACTCGAAAACAGCAAAGTCACCACCGACGAAAAAGGTTTTATCAAGGTCAACTCCCGCCGGCAAACTACCGACCCGGCCATCTATGCCATTGGCGATGTTGTCGGCGGTGCCCTTCTAGCCCATAAGGCCGCCAAGGAGGCCAGAATCGCGGTGGAAGTTATGACCGGGGAGTCCAGCGCCTTTGAGGATATCATTATCCCCTATGTCGTTTTCACGGACCCCGAAGTGGCCTGGTGCGGGCTAACGGAGGCCGAGGCCAAGGAAAAAGGGGTTCGAGTGGAGGTCGCCAGGTTCCCCTGGACTGCCTCAGGAAGGGCTTTGACTCATGACCGGCCGGATGGGCTGACCAAACTGATCATCGAGCCTGAGACCGAGCGCATCTTAGGCCTGGGTATCGTCGGTGCCGGAGCCGGAGAGCTCATCGGCGAAGGCGTCTTTGCCATAGAGATGGGGGCTACGGCAAGAGACCTGGCAGAATCGATCCATCCCCACCCTACCCTTTCAGAAACGCTCATGGAATGCGCCGAAGTCTTTTACGGCTCCTCCACCCATATCCTGGCGCGCAAAAAGAGCTGACCGGAGTAGCATGGTGATAACTGTCATCGGCCTGCTCCTGTTGGTCTTTGCCTTCTCGGAGTTTCATGAGCGACCAGTTTTGGGCTTAATCCGTCACCCGATCGCTGGTAGAGGCCGGATCCGATCTAGACCCGGACATCTGGACGATAAGTTCAGCGGTCTCGAAGATTTTTAGATCCTATTGAGCTCCGCTCGGTTGAATCCTCCTGCCTGTTGGAGAGCAACCGGGTCTAGCCAGAATTTTGCCATCATGTTCTCTCGTCGCACATGGATGTGGGGAGGTTCACTGCGGTCAAGGGCTGCCCTCTTCGCTATCCCCTGCAAGAAGGTTGACATTGTCTCTCCGGCCCTCCCTGTCCGGCCAATAAGGACCTCGCCCTAGTGGTTCCCGGTGTACGCTTCAACTGTTTCGTAGTGTAGCCTCCACTGAGGTTGAAATGTCATCGTAAGGTAGGCCTGTGCGCATGGAGGCCCGATCCTTGAGGGCTGGAACCCGTGGTTGCGGCCTGAAAGGGGGGTGAAAGGCTTCAGGTTCTTAGCGCGCGGCAGCGGCGCGCCGGGAGTTCCAGGCGGATCTCCTCTCCCGCGGCCACGGTCGAAGAGGGATGGAGCTTGACGCGCATCCTTTTTCCGCCCACACCCACCTGGCACTCCAGCGTGTCGCCCATGAAGATGACCGCCTCCACTCTCCCTTGCAGGACATTTTTCCCGGGGTCGGACCGGCTGTCTGCCGAAGCACAGGCAGGCCCGGCGAGGAGGTTCACGTCTTCAGGACGGACCACGATCACCACCGTCTCTCCCGCGGCCACTCCCTCTGGGAGGATGCACTGGAGCAGGCCGCTCGGGGTCTCCACCTCGCCCAACTGACCGTTGCCTGTGGGCACCCGCTTCACCTGGCCCTCGAGGAAGTTGGTCAGGCCGATGAAGTTGGCCACAAACCGTTCGCGCGGAGATTGATAGATCTCGACCGGAGGGGCCTCCTGGACGATGCGGCCCTGGTCCATCACGGCGACGACGTCTGACATCGTGAGCGCCTCGAGTTGGTCATGGGTAACGTAGAGCGTCGTGATGCCCAGGCGCTTGACCAGATCGCGCAGCTCGAAGCGGGTCTCCTCCCTGAGCTTGGCATCGAGATTGCTCAGAGGCTCGTCGAGGAGCAGGACCCGGGGCTCTCGGACCAGGGCGCGGGCCAGGGCGAGCCGCTGCTGCTGGCCGCCGCTCAAAAAAGGCGCCGGGCGATCCTCGAGGCCAATGAGCTGGACCAGGGAGAGGGCCTGATGCACCCTCTCCCGGATCTCCCGCTGGGACAATCTCCTCTTCATCTCCCTTAGGGGAAAGGCGACATTTTCGAAGACCGTCATATGCGGCCAGATCGCGTAGGACTGGAAGACCATGCCAATGTCTCTCTTGTAGGGCGGGATGGAGAGGCCGCGCGCAGAGGAGAAGACGAGGTCGCTGCCGATCCTGATCTCTCCCTCCTGAGGCCGCTCCAGGCCGGCGACGCAGCGCAGCGTGGTGGTCTTGCCGCAGCCGCTCGGTCCGAGCAGCGTGTAGAACTGCCCGGGCTTGACCTCCAGGCCGATCCCGCGCACCGCGTGGACCGAGCCGCGCTCGGTCTGATAGTGCATATGGAGATTCTCTATGCGGATCACGCCCCACCCAATTGAACGGCGTGTCGGCGGAAGCCGGCCACGCGCACGAGCACGGTGAGAAGCAGCAGACTGATCATGAGGAGGTTGCCGATGGCCGCCACGGCGCCCACGTATCCCTCATCCCACATGTTCCAGATGAGGATGGCCAGCACCTGATTGCTGGGCCCTTCGTAGAGCATGAGCGGTATCCCGGCGACGCGCACGGCGTGGAGGATCACCCAGATCCAGACCCCGGCGAGGGTGGGGAGCATCAGGGGAAAGAAGATGCGCCACATCATGCGTCGCGGCGCGGCGCCGCTCACATAGGCCGCCTCTTCCAGCTCCTTGTGGATCTGGAGGAGCGCCGCGTTCATCGAGCGGGTGCCATAGGAGAGGAAACTGACAGTAAAGCCGATGGACATGGCCCAGATGGTGCCATAGAGGGGGAGGAAATCTAACTTGAGAAAGAGCCAGAAGAAGGCGATGCCCATGACGATTCCCGGGATGGCATGAGGCATGAAGGCCAGCTGATCGAGCAGCCTTCTGCCCCAGAAGGAGCTGCGGACGACGACCAGAGAGACGAAAAAGGAAAGCAGCGTGGTCGCGGTCGCTGTCACCAATACCATGACTAGGGTGTTGGTAAGCGCCCTGCCCACCTCCCCATATTCGATGAGCAGGCGGTAATTTTTCAGCGTCAGCCCGCTCAAGGCCGCCAGCGATGGAGCCTGAAGATAGGGAAGGAAAGAGGTGTAGAGAAAGACCAGAAAGGGAAGAACGACGGCGAGAAAGAGGAAGAGGAGGGCCAGACCCAAGGCCGGGTACCTCCAGCCTCTGAGATCCAGTTGGCGCGGTCGATAGCCCTTTCCTGTGATGATCGTGTAACGCTCCGCCCGGCTGATCATGCGAGAGTAAAAATAGGTGGTCACCACGGCCAGCACCAGGTAGACCATGGCCAGGGCATTGGCCTGACCGTAGACCGGCAGGAAGGTGGCGGAGCGCAGGATGGCGTAGATCTTGGTGCTGAAGACATAGATGCCCGCGGGAAGGCCGAGGATGCCGGGGATCTCGAAGACCTCGAGGGCAGTCATCGCCTGGTAGATCATGACCGCGACCAGGCCCGGGGCCAGGAGACGGAAGGTGATCTTCCTGGCGGCGGAGATGGGTCTGGCCCCGGAGATCGCGGCGGCCTCCTCGAGGGCCGGGTCCATGCTGCGCAGGAGCGGGACGAGCATGAGGAAGGCGGTGGGGACGAGTCTCAGGCCTTCAAGAAAGATCATGCCGCCCAGAGAGTAGATGTTGATCGGAGGGGTCTCCGGGCCGAAGAGGTCCTTGAGGATCCTATTGACCATGCCGATGCGCGGGCTGAGAAGCAGGACCCAGGCCATGGCCTGGAGCATGCCGGGCACTGCCAGGGTCATGGGCACCCCGGCATAGACCCAGATCTTTCCGGGCATGTTGGTCCTCTCCACCAGCCACGCGAGGCTGAAAGCGAGGCTGATCCCGAGTGCCACGCTCCCGGCCACATAGATCACGGTATTGGTGAGCAGCTCATAGGTCCCCGGGTCGCTGTAGACTTTGAAGTAATTGGCCACCCCCATGGTCGAGAGGGAGAAGTCCCCGGGCAGCCGTGCGGTGCTGAAGCTTCCCAGGACGAGAAAGAGGAGCGGGGCCATGACCAGGAAGAGGACGAGAAAGAAGAGGCCATGCGGCCAGAGCTGAAGCCGGGCGGCAGTGTCCATCTCTATCTCCCGCGCCGCCTTCCACCGCCCCTCAGCCACAGATCATCCCAGAACTCCAACAGCTTGGGTTGAAGCTCCAGCTCTATGGCCGGATCCCGGAAAACGCTCTGCTTGCCCAAGATCTCCTCGGCAAAGGGGAGAAACTCCCTGCGTTGCAAATCCTTATGGACCGGCGGGGCGAAGTCCGAGACGTATTGGGCGATCTGCCCCTCTTTGCTCAGGAACCAGTTGACAAAGAGACGGCTGGCGTGGAGGTTGGGCGCGCCCTTGAGGATGCTCATCTCAGAGACGGCTACGGGCACAGGCTCAGGGCAGTTGTAGCCCACCGGGGCTCCATCTAAGACCTTCTGATAGATCCGGTATTCCGCGGCTGGGATGTTGGCGTGGAATTCACCCGCAGCGGTCAGCTCGACCATGGCATTCATGCCCTCGCGGCGCAGTTGCGGCTGGACTTCGTTAAAGAGCTGGACGAGAAAATCCTTGGTCCACTTCTCCCCCTTGGCCTTCCACAGCAGGAGGGCCCAGAGCTGCGGCCGGTTGCCCAGGGCCAGATTGCCGTTGCGCCACTTAGAGTTTGTGAGCAGATCCTCCCACTTCTTGGGCAGGTCCCCTTTCTGTACCAGCCTGGTGTTGTAGGCCATGCACCAGTGGCGCATGTGCATCCCCACCCAGAGCCCCTCGGGATCGCTGGTCCCCTCCGGATTGTTTTTCCAGTTGGGCAGGTTTCTGAGATCCTCCAGGGCCTGGGCCTCTTTGTACATGAAGAAGCTGCCGCCGATGCCGGTGAGGACGTCGGTGACGATGCGTTTGTTTTTGTAGGCGATCAGAGTCCTCACGGCGCGGTCCTCGTGGCTGGCGCGGGAATACTCCATGGCGATGAAGGGATGGCGCTCCTTGAAGGGGCGGAAGAGGATCTCCGCCTGGGGCGGGTCAAGGGTCGAGAAGACACGCAGCTTGCCCTCTTTTCTCGCCCGGTCCACCCATTCTCTGGGCACCTGGAGCTCCCGGTCGATGTCCGAGAGAATGGCGGCATCGAGCTTGAGTTTCTTGAGCATCTCCTGGGTGGACTTGGGGAGCGGGGCAGAGAGCGCCCCGTGGGGCAGTATCAGAAAGAGCAACAGCAGTGATAGGACCATTTTTCCCTCCTTACCTCCGGAGATATTTTTTCAGCAGGGGCGAGTTGTAGTCGGCGGATTGGATCTGCGCCAGATGGGCGTGATATTTTCCCAATGACTTGCCGTTTCGGTCATATTTCGTGCCCAGGTAGAGGAGCGGGTTCGAGTCCTCGCGGAAGAGCTCGCCTTCCATGGCCCCCTTGCGCACATGGGTCGCCAGGACCTCTCCGACAAAGAGATCGGTCTCGTCATCAAAGGGGATCTGCTGGATCAGGCGGTATTCCACGTTGCCGATCGCCTCGCCGATCAGGGGCACGGAGACTTTTAATGGCCTGACCGGAGTGAGACCGCTAGCCTGCCATTTGTCCACATCCTTGCCCGAGACGTAGCCGGCAAAGACCACAATATCCATCATCTTGTCTGTGGGCGCGGCCATGACGAACTCGCCCCGCTCGAGGATCAGCTTATAGGTCAGCGTCTTCTTGAGTATAGCGACCACCATCCGGGAGGGCTCGAAGCCGGTAGGCGTAAACCACATGGCTGTGAGAAAATTGATCTGGTCCCCGGCCCCGCGGCTGACCACCAGGGAGGGAACGCGGATGGCGAAGGGCTTGTTGCCGTGCTCTGCCGGTTCAAACATGTCAGGCTCTTTCCAATCCATCATCGGCTTGATGGCTGGGAGGCCAGAAGCTTTCCAGTGTTGTGAGTCATAAGACCCTTTACTTTGATTGTCATTCTGAGCGAAGCGAAGAATCTTGTCTTTCCAAATACATGAGACCCTTCACTTCGTTCAGGGTGACATTGCTTAAGTAAAGAAATGTTAGACTCACTACACTAGCTTTCTAGATTCCCAGCTTCCTTGCTCTTAGCTATTTGTAGCGGGTCTCGAAGTGCACCGGCCCGTCGAGGGTGCGCCGCTCCAGTCTGGCCCCCTCGGAGAGGGGAATCAAGGTCCCCTTACCATCGTGCTCCACCACGCCCTCGAGATTGAACATGCGGCAGGCAAACTCGACCTGAACGCCGTCGGGGTCTTGGAAGTAAATGGACTTATCGAGCATGTGCCTTCCTTCGATGTCCGAGACCTTGATCCCGGCGTCGAGCAAACGGCGCCGCATCTCCTCCAGCTCCTGCTCGCTCTCCACGTGGAAGGCCAGGTGGTAGAAGCCCGCCCGGTCGCGGACGTCGTGGGGCGGCGCCGGCGCGAGCTTGCGGCCAGGCCAGTACCAGTAAGAGATGACGCTGCCTTTACCCACATCGACAAAAAAGTGGTAGCGCTCCGGATTATGGAGCACGAGCTTGAGCGTGCATTTCATGCCGATCGACTCCCAGAAGCGTATCGTCCGCTCCATGTCGGAACAGGCGAACTGGACATGATCGATCCCTTTCCATTCGTGATTACCGTCTTTCATAGATTTCCTCCTTTCTCTTACTCTCTGCCATGTAGCCCTTTTCTCGGTAGTATTTTTCCGCCCCGGGGTGGAGCGGGATCTCGGTGTCGCGCCAAAGCTCGGCAGGGACGATGCCGCCGGTAAGCCCCTGTCCCGGTTGGAACACGCTCTCGATCATCTTTTTCTGGTCGTCGATCGCCTTAACGACGTAATAGGCGTAAGGGTCGGGGAAGTCTTCCCGACAGTAGAGGAGCCAGCCGGCAAAATCGACCGTGGGGATGTCGCGATCAACCCCCCTGAGCCGGCCGCGCGGTATCCAGCCCCGCTTCATCCCCATCTCCTCGCAGTGGCGCAAGGCCTGTTCCTCCACCGGGAGAAAGGTAAAGTCGAACTCATCCGTGACGACCTTCCACCTCTGGGTCATGAGGGCCTCGTCGAAGACCGCGTCGACGAGATTGGCGCGCAGCGCCTCCAGCCGCCCTCTCTGTCTCTCGTCCCAGCTGACCTTGCCGCCCCAGCGCTCGACCTCCTCAAAACGGCAGCCGTAAGCCTGAAAAATCTGGTCGACAACCCAGTAGGCGGGGTGGCCCGGCGGCGCCGTGGAGATGCGCAGGGGAAACTTTTTCTCAATGAATTCGCCGAAGCTGGCCAGACCCGCTTCCTTTCTTACGGCGAGGGCAAGCTGGTCAAAGTGGGGGAAGCGGGCGAGGGAGCTGAGGGGTAAAGGAGAAGAGTAATAACCTTTCCCTGCCACCGCCATGCGGGCAAACCAGGGAGGTGTGGTGATGGCGGCGTGGATCTTTCCTTCAGCCACCAACTGAGGCCCTTCCATGCAGGCCTTGCCCGGATCATAGGTCATGACGGATACCTTGGCGCCTTTAGGAAGCGGGCTATCGTAACCCCCCACGCCCACGGCGATGATCCCCTGGATCTTCATCCAGTTGAAACCGGGGCCGAGCAACCGAAGCTCGGCTAGATCCTGTGGCGCCACCCGCTACCTCCGATTTCCGTAAAGGGAAGACAAGAACCCGCTCTTTCGCAGGGTGTCAAGTTTGAGGTTCGTATAACACCCGCGGTATTTTATTGCAACGACGGCTACAGAGTGTTGGAAGCTCTTCTCTGCCGTTCGGCTGCCTTCGTCCCGAGCTCCCTTCGGTCCGAGCACTCAGGGTCGAGGACAGGCCGAGGGGAGCTCACGACGAAGCCTGGTCAAAAGGTCCCTGTCCGCGTGCCTGCCCGCGCCCTGCGTCGTGCGGCGAAGACCGCGCGCAAAACCGCGCGCGCACACGGCACTCCCATATACGTTTGGAAGAACGGCAAAGTTGTCGCCCAGAAGCCCTAGGAGAGAGAGGCGCAAGTCAGAGTAGTGTCGTACTTGCGCAATTGCGCAAACATGGCAACGCGACGGGCTCAGGACCCATAGCGGCTGATGTAGACCAACCGGCCGTGATCTTGGTGCGGGCCATTTTGTACGCCGGGTAGATATTGTTCTGTCCGGGAAGAAAGTTGATCTGGTGTCCGGCAACCCTGATATTCTCCAAGCGGGCCGTTTCATCTAAATCCACCGAGTCGGTCGAGTCCCATCCCTCATGACCTTCTTTGCACGGCGTCGGCATCATGACGCACACGCCTTTGATGTCTTTGGCCGTTAGCATGGCTCGCTCCCTTCAGAAGAAGATGCTGAGGTTGTCCGCGGAGAGGACCGTCTGGTCGATGAGGATCTTTCTTCTCGCGATCTTCCAGGAGCCGCTCTCCTTGCGTAGCGTGTCTTCGCGGCTGCCGAGGAAGAAATCTTGCTTGGTCTCCAGGCGGGTGCGATAGACCTGGAAGTTGGCAAAGACCAGGACCTGGGATGGGGAATCTCCCTGAAAGACTTCGATGTTGGTGACGAGGTGCCGGGTGCGAGATGGCGGCTCCTCGGCCCAGGCCATTCCGGTATCCAGCCGCTGGACTCTCGACCTGAGACTCTCTTTGTCTTCGTCGAAAAAGGCCAGGCCGCTCTCATCGGCAAATTCCGCAGTGCCCGCTGAGAGCGATCTTTCCCGCCGCACCGGCATCCAGTAGTGGGCATCGTCGGAAAAGAGCTCGAGCCAATCGTGAAAGCGGCGCTCATCCAGCAGGCGCGCCTCCCAATAGAGAAACCGCTCCACCTCCCGCAACACCTCGTCCTCTACCGGCCTCAGCTCCCTGGCAGCCGCTGAGCTCACTTTTCTTCACCATCCCTGCGCTCGCCCGTCAGCAGCTCGGCCCAGCGGCGGTAGAAATTGCGCTGATTATTCTCGCTGAAGAAATCTCCGACCCTTCCCGGCAGGCCCTCTTGAATCCGCTCATGACCTCGCCCCATTTGGTAGTTCAGCGGAAAGCGGCGCGTGGTAGCGCCTCGACTGGTCTCCGTGGCTTGAATCCAATTGTCGCTGTCATCCTGCTCCCAGGTGCCGCCCGGACTGAAGCGCCTGAGGTAGTGGAGTCGGATGGCGGCCTTGACCTCCGGCGGTGCATTGCGATCCACGAGACACCACGCCCAGACTTCGATCTTCTCAGGGCCCTTCGGGTGCCAGACCCGAATCGTGTGGCTGCCGTTGAGAAACGAAAAATTCGGGAAGACGCTCCCGTGCACCGGTGACATCATCTTCGCCCGAACCGGCCCGAGGCGACGCTCCATCTCGGGAAGCATCTCTTTCAAGTAGGCGGCGACCTCCGGCGACGGTGATCCGACAGCGGCGTCTCCCCCCTCGATCCAGCGCACTCCTATGCCGTGACCGTTGGCCACGCTGATCTGAAAGCCGGCTCCGCCGGCGCTGTATTTCGTCTGGCTACCGGCAAAGCCGCTCTTCACCGCGGCCGCGTGCGTCATGCCCGCGTGGTACATATCGCCGACGAAGTTCTCCGCGGCGAACTTCCAGTTGGCGTTGATCACCCACTTGTGCGCGCCTTCCAGCAGCTCCGCGCCGCCGTCGCGGCGGTCTACGAGCAGATCGAGATACCAGGCCATGTCCCCGAGATACCGGACCAACGGAGGCGCTTGCGCATCCAGGCAGCCGAAGATCAGCCCTTTATACTGCTCTATTCGCGGGACCGGTATGAGGCCCCATTTTTCCTTATCCAGCTCTTCGAAGTAGTACTCTTTGTGATAGGGAACGCCGACGAGCTTTCCTTCGTTGCTGTAGGTCCAGCCATGATAGGAGCAGGTGAAATCCTTGGCGTTGCCTTGATCCAGACGGCAAACCCGATTGCCCCGATGGCGGCAAACATTGAGCAAGGCCCGGATCTGACGATCCGGTCCGAGACAGACCAGCACCGGATCTTCGCCCATATAGGTCGTGAAAAAATCGCCCGGCTCGTGGAACTGGCTCTCATGCCCCAGGTAGAGCCAGCAGCGCGCGAATATCCGCTCCAGCTCCAGCCGGTAGATCTCCGGGTCGGAGAAGATCCGGCGGTTGATGAGGCCGCGCTCGAAGTCAACGAGATGCTTTAGACCGTTGGTCATATTGGCTACTGCCGGGCCCGTTCGCACAGCTTGCGCCAGGCGATGATCGAGAGGTCGGGCCGGTACAGCCGCTCCGGCGGGGCGTCCATCAGCCGCAGCATCACGGCATCCTGGTTGTTGAACCAACCATGGAAGAGCCAACGGATGTAAGCCCAATAGCGCAGCTCGAACCACAGGGCATCGAGACCGCCCGTGAACTTAACGGCAATCTGAATATAGCGGTGATGGTCGGCATCGATCGGCACATACCACTCGTAATGGACAAAGCCGTGCATCTTGACCCTGAGCAGACCGGGAAGCCGGATGGAAACGCCGCCCGAGAGACCGGAGCGCTTCTTCGCCCACCATTTTTGTGCCGGCCACTTCCCCAGCCCCGGAAAGTCGCCCTCAAAGTGGACTTCATCGCGGACGTGGGAAACCCACTTGCCGTCTTCCGAGTGAATGACATGGGTTTTGGTCCAGCAAGGAAACTGGCGGAAAAACATGAAGGGAGTATTGCGATGGAGAGAGCGCGCATGGCCTTCATCCAGACCGCCCTCAGCGGCAAGACGCCAGTTGCCTGCTCGATCCGTGATCCGACCGCCCCACACGTTCTGCTCTCGCATCAACTCCTCCGGGATGTCGGCCTCGACCGGAGGCGCCACAGGCGCATCAGCCTTGGGCTGAGGCGGATCGGCGTCGCCGATGAAGAGCCAGACCAATCCGAGCCTCTCCTCAACCGGATAAGTGCGAGCTCGGGCCTTTCCTCGAATCGGGGAGTCTGGACCGTCGGTCAAGGCGGCAACTACGACGCCACTGGCCAAATCGTAGGTCCAGCCGTGAAAGCCGCACGTGATGGTGCCTGGAAAAATCTGTTTTGAGAAAGTACGCCTCCCGGTGGGGCTTGCCTTACACGAAAGGGGAATGCCGCGGTGGGCACATCGATCTTGCAAAGCATAGACCTTGCCACGGTCGCGAACGAGAACGATCTTCTCACCGAGCAAGGTTACAGGCACAGGTGTGGCGCCAAGCCGGCGCGACCACATCACCGGATACCAGTAGTTGCGAAAGCCCAGAGCTGCCGCCTCGTAGCGTGGCCACGCGCTCCAGTCCAGTCCTTCCGTCCCTATCCTGTCCGTGGCGACCGTCTCTGCTATGGCCATCTAGCCTCGACTCGTCCTGGTATTGCCACCGTCCGCCCTCTGCCTACTGCCTGCTGCCTGCTGGCGCATGATGTCCCCAGAAGCTCCCCCGGTCAAGCTGCTGGACCGTCCAGGTAGCGTCGTCCACCAGCCTACCGCTGGTGCCGTACTCGATCTCAAAGCCCGAGGGGCTTTTCATGTAGAAGGAGAACATCAGGTCATTGGTGTGGCGTCCCAGGCTCTTGGTTATCGGCACTCCCTTGGCCTGGCAGAGGTCGTAAGTCCTTCCTACATCATCGATGCCTTCCACCTCGAGCATGATGTGGCGCAGCCCTGGGTTGCCTATTTTACCCAGCGCGATGGAGTGATGCCGCTGGTTGCAGTGAAAGAAGACCAGGCGGTTGGGAACCACATCGCTCAAGCGGAAGCCCATGATCTCGGAGTAGAACTTTTGGCTTTCTTGGAGGTTGGGGACGCTGATCACCACGTGTCCAAGGCCCAGATGTCCGGTGACGAAACCGCTTATCGGCCGGGCGGGCTGGAAGGGCTCGCACGTGTTGAGCTGGCCGCAGAACAGCTCCAGGGCGTTGCCCGCAGGATCGGTCACCCTGAGTAGACCAGTGACCTGGCGTGCGGCGCAATCCTCTTCGGTCCCGCGAAGGGGCTTCAGGCCGGCGGCCCCTAACTCCCGATAGGCTTCTTCCAGCTCCGCGGGAGAAGGCAGCTCCCAACCCATATAGGCGAGTCCGTTCGACGGTGAGATCCCCTCGGCCTGAGCTCGGGACGAAGGCACGGTCGAACCGTCGCTTCGAGCCGGGTGAATGGCGAGCCGATAGGAGCGCTCGTCCATCTGAAGGTAGACCACCCCTTCTCGGCCCTGGTTGCCCACGCGGAGCCCCAAGATCTCCGGACCGAACCGAGCCCAGGCCTGCGGATCTGCGGCATTGATTCCGACGTAACCGAGCGCTGCGACTTTCATATTGACCTCCTAGGTAATCAGCCGCGACCCTCACCCTCGCCCTCTCCCTCGGGGAGAGGGTTGGGGTGAGGGTTATCCCCGTAAAAACTTAAGCACCACCTCATCGTGCTCTTCCGGGTGCTCCCACTGGGGCCAGTGCGCGGCATCGGCCATGCAATAGAATTGCGACCCAGGGATGAGCGAGCTTACGTGTTTGCCCACGTCCGGCCCGGAGCCGGGATTTTTTTCGGTCCATAAAACGAGCGTGGGGGCCTTGACCTCTTTGAGTCGCTCCTCCGGAATCAGGAAGGTATGGGAATCCCCGTCGCCGAAGGAATTGGTAAAGATATCGGTGAGGGAGCGACGGGCCTCGGGGTTGGAATAGATGGCATGGCGCACATCCACGAGCTCATCTGTGACCCGATCCGGGGAGGCCATAAGCCACTCCAGCCGCTTGCGGATGGTCTCTTTCGTAGGATTATCGATCGCAGCCAGAGAACGCTCTTTCAGTAACTGCCGCCCTTCGGCCGGCCGCTCCTGGACGACTCCCGGCCTGAATTTGACACCGGCGGTGGTGTTGAGGATCAATTTGTTCAGCCGCTCAGGATGATGCAAGGCGAACCACATGGCCACCCAGCCGCCGAGGGATTCGCCTTCTACATGGGCCCTTTTGATCCCCAGCGAATCCAGCAGGTCAACGATTTGCCGGGCATAGGTGGGGACCGACTTGTTGTTATAGGGCGGCTTTGAGCTGTACCCATGCCAGACCATGTCGATAGCCATGGCGCGGAAGTGTTTTCCCAAGCGGACGATATTGCGGCTATAAGCTTCCGCGTGGCCGCCCACCCCGTGGATCAAGACCAAGACCTCGCCGCTGCCGGCCTCGATGACGCGCGTCTTAAACTCTTTGCCGTAATAGCCTACTTGACTGCCGAGAAGATCGACCCAGATTGTGCCCACTGAGACCTCCTTCTATCTATCTGAACTCGCCTTTCCAGTCCTGCGCGACGATCATCTCTCCATAGAGGTCGCGTGATTCATCCGACGCGAGAAAGAGCGCTGCGGGAACCACTACGTCATAAGGCAGAAGGTCAGGATCGCTCTCGCCGCGCAGGTTGACCGCGCCGCCGGGCTGGAGGAGGTTCACCCTCACGCCGAGAGGCTTGAGCTCCTTGGCGATCGATAGACTAAAGGTCTCAAGGCCGGCCTTCGAGGTGCCATACGGCGCATAGCCCCGGCGCAATTTGGTTTCGTCGCCGGTCGTGATGTTGATGATCGAGCCGGATCTCCGTTGGGCCATCTCCTTGCCCACCCGCTGGCAGCAGAGAAAGACCCCGGTGATGTTGACCTCCAGCAATCGGCGCCAGCGCGCCGGATCGATCTCCCAGAAATGGTAGCTCTCCCTTCTATCCCGCGGGACGATATAGGTCATCTTCAAGGCGGCGCTGTTGACCAGGACGTCGATGTGGCCAAAGCGCTCGGTCGTGGCCTTCAGGGCAGCGTCGATTTCATCCTCACGGGTGACGTCGCTCTTGAGGGTGAGAAGATCCCGGCCCGGTCCTTTTATCTCCCCGGCCGTCTCACCCAGCCCCTGCGCGTCGATATCCCATAGGGAGAGAGAGGCCCCTGCGCGCGCATAGGCCAGGGCGATCGTCTGGCCGATCCCCCGCGCCGCGCCGGTGACCACGGCGATTTTTCCCTGCAACTTCATTGGCTCCCAGCCTTATCACGGATGGCTCCTTTCTGTCCATTCATGTGAAGACAAGGTGGTGTTTCAGTTTGAATTTGTAACATATGTTACAGAAGCTTTTTCGTTGACCCGCTTCGCCGTGCATGGCAAAGTAGGGGCATGGCAAAAGGGAAGAAAAGAGACTTCACACAGATCGCAAAATCTATCATTGACAAAGTCACCGGTAACGTTCCACCAGAAAAACCGGATACACGCAACCCTCACGCCGTTGCACTCTCGAAACTAGAAGCAAGTAAAGGCGGAAAAAAGCGCGCCTCGGTGCTTTCGAAGCGACGAAAAAAGCAAATTGCTCGTGAGGCTGCGCGCACTCGGTGGAAAACCCATTGGATGCGAACGAAAAACGGGCCGCATGAAAATGAGTCGCTACCTAATTTTTTACTGAATCTCTAGTGTAGTGAGTCATAAGTCCCTTTACTTTGATTGTCATTCTGAGCGAAGCGAAGAATCTCGTCTTTCCAAATACATGAGACCCTTCACTTCGTTCAGGGTGACATTGCTTAAGTAAAGAA
>Ga0184640_10000032_pt1 | contig 30321 bp, 30 predicted proteins | sample PLM31_200_b2_FD_133161 | JGI IMG/M metagenome (GOLD analysis project Ga0184640, IMG submission 133161) | Groundwater sediment microbial communities from an aquifer in East River, Colorado, USA - PLM3-1_200_b2 | ecosystem: Environmental > Terrestrial > Soil > Riparian zone | place: USA: East...
CACCCACTTGGCTCTATTTTCCATACCCATCAAACTAGGACCGGAGATTGAGAGACAACTGGGTCGCATGGTCTCTCTCTTTCCGACTCATCTGCCTGTGCCTTATGGATGCAAATCCGCAATTGGTCGGCCAACACTTGGACACGCGGCTCATAAATCGTATGTGCGAAATAGGCAGGAATCAGGTGAGTCTCCACGCCTTTAGCCGCCAGTCGGGCCCAACGGGTCTCCGGCTCATTGTCGAAGCCAGCGGGAAGCGTGGTTGCTCGGAAGACTGTTACCCGGCCTGGGTAGAATTTCGGATGATAGGAGCGTGTAGAATCTGTCGACGGGCGCGAGCGGCATCGACCCAAGGAAAACCCACGCTCATACAGATCTTATAGAGAAGCTTATTGCATTTTGTCCGAAGGTATATGAATCTCTCTCCCGGCTCGAGCAGGAAAAGGTTACTGAGGTGAAGGTTAACCAATTGGACCAAGTGGTACATCTTATTTCGCAGTGTATAGTTCTTTCGCCGCGGCAGTCTGTCGCGCGGCGGAAAGCTGTCGAGCAAAGCCAAAGGGCGACTCTTTCTCCTTCGGGAGGAGTCGTTGCAGTGTCAGGTCAAGCGGCGCTGGGAGAAGAGGACCGACAGCGGTCACGGCTATCGGATCTACCCGAATCGGCTCAAGGGGCTTGAGGTGAGCCGGCCCAATCAGGCCTGGGTAGCCGACATCACCTATATTCGGATTCTCACCGGCTCGGCGCCTTCACCCTCAAGGTTATTTTGTTTTACGCTTCTCGGTAGCTCAGCCCGTGCAGGAGCTTTCGATCAAAAGCTCAAAATGGCTGCCTGAATCGGTAAAATTATTATCGGATTAGGGCTAATTATATTTTAACTCCAAATTTACTTTTCCCTTTCATTTTAGTGACTTACTCACGCGCTTCAGTAGGGATCCTCGGCCCGCTTAGCCTCTGCGGCAAAAATTCCGTAAACCCAGCTTAACAATGATGGCGGCTATCGTAGCGGCAAGGGCATCGGTTTCTCGCGGAATCCTCAAGACGGCCTCAACCACCGTCAAAATAATCTGCATGGTCGAACGGTTTATTGGCTCCGGCAAGCGGAGGATATCCTCATTACACAAGGCCTTTCTTAGCTCCTCGCTGACCTCTCCAAAGTACTGCATCCCGTCGCGTTTAAGCTCTTCATAGATTGTCCCGAGCCCATTCCCCCATTCCCCCACACCCGGCGCGGACGGCAGGTCCTTGCAGAACTTCTTTGCCCAGGAAGCGCTCCGCACCGCCGATAGGTAGCTTACAATCCCAGCCACTCGGGTTGGAACATTCTGCACTAGCAATTGGGCCCCTAGGGTGGCATACAACTCCTCGCCGTCTATCCCCAGAAGCCTCATCGATTCATCCGCTAACAGCTCAATACCAAGCTCTTTCACGATCACCTCTCAGTCTTTTAATGTTGTTGGAGTATTGAAACACCTAAAATTAGAGGAAGTTCACATTAGGTCGTGCATATTCCTTAAGTGCATTCCGACTGTCCACGATGAGGGGGCTGTGGGTAACAATCATCTCATAGTCGAAGGCCGAGTGGTCCGTAAGCACCACCACGCAGTCCATAGAGCGAAGGATATCAGGGGCAAGCTTAACCGATTTCGTCATCTTACCGTTGAGCTTGAGCAAAGGGACATAAGGATCGGAATATTCCACCGTGCTTCCCTTCTCAGAGAGCCCCTGGAGGACCTCAAGGGCAGGCGATTCGCGAATATCGCTGACATCGCGCTTGTATGTAACTCCCAGGGCGAGGATCTTTGAGCCCTTCAGGCTTTTCTGTCTTTCGTTTAAGGCATCAGCGATCCGACTGACCGTAAAGGCAGGCATCTGGTCGTTGATATGTCCAGCTAACTCGATGAGCCGGGGCTCGGACCCGTTCATCTTCGCTTTCCATGCGAGGTAATAGGGGTCCACAGGAATACAGTGGCCCCCAAGGCCTGGTCCGGGATAGAAGGCAGTGAAGCCAAAGGGTTTGGTCTTGGCTGCTTCAATCACCTCCCAAACATTGATGCCGACCTTGTGGCATATCAGGGCCATCTCATTCGCCAGAGCGATGTTGACATTGCGAAAGGTATTTTCCAGGAGCTTCACCATCTCTGCCGTATCTGTTGAGGAGACCGGGATAATCTTCTCAACGAACTGCTGGTAGAGGAGGGCCGCCATCTCCGCGCATTGGGGAGTCATGCCGCCGATGACTTTCGGGATATTGCGGGTATTATATGTGTGGTTTCCTGGATCGACCCGCTCGGGGGAGTAGGCTAGGAAGAAATCTCTTCCCACCTGCAGACCGGTGTTTTCCAGGAGCGGGAGTACGACCTCACGAGTTGTACCCGGATAGGTCGTGCTCTCCAGAACGATGAGATGCCCTGGCCGGAGGTGATTTTGCACCACCTCGACAGCGGCGATGACATAGGAAAGGTCAGGCTCTTTACTTTTCCTAAGCGGTGTCGGAACGCATATGCTCAAGGTATCGAGATCTTCCACGGTCGCCAGACTCTCGGTGGCCCTTAGCTTTTCCTGACAAACGAAGGAAAGGAGAGTTTCGCTCGGCACGTCGAGGACATAAGAGATCCCCGCATTGACGGACTCGACTCTCTCCCGATCGATGTCGATGCCGGTAACTTGGAATCCTTCTCTTGCCATCTCGACGGCCAAGGGAAGCCCGACGTATCCCAATCCGATGACACCGACTCTGGCCGAGCGGTCAAGGATCTTTTTCTTCAGCTCTATTTCTGCCTGGCACTGGTTTAGCGCTCGCAGGACCTTTTCGTTGGAATGCATGTATCCTCCTTAGTTACAGTAATGTAGTCTTGTGCTGATTCTCCAGTTATGCGTGAAACCCAATCGATATTTCCCTGCCAAAGTACTCCACGGTCCTGGTTATATCCTCCTCAAAGGATACCCTGGGTCGATAACTGAACCGGCGCTCTGCTTGGGAAGAGAGAGAGACCTCGGGAGAGTCTCGGGTTGAGTCCAGGAACACATCCAGGATACCTCAACAGTGGAGCAGAAAAAGGGTCACAAGGCAGGCCTGAGGGGCTTTTTATCGAGACTTGCCTTCCTCTTGTTAAGCCTGAAGTCTATTTTTTAACCGTCGGGGCAATAACAGTTTCCATGGTGCCAGCGCCAGGTTAAGAAGAGGCGGTCGGGCGTAAAGCAGGGCTTCCCAGAGTAAAGCACAGTTCCGCAAGGCGAACCTTTTCCCACAGTTTCTGCCTTCCACCAAATAACGGTCGATAAGACTGTGCGCAATCCTTAGATTAACTTTTCCGAAAGATCGCTGCCTTAGGAACAGCTCATTCAAGATCTTGGGGGAAATGTCAATGAGGCGATATTTATCTAGATAGCTGAGAAAAAGGTAAAGATAGGTCGAAGCTACGGAGCCTGACGACCACTTAAGGATTTGATCCCAGTCCAGTTTGCCCGATTTATTATTCCAGAGGTAGATCATATCCAAAAAGGCAACCATGCCGCCGATGAACTTAAAATCACGAGCCCAATGGGAGGCGATGTAGACGACTTGAAGCTCATCACTAAGACGGGTGACCTTTCTTCCCTGGAATTCTGAAGGCCGGAGCTGGGTTTTTACGTTTTCCGGGCTGAACACGTTGTCACCACCGAGTCCACTTTTGGCGGAAACCAACCCTCGGTGAACTTCCACCCAGATGCCTCTTTGGGAATGAAAAAATGGCATGCTGTGGTGATGTTTTTGCCAAAAAGCATGGGGAATTTGAGACTGTTGGCGGTATCCTAGAGCTAAAAGGATGGTCTCGACAGATGGTAGAGCAGCATTTTCAACGAGAAAATCTATGTCACGCATCGTCCTAAGGTGGGGTTGAGGGTAGTACTGACGGCAGATCGAAATGCCCTTAAGCAACGTTAATGGAGGAACGCGCCCTTCGCACGCATCAACGATCTCACACATCGCATCTAAATGCTCGGCGGTAAGCATACGCGCCGTAAGGTCTGCACCTTGCAGGAGCGGCCGCAGCTGCGATGAGAGCTCCCCGATTCCGGCTTTCATGGTGTAAAAGAGGAGAGGGCCTAAACCTGTCTCTATAATCCAACGAATCTGGGCTTCATCAAAGATCCCTAGCGTCAAGTTTCCCTGACGTTGAGAGGCAGCGCGGAGGAGGGAGATGAGGTGTGGCTCTCTTTTTGCGATTTGCCGCATACTTTAAACTAACCCATTACCGGCGTGCTTTGACTTTTTTTGGTCCAATTTACGCTTTTTGTCATCTCGTCTGTTCAAAACACCCTTACGCATTTTGAAAACCTTTTGTTTATGTGAGGTTATCATTTCGCCGAAATTGGCCCCGTCTGGCACATTTTTAGCTTAAACCCATAGCGGTTGCTGAACTTGCTGTTTGCGAGAAATCCTGTGGGTTCCTATTTCAAGACACTTTCCCTTGCTGTGCTTGACCGTAACGTCAAGGTCCGATGCAAAGACACTGAGACCTTTGAACTCTTATTGGCCAATTACGGACAGATGCGGCAAGAGCCGGGGACCGCAGATTTGCATTATACGGTTGGCCGACAGAATGCCTCCTCAGCTTTTTCGCTGAAGAGAGAGGACCAGGAGCCTCTAGGTGCATCGGATGATAGTGAGTTCCTTCTTTTGTTCGACAACGACATCTCGATCGAGCTGCAGAAGCTGCGAACTGACCTCTTTTTTATCCACGCCGCCGCACTCGAGTTCATGGGTGAGGCGTTGATGCTGGTTGGGCCGTCCGGCAGCGGAAAATCAACGACCACTTGGGGATTGTTGCATCACGGCTTCGGCTACTTAAGCGATGAATTGGGACCGGTGGATCTGAAGACTCTTACAGTCCATCCATATTCTCATGCCCTCTGCCTTAAGCGTGAGCCTCCAGACGCATACCCATTGCCCGACAAGACCCTCCGCACCTCTCGAACTCTTCATGTGCCGGTAAAGGAAATCCCCAACGGGGTAGCCAAAGGCCCGCTGCCACTAGCGGCCATCTTTTTTATATGTCACCGATCTGAGGGTTCTGAACCGAAGGTCCAGCCCATAAGCAAGGCGGCGGCGACGGCTCGCCTGCTTGCCAACGCCCTCAATCCCCTGGCGCATCCGGGGGATGGGTTAGACGGCGCGGCAGAGATCGCTGCTAGTCTTGCCTGCTTCGAACTTGTCAGCGCCGATCTCCCTGAAACTTGCGCTCTTGTGAAAGCTGCTTTAAAAGGCATTTCCAGCTCTGCAGTCAAGCACCGGACCCCAGCTGCATCAGGCGGGGGTAGGCTTCTCAATTCGATAGGTGCATTGGCGGATCGGACAGTAAAAAGACCTGCAATATAGCGAGCCATTTATCGCCTTCGATTACAGGACATTCCTCCTCCCCCTCCTCTTCCTCTCTGCGAGGCGGCCTTACTTCCATCTTCATTTCCAGAACCTGCTGAACTGTATGAAAGGATGGCAGGCAAGGTTAAGATGACGGGCGCCACGTAAGCGGCCTTTTTGATGAATTTCCTTCTCGTTAATTGTTTTTCTTTCATTTTCAGGGCTCCTTTCCTTATCTCAGAGACTTTTTTTTCATCACGACTCCAAGAGATTTAATTGCTTGAGTTGCCTAAGTATGGCAGCCAAATCTTTTGCCGCGGTCTTGCGATCAACGTCGAAGACGGCAGCCATCTGATTTTCTATTTCCGCTAACGTGGATTTGCCATCACATCTTTCCCAGACATAGCTTGCCGTCCGGTTCAGTTGGTGGATCAACCCACCTTCGCGATCGAGCACCACCGTTTCACCCTCCACAATACGGACTGTTAAATCAGACCGTCGTTTCGGCTGATAGAGAGCAATTTCCGTCCCAGGCGGATCGGCACCGTAAGCGAGCCAAATTTCCGTTTCCTGTTGTCTGCTCTGCATTATTTACCTCCTTTCACGTTCGTGTAGAACGGCTTCCAGATCTCTCACCCGCTATCGTTTCATGGTCAGGCCACCGTAACCGACTTGGCCAATGAACGTGGACGGTCGATATCCCTCCCCAGAACCAGCGCAGTCTCGTAAGCAAGGAGTTGGCCCGCCAGCAGATGGAGAAGCGGGGCGACCAAAGGGGAACATTTAGGTAGGCGCACCTCTTCGTCAAATCCCACTTTTGCCCCGGCGAACCTGAAACCGATCGTCATCCCTTTTCGGGCGCGTACCTCCTCTAAACTGCTCATGGTAAGGTCGTAAAGCTCCTTATTCTCCCTGGACGGGAGGAAAAAGACACTGGGCACCTCCTTGTCGATAAGAGAGAGGGTCCCGTGTTTAAGAAAACCCGCCGGCATGCCTTCCGCATGGAGATAAGTAACCTCCTTCATCTTGAGCGCCGACTCGAAGGCGATGGGAGTGTATATGCCCCGGCCGAGAAAAAACCAGCTCCGCTTATCGTGGCACTTAAGTGCCAGCCTGCGGATAGGTTCCTGCTGAGAGCGCAGGGTTATCTCGATGAGCTTGGGCAAATTGGCAAGATCTTGTAAGATTTCCAGATCGCCCATTTTGCAGCGGCCCTGTTTCATATAAGCGATCTCGTTTGCGAGCCGGATCAAAAGGACCATCTGAGCCATAGCCGCCTTTGTACTGATGACGCAGATTTCAGGACCCGAGTTTTGTTGGATGACGAGCCCGGCCTCTTGCGTCATCGACGACCCTGGGACATTCACGATGGCAGCGGTGTGCGCTCCTGCTCTCTTTGCTTGCCGGAGCACCTGGAGTGTGTCGAAGGTCTCACCGGATTGTGAGATTGCAAGGACAAGCGTTTTCTCGTCGGCCAAGGCAAGGGTCCCAGCCTCATCGGAGCTTAGAGCCGGGGCAAATGCACTAGCCAGGGAAGCCAGAAGATATTGGCCGAAAAGGGCGACATAATAAGTAGTCCCAACACCCACCAGGACGGTTCTTCGTGCCTCGCAGATGAGACGCGCTAGCGCGACAATCTGCTCTTGGGAGACCTCCATAGCCCTCTGTACCACCTCAGGCTGCTCCCATATCTCCTTCTCCATGTAGTGGCTATGTCCCGCCTTATCAGCGCCCCCCATGCTCCAATCGATCTCCATGATCCGCTTACTCTGTATCTCTCCCCCCGCGATGCGCTGCACACAATAGCCGTCACGGGATAGCACGGCATACTCCCCGTCCTCGCGGATCACGGCTCTTCGGGTATACGGTAGCGTTCACATCGGAGGCAACGAAGGTGGTGTTTGAACCGAGCCCAAGAATGAGCGGACTCTTCTCGCGCGCGCAGTAAACCCTATTCGGGTCATGGGTAGAGATCATGGCAATGGCAAAGGTTCCTTCGAGACGGTGGAGGGCATTGACGAAGGCCTGTTCCACTGAATTCCCAGAACGATATATTTCCTCTACCAAGTGGGCAAAGACCTCGGTATCCGTCTCTGAAAAGAAGAAGTGATTTCCCCGGCTTCGAAGTTCCTCTCTGAGACTTTGATAATTCGAGATGATGCCGTTATGTACAACCGCGAAGCTTCTGTCGCAGCTAAGATGTGGATGTGCATTCTCCTGCGATACTCCTCCATGAGTTGCCCATCGAGTATGGGCAATGCCTGCTCTCCCATGGGCTGAGGCTAGTGCGTGCCGGCACGCCACTTCCGCCAGCGTCCCAACGTCCTTTCTGACCTCGATCCCAAGAGAATTGAGGGTAGCCAAACCGCATGAATCATAGCCTCGGCATTCTAGCCGGCCAATACCTTGGACCAAGTGCAGGGCTATTTCTCCTTCGCCAACAATGCCTACAATGCCACACATAGATTTCTCCTTCTATTGGTAATCGATCAACGCCACAAAAACGTCCTCAGCAGCGGATGAATTAACAGCACGCTCGCTGCTTGGCCTAATGTGTCGATGCTCAGGATATCCTCTGCGTGTAGAGCAGTAGAAGGGCAGACGACATGAAGAAGGTGTTAGGAATTTTTCCAGCGTCCCCTCCCCCCAAATCCGGCGGATCTAACGTCAGACGCTTTCCATGCCCACAACGGACACCCGTGTCCATAAGCATGCGTGGATGATGACCTTCCGTTCCGGCAGGAGAAGACTGGGATAGTGATCTCAATTTATCTAGTCCGGAGAGATGCCTTTCACGTCTTTTCTTTTGTCCTGACTGGAAAAAGGCGGCATAGGTTTCACGCCTTCGCTTTCATCGGCACCAAACTTCTTCTGCTGAAAGGAAGGTACACTCTTTTTGGAGTCAGTAAACCCCGTACCACGGGCTTACGCCCGTGGCTTTGGGGCATTTCCCTCCGGGGAAGTTCGGAACATTCATCCCCGCACTCACGTGCGGGGCGTTCTGTGGTACGGGGTAAAGGCGTTCAGATTTGGCAGGAAAGGTTTTTAGATCTCTTGAAAGATGTGCCCTTCGATGCATTGCAGGCGTTCGTTGTAATTCTCCGGGTACAAAAACCACTCTGCCGCGGCGATGCTTGAAAGCAGTGAATTTCCGTCCTGAGGGGTAAAACTAAAGCCTACGACTTCGCGCTTGTCCTTCACTGCGACCGACTGAACCGGAACAACGGTTTGGCTTAAAATCCTTCCGAAAAGGCCGTGGGCGTTCTGTCCGTATCGGTTGTAGAGACTTTCCTTGTTGTCGTTGCCTGCCGGAGTACAGTCGATCACCACTGCAGCGCGGTCAATGGCTTCCAAGGCCTCGTAGCTCGGAGCCATGCCCATGGACGCGAACTTTTTCCACGCTTCCTGATCGACCGCCAACCGGGCGCCCCGTTTCTGAAGAGCTAAAACCTTAGAACGGTCCGTCAGAAGGGGAGTGCGCTTATGAAATGTGACTTCTTCGATGCCCAGCTCTTTTCGAAATATGGCCAACAGCCCGATCAATGGCTCGCCGATCGTGCCGGTGCCGACGACATGTACAATCCGTTTGTTTTTCATCCCTCCCTCCGGTTATTGGCTTCGCTTTTTGGATCTTCTAAGAGTTAAGCGCTGAGAGCTGTTGTTGTGTCTGCCTATGCGGGCAGGTCAGGTATAGCCAGAAGGCGGGTGATGTGTTCTGCCAGATCTTCTGGTGTGAAGGGCTTCGATATGTAATCGTTACAGCCTGCTGCCAAGCATCGTTCTCGGTCTTTCGGCATGGCCAAGGCGGTGGCAGCTAGAATAGGGATGTCCCGATAGTTAGGATCCTCCTTTAGACATCGCGCCACTTCGAATCCGTCCATCTCCGGCATACTCATGTCTAGGAGAATGAGGTTGGGCTTAACACTTCTGACCTTCTCTAAAGCCTCAATCCCATTGTTTATAGGTATCACCTCCCAACCGAGCGATTTGAGGTAGTGGCTCAGCCATTTGAGGTATTCCCTTTGGTCATCCACGACCATGATTTTCTCTAGACTCATGTTTAGTCTCCTTTTCCGGCCCTACGTAAGTTTTGGGTTCTTGCTTGAAGTTAGTAGGGCTAGATGGTTGACTTGATCGAACGGAGTATATGAAAAGAATAGCTCCCAAGGAGGGAGCCCAGGCCGTCGGCGGTCAGGTCGAGCAGGCTCGCTGTCCTTCCCGGAACGAAGTACTGGTGCAGCTCATCTGTCATCCCGTAGAATAAGCCCACGAGGAACACGTAGAGTACGAGTCTTCTTGTTACTCCCGAGTTAACCAGAGACCACGAGAGCACAAGGCCCAAGAGGGCGTACTCCGCCATGTGGAGAAAGAAATCTAATCTGCTGACTGTATAGGGCAGCGGGAGATCCGACTGTGCCGAGAGAAAGAAGATAGCGGCCATGTAAAGGAGGGATAAACACCAAGAAGTCAAGATCAGCCATGAGCGGCTGCTCCCGGTTTTTGCTTCTACACTGAGCGCTCTGTCGAAGCCCATGGAACTCGTGACTCAACCTCAGTGGGACTTGGCCGCCCGCTTTCGGATGAGGCTGGAACACCGGCGGGGGAGCATGCGCTGCCTCTTTTCTTTGGTCTCGTTCGCTACTCCCTGAAGTAGCTCAGTCTTAGGCCGATTTATCGATATCGCCTTAGCCAGCTCAATAATAGAAACATCTGCAATGTTCCTCAGCGCATCCTCATCCAAGAGCTCCGCGAGCAGCACAATATTTTCCAATACTTCCTCAGTCGTTTTCACCATGAATCCTCGGCTCATCCGCGCTGAAGCTCCTTGAACCCCTTTGTATGTCAATGCGTTCTCTCAGCCCACCAAACGACCGACCTTCGGGCTACCACCTTCTGGACAGTAATCTGTTCAACCTTCACTACATTATCCGAGCTATAGAACCGCCCTATGTCGTTTAGCTCGTCTCCCCTTCCTTAATCCTCAAAGAACCCTTGCCAGGGTGTACTTCTGAATCTCTCCTTAAGCTCGAAGTAATTTGCGATGATCTCTGAGAGGCGCTGATTGGATTGCTTGTAAGTGGATGGCCTTACCGTTTCGTGTGGCACGCCCAGGAAATCCTGTATCCGCTCCATCTCACGGGTCCAATCAGCGACGAAGTCTTCATAGATAACGTCGAGCTTGCGATGGCCTTCAAAATAGCGGTCGAAGTGCTTTTTTTCCTCCTCGTTTCGAAGAAATACCCGACGACATTCCTCGAACTCAAGCGCCGTGGAAAAGTTTTCTTCTTCGATACCTGTCGTGTTGGTCCATCGATCAGTCTCGAATGCTCTCTTTTCGGAAAGAAGAACCTTCAGAGCATTGTTTCGCTTGAGGTGGATGATCCCCAAGTCGGTTTGGTTCTTTAAGAACGGCCAAAGGGTTTTGCGCGAGTCGTCTTGAGCGTGATAGTAGAAGAGCTTAAAGCCGACGGCCGATATGGATTTTGAGAACCTTTTGAATACATGTTGATCGAGGAACTGAGCGGGGTTGTTCTGCATCATGGAAATCAGCCGCCGGTTCTGAAAAAACCTGTCGTAATCCGGAAACTCCCAGCCGATCGAATTGTAGAACCTGAAGATCTCGCCAAAGACGATGACCTGACTGTGCGAATTTAAAGAACCGCGTAGAAGATTCGACCCTGATCTTCCCCGTCCAAGAATGATAAACCGCCGGTAATTTTTGTGGCCACTTACTAATCCTGCAGCGCGGTTCAAGATCGTAGAATGGGACGGGCGCACTTGTGAGAAATTTGTACGAGCTTTCATGTGCTTGGAACGTGAGAGCCACCAGCTGACGCCACGCCAACAAGTTTCCGGCAAGCTTTCTCAAGTGTGTTTGCGGCCGCCTTATGCATCTCCGGTGACGGGTAATACCAGTTTTGGCTCCATTGCCCTCCCCAGGGGTCTTTGATTGTGATACGCTCGCCGGTGTGCCTACTCACGAGGTAGTGCGGCAATCCTTTCCTTGATACGCACTCCACGTAGGCGTCAGTGTATTGCCTGATAGCGTTGATCATCCAAGGGCAGACCAATTGCGGAAACTCGCCGTAGAGACCGTCAATGTTCGCGTAGCTTTCCCGATAGGCGGGGTATCTTGTGGAGAACCAAAACAGTAGCTTGGGAACCTTTATTCTTTTCAGGAGATCGACGTATTCATCGAGCCAGCTTTCCCGTGTCTCTGCGACGATTTTTTTTACATGTTCAATAGGACCGTCAGCTAACAGAGCTCTGAACGCTTCATCACACCCAAGCATGGCGCCGTCAGATCTTCTCCTGTAATGCCCTAAGCCCCTGCTCTGGAACAGGGAGTTGCTTGTGGACCTGCCTGACATGGCCTGGATAACGGCAAGCCTTGCCCCATTAACGTACTCCATGAGCCTGTTGCTGTCCTGAGTGAAAAACGATGGCCCGGCGCCTCCGCGTCCCAAGTTGAGTACTGACAATCCAAATCTTTTTGCCAACAGAGTAGGGAACGGTTGCTCACAAAAACGGCCAAATGTTTGCGCGGCACCAATGCATACGATGTAGTCACCCTTTGCGAGATCGTCGGGACGAGGCCCCCGCAGGAGCAGGGGCGCATGGGTTTCCGGGTCTACAACTCTGGGTTCCAAACAGTAGATTTGGTAATCGACGACTTCCGAATCTGTTTCTGCGTAATCACCGGCCATGCGAGCTTACTTATGTCTCCTTCGAAGCCCTGGGTGATAATGGGCCCGGATTTTTTTTAATACTCCCGCCGTCGAATGGGCAAGACGATCTTTGGCATGGACTGCGGAGGAATTTTTAATAGCCGTGAGGTTTCCTAAGTCAACAACGGGATCATCGAAAACGTCGTTCTGGAGCAATAAAAGAAACTCTTCGTGCGCCGCGTGGGTGCGGAGATGGACCGCCCGCGTCCTAAATTCCTCATCAGAAAAAGTACCCCAATTGACCAACTGGCTGAAGTACGCAACCTGGAAACCAAAACGCTTCCCGAGACTCACAAAATCGGGCATTTCCCTGAAGTTGTTCTCCTGAACGACCATGCTTATTTTTACGTATTCCAAAGGGCCCCTTCGGCGCAGGCTGCTGATAAACTCCAGATTTTCCATAAGCCTTGCGAAATTTCCCCCCCGGCGATTGATGGCGTAAGTTTCCGCCCCAGCGGCGTCGATGGAGATTTCACAGCTCCTTATCAACCGTTGGACGTCTTCGGAAATTGTCGCCCACATGTGAGGTGTCCAGAGCAACCCGTTCGTATGCAGGTGGATCCGCTTTAGATTGGGCATATCTTGTTTGTTCATAGTCTGGAGCCACTTTCGGAAAAACGGGCTGCCAAAAGGATCTCCTGATCCTGTGATGAGCAAGAGCTCGGCATCTCGCAGCGCTTGCGCCTCGAGTTTGTTCTGGAGATTTAGGATTTCCTGCTTCTTGTCGGTTTCTATAACGAGTTCGGTGCGGCATGATGGACAGGATAAGTTGCAAGATTGATCATACGTGCAGATAACCTTTTTCGGCCCGTAAGGAACAACGGTCTGTCGGTTTTGTATAACCGCTCTCAAATAATCTTCCTCGACCTGATCTATTGTCTGCACTGGACCTGACTCGGTTTGGAGGTAGGGACATTTCGAAGCGTTGCAGTAACTGAATGAGCCGTCCAAAATCGACCTGCGGATCGCCTGCGCCTTTTCGCCGTTCCAGATCTCTTCCACGGATTGATACTGCAGGTTTCCCACGGAGGTATCGAGCCAGGATGGGCAGCACAGATACACGCCGCCTCGACCATTCAATTGAGTGACTTCAAACCATTCAAAAGGCTTGGAACAAAACAGTCTTTGATGTTTTGACATGAGCATAAGTGCTAGGCTAGTTAATAACCGGGATACTCCGAATTGATTTTCTGACCGCTCCAATCGACCAGATCCTTTACTTCGCGCAATTTTTTAAAAAATGCCGTGTTCTGCATGATTGTGAGAATTTCCCATTCTTGTTCGGCGCATAGGAAATCAAACAGAATCTTCACCGATGGCATCTTGTAGTCATCAACGGCTAAGATGCCGCCGATCCTCAATAGACGCCCCGTATAATGCCAATCGATTATGGCGGCCGGAAAGGCGTGAGCTCCATCGATAAAAACCAGATCCAGCTCATCAGGTATCAGTGTTCCCTGTGATAGAGCTTTGTCTGAGGATTCAATAACAAAATTGATGTTCGTCGGCAGGCCCAATTGAACGCAATATTCCCGGACCCTGTCCCTCTCCCCGGAATCAGGAGTGACGCAGGCATGTTTGGTGCCGGCGATCGCAAAAACTACGGTGGTCTGTCCGCAGCCTGTTTCCAGCGTGGACAGGCCGGGCCTGAGCAGGCTGTACAGAAACCTGAGCGTGTCGAACTGAACGGACCAGTTGGTAAGCGCGCCCTGGTACAGATGGAAAGGTGGGTTATCCCGGATTAGTTTCTCGAGAAGTGCGTACCTTTTCTGAGACGAGAGGCCTTTGTCCGGCGATGGCCAGGCAGATTTGCAGATCGTCGATAACCTTTGAAAGATCATCTACGCGGATCCTACAGCTCTTGCGTGGTGGCTGACCAACTGTCCATAAAGCGCTTCATACTGGGGTGCAATCTTGTGCCAATCCAGTTCCTCGGCTCGCTTGCGGGCGCTCGCTCCCATTTCCTTTCTGATGTGAGGATGACGGCAAAGCCACAGTATCGCATCCACAAATGCTTGCGGCTCGTTATCCTTAATGAGGATCGCTTCGTTTCCGGGAAGGTACGCCCTAACGGCAGCCAGGTCGGTTGACAGCACCGGCAAGCCACAGGCGATTCCCTCCAAGAGCGCATTATTCGCAGTAGCGCCCAGTAGCGGTAGGAACAAAACGTGGCATTCCTGATATAGCTTAAGCAGCACTGCATCGTCCAAATGATTTGTGTGCAGCGTCACGTTTTCCAACTCCTCCAGCTCGGGTATCCGAGGCAGGATTCGGTTCGAGACCACCGCATGGAACTCAATCTCTTTCCGGGATTTTAGTCTACGCGCGACTTCTCGAATCGCTGCAAAGTCTCTCAACCAGTGGCCCACCGATAGGCAGCGGAGAATTTTTTCTTCCTGGGGCGGGTTTCCGGGCCGGAAGTAATCGCTGTCGATGCCGTGAAGAATCAACGAGACTCTCTCCGGACCTAAAAGATCGCAAAAGAAAGCGAGTTGCTCGGGCGAAACGACTGTGACATGATCCAACCCTTCAATGACTTTCGTACGAGTCAGTGTCTTTAGCCGGTTCGGAGGCTGGTGAAAGGTAGCAAGGAATTTTGTTGATCCCCTAGCGTTAGGCCTTCGAAGCCAGGGCAAATACTGTGCCGAATGTTCCCCGTCTATGAAATGAACTATGTCTACGTTACTGTTCCAGCACTTTCGCAATGTCTTGATCTCGGCAACCAGATCGCTTAGCTTGTAGTATTCCATTCCCTGCCACTGAACGGCATAACGCAGAATCTTTCTAATCCATCGATTCTGTATCGGAAAATCCGCGTCGCTGTCCGCCGTGACATGAACCTCGACGTGATGCCGCAGCGGGTCTACGTGTCGCAAAAATTGGCTGATCCCGGAATGCGCCCCAAAGTGTGGCCGGTGCGTGCGAATCACGTGGACGTTTACTGACATATTGTAGGTGAGAACAGCAGACCTCGGATTTGTCCCAATTTGATAAGCCCGAAGCACTTCCGCTTGAAACGGCCTGGATTGTTCGTCGGGAGAAGTAGCGAAATCACCTCTCCAGGTGATAGCACGAGCTGCTTCGTCTTGAGTGCCGCGAGAGAGAACCTCCTGCGCGGAGACAACTTCCCCTTTAGGGTCTGCATGGCGGCGTCCGATATGCCCTGCCAGTAAAACCGCTGTAGGAACCAACTCTTCTGCAATCGCGATTGCATAATGTGGTGCCCTACGGATATCTGCGGATCGTAGAAGCAGGGATACCCTGCCTCCAGAATTTGTCGCTCCAGGAACACGTCACCACCGGACAAGAGTTTGGTTCCGACGCGGTCTAGGCCTGGCACAAAACCGCCCAGGGCTTGCAGCACCTCCCGGGGGAACGCGATATTGGTTCCAACAATCCACTCCGCCGAAAGCTCAGTCATGAAGTGCGGTTTCTCCGACCAGTCCACAACAGAAAGCGCGGGTAAAAGATCGTCCGGCAGCCACTCGGGTCTGTGGCCCTCCCAAATGGGGTACGTTTTGCCACCAACGCAGCCGGGACGCGGCACCACGGTCTCAAAAACGTGCATGATGTTCTCGAGCCACACGGAAGAAGCGACGGCGTCATCGTCCAGATAGGCCACGTATTTCCCACTCGCACGATGCCAACCCGCGTTCCGCGCGTGAGCGAGCCCGAGAGTCGGTTCATAGATGTATTTCAGGGAACGTACGCTTGTGAAAGTTTTGACCACTTCTTTTGTTGCGTCGGTTGACCGGTTATCGACGACGATAATCTCGTACTCATCAGGCGCGATCGTTTGACTGACCAGGCTTTCAATGGCCTTCGCCAGGTATGGAGCCCGGTTGTGAGTACATACAACAGTGGAAATAAGCACGGCCAATCTCGTTACCCATTCTTCGGGAGCAGGTTGCGCGAAATAAACTCCCGTACGCGGTTAGGAATGCGCCGGCTCAGCTTATATTTGATTCTGCCGGCCACTGCGGCAGCGGTCCGCACCGGGTTTGTCAAAAGCACGCGCGCGAGCAAGAGCTTTTTCCGCAGAGCGAAAATGTCTCCCCAGAGGGAATGGACCGTATAGGATTCCGCCAGGAGAAAGATCTCCTTTGCCTCGCGACCGATCTCGGTTGAAAATCTTTCAAAGAGCTCTCTTCGCATCGTCCAGTAAGAGGAAGAGGGGGTCACAAAACCTCTGGAGTTCTTGCTGGCATGATGGTGACCGAGTATCTTGGGCGTTGTCACAGCGACCCATCCCGCCGCCATCACAGCGTTAAAAAGATCCCAATTTTCGAAGCCTTGGCTGAAACTAGGACGAAACTTCCCAGCCTCCATCAGTGCCTCCGTACGAACAACACTAAAGGGCACGCTGTCGTTGGAGAGCCATTGGTACGGGAAACTTGGACAAGGACTAATAAAACTTTTTTGCTCACGTTGCGTATGATAAATCCAGCAGGATACGAGCCCCACCTCAGGTAATTTTTGAAGAACCGATTCACAGGTTGCTACAAAACTCGCCTGTAACGTATCGCCTTCGTCGAGAAAAGCAAAACCGCGAGGATTCACTCCGGCCGAAAGAATGGCTTCGACGCCGGAGTTCTTTGCGGCCCCCGCTTCCTTTTTTCCCTTAGAGATAATCTGCCATCCTCCCCGTTGAACGTCATCGAGGTACTCCAGCGTACAGTTGTTTGGATATCCGTGATGTACCACTGCCACCGCTGCGGGTCTAAGCGTTTGCTGTCTCAGGCACTGCAAGGATTCTGTTAGAGACACTCCAGGATTGGAGGAGGTGACCACGATAGCGATACCTTCCTTGGATTCGTCGTTCGGGCGTCGTTTCAGCTTTGCGGTGCAAAGCGGCCTCTGTGGCCATGGTAAATTCGCTGCTAGGCGCAAGGAACGCCTGGCACCGTCGCCGGCAAGCTGATCGCAAAAGCGGAGATGGTTTTCCAGGATACTCTCGTTATCGCACATGCGCCGGATGTCGGCCGAAGCATGATGGCCCATCTCGGCTAGACTCGCCGGGGGAGTCTCAAGCGCGCGTCTGAGAGTTGCCGCCAAACCATCGCTGCGCGCGTTGGGGGATAGCCATCCCGACCGACCGTCAATGATCATCTCCGCCATGCCGCCTTCGCGGGAAGCTAGCACCGGAAGGCCTGAACTCATCGCTTCCACGCACACATAGGGGAAATTCTCCCAGCGAGAGGGAACCGCCGCCATGCGCGCCTTGGAAAGAAATTTGGTAAGAGAAGCTTGTTTTTGTTCCCCCCGAAAACGGAATCGCGGGCGCAAATCTCTGGGAATCAAACCGCGCATGAATACCTCGGTGCTAATTCCGTTGTGCCCGACAACGTCGGCCCCGACGAACTCGAATTCCGCGTCCGGGTATTCCGGAGCAACCGATACTGCGGCTTCGAGCCATTCGATCACTCCCTTGCGCCTTTCCAACCTCCCCACGTAGCACAAGGTCCCTTTTCTCCAGGTTTCCGCCTCTCGATTTAGTACGGGAGTGTTCCCGAGAGGGTGGGGGATGACCCGGATGGCTCCCTCCGGCAACCCGTAATGAGCTTCCGCCTGGTGCGCTAAGTATTGGCTGGGACAAAGCAGCGCGTCGGCACTGGCGATGCTGTAATCTTCAAGCCGCTTCGCCGTGAGTAAATAAGGTTGCCCGATTTCCCAATCGTTGTAGCGGGCAATGAACTCCATGGGGGAGTGCAGATGGACAATGCAGGGCGGACACCTTTTGGGGCCCAATCCGAGCGCCCGCCGAATCTGAAAGTAGTATAGCGGCGCCTCAAACTCCTGCGCCTCAATGACATCGACGCCTTCCCGCTCTACCAACTTCTCCGCCAGTAGGCCAGCCTGCCATGAGAAACACTGGGGATAAAAGTCTGATAAATAGAGGCTTTTCGCTTCTGGCGATTTGATGGCGGGGCTTGGTTTCCGACCCCGCATGGATGTCCAGTCGTCCAAAGGAACACGATGCACGATTAGTCTGCCGTCATACTTCTCCTCAACCTCCTTTTCTGCTCCAGCCCAGAGTTGCCCGATCACGTGCACCGTCTCACCGCTCTCCGCCAATAATCTAGAGAGGTGCAGCACATATGTGCCAATCCCTCCCGAGGGTGCAGGTGGGTATTCCCGAGAAATAATTAGATGTTTCACAAAAAGATAGATCTTCTTTCAGCTACAACGGATGGACAGTCATCGCCGGTATTTCCGCAAAGCTACCATGCAGGAGAGCATTGTATGGGGTTTTTTATCCGGAGAACGAAGTTCGGAATGAAGAAAATATTACGAATGGCTTGATACAGACCAAAGCGGGCTAAGCGAAATCACCCCAGAAACCTCAAAGGATCTCTCATTTTCGCTTATAACCTCAAGAGGATACATGTGCCAGTGATAGTCGTAAACATAGCTGCAGTCCGTGGGATAAAAACCGACGTTAATGTAATAACGTCCGGAAAGAAGCGGCAGCTCCGGCAGATGGCAGATGAATATGCCGCGTCTATTCAAAGGGCCAAAAGTTGAGCCCGCGGACAAAATAGTGTTCTCAAAACATTTGACATTGGTCTCGGTAAAGACACCCAGACTAAGAGCCATGTCGGGTACGGATTGACTAAGGCTGAATTCAATTTGGATCGTCAAACTGTCTCCGCTGCGCAACGTATGGACGCTTTTGCCTTGCCTATCGCATAGACGGACCGAACGAATGGCCGCTTCCTGTGTTCCGTGGCGGAGCCCCTCCCCCATCGGAAGATTGGACATAGCTCCCTCGCTGAAAAGCTGCGCCGCACGTTTCTTCGTTCTCTGGATCATCAGGTCTTCGTAGCACCTGATGCCGCTCGCCACATCGCCCTGCATGACGACCTGCCCCTCTTCCAATACCAGCACCTCATCGCAGAGGCTGCGGATCTGCTCGGAGACATGTGAAGCCACGATCAAGGACTTACCCTGTGCGCGGAACCAGCGTAGCCGCTCAAGGCACTTCTGCTGAAACATCATATCACCGACCGCTAGGACTTCATCGATAACTAGGATTTCTGGATCGAAGTGAATCGCAGTGGCAAATGCCAGTCTCAAATACATCCCGGCCGAGTAGGTTCGCACTGGCTGATCAATGAACTCCTCTAACTCCGCAAAGGCAATGATGTCGTGTTCCTGCCCGCGCACCTCACGCTTTGTTAAGCCGTTGAGCAAGCCCCCCGTCATCACATTCTCCCGCCCAGTCATATCAGGATGAAATCCGCTTCCTAGATCGAGCAGGCCATTTATTCGACCTTTCGAGCAGGTACGTCCTGCGCTCGGCCGCCCGAGGCCGCAAAGCAACCTAAGGAGAGTGCTTTTACCGGCTCCGTTGTGTCCTATAATCCCTAGCGTACGACCATTCTCGAGGGAGAAGCTAACGTCACGTAAAGCCCAAATCGCCGTTTCTGGCTCCGCATGCCCCGTCAGCTTTCGCACTGCCAACTCCTTCAATGTTGAAGCGGGATTGCGCTGAACCCGGTACTTCTTCGAGAGGGACTCCGCGGTCAGAATAGCAGGCATGGTGTTTGGGTTAGAAACGGGCTGGCAGTAACGATAGGACTTCCCTGCGTAAGTACTATCAGATCAGATCCTGTCAATAACTTCATGGATCCTGCGGCGGTAAACGAGAGATCCAAGAACACAAAAGGCAATACTTATTATCGCTGATAACAGCAGCGGAGCTGCATCAGGAGCCTTACCGTCGTAGAAGATCATCCGGTAGCCCTGGATGAGACTAGACAGCGGATTCGCAACATAAATAAAATAAAATTTCTCGCCGGCTACCGGAGGCTGATAAAAGACCGGAGTCAGATAAAACAGAAGCAAGAGGGTCAACGCCACGACGTGCGCTACATCACGATAAAAAACGTTTAACGTAGCAACCATCAATGCCAGACCGATTGTAAACAACGCCTGAATAAACAGCAACAGCGGTACCATTGCAAGAGCGGGAGCCATAGCGCGTCCATACAATAACAGAACAGTAAAAAGAATTGGCAGCGCTAGTAGGACACTGAGCAGATGCGCCAAAACGTTTACGATAACTATCATGGCCGGCTCAAAATTAGCGCGCCGCACGAGATCCCGATTATTAATGAAATGGTAACCTGCCGAGCTGAGACAATTACTAAACCAGGTCCATGGAAGAAGCGCGCTGAAAACAAAAGCTGGATAGGCTTCGATATCTAAAGGAACTACTTGTCGGAAAATGAAGATGAGAACCAGTAGTTGCGCCAGCGGTGGCAGCGGAGCCCAAAGGATACCCAGTAACGATCCTTGGTAGCGCAAAGCCAAATCGCGCCAAACAAGGTGGCACAAAAGATCAATACGCTGGATCAACAATCTCCAACCGACGCAAGTCTTGCCGTCCCCGGCTACTTGACTACGGGAAAAAGGGCGCTCGAACGTCTGAGCAGAGCGTGGGTGCGACGTCAACCATGTGTCCGGCCTCAGCAGCTTTCGGTGATGTAACATAGGCTCACGACCTTGAAGAGGACGGCGTCCGTCTGACAACGGGCCCTTCCGGCCCCTTAGCTACAGCCCTGAGCTGAAAATCGATCGGGACGTATAAGCAGCTTAACCCAGCCAAAATTGCTCGGCTTATCGGCTGTGGCTCTATTCCAGCAACAGGTGGGCAATAGAAATTTGCTTGACTGGACAACTGTTCGTTACGTTCCCCAGTTTGCGCGGCAGATCCTACCTAAGGGGAACAGAATCTCGCCGCAGTGGTAGCGACCCCTTTGCGAACGCTGCCCCGGTGAAGGCTCCAACCACTGCAGTAGTGACTCCGTAACCAAGGAGGGGTAAATCAACGACCCTAGCGAAGGTGTAAGCCTGGAACAGCTCCGCGATACTCAAAAGACTCACGGCCATTGTTGCCGGCAGGAGCAACGTGACCATCAAGCCCCCAAACCGTTTTGAAAACACAAATGACAAGAAACCACTGACAGGAACAAAATAAAGAAAGCAATAAGCAATTTGGGCGATTACATTGTTTTTGGTACCGAAGGCAACAATGAAATCTGCTTTTTTCAGATCGACCTTATGCGGGTGCTGGCGTCCGTCAAAGTATAGCTTCTCAACACCCCTCTTATATGTAGCGACGAGATGGGTTTTTCTGAGCGCGACGGGCCCGTTCTGTGTTCTGAGGTTGATTGCCGTACCATTTGCGCCTGAAATTGGAGTGCGAAGTCGAAAGTCAATATCAAGACCATCCTGACCGACTGTAAAATTCCGCGCCACAGGGTCATGTGACAGAGACACAATCCGTGCAGGTCCTTTCTGTTCTGCATTAGCCGGCATCATCCACACCTCAATTGACAACTCGTTGCTAGCGCGAACTCCGTCAACCAGTTTTTCTGCGGGTCCTTCACTCTTGAGAATGGCCGGTTTGAGAATTTCAATCCCGTTGTGGCCCCGAAGCCACCGGAAATGAGAACTCGGGGACAGAGTCAGGTTAAGACGCGGTTCGTAACCGGAAACGTCACGAACCTTAGTACCACGGCCCTCGTCAAACATGTACAATGCTATGAGGTTCTTGTTTCCGTGCCCCCGCAAAGGCTTCTGGGACACACCCAGTTTGTAGTGCCGTGCCACCTCCTCCGGGGATAGAGCTCGATTGTAAATAGCTGTACGGTATATCGTCCCGAGCCACGGCCGGTCCAAGGTGGCCTCATTTCCAAGTTGAAATGTGAAGTCACGATCCCAGTTGTGAAAGTCGAACCACGGAGACTTACTAACGAAGACAATAAAGGGTACCGCCCCGAATAGAATGACAATCAACCATAAAACCCGCGATTGTTCCGCTCTGGCCAAAAATCGCCGCGCGACACTCCGAACGTCCATCGGGCTAATTGCACACAGCATAGCGCCCAACACCGCCCCGAACGTGTTCGCAAGCACGTCGAAAACCGAAGGATGCCTAGAAAAAAACAGCTGGCACAGCTCGATCGCGAAGCTGACCATCCCCCCAACCAACACCGCCGAAAGAACCAGACTACTCGTTCGGTCTTGCGGCGATCCCAAAAACAAATAAACAAGAACTCCCCAAGGAACAAAGTATCCAATGTTTTGCAGGAAATCGCTTACGCGAAGCTGCTCAATAGGTGGAAAGAAAACAGTAATAAACCACCATGGGAATTCAGAATGAAAATGCAAGGTTCCGTCCGAAAGCTCGTACGGATAGAGGCCTGCCATAATCGAATAGATCGCGCACAAAACGAGAACAAGGTTGTTGCCTCTCGACCAGTTCATCGTACGTACTGCTTAAATATGGACGAAGGAAAGATCACGACAAAGTGAGATCTGGATCGGCATGTCCGAGCAGTCGTTAGCGTCTCCGGATCACCCTTACCGGCATCCTTCTGCGCTCTGAAAGTTGCCAACTAGCTCCCTTAGGTCCCTTGCATCACTTCTGTCTAACGGAACGCAAGCCACATCGCCGTGGGAGGATTCTTGTCGCCGATGACGTCTACGGGGACCGGGGCCTTTCCAAGCAACCTGATCGCTGCAGCAGCGGCTTCATATGATCCCGGTCGCAACCATTGAAAAAAGCTTTTGGCCGCGGCTGGGAGGGGCGCCATTTACTGTCTACAAGCCATCGGCGAGTTCTCGAAAAACGCCGCAGATTCCCCGAATGCTATCTTCCTTCAGAAGTGGAGACGAAGGCAGGCTTAAGCCTTTTTTTGAAACTCTCTCCGCCACCGAAAATCTCTGATTCCTGGCGTTACGATACGGCGGCATGCTGGTGATCGGATAGAAGACGGGTCTCGTTTCGATGCCTCGAAGAGCCAGCTCTTTCATAACCCTCTTTCTCGAAATCTTAAAGCGATCTTCTATGAGAACCGTGTAAAGCCAGTACACGTGCCTCGCCCACGGAGCCTCGTGCGGCAACGTGACCCCGGGCAGTTCTTTGAGCAGAGAACCGTAGATTTGCGCATTTCGTCGTTTTCGATCGACCACTTGCTCGATGCGCTCCATCTGGGCCACACCGAGTGCGGCTTGAAGGTTGGTCATCCGATAGTTAAAGCCGATGCGCGTATGCCAATATTTTCTCTTTTTGGACATTCCATGATCTCTGAGGACTCGTGCATTATCTGCCACGGAACCATTGTTCGTTACCAACATCCCGCCCTCCCCGGTAGTGATAATTTTATTTCCATAGAAACTAAAGCAACCGACGGCGCCCAGGCTTCCAACCTTATTGCCCCGGTACTCGGCTCCATGCGCTTCACAAGCGTCTTCGATCACATAAATGCCATGCCTCTTTGCAATCGCCAAAATCTCATCCATCTGAGCAGGGTGACCGTAAAGATGGACCACGATGATAGCCCGCGTGTTCCGTGTAATGACTCTTTCCACCGCCTTTGGATCCACATTCCAAGTCTCGATATTCGAATCCACGAATACAGGAGTTGCTCCCACATAAGTCACTGGATTGGCTGTCCCGATGAATGACAATGTGGGCACAATCACTTCATCCCCCGCGCCGATATCGAGACAAGCGAGGGCTAGATGGAGCGCCGATGTGCCGCTACAAGTAGCCACTCCATATTTCACTCCGCAATAAGTCGCAAAAGCGTGTTCAAACTCGCCGACAAACTTCCCCTGGGAAGATACCCAACCGCTTCTTACGCACTCATTGACCAGCAGTCGTTCTTTGCTCCCAAGCCACGGCTCCGCAATAGGGATCGGTTCAAGACTCGGCATAGATCTTCAAGAGCCTTTGCGTCACCCGATCCCACGTCAAATGAGCTTCAAGAAACTTTTTCCCGTTGAGCCCGTACCGCCGCCTTTTATCATCATCGCCAAGAAGCGCCTCGATGGCGAATGCTAATCCTTTCGGATCTTTCGGCTGAACGATGACCCCGGTCCTTTCATGAATAACCAGCTCCGGCAAACCTCCAACATCTGTGGCTACGACGGGAACAGAATGCAGGTAGGCGGTTTGCGTGACCCCGCTTTGGCCCGAAAACTTTACATATGGCTGGACCAGCAAATCGGCGGCTCCGAAAAAGATCGGAACTTCTTCTAAACCTATGTAGCGGGAGAAGAGATAAGTCTTTTCCAGGAGACCTTTGTTTCGTAGTTCTTCACGGCATTGGGTCAGTCCACTAAAAAACTCCCCGGCAATGAGCAGCGCAACGTCGAATTTTTCTACGACTATCTTAAAGGCTTCGATGAGATCATTGAGTCCTTTATAAGGCCGCACGAGGCCAAAAAACAGAAGAACGTGTTTTTCCTTAATACCAAGATGGGCCCGGGCCTCAGTTTTTCCATGGGAAACTGCTCCATCAGCACAGATCCCGTGAGGAACAACCGCAATCTTCTGGCGATCCGCACCGAAGTGCTTCACGGCATCTTCGCGAAGTTTCTCGGCATGGACTAAAAGGCGATCAGAAAACCGGAAAGCCAAGCGCGAGAACAAATGATCGAAGAGTCGCTTCTCATGGGGCAAGACATTGTGGACCGTGAGAAAAATTTTTGCTTTCGATCGAAACCAGAATCTAAGCAGGAGTATCAACGGAATAAGGACAAAGCCATGCTGCGGCACGAACCATTGAATATCCACGACGTCAGGCCCAATGCCATTTTTGATGACACGGGCCGCTCTAAAAGAAGAAATTACGGAGTGGTACTTCAAGATTTCATGGACCGCTATCCGCCCGCATACGGGAATTTCTCCTGACATCGTTTTTGATTCACCCGGATAAAACCATCGCGGGAATATGATTTTATAGCTAACGACATGCACCTCGTTCCTTTTTGCGAGGTTGTTTGCAAGGTGGACTGAGTATTGGTGTATACCTCCTCGCCAACGGGATATTGGAGCAACTAAGCAGATCTTCATGGTTTGCTTACACTAAGCGCTTTGACTACGTGTCTTGGCCGGGAGGAAAGTCGCAACGAGCATCTGGACTTCGCCGTTCCCGAGCTCGCCCATTAGCCTGAGCAGGCCGAAGTAAACGAAGTAGATCAGGGCACAAAAGCCGAGTAGCCAAAGACCCGATGGGGAGCCCCATAGGGCAACATAATAGCTGGAGAGAGAAGCAATGGCGATCTTGAGAAACGTCGTCCACTTGGGTAGGACGAGATAGCCTGCACGCAGCATATAGACGCACCCGATGAGGACTCCCAATGCCCAGGATGCGGTCGTGGCGAACGCTACCCCGACCAGCCCGCCTATGGAGATCCACTCATAAGTAAGGAAAATCTGCACGGGGAGAAGGCAGAGGCTTAAACTCATGCTCAACCGGGGACGATCCAAGGCCGCAATCAGACTTGTGAGAACGTGGTGCAGAATCATGAAGACAAAGCAGAAGGTTAAGATCTTGAAAGCCGGGGCCGCGGGCAGATAGTTGTGACCGAAGCTGAGACCCAAAATCGGTTCGGCGGCAGCGGATAAGATGAACGGAACGGGAGCGAGGACCAAAATATAGTAGTAGATCGTCCTTGAGATAAATCCGCGAACCTCTGAAGGGCTCTTGGCCTTGAGTTGGGCAACCGTCCGGAACACCACCAGTCCGGCGCCGTGACTGAGAAAATAGGGCCCTTTGATAAGCGCGGAGGCCGAGGCATAGAGACCGGTAAGAACACGATCGCTCAAGAGAGATTGGATCATAAAGAGATCCATGCGCATCAATAAAGAACCTGCGAGAGCGGAGATGAAGAGCGGAAAGCCAAAAGCAATAATATTCTTCGCCTGCACCCGTTCTTTTGCGTCGCCGCGGTCCGGGCGCGACGCCCAGATACCATACGCGGTAGCCACCAGGGCGCTGGCCGTGTATGCGACAATCACCCCGTAGATCTCCATACCGGCGGCCAACAGAATCACGATAAAGAGGAGCCTTGCAACGCTTATGATCACCGCTATCGCGCCCTGCTGGCGGAAAGCGCCCGCGCCGTTGAGGAAACCGGTATAAACAGGGACAAAGGCAAAAGTGAGAATGAAAAACGCGCCCCAGCGCAGGTAAGACGAGAGTCCAGGATCCCCCAAAATCACCGCGAGTCGATCCGAAAGCGAGAAAAAAACAAAAAAACAAGTGAGGGTGTAGACCGTTTGCAGTTGCAGGGACTTTTTCAGGACTTGCTGGGCCCCCTCTCTATCCTGAGCGACATAAAAGGCAACTGCCCTACCGAGTCCCCATCGCAATAGGGTCTCCATGATGGAGAAAGTAGAGGCGATGATCCCGAAATAGGCGTAGGCGGCAGGGGCAAAGAAGCGGCCTAATCCGATGTGGATGCCATAGTTGATTACCTGCGAAATAAGGCTGCGCAGCGTAAGGGAAAAAGCACCCCCGATTAAGGTTTGAGCGTTTGCCTCTCTACCTACTGCTAGCGACGGACTTGAAGTTATAGCTTCTGTGACCATCTAACCTAACCGCGAAAAAAATTTCTGAGGGAGGTTTTCCTTTCTAGCCGAGAGTTGCGCTTTGTCTTGTCCGAGTTGACGCCGGATGGTCTGACTGACCGGCTGGAGTTACGACTCCCTTCTTCTTTCCCTCTCGCCAGATCTGCTCCTCAGGGCCCATCTTGGTCTCCCAGATCCATCTCTTTCCGTTTCTTTCGTGCCATTCGATGGTCTTCTTCAGGCCAGCAAACAGAGAGGTCTGCGGCCCCCACCCGATCATCTGCCTGATCTTGGTGCTGTCACAGCAAAGTCTATCCACGTCCAGTGGCCTAAGTCTTGCCCTATCGATAGTGATATCTATTCTTTTCCGGCCAAAGAACTTACCTAAGGCATGCGCGAGCTCTGCTACCGACCAATCCGATCCGGATCCCAGGTTAATAACCTGTCCCACAGCATCGTCGCACTTCATTAACCGCACCGCCCCGTGTACTGCATCGTCCACATAAGTCAGATCTCGTCTCGCCTCGATGTTCCCAAGTTGGACTGTATTGCCCCGGCTCAACTGGGTTATGAGTTCTGGAATGACGTAAGGGTGGGTTTCCCTGGGACCGTAAACATTAAACTGTCGAAATATGATAACGGGAAGTCCCTGCTCGTGGTGCAGCGTGTAGCAGAGGCGATCGGCAGCTAGTTTGCTCGCGGCGTAGGTGGAGTGTGGGCATGTGGGGTGCTCTTCGTCCATGGGTATGCGCTTCGCGGTGCCGTAAACTTCCGAGGACGAGTAGTATAGAACCCGCTTGATTCCAGTCTCCACACAGGCCAGCATCACGTTCAGGGTTCCTACAGCATTGACCTCAAAGAAGTGTCTGGGCCGGTCAAAAGCGCCCGGAATGTAAGGCTCGGCTGCAAGGTGAAATAGCGCGTTGGGCTTGAAGGCTGCGAGCCTTGCGGTGAAATTTGGATCACAGACATCCCCTTTGATGATTTCGACCTGCGTCCTTACCTCTTCTAGGTTGGCCATGTCGCCGCTGACGAAATTGTCGTAGACGACTACCCGACACCCTTCCCGAAGGAGTTCCCGCACCAAGGCGGAACCGATGAAGCCTGCCCCACCTGTGACGAATACAGTTTGATTTTTGAGTTTCATTTTACTTACCGAGTTGCTTCGCACCCCTTAACACTAAAGTAAAAAACTGAAACCACCATATAATGGACACCAGTGGGTCTTGAAAAAAATATTTAAAATAGGGGTTAAAAACTTTCTTCTTACCACTGAGATACGTTTGCTTATAGGATTGAATAAGCTCATTCACAGTCATCGGCGGATTGACCGGGGCGATGGGGGTCTTTGCTAGGAAACCGATGCGGAATTTGTAGATCAGGAGATCCAAAAGCTTAAAAGCCAACCCCACCAAATCCTCCACCGGTTGAATGAGCAGTACCCCAACTGGATAGTTTTTTACCACTTCAACTTCTTCTCCTTTGGCGATTTTTAAACACATCCAGGGTTCATTGATGCCTAGCTCTGTCCGTTGCCACAACCCGATTCCCAGCCGGGGATTGATTTCCATCAACTTCGGCATACCGTCCCTAGAATCGATTCTACTCTGCACTGTTGCTCCTCCCCACCACCCCAAATTTCGCAATAGCCTTGTGGCATGTGCCACATAAGGATGGGGATCACAAGACTCGGCCACTGTAGCAGTGGCCGAGAATAACCTTAGAGAACCACGGCGTACACTTACCGAAAAGGCCGCTTTCAATTCTCCGTTCTTATCGATTACGAGATTGAAATTCGCCCTCTCTTCTCTTTTAGCAGCTATGTATTCTTGTATCATGGGTGTACCTTGGTTCTTTCTAGTGAGCTGTGTCTTTTCCAAAAGCTCGGGAAGATCCTTCGCCACGTCAGTTCCGCGTCCCCCAGCGCTGAATCGCGGCTTGATCACAAGGGGAAAACCGACCTCGTCTGCGACGCGCCTGAGGTCATCGTTACTTTCCGGTAGATAAGTTTTGGGGCAGGGAAACCCCACCTCCTGCGCAGCGCGAATCGTCCGGTATTTGTCCAGAGGAGTAATCACTACCTCATAGTCAGGCACGGGAATGAGAATTCCCATGCTGTCAAACCGCTCCTTGTTCTTCGAAAAGACGTAGACGTGGGGGTCGAAGGACGGGAAGATGGTGTCGATCTTCTCCTGTTCGCAGATCTTTAGGACCGCTTGAATATAAGCCTCCTCTCGCTCTGTGTTCTCTCTCTGAATCCTGCCTGCCCTCCAGTCCTCCGCAGGCGAAGGGGTGTAGTAGCGTTTGTCCACCAGGCGGGAGTTGGCTGCGTGCGAGAGCCTTGCTGCAAAGCGGTTATTCCCCTCCATGGTAGCCACGATCTTTTGGGCATAGGGTCTTAGAGCTCGGATAATAGCGTAGGCCTGGGCATTACGGGTATTGGTGACGAGGAGATTCATCGTTGTCGCTTATCGTCCAAGCTGCTTCGCACCCCTTAGTACTAAGGCGGAGAACTGAAACCACCAAAGGATGGATACTAGTGGGTCTTGAAAAAAATATTTGAAATAGGGATTAAAGACTTTCTTTTTACCATTGAGGTAATCGTCCTTATAAGACTGGATTAGCTCTTTTAGAGGCGTCGGCGGATTGGATGGGTCCATAGGGGCCTTTCCCAAAACACCGATGCGGATTTTATAGGTCAGAAGGTCCAAGATGTTGAATCCAAGTCCCAGCAGATCCTCTATAGGGTCTAGGAGCATAGTCCCTACAGGGCAGTTCTCCACCGCTTCAACCTCTCCCCCCCGAGCGATCTCCAGGCACATCAAAGGCTGATTGATGCCTAGCTCCACCCTTTCCCACAGTCGGTAACCAAGTCTGGGATTGATCTCCATCAGCTTAGGGAGGCCGTCCCGAGAATCGATCTTCGTCTGCACATTTACGCCTCCCCATAAACCCAGTCTTTGCGCGAGCCTTGCGGCATGCATGGTATATGGGTGAGGAACAATGGCCTCCCTGGCTGTGACAAGGCTTTGAATTATCCGAAAAAGGTGCCGATGGCTTTTCCCACCAAGGGCGACTTTCACATTCCCTTTTTTATCAAGCAGAAAACTAAAGGATTGTGTCCGGTTACCCGGGATGTATTCCTGAATTATGGGCATCCCGTGACCTTCTCTGACATGGCGTGTCTTCTGCGAAAGTTCTGAGAAATCCTTGACCATCTCCATTCCCCGGCCCGCCGAGGTAAAGCGCGGCTTGATCATCAAGGGAAAACCCATCTCGTCGGCAATCCGCCGAAGATCATTCTCACTCTCCGGTAGGTAAGTCTTCGGGCACGGAAATCCCACCTCCTGAGCCGCCCGGATCGTCCGATACTTGTCCAGAGGTGTGATCAGCGTCTCAAAGTCAGGGACGGGTATGAGAACTCCTGCCCTCTCAAACCTCTCCTTGTTCTTAGAGAAAACATAAACCTTGGGGTCCCAGGAAGGAAATATAGTGTCGATCTTCTCTTTTTCACAGATCCTTAAGACCGCCTGGATATAGGCTTCCTCTCGCTCTGTGTTCTCTCTCTGAATCCTGCCTGCCCTCCAGTCCTCAACGGGGGAAGGGACATAGTAGCGTCTGTCCACCAGGCGGGAGTTGGCCGCATGGGACAGGCGGGCCGCCAGGCGGTTTTTCCCGTACATGGTTACCACGATTTTCTGTGCATAGGGCCTCAAAGCCCGGATAATCACGTAGGCCTGGGTGTTGCGGGTGTTGGTGACGAGGAGATTCACAGTTTCATCGTCCAAGTTGCTTGCTTACGTGTGTGCATCAGGGCAGTGTCCGCCGCTCCGTATATTCAGCATCATACTCGCGGGATTGTGAGTCTTCGAATCCCC
>Ga0184640_10000033_pt1 | contig 30097 bp, 30 predicted proteins | sample PLM31_200_b2_FD_133161 | JGI IMG/M metagenome (GOLD analysis project Ga0184640, IMG submission 133161) | Groundwater sediment microbial communities from an aquifer in East River, Colorado, USA - PLM3-1_200_b2 | ecosystem: Environmental > Terrestrial > Soil > Riparian zone | place: USA: East...
CATAGATATTTGATAGTTCTGGTTTTGTCCTGCACTATCGCTGCCTATGCCGCCCTTGTTTACTATAAAGGCCTCGCTTGTAAAGTCAGTAGATGTCTTAAACCAAGCTGCAACGCTAAACTGAGACAGCTGTAATGAAGCAGAGCTTGGTGTATCATTATAATTGGAGCCTGTTAGGACAAGGCCTGGTGAATAGGTATACCCTCCTCCCTGTCCTGGCTCTTGCACAGTTATGCTTACAGTTGCGATGTTGCTATCAACAGTTCCATCATTTGCTTTAAATGTAAAGCTGTCTGGTCCTACATAGTCTAGATCTGGATTGTAACTTAGATTAGGCGCAGTACCTGATAGGGTACCATTTTCTGGCGGAGTTACTACTGTGTATGTTAAAGGATTATTATCAGCATCTGTAGCTGTAAGAGTTATAGATTTAGCAATGTTTTTGGTCACGATAACAGCCTGATTGTTTGCAACAGGTGGTGAGTTAGTACCAAATGGAAGGTGCAGCACTTGTTCTCCTGTGTTGAAAGAAGTGCCTGCAAACGCATCTGCTGCTTGCTGTGCAGTTAGGTCATCATTCCAGACCCGTACCTCATCTACTTCTCCAGTAAAGAAGTTTCCTGGTGGAGTAACCCTGGAATTGGCACCCACCCTTACTGGCTTTGTTCCGGAAGTTTCAGGCGATGCACCTGCTGTTGATTTGGTGCCTACCTGCACACCATCAATATATAATATGACATTAGAGCCGTCATTTGTTACCACAGCATAGTGCCATTGATTATCATTATAAGTATTGACAGAAGTAACGAACTGGTCAGCTCCCGAGCTTGTTTCAAATCCGGCTTTTATTTGCTCAGAGCCTGTCATCCATATTCCATAGTTCATATTCTGTCCTGAACTATCGCTACCAATACCACCCTTGTTTACTATAAAGGAGTCAGAGCCAAAGTTTGTTGATGTCTTAAACCAGGCTGCAACGCTAAACTGGGAGAGCTGCAATGAAGAAGAGCTTGGTGTATCATTATAATTGGAGCCTGTTAGGACAAGGCCAGGAGCATAATTATAAGTTCCTTGTGGTGGTTCTATTACATTTATGGTTACTGTAGCTGTGTTGCTGTCAGCAGTTCCGTCATTTGCTTTAAATGTAAAGGAATCAGGACCTACATAGCCTGTGGTCGGAGTATACGTTCGGACTGCTCCTGTGCCCCCTGATATAGTACCATGTGATGGAGGTGTTACTATAGAATAGGTGAGTGGATCATTATTTGGATCGGTTGCAGTAAGCGTTATCTGGGTAGGAGTATCCTTATTGACAGTAACAGCTTGGTTATTTGCTACTGGGGGAGATGGCGGAGTAGTTGTCTTTGTAATACTGAAACTATCCAATATGGCGTTGTTACCATTTCTATAAAACTTACCTTCCAATTTATTGCCATTGTCAGTAGTTTTGATATCTAGTTGACCAAAAAAATCATCCTGTTGACTCGACGTAAATGATGCTTTTCCAGACAAACCGTGGAAGTTTACTCCACCAGTACCCACTACAGCAAAGACAGCTCCATTCCCTTCGGTGTATGTGTTGGCATTATTGCTAGTTATTGTAGGGCTGGATGGGCTCCCTGAATCATATTTTAACGTAAAGGTTCTCTGATAATTGTGAACATGACCTTGCAAGACAAGGTCTACTCCATACTGATCAAACATGGCGTGATAATTGTCTCGAAGTGATGCAGCAGTAGATCCTGTATTTGAACACGATGAGCTACCACAAGTGTTGGGTGAGGTATACAATGGTTTATGAAGATAAACGATTATCCATTTTATGCTTGGATTTGTAGAGGCTGATTGTAATTGACTTTGCACAAAACTTTTCTGCGTAGAACCAGAGGAAAAACTCACTACATCTGTGTCCATAACAATGACACGAACACCATCATGGGTATAGGCGTAATATGTCTGAGAAAGTCCAAAATGGCTCATATATCCGCTAAATCCTTCATCACTATCATCCTCGTGATTACCGAATGCGATTTCGGTGATACTATCAATTGGAGCTATCTTGTTAAACCAACAAGTACCAGTGGACGCATAAGAATAATCGCCCAGTCCAAAAACCTTTTCAGGACTTTTTCCATTTATGTTACTTACAGTAGCATCGGTATTTGATGTGCATCCCCAATCTCCTGCAGCGGCATAATTAGAGTCTGCATATACTGATTGAACTAAATTTCCAGTAAAAGAAGACAGAACAATAAAAGTCAGAGATGAGAAAAGGATTAGAAGTAACCGTTTATCTATTAAATTCTTCTCAAAAAGCACCATGTTTAATCTAACCCATTATACAATTTCGATAGTCTGATTAAAATGAATAATGCCATGTCACTTTTCGCACGGGATAGTTACGTTTGCATATACTCGTGCAGCTCCAATATCAAATGTTCCATCGTCATTAAGATCATCAGCAAGATATAACTTATAATGACCTTCTTTAAGATCATCTGCAAATGTTACATCATTGAATCCGCCTGTACTATTTGTATCAAAATGAGTGTATAATGTTATCTTGCTATCAGCTCCTACAAACTTCACACCAACGTTACCGTTTGGGGTAAATCCATTTGCATTTATGACTATGTTAAATCCTGGTTCATGAGGTCCACAAGTCGGAGAAATATCAACTGCTGGTTTGGCAAAGGCTATATAAACCGATGTACTGGCAAAACCAAAAATGCCAAGAGCAACCACTCCATAAATAAAGGCTAACTTTCTTACTGGATACATAATTCAAGGTATTATTATACTACTTATTAATAAAAACATTGGAATCCGACTATAGAAAATATGAGTGTGTAATAAGAACGATAATTAGCCTGATTTAGAATAAAAGAGTAGAATAAAGATTTTAGATCGAATTTAGAAACTTTTGTTACATTTTTTATAAATTGATGAAATTAGTATATAATTTCTAAATATACCGTTTATATCTGACATAAATTAACTTGAAATAGTCTTTCTCGAGAGCTTGAACATAATTTTTGATTAGGTTTTTTAGTAATAGTATGGTAAAATAATCCATTGTCTCCCAAATTTGGCTTTTTGAAGAGGAAGGCAGCTAATTATTTTCAGGATAAAAAAAGTGACAGTGATTCTTTTCAAGCTGTCACAGATAAAGAATTGACAGAAATAATAGAAAATGAAAAAAAAGTTTTTGAAAAAGATTTATCAACTAATCTTGAACCCATAAGAAATTCTGTATTAAATTGTCTGGATCATCTTAGGAAAGATGCAGATGAGCTTGAAGAACAAGAAATAAAGGTAGAGAATCCTAAATTTGAATCATTAATTAATACTTCAAAAAAGATTTTGATAACAAGTATTAAAAAGGAATCCTTTATAGCATCTTCTGAAATCAAAAACTACGAGGACGCAATTAAATTCAAAAACAATTTAGAACTGTTAATAAATAGATTTGGACAAGTTGGAGATTCGCACAATAGAATTCTTAATGAATTCATGAGGAAACAAATTAATAAATTAAAAAATGAATTCGACAATTTATCATCATTACTAAAAGCGGTAACTAAACTATTATCTACCAAAGAAAGAGAAATCAACAAGTGCATTGCCTGCAAAGAGGATTTGATTTTGTTGAAGGAAAAACTCAGCGAAAGAAAAGACAAACAAGATAGACTCTCAGAATTAATGGAAGAACGACAAACTATCGAGAAAAATATTGAGACAGGTAATATAGAATACGAAGATTTTCAAAAATCAGAAGAATTTCTAAATACGTCAAACACTTTAGAGAAAATAAATGACAAGAAAAATGAAATTAGGATATTTGAAAAAAATATGATAAATAGGGTTTCTAATCTGTCTCGCCCAATAACCAAATTTTCATATCTAGCATCTAAGGAAACTCAAGGAAGACTTGCCACTATTCTAAATGAACCTCTAGAAATCCTTAACGATAGTTCTCAATACTTGTATTTATTCAATGAACTTAAAAAACAGATCGTGGAGAGAAAAATCCAAATTAAAGATCCAGAAAAAACAATTCATCAAATAGACGAGATTACTAATTCACTACCTTCATTATCTTGGAACTTGAAAAATCTAAATGAACAATTAATTCAATTAGAATCATCAGTCAATACCAAAAATACGAAACACCTTGATGATATAAAAAACATGACAAAGATGTACGAAAAATACCGTTCAGAAAATATTTCAAAGATAGAAGATACAAAGAATACTATTGACGAACTTGATTCAGCATCAAAGATGTTGAAGAAAAAGATCGAAGACAGCGTATCGGATATAACAGATACAAAATATTCCATTTTACTATCCTAAAACTAATTCAACACCAAATTTTATCCGGTAATATTATAACTATCTTACTAATACCTCTATCCAGGTAGAGATAAAATAGGTACTTGTCCAGTTACCATTTTCATTTGGTAGAGAAAATTGATAAACGATAACTATATCCTGCTGTCGCCGACTTATTTTAAATCATTAATAAATGTGAGTACGACGAAATAGAAAGTAAATTCAAACATGAATTGTAGTGGAGTGGTGTCTGGATATAGAAGCATTTTGACTGGAATTTGTCATTATCGCACATCCTGTCTATAGTTAGGTTCTTTGTTCCACACTCATGTAAATAGAGAGAATCAATCATTGTAAATATCCCGATAATATTTTTAGTAACTTGCATTAACTACTGACCTAATAGGTGAAAGAAACAACTTGGAATTGACCTTCGCTTAGAAAGTAGCTGTGTTATCTCCCTCAGAACTGGATGATAATGTAGGAAACATTACGGGAATGAACTTCAGTGTATGTTTAGTAAGACTCGAGGTAGGACTCTAGTTTTTAATTGTAACATTAATAAGTTTTGAAATAGTTCTTATCGAAAAACAAATTTTATTATGATAAGGTAAGGCTCTGGTTGACCAAAGATTTAATAGTCATTCTTACACTGGTTTCAATTGGTTTGACATTCGGAGTTGCTGGAGTGACTCCGAGAGTGACTTGGCTTTAGTAAAAGATGAAAGATCAATGAAAAAAATATGGAAATGTCCTCACTGCAAACAAATTTCCACTCGTCATGGAAATTTGAAGCGCCATATTGAGAGAAAGCACCGTGCCATAGGAAAACCAATACAAGAATATGTCTCCGGAAATTCAATTTTCACTCCTGCCACAACTCCGCGTCATCGGTATGTACTTTACGACGAATATGCTGTTTTTAAGCCCCACCAGAAAATCGTATTTTTTATTCCAATCCCTCACACATGGAAAATAGCCACGATTTGTTCGACAAATACTTAGACCGTATTCTTCAACGCATGGAATTGCAGCTAAAAATGAACTCCATAAAACAATCATTAAACCCAAATCCGCCAAAATGTTTCTCCCAACTTACACCGCAATCCTATAACAGTTTTATCAGTAAAACTGTACATATGAGAGCCGAGGGCGTTTCAGAACATCAAGGTGAAATTTCTAGAAATTATGACGGTGTATCCGGATTCAGAGCTGGTATCTGTCAAAATTGCCTGGCAACTATGGTGATGGAGATTGGAGCCAGTCGACAGAATTTAGGTATCCAAAATGTTCAGCACAAGTGTGATCCAAGCAGAGCAGATGCAATTAAGAAACTAGATTCTGTACAATACTCAACTGATCTTCTTACAAAAGTCAATAAACTTCCTGAAATGCTATTTCAAAAATGCTAGGATTGGGCGAAGAATACTACTGGGGAACTGTACTTAATAGCTACAAAAATTGGACCTTCGGGTGAAAGTCAAAGCGATGAGATTCAAGAAAATTATGGCGCATTGCAATTTCTTAACAAAGCTTTGGCAGAACCAAAAATGATGCCCAACGATACGGAATTATATGAATTCTTGAAACTTGCAAAAAATCAAACAGCGGCCTTCGTAACACTTAAAGGAAAACCTGGTCAAGAGAATTTAAAATATATGATAGCAGTATCAAATGTTGATAATACAGAAGAAGCAAAGATGAAATGAGACTGCGATTTTATCATTTGTTTCATTTAATAAAGTGACATCTCAATGCATATCTTTAACGTAAGAGGTTTGGATAGTTTCTTCTTGGATTTGACACTCTTACTCGGATATTTTACTTTGCCAGTTTTTTCTTCCGTACTTCACCTGTACGTCGACTAACCAATCAATATGACTAGATGACTTCGTCAATTTTGCAATATTTATTGCATCTCTGACGTCTTTAGATTGCATTCGGTTCCACACTGCATATCCGATTTTATCTGACATGTCCGTATCAAGATGATACCTTTTCTTTAGCAATCGACGAGTAATTTCTAAAAATTCCTCATATGAATATTCGTCTAAATGCAGTCCAACGAATCGTGACCTTAGTGGCTTGGACACCCGCTCAACATCATTACTCGTAGCAAAAATCCACAATTTCATCTTTTTTTGCCTAGTTTTACCTTTCAATTTCGTTTCAGAAAGAATACCTGCTTCCATCACATTCAGCAATGCCACTTGATCAATCTTTTTCATCTTGTCAATTTCGTCTACCAAAAGATACTTTGTCTTATTACTGAACAAGTGCTCAATCATCCCAGCGCCTGACACTCCAGAGCCGTCTATAAAGTATGAATCATTCAAACCTTCTAACATCTCTAAAAGAAAGACTGTCTTTGAAGATGACGGCGGACCAGTCAAAAGTATGCTAACAGGATCCTTTGATACTACAGATTTCAATAAAAGTTTCTTTATGTCTTTATATCCAACTATATTGGAGAAAAATTTATCTTCAGGGCTAAGTTTCTGTTCATTGGTGCCAAATACTGCAATTTTATTAAATAAATTCTTGAACATCAACTCCGACCCAAGAGATCTTAACAGATTGATTGTATTAAATTATGTGTAGAAAACCTCTATATCTCGACTTTGCACAATTATTTCAATAGTACAAAGATTATGAACTGGGTTCTAAAGTTTGATTAGTTCTACGCCATAGTTAGATGTTTCAGCTTCGCCACGGGATATTTACTATTTAGACTCTGACCCTACGATTCTAGCGTTCCATTTGTTGGAAACTCCTATACCACGACGTTCTTCTCTTTAATGAGGTGAGTTACCGGAATTTCAAGAACTTTGAATTGACTTAATAATAGTTTCATATCGTCCCTTGCTCTATTGAAAACCTGTAAATTCGTTTCCAATCTCTCAAATCCTTGTAATGGGAACTACCTAACTCCAGTTCGGAGCAAGCGATGCGAAAATGATTGCTGTCCAATTTTTTGTATTGATTAAATAGTTTTTCAAGTTCGATTGTTATTTTAAAATCTGTGGTATAATGTCCCATTGTAAACCAAACTGTTGGAAGCCTTCTTCTAAATTTTTTCCCAATATAGAATTTTAACTTTTGATCTTTTGATAAAAAAAGAGACCAGTTCATTCCCAAAGCCAATGAAGTCTGTGTTATGCAGGTTGTCCCCAAAAGCTATTATCGTGCCGTTACTTACTCCATGAACAGGTTTCAGGGTATTGTTGTTTTCATGCTTGGTTCCCAGTCTAATAAGGTCAAATTCGACGCTCATTTTATTTGGTTGCATCTCTTCAGAGTACTGCTTAATTTTTCTCTTATTGCTTCATAATATGCTGACTCAATTACTGGGGAGCCTAACAGCGTAGTGTGAAACTTTTTGTTCCTTTCAAAGTAAAATGCTCATTATTTTTATGAAATCGGCTACTTATCTCAAAAAAACGATCCCTCTCCTCTTCTTCAAAAATCTTAACGAGTAACAATCGTTCAGCTCGTTCCTTTTGCTCTTCTATTGTGCTCTGGATGAGGGGAGTGAAAGGCTTTTATCAACCCCGTCTTGGATATTCAATATAGGAACCGGTATGGGGACAAGTATAAAGGACTTTTGCGATCAAATCATTAGACTCTCTGGACTTGACCTGCAGCCTATTTATCAAGAGACAGATAATAAAGCAGATATTAGAGCTAGTTGTGCAGATATAACAAAAGCCAAAAACATACTACAATTTGTTCCTAAGACTAACCTCAAAGTAGATTTGAAAGATATAGTAACATCTATGATATCTACACCGGTTAAGATAAATCATTTGTTCATTTTAATACTTGTCTCTTCTTAGGGAATTTAACAGTGAGTATATTCCTTCATTAGAGATCAAAGAATAACGGGAAATGGAAATCTTAATTAGCTATGCCAAAGAAATAAGCCCCCTTTTCGATATTGAGAAAGTGAATCATTTCGTATGGTTAATCTGTTCTATATCAATTAGACCATCCTGTAACCACAATCCTAAGACAATATTGTACAAAAACATTATGCTTATGACTAAAGTTAATGGAGGCACAGTCAACGCATAACGTCGATGTCAAGATACTAAATAAAGCAACCATTTCGTTTTTACTTATTTACACATTCTGACGTTGTCAACATCTTAATAAAAGAAAAGTTTATCTCCAAAATACAGAAATTACTCCAAGACCCATAATGCAAAGACCCCCATATGCAACAGGTGGAACATTGACAAAGTATCCTCCTATTGCCAAACCAATTCCACAACAGATTGTAATTAATTCGCCCACTCTTCGTTGATGCTTCATGTCCAAAAAAAATTGTAATTATGTATTATAAAAGCCTATGTAAATTGTAATTAAACCTTAGTTCTCCATAACTTTCAATTCACATAGACCGTTGACTCCTCTTTAAGCTCAATTTGTACTCTTTTTGTTTGCAAAGTTCGCTTGATATATTGTTGCACTTTACTAGCCACTCATATTTACTTCGTAGCAAAATAAGAAGCACAAGACCCAAAAAATTTGTCTTTTCTGTTTAATTGCTATCGAGTTTGTTTGTTTAAATGTTTGCTGTTTGCCAAGATTGGTATTCTAAAACAGTAATTGAATTTTGGAATTAAATCCATGTATTTAATACCGCCGAGCACAGTAAAATTTTAAAGAATAGTAATCTCAAATACTTAAGAGTAAGAATTTAAAGTACCAGAGTAAGATCTTTCTATTGGTTAAAATTTTGTATCAGGATCCTCACAGTAATGCCGACTCTGACAACTTTTACATTAGCATTCCAAAGGATTGGAGTGGCGGGACGGATAATGAAGTTACTGTAATTGTAGATGATGTCTGTGTTATTGTTCCCCAAACGATTGCTGGTGCGACAGGCGAATTGATTGTTTTAAGGTTGTTGGAAGCAATGATTGAGGGAAATGTGATAGACGCCGGAGATGTTCAAAAGGCGATAGAGCACATACTTTAGATACCAAAGTTTTGCAAACATACTTGTTCTGAAAAAGTATTTTGCTCAAAAAATACTTCCGTTTAGACAAATAAGTCTAAATTTCCAGATATTACTGATTGGAACAAGCCCTATTTTGTCGTTGGTTGGTGAGACATCGATTTCAAGAGTTGCAGTGAAACTTTATCTATTTATTCGTCAAAAATTGATTAGGTCTGGGGAACTAGTTTTCCAATTTAATTTGTTATTTCTTGTAGTGTCTGTTTTACCTGTAGTATTTCTCCATCGTTTGGATCTATCTCTAATGCTTTATCAATCCATGTTACAGCCTGTTGATACTGACCTGAACCATAAAGAGATGCGACCTTACCACCCAATGGATATACATCGGTTAGATCTATAGCAAGTACTCTATCATACATGACAATAGCATCATGATATTGTCCTTGCTCTTGGAGTACAGCACCCTTGCTTACCAATGCCAACATATTGGTTGGATCAATTGTCAGTGCTTTATCAAGCCATGTTATCGCTTGTTGACCGTTTCCTTCATTCACAAGATCAGTACCTTTTTGGACGAGAGCCGGAACGTTGTTTTGGTTTAGTGCAAGTGCTTTATCATACCAAGTAATCCCTTTTGAATCCTTTATTTCAGCTTGAGAATAAGCATATGGAAAAGATGAAGCTGGTAATGATACTAATGATAGTAACAAAACTGGAATGAGAGCTACTATAATTGCAATCGAAAATGCACTCTTCATGTCTACATTTTGCTTTACGTTTTTAATCATATTAGTTGTCTCCTTGTTACTCATTTTCCTCACCCTCATTCTCCAACAAGGATGTTCCCATAAACAGCATTTAACTTGTGAAATATCCTAATGCAATCGTAACTATCGAAAACATAATTTTCCCCTTGAATTTCAATTGGGATCATGTTATTCATGGCAATTTCCTTCCGACACAAATCACAGAATCTACCACTTTTCATATTATTCCATAATGCTTGATATTATAAGAAAGGTAGTATTGCATAGTACGAACTTGTGTTATAATGTGTTAGATAGTAATTTGGTAAAATATTGCACGTGAAAGGTTAACATGAATTCACTAAATCTTTTGTCCTTGCATTGTTAGATTCCAATATTTGTATTTGTGAACTAATAGTGTCAAATTGGAAAAGAGTATTTTACCTTTTTAAAGCGATTTTACGACGTCATCAAATAGCTTTAAGGATTTAGTATCGTAAGGATCTTGAAAGGCAAGAAAAAATTGGTCAATACCTGCATCAACATACTCTTTAATTCGTTGTGCAATAGTCTCGGATTTCCCCACAAGGCCTTTCTTGGTTATCTGATGTAATATACTAGGTCCTCGTTGCATCGAAAATATTTGCTCCTTATACATTAGGTCACTATCTGATTCTCCAATAATAACATCCAACTCAATTGACCTCTTAATACTACGCTCTTTATTTTTTGAAATGATAATTTTTTTGAATTTTTCGTCTAGTGCAAAATATTCTTCTGGTGAGAGGTATGAGGATTCCCAGATATCTGCGTATTTAGCGGCAATGCCCATTGTTTTATTACTCTTTGCAGCTACCGTAATTGGGATTCTTTTATTATTACTCCTTAAATATGGTAACTTTATATTTGCTCCATTTAGTTTAAAGTATTTACCCTGAAAATGAATTTGAGTTTTATTGTTCTTCCAAAGCATACCCAAAACTTGAAGTCCTTCTTCTAGTATTGCCACTCTTTCTACTTCATTGGGATAATCGATTCCATATGGATACCACCAACCTACTGAATGGTTCAGTTTAGCTCCCGTACCAGTCCTGAATTCCAGTCTGCCCTCTGATATTTCTTGCAATGTTAGTGCTTGTTTAGCCAACAGAGCTAAACTTCTGTATTGAGGAAAAAGATATGTTATCACAGGTCCGAGTTTAATTCTATTTGTTGTAGATGCCAATGAAGATAATACGATCCAGCAATCCAGGTCTATTTCTGACAAAGATTCGCCATAAAAAAAACCATCATATCCTAGTCTTTCAGCAAAAGTACAAACTTCCCTAATCTTTTCGAAATCAACTCCCCATATCTCCAGACAAAATTGCATGATTAGTGTAGTTATAATTTACTTTTAAATTAGTTAGCCAATAGTAGCCCGAATAAAACCAAATTATTAACTTATTGTATTTTAGCTTCTTAAATCGCGGGAGCAATTCATGGGAAATATTTCTAATAATGGAGACTTACCTTGCAAAGTTTCAGATTTATCATTTATTATGAAATTCCTTTGCGTCCTTTTCCATCTTTTCCAATCTTGTGTAGTAATCTGGAAATTCATTTAAATGTGCAAGTGCAATTTTACCTGTAGTGATTTCGTCGTCCTGAGTAACATTTGTCTGTAGGTCAGATATTCCATGTTCCAATTCTACATCCAGTCCCATTCTAAACTGCTCTACATCAAATTTGCTCCAATCAACACCTAGCAATTCTCCAATTTTTTTTGCCTCTTCTGAGGTAAAATAGTTTGAATCTTTCAATCAAGTATAATAAAAATATATTGTATTTTAATTTTCTTTCTTGGTAGGATTATGGCAATATTTTTCCTAAATCAGCACAATAAAGATATTAGAATAATGAAAAAGAACAATCAATATTGTTATATTAAATGGTATCTACACTTTTATCGTAAATTCCCCCTCTCTCACATCCCTGCCAAAAATGTAGATCCATTGAACTGAAGACACGAAATTGCATATAGTGCCAAAAAATATACCTTTTCTTCCAAAACCTACCATTGGAAATAAGAAAATGCCTAATGATACTAAATCTCCGATTAGATACGAACCAATAAGCAAAATTGCATCTGAAATACTATAATAATAGATAATGGAATATTCCTATAATTGAATGGAATTGACAAAGAGTTAGGTAAATCATTTGATAAGTTAGAAAAGAAATTACTAGAAAATAAACTGGCAGAAGATAAAGAAGGACAGGAGAAGTTAGTGTCTGACAGAGAGTTTGGCGAGTTATCGGATAATATTATTCAGCCCATAATGTTAGAATATAAGAAATTTCTTGAAACCAAAGGAAAGAGAGTCTCACTTAGTTGCACTGTTGAAAAGCCACATCCGTTACTTCAGGATATAACATTTGAATTAAAGGATTCAAACTCATTATCAAAATATGGTTCTGTTCCAAAGATCACTTTCTTTCCAAAAGATGGGAGGGTGCACATTTTTGAAGAAGGAACATTGGGTGATGGTCATCCAATAGAAAGTAGTTATAACAAAAATGAAATAACAGAGGAATTTGTAAGAAAAAGATTAACTGGAGTGATTAAAGAATATGTTGACAAATTACTGAATCGCTTAAAGTAGAGTAATATTGTTCAAGATAGAATTGAGGAATAAATTTACTCAACATATACGATACAAATAATCCTGATTGTGTTCCGTTCTGATACTAAGTCATAGAAATAAAATAATTCTAAAATAAGAGGTGGCGATTTCGCACTCTCACCAAAAGCAGATCTAAACTGTCATAAAATTTGATAAAATGGAATCTTATAGAAGATTGTATCTCAAGCATTTTTATACTTTGTTGCATGCAAGTCCTATAACGCAACCAGAAACAACTGGTGGGTGCTTGATTGTTTCTTGTTCATCATTCAATCATTCAAAACTCATCCCATCAGTTGTTTATTTACATCTATAAGCAATTGATTAAACCTTATGTGACAGATAATCGTCTAATTGATTTACCAGCTTCCTCCTACCAAAATGACAATAACCTCCGCAACTTGAGCATATCATAAAATAGTAAGCATATTACTAAAAAAGTAACATTCTTGTTTTAGAGTGATAACCAGATCAATATGTGGATATTATAGAACCAAGAAACCCAATGACATTAAAAATGATACTAACTATTCGAGTACAACAGAAACCACAAAAACTCTGCAAAAATAGAATCCAGACAAATCAACGGAGAATTAGATGTGATAGAGTTCAGTAAAGCTGGACTATTTTCAGAAACACTTTATCCTATAAAACGTATTTAACTTATTTTGAGCATAATTATAAAATGGAAAGTGAGATGATCTGTGATTATTGTAAGCAGAAGACTGACTCACTTTTTGGATTATTTTACATGGTGGTATGTTCAAGTTGTCATATTAGACTAGTAAATTCTCTCAAATACGGTGGTAGAGTATAATTCTCATATTTTAGTTAACACTTCAAATTTAGTGATTTACACATGATATACTTATCTGACAGTAACTATTGTAGGTGCGATTCATGTCACTACTTTTAAATCCTCTGCAAAAGACAATAATAGTAATACTAACAGTAGAATCGTATTGCTGGAATCAATATTCGATAAGGAACAGATACGAGTATAATATTAGTACTTCATTAACAAGGAAGTACTGTTAATTGTACTGTTACTGCTAAAGATAATATAGAGCAAATAGGCAAATTGAGTTTAAATCTTTCGGTAATTATGTATTTATCAAATTATGAGCTGAATTTTATTAACATCGTGTTTACCAGTCATAATATCTCTAAATTATTCAACATCAATTTTACTTAGTATTATATTACTTGTTACTCTAAATCAGTACATGATAGATCAAAAAGTCTTCATGTTGAGTCTAGATGGATTTACAAGAGTATTGAACTGAAGTTGTTATAGTTAATGATACCCGGATTTTAAACCTCCGACTTGCATTTCATTTAAATCATCTCATATTCTATTATTAGGGGGTTTTCTTGAATTGTTCCTAGCATTAGGTATGTTTACGCTTATTTGATAGAAATTCTATTACACGTTTTACAAGAATTAGTTTATTATCTTCTAATTCTCTCAGAATCCAGATCATAGTGGAAACAGTATATACCGGCAGAAAGTCGCCTAGGAATGGTACGAATTCAGTGAGGTTCATTATGACAGAGACTTTACTTTTAGTTATAAAATATAATAAACCAGATACAATAATATCAAACACGTCACCTATTATTGGAACGCCAAAAATTGGAGCAGCCAAATAATCCAAGGCGTCTGCTATAATTGATATTCCCAATGCAAAAGCTGCACGGATTTTGAAAAACCGTTTCCTTTGTTTCGTTATTTAATAACTTCCTCAATAAAAAATTAAGCCAGTAAACAATTTATATGTTGTTTGCATATGGTGTCAATCCAATTTTCCTTCACCAAATATATGCATTAGAATTTGGAAATCCACAAGAAGTATTATAGATAGCCACTTGGTCAAACAAAAAACCAAGCTAAGAAACAAAAACTGTCATTTAAACTACTTTGCTTTTACTGAAAACAAAAAGTCATTGATAATGTTACAAACTACGCTATTTCCATGATATGGTAATCCATTAAGTTATTGCAATATCCCACGGGGTAAATGATGTTTTATCTTACTTTACATGAAATCATATGATGCGAGAAGATTAGATCTGAATTATCAATTACCCGTTTGAATTACTACTATCTTATCAGTTCCAGACTCTGCTCCCAATACCTCACCGGTCCTTCCAAGAAGTTGACGTACCTTGGCTTCAGGACTGGGTAATGGAAAAATTTGAAACTTTTCCATTGAAGGATCAAAACGCACCATGGCATTTGAACCAAAATCACTGAGCCATACAATATTCTTATCATCTACAAAGATCGCATAGGGCTGTGGGTTTTGACCTGGCACTTTCCATTCTTTCCATCCATTAGTAACAGGGTTATACATACCCAGCTTGCCGGCATTCCACTCTGTGAACCAAACTCGACCTTCAGAGTCAGGCCATATACGGCGTGCTCCCTGGTCACGTGTGGGTGGATCCAGTGCAGTGGCATTTCCTGTTTCTAAATCAATTCGAGCAATATAGCTTCCAGCCAACGAGGCAAAATAAATTTGGCCATCGGATGTTGTCGAAATACCATAGGGTCCTGATCCTCGAGGTGCTTCAAACACTTCAACACTTCCTAGGGTTGGGTCCAAGCGACCGTAAATCCCGCTTTGTCCGGTAAACCAGAGGATCCCTTTGTGATCAAAGGTGGCTGTATTAAGGTTCGCATATCCGGTGCCCTCAGGGAGCGGAAATAACGTAACGTTCTCAGTATTAGGATCAACGCGTACAATGGCATTTAGACCGCCATCTGTAATCCAGGGTACGCCATCTGGTCCGACGATAACACCATGAGGGACAGATCCCTGACCTAATGCAATGTGATGTGTCTTGCCTGTAGTTTGATCCAACAATCCTAATTCTCCTGAACTCTGGACCGTATACCAAATTGATCCGTTTCCTGCAGGTGCAACATCATGTGGATGAGATCCTGGTGGAACTCGGAATTCTTTTATAACAGGATTGGGAGTTACTTGCGCAAATACAGTTTGTTGAGCTATACTAAAAATGACGATAACTAACAGAAATAACAAGTGTCTGAACATGAATGTAGATTTGTGGCCGGTCCTATTTTATTTTTAGTAGAATCTCATGATTTTAATTGCAAATGCATTCGCATATTGCTATATAAAGGGTGCCATAATAAGGGGAACTTTGGTTCGGGCCCAAGGGGATTTGAACCTTCCATGTATTCGGGTTCTCTTTCAGGTTATTTAATTTTTTCATACAACTGCTTCACTTCCTTCCAATCCATATATCCAGCCTTATTTTCCAGATAGTTGCATACAATATAGAAAGTGGCCTTAAATCCATATTTGTCAAGAATTGGTTTTGCATGAGCAAACTGTGTTTTGCGACCATCATCAAAATTTAAAATTACTACCTTATCATTTGTTACACTTTTGGAGCCCGATTGTGCATGTAATTCATGGTCAAAGTCAAATTGTTGAATGCCAAGAAATAACAGAAGCGAATTAAAATTAACAGGACACAGACATTTAGTCGAATAAAATTTACTTTCTGATTGCTTCTCAAGAATCAGACATTCAGCAACCTTAATGGATAATATATAGATATGTTTGATTTCCTGTTCAGCAATTAATTATAATTTCAGTCCCTTTTAAAGTAATGATTTAGAAGTTTAAGGCTTAATAGGTATGTTGTCCAACCAACAGTATAAGAGCTTGACGGTTCCAGAAGATAAGGCTAAAGGAAAGTTAACATCCAAATTATCTAAAAGAAATAAGTTAATAATAATCATTATTGGCATAGTCGCAATATTTGTTGTTTCAATGGTTTTCAGGTTTGCCATAAATGGTGGTTTCGATGAAACTGATACACGCCTAGCTGAACACTGTTATTCAGTAAATTCAAAATGGATATGTCCCACGCCCTAAAACTAAGTATGTTACAGCTCAATTGTGATATAATGTTCTTTAATTGCAGAGTCTAAAATTTTAACTGATACAAGATCCATTCCTAAATCCTTAATTCGCTATGTAATTTATCGGCCTCGAATACTGAAGTCTGATTTATTGTTAATATAATTTCAATCATTCTAGATTCAAGAAGATGGCAAATTAAAGTTCTTTACAGGAAATTTTGACAGATCACATATAAATGGGGTTTTGCAGTCAAATTTGTGGGATGGCGCTTAACAATGATACGATATTTTAGGCCAGCGATTGCATCCTTGTTGCTCTCATTATTATTAATCGCACCTACCAATATTTCAGGAGTTTTGCCTAATCAAACCAGGTTGATTCCTGAAGACATGTCGCAGGATAGTCCATGCGTAGAATATGATTCAACCCAAAAATTAATTGAGGTTCGCTGCAAATCCATCCACCTTACTGATATCTATAACCAACTAAGTAATCCAACCATATTGGGTATTGAAAATAAGAAGGAGGGATCTATCAGTAGCCTTAATCATGGAAAAGTATGGATTTTAGATGCTGGAATTGTAGTGGAAAAAGAAGCTAGTCTAATTATTGATTCATCTGATACTTCTTGGCTAAAGATAACATCAACACCTACGTTACAACTAAAGAAAGAATCAGGTAACGTAACCGACAAAGAAGATGGTAATGCGAGCAACTTTGAGGAACATACACGTATTGATACAGATATTAAAAATAAGAACAGTAGTGATACTAAAGGAAACGATATAATTGTTGTAAGTAAAAATAACGGGGACAATCCAAATGGGATTCATGTTCACGGTTCTCTAAATATTGATTCAGTAAAGATAACTTCCTGGGATCCCGAAAAAAATGATGTTATTGGATTTGATTTCGGGAAGAGACCTGGTGAAGAACATACAAAATCAGACTATGACACTGCGGAGCCTCGAGCCTTCATTAGAGTATCAAAATTAGCAACTGGGACCACCAATATCACTAATTCAGAGCTAGCATATCTTGGTTACTCTTGTAGTCGATGCGCTGGCCTCTCTTATTATGGTGGCGAAGGATCTATTTTGAAAAACAATAACATACATCATCTTCTAAAAGGGTTTTATTCAAAAGGTATAGGCCAGATGCTAATAGAGGATAATAAATTTCATGATAATTATTTGTATGGAATAGATCCTCATACTAGGAGTCATGATATTATAATTAGAAACAATAAAGTTTACGACAATAATGCATCTGGAATAATTTGCTCAAAAGATTGTTATAATCTTCTAATAGAAGGTAACGAAGTATACAGGAATGGAGGTGTAGGACGTGGAATCGCCTTTAGCATAAATACATCACATTCTATTGCTAGAAACAACGACGTGCATAATAATGAGCGCTGTATTTCATTCAATAGAGAGTCAAACTATAATGAGGTTTATAATAATACCATCTCTAACTGTGATGTAGGGATATATCTTTCTAATACTTCTAAGAACTTTATTTATGATAATAAGATAATACATTCAAAATATGGGATAGTAATTAAAGAAGACATTACCAATAATATAACCAAAAATGTGGTAGACATGTCAAAGACCGGAATAGTCTTCATAAATAGAAATAATACTAATCTGGATGATGACAATCTTAACTCCTATTTAGAAGTCTTGAAATCAACCAACAAATTGGGCGATGTTACAAATCCTTTTGTTGTAGATACTGGCAAAATTAAAGGTTTGAGAGAATTGCTTGAACAGTATGGATAAATTCATCTGTAATATTGGATTTGATTTTTACATAACGTTCAGCAATCAGTCAGCTTTATATGTGACTAATTTTGCAATTTTCTCATGTCACACAACAAATCTCTGTATTTAATTATATTGGCTAGCGCATTGTTCTCATTGATTGTTGTTACGGGCCTAAACTGGAATTTTACCTATGCACAAAGCGAGAAATTTAAAGCAAAACTTAAAGGAGATAACGAAGTTCCTCCAGTAAGTTCGACAGCAACCGGCAAAGCCAAATTCAAAGTAAAGGATGATTACATAACGTCAAAAATCAACATTACCGGAATAACCGACGTGACTGCGGCTCACATACACGAGGGAAATAAAGGTGAAAATGGCCAACCCATAGTTGATCTATTAAAAACAAGTAATCAGACCAAGACACAAGATGGAGTCATAATTCAAGGGAAGATTGCCGCTTCCGAATTGGAAGGTTCCATGGCAGGAAAGGCATTGACTGACCTACAGTCAGCAATGGCTACGGAGGGAACCTACGTCAATATTCACACAAGTGATCACACAGATGGAGAGATAAGAGGACAGATAATGGTGAGTGGTAACGCAACACAGACAAGCTCTATGAATGCAACTTCCACAACCACTGAAACCGAAGAAGAATAATTGGGTTCTATTTGTAACAAAATAAAAATTATTTCTTCTCTATAGCTAAAATAAGTATTATCCTTAAATTGTCTTTTTCGTCTTCTTAATTATCTCCTTAATACTCAAAGGTATGTCAATTTATAGAAGGGCGCTGAAGGTGATTCTAACTGGGATTATTTGCTAAGGTCAAAAACAAATACCAGAAATCGTAAAACCCACTTTCTTACAAGGTTTCACCATTCCTTATTTAGGAAAGAACTATGAAATTGAGGTAATAAAGAATGGAAATAATGACGATGATAAAATAGAACTTCATGATAAACTCGTAGTAACTCTAAGTTTCAGAAAAAATAATCTAAATGACGATGATAACAGAATTAAGTTCCTTTATGAGGATTGGTTGTATCGTAAAGCAACAAAAGTCTTTGAAGAAAAAATAGGACACTTTAGTAAAGTTATAGATGTGATTCCAAAAAAAATTATCGTAAAGAATCTAAAAAATATATGGGGAAGTATAACTAAGAATAAAACGATAAATTTGAATCTAAACTTGATGAAAGCTCCAGAGCATGTTATAGATTACATCATCATTCATGAATTATCTCATTTTAAGATTAAAGGTCATTCTCATAAATTTTATTTGATTTACGTCATCAAAGTGAACGCCTATAAAACAGAATTGTGATTTGTAATCATACATTTGAAACGTTCCTACAAGTGAATAACTCTTCCTTAAATAACATTGAAATAATGTTATTTTTTGATTATCCTCTAAAATGCCTAATATTAAATCGCACTTACGTTCTTGATTAAGATATGGATTTCCTATTATTTCTAATATTGGACCTGTTTGTTCATCAAATCTAAAGTGACCATAGAATATTGCGTCTGGATTGTTTGGAAACCACCACTTGCCTCTAGCATTCATTTGACCTAGTTTTTTAGATTTTAAAATTTAAATATTTAGACACAACATATGCATACGAAGCCATTGAGTTCCTCGAACATGCTATGTTTCTCAATGCTCCTTAATTCGATCTTTTTTACTGTTGTTGAAAGTTTTGTGGGCATTATTTATTGGACCTCCTTTTTTCCTTGAATAATATAGTAAATAGTCTAGTATATGAATCCGAATACATAATGGGCCCAAGGGGATTTGACTGAATATTTAGTCGGAACATAGTCAGGTAACTGTCTTGCAATTTCTAAATCTGGAAATAATACCCATGTTCTTGTACTGTAGGTGATTCACACATTAAATGTTTGACTGGTTAAAAAAGATATGGCTAACATAAATAATATTTTATTCTAGTACGATTCCAAAAACGTTTACTGGTTCTGATCTATCTTTAACACTTTTACTATCTTGAGTCAGGAATTAATCTGTAACTGTAACTCGACTTGTAGCTGATTTGTATGATAGACCTGATGAGGAATCATATATCACAATGGGGCTTATATGGTGTTGAAATGATCAATTCAGTCACGAATACTTAGATCACGTAACATTTTAGTTACCACTAAACATTCGGTAGCAGTTATCAAATCAGGATTCTGTTTAACGATGGCAGATTTTCCCCGATCTGCGATGTTGTCTATTATCTGTTGAGTGATATTTGGATCTTTCATGAGAAAATCTCTAATCCTTTCTTCTAGCTCATTAATTCTCTGAATATTGATTGACATTCAAAGATGAATGACAATGTTTGATACTTAAGTTTGTTTATAGAATTTATATAATGTTAATGCAGAAAAAACTCTAGACAGTTCCGACCTTTTTTGATGTGTGGAATGAATCTGCAATTGAGAACTATCTAAAATAAAAGAATAGAATATCATTCGTAATCGACCTGAATATAACATTCTGTAGTATCAAGGTTACGGCGTGAAAGATTTAAGGTCGAGAAAAACTGAACTTGCGCCGTTAGCATCTGCTAGGCCTATAGGTGCACATCCATGTATGTTAAATGATTTCACTTCCCCATTCTACACCAGCTAAACCATTCATCATCCTAAGCATGTTTGCTGTAGCAGCTCCAAATCCTGCATAATGGTTGTTAGCTGCTACAATACCAACTTGACGTTATGCACATCCTCTTGTATTGCTTTAAACCTGCCAGACCAATATTCCATTTCCTGTACTCTATCCTTCTGTATCTTTCCAAAGTTCTCTTCTTTGATACTTCTATCACCAATCAATCTTAGATAAATAAAGTCAGAAGTTACTATTGGTGGAGTCTTTATCTTATCCAGTTGATTCCAAACTAAGGAAATATTGTTATCAGAAAAGAAATTGTATGCCAAGTCAGAAAACCATGATGGATGTCTTACTTCTATTGCATATCTAAAATCATCATCAAAGAAAAAGTCATATTGTTTCAAAGCTTCCAATCCTTCTGTAATTTTCACATAAGGGGGAATTGTATCAATAGTGCCAGTAACTTGCTTTTGAGAGGTTTCATTGCCTCATAAAATTGTGATAGTTCTTTTTCCACGGTTTTAAATTTCTTGTCATGTGTGATTATCTTTGGAAACTTGGCAGTAAATCTGAAGTCAGTTGGTGTTTTTCTAGCCCAATTTTTCACCATAAATTGATTTGGAATCCTTAAGATGAGATCTTCTTGAAATCCAAGTTACTAGATATTAAAACTAATCAAATACACAACAACCACAGTCCAACAGATCTATTTATATGTAAGAATACCTTATCAGGTATGAAAATAAAAATGAAAATAAATCTTTTTATCTCAAGTGTAATTAGTGCATTGACTTTAACTTCACTGTTGACATACGGTCCATCAGTATTTTTGCCACAAGTATGGGCGTTAAATATTGTGGGTGATAATAATGATAATAACATCAATGGATCCCCACAAGCAGATAGTATATGGGGAGCGGGTGGAAATGATAAGATAAACGGAAAGGGAACAGGAGATTCTCTTTATGGTGAAGATGACAATGATAAAATTAAAGGTGGTGGTGGAATTGACCACATTAATGGCGGTATAGGAAACGATAATCTTCAAGGTGATAAAGGAAACGACGTTATTGATGGTTGGAGTGGAAATGATAAAATTAAGGGCAACGCGGGAAGTGATAGCCTTTGGGGTCTTAGTGGAATTGATAATATTCAAGGAGGCGGAGGAGTTGATTACATTTACGGAGAATCAGATAATGATAAACTTGATGGGGGCGGAAGTGGTGATTGGGTATATGGTTATGGAGGAGAGGATGAAATAAAAGGAAAAGGAGGAAATGATTTATTATTTGGAGGTAATGGAAATGACAAACTCACAGGAGGATCGGGTGCAGATGAATTTAATTGTGGAGCCGGATCGGATACTATACTTGATTATGATAGCTCTGAGGGTGATACCAAAACACCAGATTGTGAAGTTTTTTAATCTGATTAGGGGCGATGAGTGACCAACCTTGTTCACAAATGATACCTAATCAAGTTATTGTGAACAGTTTTAAACCCTAATTTTTTTAGCTATAAATTTATTAATATTGATTTTTTAGTTTTACAGAAAAAGGTATATTTATATTTAAGCAAACACCAACTACCTAGAGAATAATGTTGAATACCAAATACTTTTCAGTATACATCTTACTTGGAATGTTTACAACAATGATTTTTACAACAAATATTTCTTCATTTAATGTCATGGGACAAGAAGCTTTGAAATCACTTAACGGAACAATGCCAGATTTTGTACCTCCAAGTGAATCAGAAAGGGAATCACCACCTGCTCCTTCAAATGATAGTGGGATAGCAGTAATTTTTGTAAATCAAACTGGTGATAAAAAGACTACTGAAGGAGAGAATCAAACCCAGACTGGTGAAGAACAGACTACTGAAGGAGAGAATCAAACCCAGACTAGTGAAAAAGTAAAATCAACTACTCAAGATAAGTTTGGGAATGAGGGAGTTTTAGATAACAATATCATATCAGATGGGGGGGTTGCCGAATTCGCGTGTGAAGGTTTAAAGTGCACATGCCAGGGCGACGCTGATTGCAACGACATGTTTGAAGCAGGTGTGTGTGGTGACATTGCTAGTTGCAACGATGATACTGGCGAATGTTCCTGTTTAATTGGTTAGAGTAATAATACTTCTCAACAATTTGATAATAATATAGCAAAATTACATAGTAATTCTACAATATCATGATATATTGTAGATTACCAAACCATAAAATTAATATTTACAATAATAACATCAACTAATTTTAATATACATTAAATATTATAGTGTCAATAAGTCTATTTTACATCAAAAACCGTTTAATTTCTTTACCAACAAAAGATTCAATCCCAGAAGAGATAAAAATAAGAAGATAAATATCTACCCTTTAGGGGAAATGATATTAATTTAAAATATGCAGGAATAAAAGATTATTTTATTTTTGCAAGACTTCAAACGAATGAATACTATTTCTCATCATTTAAGATTCTGCTCAACACACTTCAAAAAGTTAAATAACAAACTTGTCTAAACATTTGAAGGTAGTAACATTTGTTGTCTATGGGTGTAAGAATACAGGCGTTCTGATATTCCTATTATTTACTGGCATCATCAATTACGGCTTTGTTTTGGATTCTCTTTAGCATATTTGACCAGCGCCTTTTCTTTGAACCTACTGTGGTATTCTACATACCAAAAGAAGGAATTACAGATCTCATTTTATCCACTATTATTTCTATTATGTTGGGTGTTATTATAACCATGAATGTATACTATTTCGTGAATGGGTTAAGGAATCAAAAAGGAATTCAAAGTCAGATGTCTCTGTCTGTGTTGCCGGGAACCTTTAGTGTTTTATCGTCTGTGTGTGTAGGCTGCTCTCTGTCTATGAGTACTGTCATAGTAACCTTGTTCGGTACAACAGGTGCAACCGCTCTATCATTCCTAATTTCGTATGATATGCCCCTTAGATTGGTTTCCTTAGCACTACTGGGCTGTTCCTTTTATTTCCTAAACAAGAATTTTGCCAACACATCTTGTAATAATTTACCTATCAAAAGTACCAGACTTGTAGTAGTTATTCTCTAATATTCTCCGGTTATGATAACATATTGAAAAAAATTTAGAGAGAGAATCTTTAAATTTCACTCACTTCAATGAGGTAATATAACATGGCCACAGGTGACCCCTTTGATAGTAAGGACAAAACCAATAGAAGTAATAGTAACAATAACAACAACAATAATAATAGTGCCAACAACAAAAACAACACAATAACATTAAGCAAATCTACATTCTACAAGATAGTTGTCATTGGAATTATTGCTTTAATGGTAACCGCATTCTTCGGAGGTTATAATCTACATAGTGTTGTAAATCCAGTAACTCCTGTAATTGTTCCCTCTGCTCTTCCAGCAGACACAACCACCACTCCACCACCAGTTACTGTGACTAATATCACACTTGGTAATGCACCTTCATTAGGTTCTACAGAGGCGAAGGTTATTCTGGTAGAGTTCGTCGACTTTCAATGTCCATTCTGTGCTAGCTTTTTCAGTAATACTTTGTCACAAATAAAGAAAGAGTATGTTGATACCGGTAAGATAAGGTTCGTTTACAAGCATTACCCACTTGACCTTCACCAAAATGCCAAGATGGCTGCGGTGGCTTCAGAATGTGCAAAGGACAAAGGAAAGTTCTGGGAATACCATAATATATTATTGGGCAACCAAACCACGTGGGAAGACCTAGGTGGAAATGATGTAATTGCAGCTTTTATCAAATATGCTCAATATTTGGGCTTGGATGCAGATAACTTCAAATCATGCTTAGATTCTATGAAGTACGAGAGAAACGTGGACATGGACCTGCAACAAGGTTCCATGATGGGTGTTACGGGAACACCTACATTCTTTGTTGGTACTGAAGGAAAGAACTTTACGCCTATTAAAGGAGCACAGCCATTTACTAGTTTCAAGCAAGTGATAGATGGCATACTTTAATTTTCGTCATTTTTTTCATTTTTGGACCATATTCTTAAACAAATTAATTTAAAGATTTATTAAAAGATCAGTTTTCTCAATCTATATGTACAAGCTGATTTTATTATCTGCTATTTTCTTGATTTTTCTTACAATCGTTCCTTTGGAGAGTTTTGCTCACAGGTCCGGGTGCCATAGATGGCACAGCTGTCCTTCTGATACTGGCAGCTATGAATGTGGTGATTTAGGCAATGATTCTCAATGTCCAAACAACAATGATTCTAAGGATGATGACGATGATGAACAAAAAGATGATAAGGAAAAGGAACAAAAATCTTCTACAGTTCCCAAATCTACAATATCAGAAGGAATGGAACTTTCCGGACCTGTTACCTATGTAGTAGATGGAGATACCCTTGATGTAAATGATATAAGGATTAGATTTGCGTTGGTAAACACACCGGAAGAAGGGGAACCAGGGTTTCATTCTGCTAAGACTTTTGTTCAAAATCTATGCCTTGGAGAGAATGGGGAAGTTGATATTGATGATGGTCAGAGGCAGGGTAGTTATGGTAGAGAAATTGGAGTGGTATACTGTGACGGCGTGAACCTTAACCAAGCTTTGATGTCAAATAATTTGGGAGTTATAGATACAGAATTTTGCGATGTTTCAGAGTTCTCTAATGAGGATTGGGCTAAATCAGATTGTTCATGACAATTTTTCAGGTTATGTTAAGTTATAGGGTCACGAGAAATTCTTTAGGCTGTTAACTCCCTAGTAATGACTACGTTTCACAACCTATGCCATCTCCCTGAACATGTTTACAGTTCCAGGTCCATACCCTCCATAGTGATTATTGGCCGCTACTATTCCCGCTTTGACATCATGTTCGTGTTGCTTTACTTCCTTCATTTTATCAGTCCATCTCTTTATCTCTTCAGCCCTGTCTTTTTGAATCTTACCAAAGTCTTTTTCATTTATAGTCCTATCTCCTATTAATCGAAGATAAATAAAATCAGCCGTTACTACTGGAGGAGTCTCTAGTATATCCATTTGACTCCACACCATTGAGACATTGTTATTTCGAAAGAAGTTGTAGGCAAGTTCATTGAACCATGAATGATGTCTCACTTCTATTGCGTACCTAAAGTTGTCATCAAAGTAGAAATCATCGCTTCTGAAGTCTTCTAATCCTTCCTTAAGTTGATAAGAGGGGGGTAACTGTATTAGTAAGGCCAGGATTTTATCTTTAAGGGGTTCCATTGTTTCATAAAATAAAGACAATTCTTTTTCTACATTTTTGAATCTTTTATCATGCGTTATTACTCTAGGAAACTTGGGTGTAAATCTAAAATTGTCAGGCGTCCTCCTCTTCCAGTTTCTTACCATTAATTTACTTGGAATTCTATAAAAAGTGGAATCAATCTCCACATAGTTGAAAACCTGAGAGTAATATGGTAGCCACCACTTATTCTCTATACTAGTAGGATAGAATGGATCCTGCCAAGAGGAATAACTCCATCCTGAACATCCAATATATAGTTGCAATGAAAGTATTATTTTTGCTTGAAAAATTAATGTTTAGACGGATGTTATAGCTTCTGAGCATATATTGCCCAAAATTAAGATTTGAATATACATATTTTTTCATAATATTTAGAAATTGCCATATTTTGTCGATTAACAAGGTAAATTGTCGTTTAGATTGAAATTTAGAAAAACAAAGAAAAATCTTTTAATAGATTAACAAGTCTACCATATTAGATAAACTTGAATAAAGAAAAAGTAAGTGCAGTAACATCCATTTTGGCATTTGTAGCAGTAGGTAGTTTACTTTTCCTTAATACTGCAGCCACAAATAATATAGTATTTGCTGCTCAGCATGAAGATAAGGATGGATATAAGGGGAATAAAGAAACCAAATTCAATGAAGGCGACTTTATGATAAAAGATTTTGGCATCAAGGACGGAAATCCGTGGTTAACTGTTGAAGGTAAGGCAGGAGGATCAACACCACAAAATGCAAGTCTCATATATGCATATGCTTTTGTAACAGATAACGGTACCTATGCTGTGGCATCACACGAAGTCGAGGACAGTGCCGAAGTGGAGAACGATACTCAATGGCATGCACATGGGGTAACTCTAGATAAGAATACTTGTGTAGAGAAAATTAATGATAATGGAGATGCTGAAATCAATGATATGGTTAAAGTTACCAATACCACAGCAACAAAGGTTGACAAAGTAATGACGGTCGAATTGACTATTAATAACAAAGACGCATCAGTTTGTGTCAGCAAGCTAATCGACCGTGCTCCATAAACTTTTTTTAGCTTTAGTATTACAAATAAGGGAGTTGTATCAACTCGGGTTCGGTCGTTCTAGTAACACTAGTAGTCCTGTAAGGGGACTTCCATTAATAGTAACACTAACTAAGCTTTAAACTTTCCTTAACACAAACTTTAGATTCAATGTAATTTAATAAGCCATTCTGATTAAATTCATGGCGGATCCGGTGGGATGCGATACACCAGTGCATGTAATCCTATTTCAAAGTAGCGAGACAACATTGGTTTGGGCCCAAGGGGATTTGAACCCCCGGCCGACCGGTTATGAGCCGGTCGCTCTAACCAGGCTGAGCTATGGGCCCCACAAAGTTTTTCGATATTAAAATATGTATAAAGGTTTTGAATAAAATGAACAGATATTTGGATTTCAAGAATTTCAACTATAGTATATTATTTTTCAAAATTCATATTAGAAGTTAGTTGTGATGTCTTACGTATTTTTCATAAACTGCGTCCAGCAACAAGTTTTGTGCATCAAGGGAGTCTGCTGCCGCATTGAAGCAAATGTCATGTTTATGATCTGGAATATTTTTGATGAATCTTCTCCAAATTTCTGCATGTCTGATATCTGCCTCCTGATGTATTTCAAAATACTTTGTTGAATCTACACTAGAGATGTTGTAGAATTTCTTCAAGCCGTCGATCTTTGATCTACTTATATTTGGCAAATCCATTTCATACGCATACATTGCACATACACCTTCATCAACTGACTTAGTTAATTGTACGAGACAAGATACGGCATTTCTTGTATTCCCATCACAAACATAATTCAATAGATCTTGTTTTGGTGTTCCAAGAGAATTGGCAAATCTTATCCATGGTTCAATATGACTTGATTCTTCCTTGTGACTCTCTTCAATTGTATTTTGCAAATTCGGATCTTGCAACATTAACTTGATATTGTTAACCATCTCTGGTACCACTTTCACTAATTGAAAATACTCTAACGAATATCCTTGTAAATGATCTAAGTTTAATTCTCCATTTGACCACATCTTGTAAAATGGATGTTTTAGAAGACTTTTTTTCTCCACTTCCTGATCTATCCTGAAAACAAGTTTATTCATCAATATTCATTCATCATTAACCTATAATAAAGCCTTGTGCGATAATACTTTATAATTTTCAAAGTATCTTTTTTTATTTATGATCAAACCAAAGTTGTCACTAGTTCAAATGAATTTTAGAAATAGACGAGAGATACAACCCAATTTCTTAGGCCGTAAACTATTTTATTATGAATTATACATCATCCTAGTGGCTCCGGTGGTGTAGTAATCGTAAAATAATAACGATTGCATAGTCCGGTCAAGCATTGTGGCCTTTCGAGTCGCAGATCCCGGGTTCAAATCCCGGCCGGAGCATTAGTTAATACTCCTATTGTCTATGACAGACAAAGAGAAAACAATTCAATTATGAAATGCTATTGCGGTTTCTTGGAAGAATAATTAGCTGTGATCGGTAAGACATTGATTTTTGTAAAAGAATTAAATATCAATAAATGAACACTAGTTTAGGTTAGATTCCATTCTTGAATAGAAGAAATATTGAAGCTAATCCGCTTTTGGAGCAATTTAGTTCTTATTTGTCGAAAATTGACGAATATCTTGGACGAGAATTAGATCTCTACTCTTGGTCAGAATTTTATACGCCATTAAGATATGCATCTGAAGGCGGAAAAAGAATAAGACCACTTATTCTAGTATTGTCAGCCGAGACAATTGCGGCTAATAAGCAGGTTACTAAAGACGTAACAGAAGACATGTTTTTGGCTTCCTGTGCAATAGAACTGTTACATACCGAATCTGTAATTCATGATGACATTATAGATAAAGAAGATTATAGAAGGGGTAAACCATCATTTCATATTAAATACGGTTACAATAGTAGCATCCTTACCGCTGATTTTGTACTTGGAATAATTTTGAATATATGTACAAAAATTAACAATGCGAAGGTTTCTGCCGAGCTATCGAAGGCAGCAACAAAGATGAGCGAAGGGGAGATGATGGAGATAATACTTACCCAAGATCCATTATTAAAAGATGATGATTATATAAAAGTCGTCGAAAATAAGACTGCATCATTATTTGAAGCTGCCTCGAAAATAGGCTCATTGTTTGGAGGAGGCACGGATGAAGAAATATATGCCATGGGAAGTTTTGGACATTTGCTCGGAATAGCATACCAGATACATGATGATATCATGGATTGGAATAACGAGGATAGACTGTTTAATATATTGGTAAGAAACAATAAACAATCTGCTGAGTTTATTGAACGCATGGAAAATTTGTATGTTTCTTATTCATCAAAGGCAAAAAATGAATTAAAGAAAATAACTGATTCCCTTTCAAAGAAACATCTTGAACACTTGACAGATTTAACATTTTTCCAATTTTAATCTTCTAGTAATCATTTTCTATTAAATTTATGACGATACAGTTTTCTTTATCTTTAAAATACGATATGAGTCAATGAATTTTGATGCAAAACTATTTGCACTTTTTTCCGAACCCCGATGTTCCATTCCTCTATACCTCAAATGATGATAAAATTCATGCAGTATGATAAATGGATTATAGAAGATATCCGAATTTACGGCATAAATACGTCTTTCTTTTTGAACATATACAGCATGTACGGTTTTTCTTTTCCCTTTTATGGTACCAACCACAATATCTGGCGGCTGGACATTGTAAACCCTGGAAAGTAATTGGAGTGATTCTTCAGTTCTCTTTTTTAAGATCAATTCTACTACTAA
>Ga0184640_10000034_pt1 | contig 29076 bp, 32 predicted proteins | sample PLM31_200_b2_FD_133161 | JGI IMG/M metagenome (GOLD analysis project Ga0184640, IMG submission 133161) | Groundwater sediment microbial communities from an aquifer in East River, Colorado, USA - PLM3-1_200_b2 | ecosystem: Environmental > Terrestrial > Soil > Riparian zone | place: USA: East...
CCATTGCGGAAATGCGCGGCTGTTTCATCGCCGCTTCTCGCGCAAGATCCTCTTGCTTCATTTTTTGTTTCAGGCGCAATGCTCGAATTTGCGACGGAAGATTTACGCTTATCTTAGCTCTGACATACGCTTCGCGAGCGATCTTCTTTTTCTTCAATTTACTGATCAGTTCGGATTTTGCGCTCATAGTATCCTGCCTTTCCCTCGGAAAGAGCCTTGCTCCGAGTATATGCAGTGCTCAAAGCATCCGGCGGCACATAGACCTTTTGCTTGTGATAGCAACCCACGAGCAATATAACCTGTTTCCGTTTCTCCCCAAAGACACACAGCAAACGATATTGGCGGCCATCGCTTTGGAATCCCAATTCCCAAATTCTCTGTTCCTTTAGTCTACCCTTCAAGAATCCCCGGAAGCATCCCCACTCTAAATGATTTTTGATCCGATGAATATTTTTGAGAAGGGCATCAAATACAAACCGTGCCCCATCTGAAAGACTCCGTTTATACCAATCCTCGATAGGATTGGTTCCGTTCACGTACCTGAAGTCGTAGAACGTCCATACTTCAGACAAGGGTAAATTTATCACTTTTTTATTATAAGTCAACAGATTTCTCTTGACAAGCTGATATAATAAATATATTATATCATAAGAATGAACCAGAAAAGTAAAAAGGCCAGCGAATCTAGGATGTTAAATCCTACAAACTCGCTGACCTTTAAACGTTTGGGGGCGTAGCCGAATGGTAAGGTGCGTTCTTTGCAAGGACCGCAATCCAGGTTCGATTCCTGGCGCCCCCTTCAAAGTTCAGAGCATAAGTTCTTCAAGTTTTGATGTCAAATGGAAGATTTATGAATAGACTGAATAAACAGCGTCGCGCTCAGGTTGTCGCCGCACTGGTAGAGGGTGCAAGCATTAACAGCGTTGTGAGAATGACGGGCGTATCAAAGCCCACTATTCTCAAACTCCTGGCCGATCTAGGTACAGCTTGTGCGAAATACCAGGATGAAAACTCCGCAATCTAAAATGTCGTCGCGTTCAAGTCGATGAAATCTGGTCATTTTGTTTTGCCAAGGATAAGAACCTTTCCAAAGAGCTAAAAGGTAAATTCGGATTTGGTAGCGTGTGGACCTGGACCGCGATAGATGCAGACAGCAAACTAATGCTGTCTTGGCTGGTTGGAGATCGTAGCGCCGATACAGCCACGGTTTTTATAAAAGACTTGGCTGATAGGTTGGCAAATCGTGTTCAGTTAACGACCGATGGTCATAAAGCCTATCTAGTGACTGTGGCCGATGCCTTTGACGGAGTGCCGATTGATTACGCTATGCTCACGAAAATCTACAACGAGCCGCCTTCACAGGGGAATGAAAAGCGGTATTCGCCAGCGGTCTGTTGCGGAGCTAGGAAGGATGAAATCAGAGGGAATCCCGACCCGAAACATATTTCAACGAGCTATGCAGAAAGGATGAATCTTCAAATCCGAATGGGCATGCGTCGTTTCACGCGCTTAACCAATGCCCACAGTAAAAAGATTGAGAATCACAGGCGCGCCTTAGCTATTTATTTCATGTACTACAATTTCGCTCGCATCCATTCGACCCTGCGGGTTACTCCGACGATGGAAGCCGGGGTCTCAGATCATGTGTGGGAAATTGAGGAAATGGTGGGCTTACTGGATTGAAACTTTACCAGTACCTTGATCTTGCCTGTCTTGACATAATCCCTCTCGATCTCAGGCAGGGTCTCGCGGAAGTGTCTGGCGCAAAAGGGCACTGGTAATCTGCGAACTCGATGAGCAGAAGCTTCGTATTCTTATCGCCCATAAACGGGCTGTCTTTGCTGATGGTCAGATTCGAGGGTGGGAAGTCTGGTGGGTTGCCCTGCCTCTTGAGCAGCCTCTTAATCTCCTGGAGCTCTCTCAGAATCATCTCCTGGGCTTCTTTGAGGCTATCAATTTGGTTTTGTAAACCCTTTAGCTCTTCGCGCAGAGGCTCTGGCTGGGCGCTCAGCGGGCTATTTGAGAGAAGAGTTGCGAGCAGGAGGATGAGATTAATAAGGAGCCTGGGAGCGGACTTTAGTCCTAACAACACTGCCAAATATGCCAAGGTTAGCTTTGATTTCCCATCATCCTACGGATGACCCTTTCGAAGTCAGAGGTAGAATAGTACTCCACCTCGATTTTGCCTTTACCTGACCTCGGATGATGCGCGAGTCGCACTTTGGTCCCCAACCAGCGCTGGAGCCTTTCTATAAGAGAACGCAGATCCGGGTCCAACACGCTCCCCTCTCTCCTTCTCCTTCCACGCGACTTGAGACGCCGGACCAGCCTCTCTGCTTCCCGAGTCGAGAGCCCCTTGGTTATGACCTCACGCCCCGCAGCCAGCATGGCCGCGTCGCGCTCCAATCCCAGCAGCGCTCTTGCCTGACCCGCCTGGAGCCTGCCCCGGGCAACCTCCTCCTGTAACTCCTGGGGGAGAGAAAGCAGGCGCGTGGTGTTGGCGACCGCAGAGCGGCTCTTGCCCACCCGGTCAGCGATCTCCTCCTGGCCCGCGCCAAACTCCTCCTGCAGACGCTGATAGGCGCGCGCCTCCTCTATGGGATTGAGATCTTCACGCTGGAGATTCTCGACCAGCGCCAACTGCAGGGCCTCGTGATCGGCAACCTCCCGGATGACCACCGGGACCTCTTTGAGCCCGGCTTTAACCGCAGCCCGCAGACGTCGCTCGCCAGCAATCAGCTCATATCCATCGCCGCGCGGACGCACCAGCAGCGGCTGGAGGATGCCCTTTTCGCGGATCGATGCGGCAAGCTCATCGATCTGCGCCTCGTCAAAAGAGTGGCGGGGTTGCACAGGGTTGGGAAAGATCCGGCCCGTCTCTAACTGCAAGTAAGGGGAATCTTCCCGGGTCTCAATGCCGGGGATGAGAGCACTCAGTCCCTTACCCAGTCCCTTTTTCTGCACGATGATTTCTTTCTCCATGATGAATGATCTCTTTCGCCAACTCCAAATAACTCTGTGCCCCGGTGGAATGAACATCGTACAAAAGAGCTGGTTTGCCATGGCTCGGGCTCTCGCTCAGACGCACATTCCGGTGGATGACTGTATGGAGGAGACGATCGGCAAAGTGACGCCCTACTTCTTCAGCCACCTGGTGCGATAGGCGGTTGCGTCCATCAAACATGGTCAACAAAATCCCCTCCAGAGATAGGGTTGGATTTAAGCCTTTCTGTACCAGCTTTAAGGTCTCAAGGAGAGAGCTCAAACCTTCCAGGGCGTAGTACTCGCATTGAAGCGGCACCAAGAGAGAATCGGCAGCAGTCATGGCATTGAGGGTGAGCAGTCCCAAAGAAGGCGGGCAATCGAGCAAGATGTAATCAAACTCCTCTTGCACTGAGACGAGCGCATCTTTAAGGCGCCACTCCCTGCGCTCGGCATTGACCAGCTCGATCTCAGCGCCAATGAGATCTCTGGTTGCCGGGGCAAGGAGCAAGAAGGGAAGCTCACTGCTACAAAGCACCTCTTTCAGTGAACTCTCGCCGATGAGGACATGATAGAGGCTTTTACGCAGCTTAGAGCGATCAATGCCCAGTCCGGTGGTGCTGTTGCCCTGGGGATCGACATCTACCAAGAGCGTCCTTTTCTCAGCCACCGCCAAAGAAGCGCCCAGATTGATTGCCGTGGTAGTCTTTCCGACGCCGCCTTTTTGATTGGCTATAGCTATAATCTTGCCCAATTTCCTTGCAAAATCAATATGTTATTCGAAACAAGGTAATACTTATCACAGCCTAGGAAAAAAGGGAAGAAGAAAATTGTTTCACGTGAAACAATTATGGCTTAACGAAAACGAGAAGGCTCCTCTCCTCGTTCCCCAAGGGCAGGAGAAACCTTTCTACCTTACCCGCGCCATACCCCAGCTTCTTCCAGTAAGGGCTCATGCGGTGAAAAAGCTCCTCACCTTTGGGGCCGTGCATGATCATGCTTCGGCCTTGAGAAGAGAGAAGGGGAAAAGAGAGCCTGAGAAAAAGAGCGGATGAACCAAAAGCCCGGGTCACCACTTCATCAAAGAGGCCGACCTCTCTCGGGTCGATCTCCTCTGCCCTCCCCTCAATCACCTCTACCCCTTTCAGATCAAGGCTGCGAATGACCTCTCTCAAAAAGTTGCCGCGCTTTCTGCGGGATTCCACCAGGACCACCTGCTTTTGCGGCAAAGCGATCTTTAATGGAAGGCCAGGAAAGCCGGCTCCGCTCCCTACGTCCAGAAGACGTCCACTCGGCGTGAGAAAAGGGGTAAGCGCCAGGGAATCGAGGAAGTGGTGCCTGAGGACAAGCAGAGGGTTTCTTATCGCTGTGAGGTTGGTCCTTGCATTCCACAAGAGGAGAAGGGAGAGGTAGTCAGAAAATTGTTCCCCCTGCTCGGCGCTGAGAGCAAGGCCGAGGGAGCTTGCCCTTGAGATAAGCAGCTCCTGTGCAAACTCCAATTCAGCCGCCTTCTTAACCAAGCTTGTGCTTTTTTAAATAGACTGAGAGGAGCGAGATGGCTGCCGGGGTGATGCCAGCGATTCTTGAAGCCTGACCCAGAGAGCGCGGCCGCACCCGGACGAGCTTTTCGCGCACCTCATGCGAGAGCCCCTGGACCGTTGTGTAGTCGATATCCTGGGGCAGGCGCAGGCGTTCCATCCTCTTAAACCGTTCCACCCCCTCGAGCTGACGCTGGACATAGCCTGCGTATTTGACCTCGACCTCGACTTGGAGCGCCAGGTCGCTCGCAACCTGAGCCAGCTCAGGAGAAAGGGCCACCAGATGAGAAAAGGAGATTTCCGGCCGGCGCAGAATCTGGACGAGAGAAGAGGGGCTGCGCAAAGGTGCTGAACTCATCGATTCAAGTTTGTGGCTTACCTCATCTATCGGGTTTAAGATCGTTTTTTCGAGAAGCGTCATAAGTTCCGTAATCCGCCTCTTTTTCTCCTGGGTCCGCTCATAGGATTCTCTTGAAGCCAGGCCGATTCGGTGGCCTATCTCCGTAAGGCGCAAGTCAGCATTGTCCTCGCGCAGGAGGAGCCGGTATTCTGCCCTGGAAGTAAACATTCGGTAAGGCTCGCCATCAGTTCCCTTGGTCACAAGATCATCAATTAAAACACCTATATAGGCCTGATCCCGGGATAAAATGAGGGGCTCTTCACCACGCAAGCTGAGGACCGCATTGATGCCGGCCATAATCCCCTGAGCCGCGGCCTCCTCATAGCCCGTAGTCCCGTTGATCTGGCCCGCATGGAAAAGCCCACGGACCAGCTTGGTTTCTAGAGAGGGATAGAGCTGGGTCGGCTCTACATAGTCATATTCAATAGCATAGCCTGGCCTCATGATTTCGGCCTGCTCGAGTCCTGCGATAGAGCGAACCATCTCTATCTGCACATCGAGGGGAAGGCTAGTAGAAAGCCCATTGGGGTAAACCTCGATGGTTTCGTAACCCTCTGGCTCAAGGAAGATCTGATGCCTCTCCTTGTCGGCAAAGCGAACTACTTTATCTTCAATCGAGGGACAATAGCGCGGCCCGCGGCTCTTGATCCTTCCCGAGTACATAGGCGAAAGGTGCAGGGCCGCACGGATGATCTCATGCGTCTGGCTATTTGTGTAAGTGATGTGACAGGGGATCTGCCTTTGGGTAATGGCTTTGGTCGAGAAAGAAAAAGGAACAGGCGTATCATCTCCGTATTGGACCTGTAAGCGTCCATGATCGATCGTCCGGCCATCCAGGCGAGGGCAGGTGCCGGTCTTAAGCCGGCCAACTCTGAATCCCAATTCTCTAAGGCAATCGCTCAGCCCCTGCGCGGCAAAATCACCAGCCCTGCCGGCCGAGTAGTTCCTGTCGCCCACATGGATAAGGCCCTTGAGAAAGGTCCCGGTTGTGAGCACTACCCTCCGGCCTCTAAATATCTCGCCAATCTGAGTCTCAACCCCTTCCACCTCCCCACCCTTGACCAAAAGGCGCTCCGCGCTTGCCTGCCGCAGGGTGAGATTGGGGCAGCTCTCCAAGACCCGCTTCATCCTCTGGCGGTAAAGCGCCTTGTCTGCCTGGGCCCGGGAGGCGCGCACCGCCGGTCCCTTTTTGGTATTGAGCATGCGGAACTGGATGCCGGTTTCATCAATCGCCTTGGCCATCTCGCCACCCAGGGCATCGATCTCTTTTACCAGATGGCCTTTACCTATCCCCCCTATGGCAGGATTGCAGGACATCTGGCCGATGTGGTCCAGGTTTAAAGTCAGCATCAGGGTCTTGCAGCCGATGCGGGCTGCTGCCAGGGAAGCTTCGATCCCTGCATGACCGGCACCAACGACAATCACATCATGGATCTTCTCCTTATTCATAGCTGTTTCACGTGAAACAAATAGGATAGGTGAACCGGCCTGGTTTCCTGATGACAGTTAACTGTTCACTGTTAACTCTTTATTTTCCTATACAAAATTTGCTAAAAATACGTTCTAAAATATCATCGCTGTTTACTGTCCCAATGACCTCTTCGAGCCCTTCTTTGGTCACCTGGAGCTCGACCGCAACGATATCGGAGGGCAGCCCATCTTTAAGAGCTTTCACGGCTTTCCCTAATGCCTCTTCTGTCCGCTCCAGAGCTGCCTTATGGCGCAGGTTGGTGATCACAATATCCGGCTCGACCTTTTCTCCAAGGAGAAGTTTTTGCAAGGCCTTTTTGACCTCATCGAGCCCTTTTCCTTCCTTGGTCGATACTAAAACCACCTCTTTATCCGGTAGCGATTTCTCCACTTCCGCCAAATCTGCTTCTACTCGAAGATCGACCTTGTTAATGACGACTAAGCCTTTTTTCCCTCCCACCGCTGTTGAAATCAACTGGTCCTCGGCGTTGAGAGGCTCTGATCCATCGAGCACGACCAAAGCTGCCTGGGCCTCCTTCAGCCGCTTGAGCGATAGGTCTACCCCGATCTTTTCCACCTGGTCTGTGCTCTCCCGGATCCCGGCAGTGTCCCAGAGAACCACCGGCAGGCCTCCCAGGTTGATGCTTTCCTCGATCACGTCTCGGGTAGTTCCGGGAATGGGAGTTACGATCACCCGCTCCTCGCCGATGAGCGCGTTAAAGAGGCTCGATTTGCCCACATTGGGCCGGCCCACAATGCACACCCTGGCCCCTTCACGAAAAAGCCTACCCCACTCATAGCTTGTGACCAGCCGGGAGATCTTCTCCCGCAGGCCCTCTATCTTGGCCGCCAATTCCTCGCGCCTGAGGAACTCGATCTCCTCCTCGGGAAAATCGATCGCTGCCTCCACCTGCACCAGAATCTCCAGCAGATCTTCACGCAGCCCTCCTACCCACTGCGAGAGCTCCCCCCGCACCTGACCCAAGGCGAGGTGCATGGCCTTATCCGTGCGGGCACGGATAAGATCGAGCACACCCTCTGCCTGGGCCAGATCGAGCCTGCCGTTCAAAAAGGCCCGCTTGGTAAACTCGCCTGGCTCGGCATGGCGCACGCCACGGGAAAGGATCAGCTCCAGAACCCTTCGCACCACCAGAGGGCCTCCGTGGCAGTGGATCTCCACAATATCCTCCCCGGTGTAACTTCTCGGTTTGCGCATCAGCGCGAGCAGGACCTCGTCCAAAGTTTCACCGCTCTTCGGCTCACGGATGATCCCGTGGTGAAGCATGTGGGAGCGAAAGTTGCCGTTTCGCCCACCGCTCCGCACAAAGATCTCCCGCGCGATCTGCTCGGCGTCGGGGCCGCTCACGCGCACCATCGCCACGCCACCCTCTCCAGGCGGCGTGGCGATCGCGGCTATAGTGTCCTCCTGGTACATCGAAGCGATCTCATCTTAACAATTTTTAGAGGAGAGGCAACTCATGATGGTCCGCGAGCACCGCGCTCTAGTCCCTAAAGCCGGTAAAACCTCCTCGCGTTCTCTTCGATAATCTTCTGTCTGACTGAGGCAGAAAGATCTTTTCGCTCCTGGAGAAACCGCGCGGTCCCTTCGTTGCGGTCGGCATGAGGATAATCGGAGGAGTACATGAGCAGATCTTCGCCCAGATCCTCGATAAAACGAGGGAGAGAGGGCTCCTTTCCCTCGCAGCCGAAGAAGATCCTGCCCGACTTGAGCTGGCTGCTGGGCATCTGGCTGATGAGATGCCGGGCGCTGTAGCGCGGGCTTTCAAAGTGCTCATCCATCCGCTCCACGTAAGCCGGAACCCAGTCGAAGCCTCCTTCAAGAAAGGCAAAGCGCAGCCTGGGATAGCGCTCCATCAGGCCGGTGCACAGGACGCTCGTGAGGCCGGCCATGATGGGGACGAGGCCGGCCAGGACGCGCGCCGGAAAAAAATGGGGAAACAACTCCCGGATGCCCGGCATCTCGAAGCTAAAATGGACGGCGACGGGAAGATCGAGCCGGCTCGCCTCGGCAAAAAAGGCTTCATGGCCAGGATGGTCGAGGCGAGCCGAGCCCACAGTGCCGCTCACCATCACCGCAGTGAGGCCAAGCTCTTTGATCCGCCCGACTTCGCGCGCCGCGCCTTCAGGATCCTTAAGGCAGACAACACCCACCCCCTTCAAGCGATGAGGGGCCTCGGAAGAGACCTGGGCAAGCCAGGTGTTGTAGGCGCGGCAGACGGCATTCCCCAGCAGGCCGTCCTCCCAGTAGTTCACGTGGAGAAGAAAGCTGGGGTAGAGGAACTGAGCGTCGATTCCCTCTCGGTCGAGGTCCTGAAGGCGTTCTTCGATGTTGGTGAGAGTCTGGCTCCCTATCGACGCGCGCCGCGCTTTGGATAGCTCGCCTCCTGGGGGCGCCGCCGCCCCTGGGATAAAGGCGCCGGGAACCGCTGGCCGGCGGTAGCGCGTTCTCCCATCCACCACCCAGTAGCAGTGGCCCTCATCATCTGCGATCAGGCGCGGCCGGTAGTTGCGCAGCGGCGGCTCCATGAACCGGGCAAAGATATCCTCGGTCTCGAAGAGGTGGCCATCGGCATCGACGATCATCGAGCACTCCTTTACGGTTGCAAACCCACTCGCCTGAGATCGACCTGAACACCCAGCCCCGGGGAAGAGGGCGGGATCGAGTGGCCTTCGCTGATCTCCAGGCCTGAGCACGGGTCATTGGCCATGCGCTCAAACTCGCCGATCTCGCACGGAAGCCTGAGATCCCTCAAGCTCGAGGCCAGGTGGACATTTGCGGCATCGAGGAGCCTGCTTCCCGGAGCTGTGCCCACAAGGTACTCCATGCCTGAGGCCTCACACACAGCGGCGACCTTGCGCGCCTTGAGAATGCCCCCCATCTTGGGGATCTTTAGGCTCACCACATCGGCGGCCTCATTCTCGATGATCCTCAGCGCATCCGTGGCGCTCCTCACGCTCTCATCCGCCATGATCCGGGCCTTGACCGACTTGCGGACCAGGGCCATGCCCTTCCAATCGCTCTCCCTGACCGGCTGCTCCACGAGCGCCACGCCGTAAGGCTCCATCTTCTCAATGCGCTGGATTGCCTCCTTGGGCGTCAATGCCTGGTTGAAGTCCACCGTGAGCATGACCTCGGGCCCGACAGCCTCGCGCACCCGCTGCACGCGCTCCACATCCTCCGCGAGCGCGCTCCCGGCCTTGAGCTTAAGCGCCGTGTATCCTCTTTGCGCCAGCTCCCGAGAGCGCTCGGCCATCTCCTTGGGCGCGAACATCCCCATGAGGCGAATCACGCGCACGCGCGCATGGACGACCCCACCAAAGAGCCGGTTCGCTGGCACCCCAAGGGCCTTACCCGAAAGATCGTGCAAGGCGAGGTCGATGCCTGCCTTGGCCCGCTCGCCCATCTTCGCGATCGAGTCGAGCCGCTGCATGATCGCCTCTAGATGAAGAGGGTCCCAGCCCACGATCGCGGGGCCCAAAACGTTGTTGATCAGCTCCAAGTGGCTGGCGCCGGTATCCCCGCCGAGGAAGATCGCTCCTGGGCTGGCGATGCCGATGCCGAAAAGCCTCTCATCGGTGTCGACGCGGACAAAGATCAGCTCGTGGGTGTCATGGCCGCCGAGCGAGGTCTTCCAGCCGGTCATGAGGTTCTGTACCTTGTAAGAGACTGCCCGCACTTGCGTGATCTTCATGGATGCCTCCTGCGCAGCGCCCGGACTTCATCGAAAATAGCTATGGTACTCATTGTTAAAGCGCTGGTAGTCCTCGCTCGATGCCGGATGGACGACGAGGAGCTTTTGGCCTTGAATCAGACGGGGCGGCTCCGGGAGCACATCCTTTCGCGCCGGGATGCGGCTTAAGCCCCTGATCAGGAGCTGCCCCTCCCGAGAGAGGACAAAGTCGATGAAGAGCCTGCCGGCCGCCGGATGAGGGCTTTTGGCGGTCGCGGCGACCGCGATCGGATAGACAAAATGGGGCTCGAGCGCCACCCAGTCAATGGGGGCGCCCCTCTTCTTCAGCTCCTCGACGCTCGTGGGGTAGAGGGAGACTACCAGGGGAAATTCCCCGGCAACCAGCAGATTGGCGAGCAGCGTGTTGCCCTCCCGCGCCTGGATCTCCTGGCGGCTCAACGCCTCCATGTATTTTTTCCCCTTCTCTTCCCCCATCATCTGGAGCATCGCCACATACCACTCGGTCTTGTTGAGGTCGAGCCCCATCCTGCCCTTCCACCTGGGAAGGAGGAGATCTCCATAGACCTTGGGTACCTCTTCCGGCTTAAGCAGCCGGCTGTTGTAGGCGATGGTGAGCGCGTTCAAATAGGCCGCAGTCCAGTAGCCCTCCTTGTCCTTGAAGGTCTCGCGATAGGCCTCCCGCTCCGGAGAGCTGTAGGGCGTAAGGAGGCCCTTGTGCCGGAGCGTCATGATGGGAAAGATGCTCGATTGGTAGACATCGGCGAGATAGCTGCCGCCGCGCGCCTCGGTCAAAAATTTGCTGAGGAGCCTATCTTTCCCAGCGCGGAAATAGTCGACCTTGACCCCAGGATGCCTGCGCTCAAAAGCAGCCTTCAGGGCATTGGCGTCAGCAACTGAGGAGGCGGTGTAGAAAACAACCTTGCCCTCTCTCTCCGCCTCCTCGATGAGACTCGCTGGATGGCCTGTCCAAGGGAAAAAGAGGCCGCTCAGGAAAAGCACGAGCGCGCTCCCTGTTTTCATAACCCTCCTCCGAGGCCTGGCTGCGAGGTGATTCAAAAAATCTTCTTTCCCTCTCGCGAGAGTTCTATGGCAAAAGGGAGAGGGCTGTCAAGAAAAGCCTCCACACCCTCTTTTTTATAGATTGACAGGAAAAGATCCTTGGATTAGCTTCTTTAAGAACCGCCGCCGAATCCATCTCAAAGGAGGGTAAACAATGGCTGAGGTGATCCAACGGATCCAGTACTTCTATACCGAGCTTCCCGACAAGCCCGGGGAGGGCGCCAGGGTGCTCAACCTGCTTAAGGAGGCAGGGGTAAGCCTGCTGGCATATTCAGGTTTTCCTAAAGGTCGGCGCGCCCAGCTCGACTTTATCCCCGCTGACCAAGTGGCCTTTAAGGCCGCCGCAAAGAAGGCCAAGGTAAAGCTCGTCGGCCCTAAAACGGCCTTCCTCATCCAAGGAGACGATCGAACAGGTGCTGTCGCCACCATCGTGGCCAAGCTGGCTGGGGCCAAGATCAACGTCACTGCGCTTGACGCGGTGGCAGCCGGCGCCGGACGGTATGGGGCGATCCTTTGGGTGAAGCCACGGGATATCAATAAGGCCGCCAACATACTCGGAGCTTCTCCATTGAGCCAGAGCCCGCAGCAGCCACAATCGCCACCCAATCCCATCTCTTTCGGGGCGTGATGGTTGGGTTTTTTTTAAGCTGGCGGAGTCGAGTTTTATCCAGGGCTCGACTGCCGGCTGCTGGCTGGTGAATAGAGACTGAATGGAGGAGTTGAGGGGTCAACCACCTTTGCTTTTGGTCCCTACCGCCTCAGATAGGGCCTTGAAGCCATCGCGCTGCAGTAGCCTTAATAAGCCCCGGTTGATCCGCCTCACGGCGCCCGGACCTTCGTAGACAAAACCGGTGTAGATCTGTACCGCGGTGGCGCCGGCAGTGATCTTCTCATAGGCATCCTCGGCGGTGAAAATTCCCCCGGATCCAATAACGGGCAGCCGGCCTCGGGTCACTCGATAGATATGGCGGATAAATGCGGTGGATCTTGCCTGGAGGGGTCTGCCGCTCAGGCCGCCTGGCTCAGCGTTGGGAGCGGTGAGCTGCTCTCTTAAAAAGGCGGTGGCGTTGGTGGCGATGATGCCAGAGAGCTGTAGGGACTGGGCCACTGCGATGATCTCTTCGAGCTGAGAGAATTCCATATCCGGAGCAATCTTCACCAGAACCGGCTTTTCCCTGATCTTAAATTTCTGAGCCAGCTCTCGATTCCTCCCCCCAATCGCCTGCAACAGCTCCGTCAGACGGCCTTTTTCCTGGAGCTCCCGGAGATTGGGCGTGTTGGGCGAGCTGACATTGAGCGTGAAGTAGTCGCCGTAGGGATAGAGCCTTTCAAAGGTAAAGAGATAGTTTCCCGTGGCGTCTTTGGTCTCGACGATCTTGCTCCTCCCGATATTGATTCCAAGGGCGATCTCCGGCCACCGGCCCCCTTTGCGCAGGGCCGCCAATCTGTTCGCTATGGCTTCTGCCCCCTCGTTGTTGAAGCCAAGCCGGTTGATGAGCGCCTGGTCTTTGGGTAAGCGAAAGAGCCTAGGCCTGGGATTGCCCGGCTGCGGATGAGCCGTCACAGCGCCGATCTCGACAAAGCCAAAGCCAAACCCAGGCCAGATCTCTACCGCCCGGCCATTTTTATCGAAGCCGGCGGCCAGTCCGACCGGGTTGGGAAAGGTCATAGAGCCAAACTTGACTTCGAGGCGCCTATCCTCGATGCCGAAGAGCCACTTAAGGGTCCCTTTAAGAAAACCCAATCGGGCAAGCAGGGCCAGCGTTTGTTCGTGAGTCTTTTCCGGATCCTTGAGGAAAAGCAGCGGTCGCAGAAGAGCTTGGTAAAGCATCAGTTGCCTATAACATAATTAAGCTGCTATGAGCGAGATCTGTCATAGTGGTTTATTGACCGATGTTTCCGAAGCCTGTGGTTGTAGACTTTATCGGGGTTGATCTCGCCTGGTCAGACAGAAACCCAAGCGGGCTTGCCCATCTCACCTTCAACGGCAAGGGAGGCCTCCTCGTGGCGATGGATCACCTCACGTCTGATGAGGAGATTTTGTGCTGGATCGATCAGCACGGCAATAAGACTATCTGGGTCGGCATCGACGCGCCGATCATCGCCCCGAATCGATCTGGGACTTCCCGGCTGGTAGACAAAAAGATTACCACGCTCTTCGGCCGCTACCATGCCGGAGTCTATCCAGGCAATCGTGAGCGATGCGCCCGGCCCATAAGGTTCTCAAAGAAATTGGCGGCCAAAGGTTTCTCACCCGATCCATTCCTCTCCTCTCGGTCGGGCAGGCGGCAACTGGAGATCTTCCCCCACCTCGCACAGATCGCATTCTTCGGGAGAAAGAGAATCATCAAGTATAAAAAGGGGATCATCGAGGAGAAAAGAAAAGGTCTGAGGAGATTGCAAAATACCATAGCCAGGCTGCTACCAAAACAATCTCCACCACTTCGACCCTCACCGACGTTGAGAGAGTTGCTAGGCCAGGACCCCGGAAAGCTGAGGGGCATGAGGCTTAAAGGGCTGGAGGACAGGCTCGACGCCCTCCTGTGTGCTTACATGACGCTCTACTTTTGGCGCTGGGGAACGGAGAGATGTGCCGTCTTCGGTGATCTGAGAAGCGGCTATATCGTGGGGCCAAAAATAAAGGATGAAGGCGAAAGGCGGAAAAGATGGTAGAAGTGGTGCACCGGGCCGTGGCCTGAGCCTATGGCAAAACCTCGGTGAATGGCTTGGGTAATAGTGAGTGATAGTGATAAGAAGTTCCTTTTGAAGGCCATCCGATAAGGTGGTCCTATGTCAATCTGTGGGCCGGTTTTTAGGTAGGGATGGACATTTGTCCCCGGTTACGGTAAGGAGGCTTTTAAATGACCTGGCTGTAGGAGGGGTCGAAGGTAATCTCTTTATTTCCTTGGTTTCTCTCCGGCGGGGCCTGGGACTCTTCCCAAAGACCCATTTTTAGCTCCTTGGATACCGGCGGAGGATCGATCTCAATGATATCGAGCTTTTCTTCTTCAGATTTACCTTTCATCCTTTTTCCTCTAGACACGTTACTGTAGTAGCCATAGTAACGCACCAGATGTTCGCTCCTGTTAGGGATGTGGGCTGTAATGGCTAAAATCCAGTCCAAGACAGGGAAGACCGCAAAGTTAGCTTTGCATTACAGGAACGCTCGGCGTCTTGCTTGATGCCGAGCGAGCAGGGATTATTCCGACTGTTCGTCCTCTTCTCGACCTGTTCAAAGCCTCGGATTCAGACTGGTGGCGCACACACGGACCGCAGTCAGGAAAGGGCTTTACGCAGAAATTCGAAATCTTGTGTCAGTTAACTCTTCCCCCAAAGATGGTAGAAGTGGTGCACCGGGCCGTGGCCTGAGCCTATAGGAAAACCCTTGCGGATGGCCTGAGTGATGTATCGTTTGGCCTGGGCGATTGCCCTTTCCGGCTTTTCCCCCTGGGCGAGATAGGCGGCGATAGCCGCAGAGAAGGTGCAGCCGGTGCCGTGGGTGTGGAGGGTGCGGATCCTGGGGGCGCTGAACTTGCGGAACTTTTTCCCATCGAAGAAAAGGTCTGCAGCAGCTCCTTTTTTGTGGCCTCCTTTGATGACCACGCTTTTCGCTCCCATGTCGAGGATCCGCCTTGCTGCCTCCCGGATCTCTCTCTCGGTTCTCATCTGGATCCCGGTCAGTCGCTCTGCCTCCGGGAGGTTAGGTGTGACCACCGTCGCCAAGGGAATCAAGTGAGAGCGCAGGGTGTCGATCGCATCTTGCTGTAGAAGCGGGGCTCCTGATTTGGCAACCATAACCGGATCTACCACCAGATTCTCCAAACGGTGCTCACGGATCTTGTCCGCAACCGCCTCGATGATGGCCGCGTTGGCAAGCATGCCGGTCTTAACTGCATGGGCTCCTATATCCTGGATGACCGCATCGATCTGGGCGGCGACAAGATCGGGGGGCAGCTCCAGGATCCGAGTGACCTCTTGGGTATTCTGTGCCGTGATGGCCGTGATAACCGACGTGCCATAGACCCCCAGCGCGGCGAAGGTCTTGAGATCGGCCTGAGCTCCAGCGCCGGCACCTGAGTCCGAGCCAGCGATGGTCAGGGCTTTATAAATGATAGGATTCTGTGCCGGTTCACTACCTCTGAGGCCCGGAGAGGTAGTCTTTCGATATCGTGCCATAAATCAACGGCGTGGGATGATATCATCAAGAAATTGCCTGTACTCCTTGTCGAGCCGGGCGTGTGGGTCGGAGTTGATGAGGCCGTGCTGGAGCCCCATGACTCTCCTCCGTTGCCATCCTGAATAGCCGATCAGCCATGTGGGGTCAAGGTACAGCTCAGGACGAAAAAAATCGCTGCGTCAGCCATCCTGAGGGATCAAGGATAGGGACATGGAACGCCGAAGTTTTCGCTTTTCCATCCCTTGCCAAGAGGCAGTCTTTTTTTATATATTTTAGCCGTAGCCCCATACGGACGGAGGTGAACCATGCTGAGCAAAGAAGAGAACGAAATGCTGACGCGTGTGGCCCCTGGGACGCCGGCCGGAGAGCTCCTGCGCCGCTACTGGCTTCCGGTTGCCGTCGCCAGAGAGCTTACGGAGGAAAACCCGGCCAAGTTCGTGCAGATTCTCAGCGAAGGCCTGGTCCTCTTCCGCGACCAGAGCGGCCGGGTGGGACTGATCGCCGACCGCTGCTCGCACCGGGGCGCCTCGCTCCTGTATGGCAGGGTGGAGAAGCGAGGGATCGCCTGCGCCTACCACGGCTGGCTTTACGACATTGAGGGCAACTGTCTCGAATGCCCGGCGGAGCCCGCAGAGAGCAAACTTCACCTCACCGTTAAGCACAGGGCCTATCCGGTGCAGAAATTTATCGGCCTCTACTGGACCTACATGGGACCGAAGCCCGCGCCGCTCATCCCGAGATACGATGTATGGGTGAGAAAAGACGGTAGAAGGCGGATCCTCGTCCAGCCACAGCTCGACTGCAATTGGTTCCAAGCGATGGAGAACTCAGCCGACCCCGCGCACCTGCAGATCCTGCATCAGAACACGGCCAACAGGGGAAGGACACCGCTCAGCACAACTCGAGGCTTTACCGACGATGTGGCGCAGTTTGAGTTCCATGAGTTTCCCTATGGCCTCATGAAGAAGCGGATCTATAAGAGCGGTGAGGTCGATCAGCACCCGGTGATCTTCCCCAATATCCTGAGACAGGCCAACGCCACCCAAATCCGCGTACCGATGGACGATACCCACACGAGGATCTTCTTTGTCCGCTTCGACCCCACGCCCGATAGAAGCGAGGTCGAGGAAGAAGGGGATCCGCCCGTCGAGTACGTCAGGCCTTACAAGAACCCACCTGATGCGCTCCATCCTTTCACCAGGTTCGACATGAGCAAGGAGGTGCAGGCGCAGGACCACATGGCGTGGGAGACGCAGGGGCCGATCGCCGACCGCACGCCCGAGCGGCTGGCCACTTCGGACCAGGGCGTCGTGATGCTCCGGGAGATGACGCTGAGGGAGATGAAGAGGGTCCAGCAGGGCCTCGATCCCAAGGGGGTCATCCGAGACCCGGCTCAGAACCGCATCATCGATACCAATCTCGAAGCCTCCCTGCGCGGTCCGGAAAGCCGGCATCAACTGCGCATTCCTCCCCACCAGGCCCGAGCGCAAAGCTAGCGCCAGAGATGGGCGAGCCTCGAGGCTACCCTAAAACGTCCTGCCTATTCGTCCGCCCGGCGGTTTCCGGACGCCTGGGGCAAAGTCCGCTTCATCTAAAAATGGCTCCGTGCCTATCGAGCTAAGCCGCCGGGTGAAGGCGTCTTTGATTCGATTTGAGAGAACGGGTAAACTAAGTACTGAATGACGTGGACCGCGCTCGCCGCTGCCCTGGCGCTCCTGCCTGGATTTCTCGCCTGGTGGTGGAGCCGAAGGCTTGTCCCCCTTGCCGACGATGCCGCCCTACCCGAGCGGCTCATCGAATGCAGTCGCCGGCTCAACCAAGTCACGGTCGTCATGGTCGTAGGGGCCATCCTTATGGCACCGGAGCGCTGGCCCTGGGCCGTAATCTTGTCGCTCGGCGCCACCCTTGTAGGCTGGTTCCCAGCGCGCCGCGCCCTTTTCAGCGAGAGTTGGGGCTTTTTCTCTTATCTCTCGCACACCCTGCGCGTCACCGTCGCGCTGGCTGGTTTCTGGTTGCTCCTCATCTTCACACCCATGGCCATTCACGCTGCCGGTCCGCTCCGATGGCTGGGGGCCACTTTCTTCGCGGCGCTCCTCATACTCTGGAACGCCTATTTCCCCGAGATCCTTCTCCGGCTCGTGCGCGCCAAATCTCTGGAGCGCCCTGATTTGGAGTCGCGCTTCGCCGCGCTCCTCGCCCGTGCCAAGACCACCCCTCCAAGACTCTATCGCGCCGGTCCTGCCGGCGGACGCTGGGCCAATGCCTTCGCGCTGCCATCTCTGCGCGGCCCGGCGGTGCTCTTCACCGAAACGATCCTGGAACTTTTGGATCCAGAGGAGATTACGGCCATCTTTGCCCATGAGGTGGCCCACCTCGAACACTACCACCGGCGGCGGCTTTTCTGGCTGAACCTGAGGAACTGGGCAGCCATCGCGCTCGCGGCGCTGGCCATCCCGCTCCTGATGGGGCGATTCGAGGCCTATGCGGGATTCGTCGAGTTGGGGTGGATCATCGCTGTTGCTGTAACCCTCCTCTCGCAGGCAGTGCGCCACAAGGCCCACGAGGCCGAGAGCGACCGGCGCGCCGTCTCCCTCTGCGCCGACCCTGAGACCTTCGCGCGGGCCCTGGAGAAGCTCCACCTCATCATCCGCCTTCCCCGGAGGTGGGGAATCGAGATGGAGCGGAAGGCGACGCACCCGAGCCTGGCGCAGCGCCTTCAGGCGATACGGGCCGCTGCAGGATCCCAAGCGGCCGCGCTCGACCGGCCCATCGCGGTGGGCTCGCCCACGCCCGGGAGATTCGTCATCTTCGAGGCCGAGCGGGCCCACTGGCTCGAGGGGGCGCCTCCGGATACCCAGCTAGATGCCGCGACGCTGCACGAGCGAGCGACTCATGTCCGGTCGATCGTCTATTCCGAGCTGATCGATCTCAGAGTCCAGGCAACCTTGAGGGGAGATGTCTTGCTTGTAGCTACGGACCGGACCGGCCACTCCTGGTCGGTGCCGCTTCGATCCGAGGATGTCGCCTCGGCGCAGTCAGCCCTCGATTTGATCGATGCCCGCCTAGCCCGGAGAGCTCTGGGCGTTGCTCACCATCCGTGGCTATCCGCCTTCGTCGCCGCCCTGGCTGCCGTCGTCGCCATATTTGCCTGGAACCTGGAAGTCACGGGGATCATCGGGACCCTGCTCCTCGCAGCCCTGGTTGCCCTGATTCGGCCAGGCCCGACCTCCCTGGCTGCCTTCGGCGCCGTCGCCCTGGGCACGGTTATTCTCTCCCTCGGCCACACCGGAGCGATGGCGCCTGAAGCGTCGACCTATTTCGGATCTCTGGCGGCCATGGCGCTTCTCGGCGGACTGGCCCTCTGGTTGGCCATAACCCAGGCGCGCAGGACGGATGAAAGACGCACCCTGGAGATTCTTCTCACCACAGGGGTCCTGGGGATCGCGGCCCTCATCGTCTGGAGCGCATTGATCTGGAGCGCGACGGTCGAGCCGATGGCGATTCGCCTCAACTCAGCAGCGAAATCTACACCGAGCGCCACCCTTGCCCTCCTGGGACTGGCAGCCGCGCTCTTGATGATCCAGCGCCGGAGCGCGCGCTGGGCGGCTGCGACTGCCGCGGCGCTGGCGATTCTCCCCTTGATCTTGGCTTCCGGCTGGTTTCTCGCTCGCTTCGGCCGCGATCCGCTCTTCGCCCTTGAGCCTGCGCTCAGGGAAGAAGAGCGCTCCCTGAGCATCGTGCGCCAGGCCCACCTGGATATCTACGCCACGGCCCTTCGCCTATCACCATCCGGGCTCTGGTATGCCGCGCTGCCCGAGGGAGACCATCACGACATCTCCTCCTTTCGCGTGGGAAACTTCTTCGGAAGCCATCGGGAGATCCAAGCTCATAACCTGGAGTTTCTCTCGGACACGCACCTCCTGGCATTGCCCCTCTCCAGCTCCAGACCTGAGCTGGCGGTTATCTCCGTGAAAGATCCCAAAGAGGTCTCCTGGCGCAGAGCGCTTCCGAAGATCAAGGTCCTGGACCTCTCGGTCGATCCGCCCACGCGGGCCTGGCGCGTCACAGGTTTGGACGAGAGATCCTCCCAACTGGTCCTGCTCTCCGGCAGCGTAGGACAGAATGAGGTCAACGAGAAGCGGTGGGGTCTCCCCAACCCCGCGGGCTCTGGCTGGTTTTCTTATGCGGTCTCTGGCGATGCGGCGCTCGGTATCAGCACGATCTCTAACTATAACAGGGCACTGTGGTTCGGCGCCCTGTTTTTACCGACGGTCAGACCGGTCCAGTCAGAACTCTGGCTCATCGCTCCTGAAGGCAGCCGACGCCTTCTCACCTCGGCGCTTGAGGCCAGGTGTCTTAAGCCACAAATCGCCGCCGAGCCCTTTATCTGCTCCTCCTATGACGGAGAGCGCACGCTTTTCTGGTCCCTCCATCCCGCTAACGGGATGCCACGCTTTTTGGGATCTATTCCTGAAAGGATCCTGAGCGAGGCGGTAGGGCCGGACGGTCGGATCGCGTTGCGGCCGCTGCGCGGCGGGCTCATGCTCCTCGATCTCGCGACTGGCCAGGCGCTCCGGCTCAAACTACCACCCGGCCACGAGAGGAGCTTCGGATTGGCCCTGGTCCCTGGCCTTCTGGCCGGACTCTCCGACCATTCCAAAGGAACAACGATAACCATTTATAAAATAGTGGAAGCCCAGACAACTCTAATGAGGCCTGACCGGCCTCAGCTTCCCCTCGCCCTTTTGTCTCCTTGACCCCTGGTCGCTTTCAGTCATATAGTCTGGCTCCAGGAGGGGTCTCTATGGTTAAGACGCAAGGCGTGGTCCACTTCACCATCCCGGTAACCGATCTCGAGCGCAGCGAGGGGTTCTACAGCGGGCTTCTGGGCATGCGCGTCCTGCGCAAGAATCCTCATATGGTCTTTCTGAAATGCGGCGCTGACTATCTGGTTCTGGGAAAGAGTAAGACCCCGATCCGGCCCAACGCAGAAGGCGAGACCACGATCCACCATGCCTTCAAGGTAGCCGCAGAGGAGTTCGACCAAGCGGTGGAGTCCCTCAAACAGAAGGGCGTCAAGATCCTCCATCTCGAAGACCGTCAGGACGGCACCTTTCAGGGCAGGTCCGCCTACTTCCACGACCCGGACGGCAATGCCCTGGAGATCCACGACGCACGTAAGCTAGGGGTGGAGTAACAGCAGGACCGTCAGCCTTCTTGCAAAGTTCACCCAAACGTTGGTTCTTTTTGGGCATCGCCACTCTATCCCAGATCAGTCTCGCGGTGATCCGCATGGGCATCCCGGCGCTCACGCCTTTGATCAAGGAGGAGCTCAAACTCAGCCGCACCCAGGTGGGCATTCTCACCTCCGTCCTGAATGTCGGCACCGCCGCGGCCGGGATCCCGACTGGAAAGGCAGTGGACCGCTTGGGCGAGCGGGTCATCATCGGCTACGGCGCGATTGCAGGCGGGGCGATCATTTTCGGGATAAACTGGGTGTGGAGTTTCGCCATGCTTCTTCCATTGCTCCTCGTTACCGGTTTTGTGAACGCCACCTCGACGCCGGCCGGCGGAAAAGCCGTCGCCGGCTGGTTTGCGGGAAAGGAGAGGGGAGTGGCCATGGGATTTCGACAGATGGGCATCCCCGTGGGAGGGGCCATTGCCGCATTTACTCTTCCCCCTTTGGCCCTCCGCTACGGCTGGCGCCTGGCGTTCGTCTTTGCCGGTGCCGCCGCCATTCTGATAGGCCTTGTCGCCCTGCGTCTTTATGAGGAGCCTCCCGGACCGAAGGCTCCGCTCCAGACCCTTGCTTCTGTCGGCCCGGGAAGTCTTCTCAAGCGCAAAGAGTTTGTCTCCCTTCTCTGCTACGTCTTTATCATGTCCGGGGCCCAATGGTGTTATCTGACCTACCTGGAGCTTTACCTAACTGAGACCCTCGCCCTCTCAATCACCCCGGCTGCCAGCCTTTTGGGTCTGGGCCAGATCTGTGGCGCAGGTGGAAGGATATTTTGGGGAATGGTGAGCGATCGTTTCTTTGGCGCCAAGCGCGGGCCGGTCCTTCTTTTTGTAGGCTCGGTCGCCATACTCATGAGCCTTGCCACGGCCTCACTGTCCCCCCAGAGCCCGATCTGGCTGGTCAGTCTCGTGATCGCCCTCCTCGGCTTTACCATTCAGGGATGGAACGGCCTGAGCCACACCTTGGCCTTTGAACTTGTGGGGACCCATGTGGCTGGCCTCGCGGTGGGAGTCGCCAACACGACCGGCTTCCTAGGCGTCATCTTTTTGCCGCCTCTGTACGGTCTCCTCGTGGATTGGACAAGTTCCTACCGGGCCGCTTGGCTGGCACTTTCGGCAATCATTCTCCCTGCCCTTGGGATGATAAGCCGGGTAAAAGAGAGGGGGCTTGAAGATTCGCTTGAGGATCATCGCGTCGGCAGGGCATGAGAGACGAACCGAAGGCCCACAAACTTTTTTTCTGCTTGTAGAAATCAGAGCTTCCTTGACAATCGCGGTGCCTCCCAGGTAGAGGTCTCTTTTATGAAAGTGGACAGCACATCTCCATTCGAGAGGGTGAATCAGAACGCTGAGCGGATAGACACGCCTTATAAGGAAAAAATAGGGGTCATGGGGAAAGCCGTAGTCGCATCTCTCTACATAGCCCAGGCAGCCGGCGGGCCCATGAGCTCCGTGAAGGAAGTGCGCGCGGTGGTTGGGAAAGGGCTGGAAGGAGACCGCTACTTCAAGGAGATGGGGACTTTCTCCAATGAGCCCGGGCCGGGCCGTGATATTACCCTGATTGAAATCGAGGCCCTCGAGGCACTGAAGCGCGGCTATGGAATCGAATTGGCCTCAGGAGAGAGCCGGCGCAATATCGTCACGCGCGGGGTTCCTCTCAACCACCTGGTGGGGCGGGAGTTCAAGGTGGGTGAGGTGCTGCTGCGCGGTATGCGTCTCTGCGATCCCTGCTCTCATCTTGAGAAATTGACCCAGAAAGGGGTGCTCCGCGGCTTGATCCACCGCGGCGGCCTGAGGGCGGATATCATTACCGATGGCGTCATCCGAGTGGGAGACCTTATAGATGCAGTTGACCTCCAGGGAGCTACGACAAAAATACAACGAGTTTGCCCCCAAGTATGATCTCCTGGAGGGAGTCCCGGAGCTCTTGGGCGTTTGGCGCCTGAGGCGCAGCCTGCTCGCCAAACTCTCAGGCAGGGTTCTGGAAGTCGCCGCTGGGACCGGGAAGAACTTCCGCTACCATCCATCAGGCTGTAAGATCATCGCTGTGGATCTGAGCCTGGAAATGTTAAAAATCGCCCGGCGCCGAAGCCTTCGACTCCATCGACACATCCCTTTTGCCGTCATGGATGCTGAGTCCCTGGCCTTCCCGGCCCGGAGCTTTGACACCGTGGTCTCCTCTCTAACCCTTTGCACCTTTCCTGACCCGGTCGCCGCGCTGCGCGAGATGGTCCGGGTCTGCCGAGCCGATGGCCGCATCCTCCTCCTGGAGCACGGCCGCAGCGACCGCGAGTGGCTCGGCCGCTGGCAGGATCGCAGGACAGACCGTCACGCGGAGTATCTCGGCTGCCATTGGAACAGGGAGCCCCTCGACCTCGTCCGTCAGGCGGGGCTGAGAGTGCTCGCCAACCGGCGCATTTTCTTAGGTATCTTCCACGAGATTGAGGCCGTGCCCGCGCCGTAAGAAAACCTGCTAAGGCAAAGTCCGGGATGCCATGAAGGCACTAGTGGATTCACTTTAAACCGCTTGCAGAGGAGGGCAGATATGCCGCATATCCAGGTCACATTGGTCAAGGGGCGATCCACGGAACAGAAGCGCCGGACGGCGCAGCGCCTGACTGAGGTGCTTTCAGAAGAGGCGCAAGTAGAGCCAAAGTATATCTCCGTCGCCTTTGTGGAAGTCGAGGCTGACGGCTTTGCTGAGGCCGGCGAGCTGGTTCTGGACCGGAGGAGGCGGGAGGGGAAAGGGTAGCCTGGAGGGATATCTTTTGATGCGCGTCGCAGTCTTCGGCGCGGGTGGCGTCGGCGGCTACTTCGGCGGGCGCCTGGCTCAGGCTGGCGCAGAAGTCGTCTTTATTGCCCGCGGGGAGCATCTGCGCGCCCTGCGCACCCACGGCCTTAGAATAGATAGCCTCAAGGGCGACTTTGCGCTGCGGTCAGTTCGGGCGACTGATAACCCGGCTGAGGTAGGGGCGATGGATACAGTCCTGGTGGCGGTGAAGGCCTGGCAGGTGACCGAGGCTGCACGGGCTATGCGACCGCTGGTAGGGCCGGAGACATTCGTGGTGCCGCTGCAAAACGGCGTGGAGGCACCGGATCAGTTGGCGGCTGTGTTGGGGGCCAGGCATGTGGTGGGTGGTTTATGCAGCATCATCAGCTTTATCGTCGGGCCGGGCCATATCCGCCACGCCGGCGCTGAGCCTTACATCGCCTTTGCTGAATTGGACAATCGTCCCAGTGAGCGTGTTGAACGGCTGCGTCAGGCCTTTGTGCGGGCAGAAGTAAAAGTTGAAATCCCTCAAGATATTCATGTCGCCCTGTGGGAAAAGTTCCTCTACATCGCTTCCTTCGCGGGGTTGGGAGCGGTAACCCGGGCCCCAGCGGGGATCTTACGCAGTCTGCCACAAACGCGCCAGATGCTGGAACAGGCCATGCGGGAGATCTTTACTGTGGCCCGGGCACGTAAGATTTCTCTGCCTGAAGAAACCATCCCCAGGTCCATGGCCTTTGTGGATGGCCTGCCGCCAGATGCGACCGCCTCTATGCAGCGCGACATTATGGAAGGGCGACCCTCGGAGCTCGACTTCCTGAACGGGGCGGTAGTCCGCTTGGGCAGAGAAGTGGGGGTGGCAACCCCGTTGCATTTCTTTATCTACCATTGCTTACTGCCACTGGAGCTGCGAGCGCGGGGAGAACTATAGTTCTCGGCTCAAGTTAGCCTGATCCGAGGGCGGCAAGATCGTAAGCCGGGGGCACCTGAACGCGAAAGTTCCGCAGGGCCCAGACCTCAGTGGGATGGATAGAGGCTCAATTCATGAAAGACGACTCTTTTAAAGAATTCATCCTGGATCAGCTCCGCAGGCTAGACAGGGTGGAGGCCCGTCCGATGTTCGGCGGCCACGGGCTTTATCAGGGCGAGGTCTTCTTCGGCATCATCTTCAAAGGCCGGCTTTACTTCAAAACCGACTCGACCACTGTCTCTTCCTACATCAAGATGGGGATGAAGCCCTTCCGGCCTAATGCCAAACAGATCCTAAGAAGCTACTACGAGGTACCAGTGGAGATCCTCGAAGATCACGACCGGCTTGCAGTTTGGGCTCAGAAAGCCATCCATTCCCAGTTGAAAACCCGGAGCTCAACAGGCTCGAAGCAATCAACTCATTCCGATTAAGAGGGGCTACGGCTCTTGACATCAAGAGCGGTCGTCGTGTATAGATACCAACCGGTTGGTATAAAAATAAAGGAGGAGCAGAATGGCACTTGAAGTCTATTGGGGAAGCGGAAGCCCGTTCTCATGGCGCGTGATGTTGGCGCTTGAGGTGAAGCGGCTGAAATACGAGTCCAAGCTCTTGGAGTTTTCCAAGCAAGAGCACAAGTCGCCTGAGTATCTCAAGCTGAATCCGCGTGGGAAGGTGCCCACGCTCAAAGATGGAGATTTTGTGCTCTACGAGTCCCTCGCAATCATGGCCTACCTTGATCGAAAATATCCCGACCCGCCCATTTTTGGAAAAACTCCCCAAGAGACAGGCATGATATGGCGCGTGATCTCGGAAACGGAGTCTTACTTGGTCCCTGCCGGGAACAAACTGATTTTGCCGATTTTTTTCGGCAAGGGGCTGGAAAAAGCCGATGAGATTCAAACGGCGGCCGCGGCGGTCCGCGATGAGCTGAAGCGCACCGACACGGTTCTCGCGGGTTCCGTCTGGCTGATCGGCCCGTCCATAACAGCGGCCGATATTGCATTGTTTCCGTTGGTTCAAATACTCTTGCGCGCCGCTTCTAAGGATACGGCAAAGCCTTTAAACCTAGGGTTCTCTCCGCTTGGCCAGAGCTACCCAAATATCGCAGCCTGGGTGAAACGGGTAGAGACAATCCCCGGCTACGAGAAGACCTACCCGCCGCACTGGAAATAATTCGTGCGACAAATCAATTCACAAAAAGAAGGAGGAATAGTTCTATGGCTACTTCATTTACCGGCGGTTGCATATGTGGTGCCGTCCGTTACGTGTGTTCCGCGGAGCCCGTCATGGCGTGCAATTGCCACTGCCGAGATTGCCAGAAGGCGGGAGGAGGCGCGTTTGCCTCGGCCTTGGCGGTGCCGACAATCGCCTTAAAGATCACAGGCGAAGTAAAATATTACGACACTAAGGGTGGCAGCGGGCAAACGGTGAGTCGTGGCTTCTGCCCCAACTGCGGCGCACGTTTGTTCGGAAAGCCAAAAGCCATGCCTGATCTTACCGTCATCTTGGCAGGCAGTTTGGATGACCCAAGCTGGTTTCGGCCTGGTATGGACGTCTATACGGCGAGCGCGCAGCCTTGGGATCACATGAATCCTGATTTGCCCAAATTTTCGAAGATGCCGCAGGCGTAAGGCACTCGTGGACTCTCTAAGCGACGATCAATGTTAATGAGAACATGGGCACTTTCGCCGAAGAAATCACGATCAATGCGGCGAAGAATGCGGTCTGGAACGCATTGTCGGATATAGGTTCGATACACAAATGGAATCCGGGAGTCGTCGATTCACGCACGACTACTTCCGGTGAAGTAGGCCTTGGGTCGGCGCGCCGGTGTGAACTCGGACGAAAGAGCTATCTCGACGAAGAGGTCGTGGAGTGGAAACCATTCGAGGCATCGACTATGCGCATCGTCGCAACGAACCTTCCTTTCAAAGCAGCGGACATCAGGTTTACTTTGGAAAGCCACGGTGGGGATACGTTAGTCACCGTCTCACCCAAATACACGCTCAAGTTCGGCATACTGGGCAGCCTGCTGGACGCTGCTTTCATTCGGTCTCGGTATAGAAGGGGCATGGTCAACCTTTTGAAGGGACTCAAGCAGTACGTAGAGCGTCGCGATGCCGGCTAACACCAAAAGACGACTAAGTGCTTCGCCAAGAGACGATGGAAGAAATACACCGAAACGGTCGAACATGCCAAACAAAAGAAGGAGGAATTTCTCATGGCCATTCCTTTTACCGGAGGATGCATGTGCGGCGCGGTTCGTTACGAGTGCTCCGCGGAACCCCTGATGACCGGCAACTGCCACTGCCGGGATTGTCAGAAGGCGGGTGGAGGTGCGTTTGCCTCGGCTCTCGCCGTGCCGACAGCAGCGTTGAAAATTACGGGCGTCGTAAAATATTACAATGTTAAGGGCGATAGCGGGCACATAATGAGTCGTGGGTTCTGCCCCAACTGCGGGGCACGTTTATTTGGGAAACCGCAGGCTATGCCCGATGTTGCCGTTATCACAGCAGGCAGTTTGGATGACCCGAGTTGGTTTCGACCCGGCATGGATTTCTATACATCGAGCGCTCAGCCTTGGGATTACATGAACCCTGACCTGCCGAAATTTTCCAAGATGTCTCAAACCTAAACCGAGGCCAAGGAGTTCTGAACCAGTAGTATGGAGCGAGCAGTGAGAGATTGCCGTTTTGGGTCACGTTGATGCGACGCCGTGCACGCTAAACGTTAGCCACCGGCTAGACGAGAACATGGGTACGTTCGCTGAACGGATTACCATCAATGCATCGAAGAATGAGGTCTGAAATCTTTTGGCGGATAGCGGGCGGGCGGGCGCGGAATTTGAGTTCACTCCGGCTGCTCCTAAAAAGGAAATTCCTATCATTGTGGCTTGAATTACCCAAAGAGATAATGAATTCTCCGACTTGAGAAAACCGAAAAATTCTTACGCGAACAAGAGAAGGGAGGGCTATGAGCGAACGAAAGGTTGCCGTAGTTTTAGGCGTGGGTCCAGGGTTGGGTGCCGCAGTTGCCCGCCGCTTTGCGCGCGCAGGCTTTGCCATAGGGCTGATGGCCAGAGGCCAAGACAAACTGACGCCTGTCCAGGAAGAAATTAAAAAAAGTGGCGGAACGGCCCTTTCCATCCCCACCGACGCAACCGATCCCGCCTCAGTGGCTGCCGGCTTTGCCCAGGTGCACGACAAACTCGGCGTCCCTGAGGTCTTCGTCTACAATGCCGGCGCCTTTCAGATGGGAGGTATTGTCGAGGTGACTCCTGAGCAGTTCGAGCAGTGCTGGAAAGCGAATTGCTTTGGTGGGTTTCTCGGTGCGCAGCAAGTTCTGCCGGATATGGTCAAACGAAGACGGGGAACAATCCTGTTGACGGGCGCGACGGCGTCTCTACGGGGCAGTGCGCGGTTTGCCTGCTTAGCGGTCGGCAAGTTTGGCTTACGTGCCTTGGCACAGTCGCTGGCCCGCGAGTTCGGTCCTCAGGGCATCCATGTCGCTCACATCATTGTCGATGGGCAGATTGATACGCCGCGGCTGCGGGCAATGGCGCCCCAACGTGAACTCCACACGATGTTATCACCAGACGCGATTGCCGAGACCTACTGGCAGTTGCATGTGCAGGACCCAACGATGTGGACGCTGGAACTCGACGTTCGGCCAGCAGTGGAGAAATTCTGAGGTATAGGAGGGCCTTATGATCACGGTGATTGTGTGTACGGTACTGCTCGGGGTGCTCGTTTTCGGCCTCGGTTTTTGGGTATCCCTCACACGGGGGCAAACGGGAACGAACTTCGGCTACAACCCCGACCCTGCGGATCGAATGTATAAGATGGTCCGCAACGTTAGCTTTACAAGGAGATTTCGCATATGAACAAACGCACAATGGCCATCTTGGCATACGTTCTCCCAACCTTTCCTCTTGGGTTCTTTTGGCACCTCACTGTGTTTGCCGACTACTACAAGTCGCTCAATGTTTACCGGGAAGATATTCTCATTCCCTTCGGTATTGCGTCTATGCTTATCCAAGGTTTTATCTGGTCCGTCGTCTACGAGCGCCTGTTTTCGGGGGAATCGATTTTTAGAGGGGCGGTAAAATTTGCTGCGTTGGCCTGCCCGCTGGCTTGGAGCTTCCTGGTTGTCGCCGTGGCCGCGAAACATCACATGTCCTCAGTGAGCGGTTACGTGCAGATTGAAACTGCATTCATATTGGTTCACTACGCGATCGTCAGCCCGCTCATCGCGGCCGTCTATGCGCGAAAAAGTTAACTCAAGCGTTATGTTTCTTAGAAGCACCATCAATAATTTTTAACAAAGGAGAAATACAAATGCCATAATATTTCATTACTTATCTCGGCGCCCCGAGCGGAAGCTGTTGTCACACCTGCTACCCGGGCAAAAGAATAACAAGTAATAGGGGAATGCGATGAACGATGAGACCGTTGGTGGTGTTCACTGGAGTTTCTGGGCAATCGGCGTTGTGGCGCTGATCTGGAATGTTATGGGCGTCATAAATTTCTTCGTGCAGATGAATGCAGACGCGCTCGCCTCGTTTCCCGAGTCGCATCGCGCGATCGTCGAAGGCCGACCCGCATGGGCCACCGGAGCTTTTGCGATAGCCGTTTTCGGAGGCGCGCTTGGCTGCCTTCTGCTTCTGCTCAGGAAGTCGGCTGCGTACTATTTGTTTATCGCGTCGCTACTTGGCGTGATTGTGCAACTGATCCATACCCTTGGCATTGCCAGTTCGACAATC
>Ga0184640_10000035_pt1 | contig 28723 bp, 28 predicted proteins | sample PLM31_200_b2_FD_133161 | JGI IMG/M metagenome (GOLD analysis project Ga0184640, IMG submission 133161) | Groundwater sediment microbial communities from an aquifer in East River, Colorado, USA - PLM3-1_200_b2 | ecosystem: Environmental > Terrestrial > Soil > Riparian zone | place: USA: East...
GCCATCCCTAGCAGACCTTTCCCAAGCCTGTCAAGTCTTTTTTGCATAAAGATTTTCATAAGGCCGCAGCAGTCCTACACTCAGTACTTCAACCGGGATCACCGCAAAGTGGGGCATCTTTTCAGCCTCGATACTTTGCGTCCAGGGCATATTTCTCTTCCAGGCCGACGATCTCGTGGAACTCATTGAAGGAGATCAGCCGGTCCATCATCTCGCGGGTCGAGCCCTTCTGGCGCAGCGTGGTGTAGACCTCCTGGAGCGCCCGGGCCGCGGCGTAGAGCGGGCTGAGCGGCCAGACGATCAACTGAAAACCCAGCTCCCGTAACTCTTCGGGTGTCATGAGCGGAGTCACGCCGCGCTCGATCATGTTGGCCACGAGCGGGCCGGGGACATGGCGGGCGACCTCGCGCATCTCCTCTCTGCTCTCCGGCGCCTCGATGAAGACCGCATCGGCCCCGGCCTCTTTGAAGGCGACGCCGCGGCGAATCGCCTCTTTCAATCCCAGGGCCTGGCGCGCGTCGGTGCGCGCCACAATGTAGAGGCCACTTTCTCCCCTGGCCTCCCTGGCCGCCTGGAGTTTTTTGATCTGCTCTTCCAGCGGGATCACCTGTTTCCCCTTCATATGACCGCAGCGCTTGGGCCAGACCTGATCTTCTAGAAACATGCCGGCGGCGCCGACGCGGATCAGCTCTTCGACTGTGCGCATGACATTGATGGCGTTGCCATATCCAGTATCCGCATCGACGATCACAGGTATTTCCACCGCAGCACAGATGCGCTGTGCGCTGGCAAGCATCTCTGTCTGGGTGAGAAGGCCGAAATCCGGCTCTCCTAATAAGGTAGCAGAAAGGCTGTAGCCGGTGATGAAGATCACTTCGAATCCAGCCCGGCGGGCAATCTTTGCGCTCAGCGAATCATAGACTCCAGGCATCACAAGGGCTCCCTTTTGATTCAAAACCTTTTGAATTTGTTCAGCTTTTTTCATGACTCCCCCAGTGAAAAGGCGTTCTAGTGTAAAACAATATTATAGTTAATAAAATTAGGTCTTTGATATTTTTTACAAAAAGGACTTGACACATATTGAGAAATAGCATAAGGAACTAAGGAAATTCGTCTAAAAACTTAAAAAAATAAACATGCTTGATCCAACTGATATTAAGATCCTTACTATTCTCCAGCACCACGGTAGACGCCATCTGGCAGAGATCGCTAAGGAAGTAAGCCTCTCGCCGCCAGCGGTGCTGGAGCGGGTCAAGAAGCTTGAGACGCGGGGAATCATCAAAGGCTACCATGCGGCGGTGGAAGCCAAAAAGGTAGGCAAAGATATCACGTCCTTTATCGGAGTGTCCATCGCTCATCAGCGCTACACCGAGATCTTTTCTTCCAACATGGCCGCGCGCGAAGATGTGCTCGAATGCCACCACGTGACCGGCGATGAGAGCTTCATCCTGAAAGTGAAGACTGCCGATACCGTCTCTTTGGAAAAACTCCTCGCCGAGATCCGCTCGATGGAGGGAGTCACTCGCACCGTGACCAAGGTGGTCCTCTCGACCTCCAAGGAAAGCCAGGTCCTGAGCCTTGATGGTTCAGTCCAAGAGCCCGCAGAGGAAGGCAAGTTTCTCGAGACCAACAGGAAGGCCCTTACGGGTAGCTTAAGAAAGAAATAGTGGATATGCGTCCCATGATCCCAGTTCCTCAAAACTCGCTCTACAATCCCGAATTTGAACACGATGCCTGCGGGATGGGCTTCATCGCGGATATCAGCGGCCACCGGAGCCACAAGATCCTTGAGCAGGCTCTCAGGGCGGTCATCAATCTTACCCACAGGGGCGCGGTGGATGCGGACGCGAAGACCGGAGATGGAGCGGGCGTGCTCAGCCAAATTCCCCGAAAGCTCTTCGCCAAAGAGATCCAGAGGCTCGGCTTCCACCTCGACCACCCCAACGACCTGGGGGTGGGCATGATCTTTTTGCCGCGTAAGGAGCCTGAGGCCCACAAGCGCGCCAAGACCATCGTTGAAGAGACGATCCAGAAGAATGGTCTCATCTTTCTTGGCTGGCGTAAGGTGCCGGTCAATGCCGATGAGCTCGGCGCCAAGGCGCGGGAGACCCAGCCCGAGATCCAGCAGGTCTTGATCGGAAAGCCAGCGGGACTCAATAGTGACAATTTCGAGCGCTCTCTCTATCTCACCCGCAAAGAGATCGAAGACGAGGCGACCAGGCGCGCTCTCGCCGAGCTTTACATTCCCTCCTTTTCGCATCAGAGCGTAGTCTACAAGGCCCTGGTGGTGGCACCGCAACTGGAACGCTTCTATCTCGATCTTAAAGACCCTGACTTCGAGACCTCGCTCGCGGTCTTTCACCAGCGCTACAGCACCAACACCTTCCCCACCTGGCCCCTGGCCCAACCCATGCGCATGCTGGGTCACAACGGCGAGATCAACACTCTCAAAGGCAACCGCAACTGGATGCACGCCCGAGAGGCGGAGCTGCGCTCCGAGATCTGGGGCCAAGATATAGAAAAACTCAAACCGATCATCACCGGGGGAGGAAGCGACTCCACCAGCCTGGACAATGCCCTGGAGCTGCTGTCGCTATCGGGAAGAAGCCTTCTCCATGCGATGCTGATGCTGGTCCCCGAGGCCTATCAGAGGATGCCGCACATGGACCCCGAGCTGCGCAACCTCTATGAATACCTCTCCTGCATCAGCGAACCCTGGGACGGCCCGGCGGCGCTGGCCTTTTCTGATGGGATCATCGTCGGGGCTGCACTCGACCGCAATGGTCTCAGGCCGGCCCGTTATAAGATTACTCAAGCGGGCCTCATCATCATGGCCTCGGAGGTGGGAGTCCTGGAGATTCCCGACGATCAGATTGTGGAAAAAGGCCGGCTCGGGCCGGGCCAGATGATCGCCGTCGATACCGCCCGGGGCAGGCTCTTGAGGAACGAGGAGATCAAAAAAGAGATTGCCCGGCAGAAGCCTTATGGCTCATGGCTGAAAGAGAACCTGCTGCGCATCGATGCCATCGCCCTCGATCAGGAAGAGCCGCGTCCCGCCATGGAGGCGGTGGAGCTGGTGCGCCATCAAAAGGCCTTCGGTTACGCCGAGGAGGAGCTGGAAATCATTATTACTCCCATGATCACCGAGGCCAAGGAACCGGTCGGATCCATGGGCGACGACACGCCGCTGGCGGTCCTTTCCAAAAGGCCGCGGCTCCTCTACCACTACTTCAAGCAGCTCTTTGCCCAGGTGACCAATCCCCCCATCGACTCTCTCAGAGAAGAGCTGGTGATGTCGCTCAACACCGCCCTGGGCTATCGCCGCAATATCTTGGAAGAGACGCCGGGGCATGCCCGGCTCATCAAATTTTCCAGTCCCATCCTGGCCCAGCAGGAGATCGAGTGGCTCAAAGGCCTAACTGAGATTAAAGCCGAAGGCAGCAACGGCAAGCCGGCCTTCATATCAGCCATCCTTCCCGCTCTCTTTCCCGCCGCCGAAGGGGCCAAAGGCCTCGAGACCGCCCTGGAAAGGCTCTGCGAGGCCGCGACCCGGGCCGTAGATGAGGGAAAGATGGTCCTGATCCTCAGCGACCGGGACTTAAGTCCGACGCACGCGCCCATTCCCATGCTCCTGGCCGTAGGGGCGGTCCATCACCACCTCATCCGGCAGGGAAAGCGGATGAGGGCAAGCATCGTGGTCGAAACCGGAGAGGCCAGGGAAGAGCACCACTTCGCCTGCCTCCTCGGCTACGGCGCCAGCATGATCTGCCCCTACGTGACCTACGAGACTATTCTCCATCTGCTAGGGAATGGCGGGGAGAACGGCAACGGGCTCGCCGGGCTGGACGCCCGAAAGGCGCTGGAGAATTATAAAAAAGCGATCGAGCACGGGATCCTCAAGATTATGTCCAAGATGGGGATCTCCACCCTCTCCAGTTATCGGGGGGCACAGATCTTCGAAGCTATCGGCATCAACCAGGCCGTCATCGATAAATATTTCACCGGGACGCCCTCGCGCATCGAGGGGGCCGGACTCGAGGATATTGCCGGAGAGGTCCTGAAGTTCCATCGGGCCGCCTTCGCCGTGCCCCAGCCCAGATTGCAGCAGGAGGGCTTCTACCGTTACCGCAAGACCGGCGAGTACCATGCCTTTAACCCGGACGTCTTCAAGGCGCTGCACAAAATGATCAAGAGCGGCCTCACCAAAGATTACCAGACCTACGCCAAGGCTGTGGATGAGCGCCCGCCCACAGCGATCCGCGATCTCTTGAGATTCAAGCCGGGGAGACCGATCCCGATCGCAGAGGTGGAGCCGGTCGAGGGGATCCTCAAGCGCTTCACCACCGGTTCCATGTCCCATGGCGCGCTCAGCCGGGAGGCCCACGAGACCATCGCGATCGCCATGAACCGCCTCGGCGCCAAGAGCGGCAGCGGTGAAGGCGGTGAGGACCCGGCGCGTTATCATCGCCGGCCCAACGGCGACTGGGCGAACAGCGCCATCAAACAGGTAGCCTCGGCCCGCTTCGGTGTCACCCCCGAATACCTGGCCTCTGCCGTCGAGCTGGAGATCAAAATGGCCCAGGGCTCAAAGCCCGGAGAAGGAGGCCAGCTCCCGGGGCACAAGGTCTCCGTGGAGATCGCTAACATCCGTCACTCCGTCCCGGGGGTCACCCTGATCTCGCCGCCGCCGCACCACGACATTTACTCGATCGAGGATCTGGCCCAGCTCATCTACGACTTGAAGCAGTCCAATCGCCGCGCCAAGATCGCCGTGAAGCTTGTGGCCGAGGCCGGAGTGGGAACTATCGCTGCGGGTGTGGCCAAGGCCTATGCCGACGTCATCCAGATCTCAGGCCACGACGGAGGCACGGGCGCCTCACCGGTGGGCTCGATCAAGAACGCCGGGATTCCCTGGGAGCTGGGGCTGGCGGAGACCCAGCAGGTCCTGGTCCTGAACGGCCTCAGGGAGCGCGTGGTGCTCAGGACCGACGGCGGGTTCAGAACCGCCCGAGACGTGATCATCGGCGCGCTGCTCGGCGCCGAGGAATACGGCTTCGGCACCGCGGCGGTGGTTGCGGTAGGCTGCGTCATGGCCCGGCAGTGCCATCTCAACACCTGCCCCGTGGGGGTGGCCACACAAAACCCAGAGCTCAGGGAGAAGTTTTCCGGCACGCCGGAGATGGTGGTGAACTTCCTCACCCTCGTCGCTCAAGACGTCCGGCGCATGCTGGCAGGGCTCGGCTTCAGAAGGATGGAGGAGATCATCGGACGGGTCGATCTCCTCGAGCAAAAGCCGGTAGAGGATCCCTCCAAGGCGCTGAAGCTCGATTTGACCCCCATTCTCACCCCGCCGGATCCCACCTGGACACGACCCAGACATCACACCTGGGAGAGAAACGATCGCAAGGACAAGCCGCTCGATGAAAGAATCCTCAAAGACGCCTCGGCGGCGCTGGAGGGAAACGGCCCGGTCGAGCTCTCTTACCAAATCCGCAACATCCACCGCGCCGTAGGGACGCGCCTGGCAGGGGAGATCGCCCACCGGTACGGAGATACAGGATTGCCTCCGGGCACGATCCAGTGTCACTTTGAGGGCAGCGCCGGCCAGAGCTTCGGCGCCTTCTCTATTCGCGGGCTGAGACTCTTCCTCGACGGCGAGGCCAACGACTATGTGGGCAAAGGAATGGGCGGAGGGGAGATCGCCATCCGCCCGGGAGAGAAAGCGCGGTTTCAGTCCCATGAGAACGTCATTATAGGCAACACCGTTCTCTACGGCGCCACCGGCGGCTTCCTCTATGCCGCGGGCCGGGCAGGCGAGCGCTTCTGCGTGCGCAACAGCGGCGCCATCGCGGTGGTGGAGGGAGTGGGAGACCACGGCTGCGAATATATGACCGGCGGCCTGGTCGTGGTCCTGGGCGAGACCGGACGGAACTTCGGCGCCGGGATGACCGGAGGCCTGGCCTTTGTCCTGGACGAAAGAGAAGATTTCAAACTCAAATACAATCCCCAGCTCATCGGGCTCGAACGGGTTGAGAGCATTGAGGACCGCGAGCTGCTGCACAATCTCATCCTCAGACACTTCCGCTTCACTCAAAGCCAGCGCGCCCGGGAGATCCTCAGCCGCTGGGAGCACTACCTGCCCCGGTTCTGGAAGGTCTCTCCCCTCTCTGAGGCGGGGAGGCTCTCCATGGCCAAGATCAACCAGCTCATGGAAGAGCCCTCCAAGGAAGTCAGCGCCACACCTTGAACCGTTTGAACGTTTTGAACTTTCGGGCTAAGGCAGAAAGCGGAGATCGAGGAGTTGCTGAATATCGAGTGGCTCCTTCAGTGTCCCGCTTCTCATCGCTTCCTGCATCGTCCCATCGAGCTCCTCCATCCTGGGTGTGCCGACCGGAAAGGCGGTCTTGGGGAGCTGCCTGTAGGCCAGGCGGACAGCCTCCGCGGGCAATCTCAGCTCTCCGGTCCAGAGCGCGACGGTCCTCGGCGGGCTTTCCCAGATAAACCTGACTGCCCGGGCCCGGGCGCGGAGAAAGTTCCGGATCATCTCCGGCTCTTGCTCGATCACAGTCCTCATGGCGGCCACCGAGGACTGCATATAGTTTTTGACATAGTCGGATCCGTTGATGATGATCCGCGCCTCCCCCTGGACCAGGAGGGCGTGGACCGCGGGGGTCATGTGCCAGCCGGCATCGAGAAAGCCGCCTCTCACCGCGGCCCAGTTGTCCACCGGAGTCCCTGCCTGGACGAGCTTCACAGAGCCTTCCAAAGCCTCGGCCCTGAGGACGGCCTGAATGGCCGTGTGAACGACGCTCCCTGGAGAGCTAAAGCCGACCCTCTTTCCCCTGAGATCCTGGACCGATCTGAAGGCGGATTCGGCCCTGACGACCCAAACGATCCCCACCAGCGGGACCACATTGCCGGAAAGGATCCGTATCGGTTCACCCCTGGAGACCGCGCTGAAGATGGATGCCGGCGCCGCACTGCCGGCCAGGTCTACGGCCCTGCTGGTGACGGCCCTGACGACTTCGTCGTCGCCGCGAAAGTACCAAGGCTGGAGATCGATCCCGACCTCTTTGAAAAAGCCCATCCCGACGCCGATAAAATAGGGGAGGTTATCCACGGCCTCTCTCCTGGCGAGCGCGACCCTGACCTGCTGGAGCTCGGTGCCGGCGTCCACCGAAGGAGCTGGCAATGCCACAAGGCCAACCACGACGGCGATAATCTTCCATCTCTTCTTCATAACCCTCAGCCTTCTTTATGATCTATCAGTCCTCATGCCCAGCGCGCCCGGATACGATCCTCAGTCCGACGCAGGAGGGAATTCATCAAAACCGCGATCAGGATGACAAAGACGATGCCCGAGAAGAGCCCTTCCGTATCGAAGATGAAGTAGCGCCAGGAGACCATCTTCCCCAGTCCCCCGGAGAAGGTGATAAATTCTACGGCGATGATCCCCAGGAGCGTGTAGGTAAAGCCGAGCCGGAGCCCGGTGAAGATCACCGGCGTGGCCGCAGGAAAGAGGATCTTCCAAAACATCTGCCAGCGGTTGGCCTTGAGGCTGCGGCCGAGTTTAATAAAGATCGGCTCCACCCCTGCCAGACCCACGCTCACATTGACCATGATGGGAATCGAGCCAAAGATCACTGCCATGCTGACGACCGCCGCGCTCCCCAGCCCGAAGAGGGTCAGAAAGACCGGATAGAGGAGGATGGTCGGCGCCGCGTAAAAGGCCAGGAGGAGCGGCTCCACGGCCAGGCCGATGAAGCGGAAGCGATAGAAGAGCAATCCGCAGGGCAGGCCCAGAAGCAGGGAGAAGAAAAAGCCCAGGACAAACTCCAGGGCCGTGGTCTTGAGACCGGCCCAAAGCTCGACGCCGATTAAGTCTCTCCCCACCGCCAGGGCTATGGCAGAGGGTGGGCTCAGGATCAGGCCGCTGACCCAACCAGCGCGGACAATCGCCTCTAAGACGGCGAGGGCCGAGAGAAGCGTGGCCATCTGGCCCAGCCTGATTCTCATCTTATGACTTGCGGCCATTGCCGATCAGCCCCTTGCTCGCCTCGACCTTCAGGATCTCCCAGATCCGGCGCTCGATCCTGGTAGCGCTATCGGTGGTGAGGCTTTCAATGGTCCTGGGACGGGGGATGGGGATCGGGATCTCCTCTCGGATCTCGGAGGGTCTGGCGGACATGACCAGGACTCGGTCGGAGAGCTGGATCGCCTCGGAGATGGAGTGGGTGACGAAGAGGATCGTCTTGCGCGTCTCCTCCCAGATGCGCAGGAGCTCCAGCCCCATGAGAAAGCGGGTCTGCTCATCGAGCGACCCAAAGGGCTCGTCCATCAACAGGATATCCGGGTCGAGCGCCAGGGCGCGCGCGATCGCCAGCCTCTGGTTCATCCCACCGGAGAGCTGGGAGGGGTACTTCTCTTCAAAGCCCGCGAGCCCTACGAGCTGGATCACCTCGAGCGCCTTCCGCCTCCGGCTCCTCCCGTCTACGTTCTGCAGCTCGAGCCCGAACGCCACATTCTGGAGCGCCGTGCGCCAGGGAAAGACGGACATGAGCTGGAAGACCATCGCCACTTTCGGATGAGGCCTCTCCACCCTCTCTCCGGCGATGCTGACCTCGCCGCTCGTCGGCCGCTCCAATCCTCCGATGATGTCCAGCAGGGTGCTCTTGCCGCAGCCGGAGGGACCCAAGAGGCTCACGAACTCACCGGCCCGGACGCGAAAATCGACCCGCCGGATCGCCTCAACCGCCCCCCCGGTATTCCCCGCGGCATCCTCGAAGACCTTGCGGACTTTTGTGACCGCGATCAGCTCCTCCACGCTCTCCTCCAGCGGCTGAGCCGGTTTTCCATCCCCTTCATCCCGGCATTGATGGAGATCGTCAGGAGAAAGACCATGAGGATGACAGCGAGCATCTTGGCTACCTGAGCCGTATTATAAAAGTGCGCCACCAGAAATCCCAGCCCCCTCTGGGCCTCGAAGAGCTCGGCCAGGAGGGAGCCCAGGAAGGCAAAGCCCAAACCGATCCTCATGCCGGCAAAGACCGGAGGCACGATCGAGGGAAAGTAGACCTTGGTGAAGGTCTGGCCGCTGGTGGCATTCATCGAGCGGGCCACCTTGACCAGGACCCGGTTGACCTCTCTGATCCCGACCAGGGTGTTGAGGATGATGGGAAAGATGGCATGGAGCGCCGCATTGGCGATCTTGGAGTTGATCCCGACGCCGAAGATCATCAGCAGGATGGGGAGGAAGATGATCTTGGGAATGGCATAGCCGGAGAGGATGATCGGTTCGAAGAGCTCCGAGAGGATGCGGCTTAACCCGAGAACCAGGCCGACCCAGATCCCCAGGAGGATGGCGAGCGCAAAGCCAGCCAGGGTCTCGTAGAGGGTGACCAGCAGGTGAGAATGGATCTCACCATCGGAAAATAACGCCCCGGCTGCCCCTAAGACGCTGAAGGGGGAGGGAAAGAAAGGAAAGGCCCGGCTCAAAGCGATAAAAGACAAAAAAACCAGAGAGAGGATGAGGAACTGAAAGGCGCGGATGAGGCCGGCGGCCTTCAGGCTGATGAGGCTTCTTGCCAAGTTCCCCTGATCCATCGCAAGGCGAGTAACACAAGGCCTCAGGGGTGTCAAGGTTCGACCCTGAGGCTTCGTCGTGAGCGCTCAGCCGAACGGCTCACCTCGAAGGGCGATGGGGAACTTGACAGAGAAAGAAAAAAGCCGTCATTTAGCGAGATATGGGTGATGGTCCACGCCTCCGGCCGGTTGAGGCATTCCCTATCCAGCAGCAGGGAAAGACCCTGATCTGTTTGAGAGACCCCCAGAACTTTTCTGCCCCCCTGGTGGTCTCACCCACGACCTATTTCGTCTTATGCCTCCTCGACGGCCAGCATTCCCTGATCGACATCCAGGCAGCCTATAGCCAAAGATTCGGCGATCTCCTCTTCAGCGAAGAGCTTAAAAAACTCATCGATCTTCTGGACAAGAACTTCTACCTCTACAGCGAGCGGTTTCTTGAGCACCAGAGAAGAATCGTCGAGGACTTTCTCAGCTCACCCACGCGCCCCCCGGCCCACGCCGGGACAGTCTACAGAGAAGAGCCGGAAGCGTTGCGGTCTCAGCTCGAGGGCTACTTCCAACCCCCCAACGGCCCAGGAGAGCCGAACTTAGAAAACGCCCACTCCGCCCCCAGGGCCATCGTCGCCCCTCACATCGACTTTCATCGCGGCGGGCCCTGCTACGCCTGGGCCTACAGGGAGCTGGCCGAGTCCGCGGGCGCAGACCTCTACATCCTCCTGGGCACCTCCCATTGCGGCGGGGCAAACCCCTTCGTGGCAACACTCAAGGACTTTCTCACCCCCCTGGGCCTGGTAGAGACCGACAAGGAGTTCGTCCGAGAGCTTGGGAAGAACTACTCCGGCGATCTCTTCGCCGATGAGCACCTGCACCGCACCGAGCACTCGCTCGAGCTCCAGGTGCTCTTCCTAAAGTATATCGCCCAGTGCAAGGCTGGCCCCGGCGGAGAGCCCCGGCCTTTTAAGATCGTCCCTATCCTGGTCTCCTCTTTTCATACCAACGTGCAGAGCCGCGCCCTGCCAGAAAAAGATCCCAGAATAGCTGACTTCATCAAGGCACTGCGCATGCTGGTGGAAAGGGAGAGCAGGCGGGTCTGCTTTGTCGCCGGCGTGGATCTGTCCCACGTGGGGATGCAGTTCGGCGATCAGGATCCTCCCACGCCAAATTTTCTCCGCTGGGTGGAAGAGGAGGATCGCCGCCTGATCGAAAGGCTCGCCTGTTTAGACGCCCCGGGCCTCTTCCGCGAGATCGCCAAAGACCAGGACCGCAGGCGCATCTGCGGCTTCTCTCCCCTCTATTCGCTGATCCATCTGCTGGACGGGAGCCGAGGGAGATGCCTCAAGTACGGTCAGGCCTTCACCCCGGATACCGGCTCGGCGGTTACCTTTACCAGCATGGTGTTCGATTAACCGGCCGCCGAAAAAGGCCCATCTGCTTCGTTCTGGTTCGTGATCGGATTTCGTGCCCGTCGACGAGCACGAGCCATGACCTAGCCCCTTTGGCTTCTGCCTGCTTTTTTCCTGTTGCCTTCCCTATAAATTTGCCCTATTTTACGCGAAGCTAACTTCGGCTGGGTCGCCTGATCCGGTCGCATCTTTGATTCCGCATCATAGCCCGGACTGGATTCTCTTGCAGCCTTGCGAAAAGAGGACGAAGAACGATGAAAAACCTCGTGCCAAGTGAGCGAATCGAGAATCGCATCTATTTCTTGCGGGGTCAGAAAGTAATGTTCAGTACGCACTTGGCCGAACTTTACGAAGTAGAGCCGCGAGCCCTGGTACAGGCTGTTAAACGAAATATTGAGAGGTTCCCTCGGGATTTCATGTTTCAGTTCAGTAAGGTAGAGTTTAAAAACTTGAAATCACAGATTGTGACTTCAAGTTGGGGCGGTCTCCGCCGGGCTGCTCCGTACGCCTTCACAGAGCAGGGGGTCGCGATGTTATCGAGCGTTTTGAATAGCAAGCGGGCGGTGCAGGTCAACATAGAGATCATGCGGGCTTTTGTCCGACTCCGGCAGATCATGTCTACTCATAAGGACCTTGCTCGCAAACTGGAGGCACTGGAGAAAAAGTACGACTCTCAGTTTAAGGTGGTCTTTGACGCCATCCGCCAGCTTATGGCGCCGCCGGAGCCCAAGAAACGAAAGATCGGCTTTATCGTGACGGAACGGGCCGCAAAGTACGGACGGTCAGAAATCAACGCGAGGCGGTAAGCACCTCGATCAGCAGCAGCCCAGGCAAGATTGTTTAGATTGTCGTGTCCGACCCCGATGCTCCCAGTGACTGCACTCGACTCCATCCGCACCGAGCCATTTTGCCCAGAAAAATGACCCCTACGTTTCTGGGGGTATGCCGCCCTTCCCCGGACCGACGAACCGCAATTTCAAGCTAGAGCGAAAGGCGCCTATATCTCGAAGAATCAGATAGAGTGCCCAGTCGTGAGAATAAAAGACTGCCTTTTGCTTAAGTTCTTGCGCCAAATATAGGCAGCATGTAGCGATCAATGCGTCAGCGCTGTGCAAATTTTTCCGCATAGATACCACCGCAAAGCGGAGCAAATGCCTAGCTCGCAACACGTCACGTACAGTCGTTGTACGGACCTTCAGACGCCCGGACTCAATATCCTGCAGAAATGTCAAGTTCATTGCGTCGAATCGGTTTATTCCCCATCCGTTTTGACGGCACCGATTTGCAAGCGCACGAGCCATTTCGAGAACCGTCACGTCAGCGATATAACAAGTCCCGCGTCGGTCCGACACAATGCGGCGAATCCGCCGTGAGAATACGCTCTCCACATAGCGATGTTGCAGGGCGGATGTATCTAGGAAATATATGGGCAAGCGGTCCTACTTCGGTTTTTTCTTTTTTAGCAATTTTCTTAGGTTTTTGGAGACCGCCCTCGCAGTTGCCTTAGTCACCTTTTGGACATCGATCGCCTTTTTTGCTACTTGTTCCCAGTTGGCTTCCGGCTGGACCTTTTCCAGTAGCTCCCCGATAGCTGTTTTAAGGCGCTCATTTGAGACGGGCTTGTGTACGTAAAGGTCGGCTTCGATGGACTCCCGAAGCGACTGGCTTATATCTTGCTCACTGACCTGAGCATCGATTTTCCCTGATACGATAATAGACCGGACATGAGGCAGCCGTTTTCTTATTAGGTTCAGAAGTTCAACACCGCCTAATGTAGGCATTATTAAGTCAAGAACGACCAAGTCAAACAAGTGTTCATCGCATAGCTTGAGAGCCTGGTCTGCAGTTGACGCAGTTAAGACCGTATAGCCGGCTCGTGTGAGCGCCTTCTTCCACGCAGACAGCTCCAATGGTTCGTCGTCAACGAGTAGGACTCTGTATGGTGACATGTCATCCCTCCCGATCTCGGAATGCTACCGTAAACGTGGAGCCTTTACCCTGGTCTGATGCAAACGATATTTCTCCCCCGTGAGCTGCCAGAATCAACTTGCAATAGTAGAGCCCTACACCCAGGCCGCCAGTTTTTTTGCTTGCGAATTTCTTGAAGATCTTCGGTTTCAGATCATTCGGCATACCTGCGCCGTTATCTGTTATCTGTAGCCGATGGCTGGTATTCGTCAAACACAAGGTGACGGCGATCTCCCCAGGTCGGCTATCTTTTACTTCCTCAACAGCATCCATAGAATTTTTCAGCAGATTGAGGAACACGGTTGATATAGTAGTGCGGTTGAATTTTGCTTCCTGCTTCACAGGCAGGTCTACAGTGAGTGTGATCCCAAGAGCAGCACAGCGTGTTTGAAACACTTGACAGTCACCCCGGACCAGCGCCGCAAGATCAAAACTTTCAATATCGTCGAAGTTGCCGCGAGATATATTGGCTACCAGGTTAATATTTTGATCTATCCGTTCTATACCCGTATCGATATTCTGTTGGGACTCTTCAATTTGCTTGTCTTGAATGGCCAGTTCCCTCAGCCGCGCTGTAATATTGTCTGCCTCTGAGCGAATGTACTGCAAAGGTTGTCTCAACTCGTGGGCAAGGCCGAACGACATGATTCCAAGAGTCTGCAACCTGGCCTGTTCGAACTCGACTGCTTGCCGCTTTTGGCTTTCCTTCCACCTGGGCTCTGTGAATTCGACCCGAATTTTTTCCTCAAGATAACGAAGCTGTGATTTCAGAAACGTAACAAGACTTTGGGCGGCGCTTCCATCGATCAGCGCTTGTCTACTGGTCGTGTCCTTGAGATCAGGATGTTTGCTGCGAGAAATTTCCACGAATCCAAAAAGACGAGATGGAACGATATGGGCGTGCCCCGCTCTCTTTGCGCGTTTTTCGGAAATCCCGAGCCAGTCGGCAGTAGGGGCTGCAAATGGCTCGACGCGAAACCCGTCCCTATAGAGGCGGACGGCAGGGCTGAGGCTTGCTGTGAGCTGCTTCGAAGGCCGTTTGAGGTAATAAAAGAAGCGTGCAGTGAGGCCCTCGAGGCGTTGTGTTTGTTCTGATGCTTCTAAGGTTGCAGTGTCAACGTCGGGTTCCAAACTGGATCGCATTTTCCTGGTTACCCTTCCGTCATTCAAAATTGTGATGCGGACCTCTATGTCAGGCTGACGCGGGGGCTCTTGTTGAACCGGACCCGAGAGTTTGTCTGATCCGAGAATCTGGAGATTAACTTCAAAATCCGGTGGTCGATGGAAGGGATCAATTAGCTCCGCAAGTGAGTTACGTAACGACTCCAGCTTTGATCGTGACCACTGACTTCTCAATCCGGTTATACGTAGGATTGTCCCGGAGTCCCTTTCACCCATGCCAACCACAGCATCCACCGTATAAGTGGCTTTGACATCATGGAATTTCTTTTTTTTATTTCTGAACGCTTCCCAATCGATATCTAATCGGATGCCGGTTTTCTGTCGGACGGGTTTCGTCAAAACCGTTAGACGTTTCCCCAATTTATCCGCAGCAAAACGACCAATGCCTTTCTCTCCGGTTGGGATTCTCGCGGCTACTCCAGCCTGATCTGGTCGCTCACTATACCCCGCAAACATGAATATGCGACCTAGGTCAGCGAGTGTCATTCCCTCGCCATCATCGCGCACCTCAATGTAACCGGGTTCTCGTTCGGTGGGCGGCTGTATGGTTATAACAACATGACCAGCTCCCGAGTCGTAGGCGTTCTTAACGAGTTCAACAAGGGCGACCTCTTCGGTCGGAACAAGCTCCCGACCGATCAGTCGTTGTAGATTTGCCGAAGCCTCGAACCGCAGTTGGCCTTTATTAGCAGCCATGGGTTTTCTTCAGTATAATGACGGATTCTCTAAGAAAGTGATTTCCAGATAGACGTCTTTTTGATGGTCGAGCGACAATCACTTGGTCGATTTTAAAACCGATGGCCTCCCCAATCATTGACGTTAATATATCCGTAGGTATAAGGTATGGACAGTTAGAACCACCGTGGAGCGAGTTTCCTACGATGAGCACAGCGTAGCCATTTTCACGAAGACAGCGATACTGTTCGTGCAAAGATGTCCACATATCGCCGAAATAACCAAGTAAAAGCCGCTGCCGCCAGGGTTCAGAATTGGCTCTTAAGCGCTTCAACACCGGTTGGAGTATATCTTTCAATTTACCGTCCGTAACTTCGTGGAGGAACGCCGCTGGAGGCTCTTCATTGCACCTTGGGTGACTTTGAAAGGTTGTGCGGCGAAGGTCAAGGTAGGCTTGCAAGTCCCTTATGAAGCCTAGGAGCCATAGCTCTAATTTATATACCTCATAGTAGTCGATGTTGTTTGGATAGGGCGGTGAAGTAAGGACCAAGTCGATTGATTCTGGCACGATTCCGTTTGCAGAAAGATTTCTACCATCGCCGAGCATAACTTGAGGTATTCTAACTGATGGAAAACTACCTCGCATTGAACTAACGTCGTTTGCCATTCTCGACCATTTATCCTTCAAGATTGTGGGCAGGCTTCGATACGATCTATCAACAATTCTTAAGGCTCTCCCGTCTTTTCTGATCCGACTGACTGGCTCGATCGCCGATGCAAGGCCTAGGAGCAGCGCATCATGTGTCGGGCTATTCCCAGCCATTTGAATAGCCTGACGAACTGCAAGTACTCGTTCCGACATATACCGGCTTATGCACCTTCCAGTACTTAAGCTCGATAGCGCCGGAATGTGGGGTGATAACTTCTTAGCTTGCTTCAAGAGCAGTTCGCCGGTTGGAATCAAAGCGGCCGCATCTATCTCTGGCCACCTGACTTTAGTGCGTGCAGCAAACGCAATGAACGGATTTCCCTCAATGCCTATAGCCTCAATCTCATAGCCAGACATCGATAACTCTTGGGCTGCGATGAGTGAAGTTCCTACACCACAGAAAGGGTCAAGAAGACGAAATTTGCGCCCTAAGGATGTAAGCCTGCCGGTAATTACTCGCAGCAAACCTGCTGCAAAGCTTTCCTTAAATCTGAACCATCGATGAACTGGAAGCTCTACGTTTGTATTTGGCGACACAAAATGCGCACAATTGACCCCTTCACTTAAAGGGATCGTTTTTTCAATCTTCTTATAACAGACGAGCTCTGGAAGTTGTTGCTCTGAGATCATGACTTTTTAGGAGGGAGTAGCTTTTCCGCAAAACGTCTAATACGGTCGATGTCTTTGGACGTGAAAACCCTCCAGCCGTTTCTGTTGCGAGCAACCTCAGCAACTTTTTGGGACAGCAACCAGCGTTTCAGGGTAATTGGTGAGACGCCTACCAGTTTAGCGGCCTCTTTTAGGCTATAGATCTCTTTCTTGTCCATATCGAACCGTATCGATACGTATCGTCCTATATCATAACCAATAAGTCAAGAGGGAGGAAGAAAAGGGTTCGGGAGTCTTTAGCCCAACGAACTATGTCGGCACGCCTATGCTCTCATTCGTGCTCGTGCTCGGATTTCGTGCTCGTTTACGAACACGAGCCGCCGCCACAAGGGAACGCCAAAGGTCAGGCATGAGTATTGACTTATTTGCTTTCATGCCCAACTTCCACGTTTTCGTAATTCCGAAAATGAAAAATATTTTATGCTATGGTTTTTCGGCCACAACTTTACCGTTCTTCCAAACGTATATGGGAGTGCCGTGCGCACGCGCGGTTTTGCGCGCGGTCTTCGCCGCACGGCGCAGGGCGCGTCCGACGGCCAGCGCGAACGATTTCGAGTCTTTCCTGCGGTGGTTTCGCTTCATGGTCCTCGCTCCAGCAACTGAGGCTTGATTCCAGAGTTATCATACACCGTCCACATGTCCGCCAAAAGACGGTAGGCGGCTTGGAAATTGGTCCAACTGCGGGTGAAGCGGCGGAGTACGTCGGCGCGGGGGACACTGTGGCCGCCCTGCTTGACGCGAGCGGCGATACGGCGTAACGCGAGTCGCGGGGACGATAGGCGAAGATACACGATCTCGATGCGGTAACCGGCGGCTTGCCACCGTTTCAAACGGCTAAGATACGCGAGCCCGCTCAACGTGCTCTCGAACGCAAAGTCCAGGCGCGCCTTGGCGAGCCGGTCGAGCTCCCTTAAGACGAGACGGCCGGCGGCAAGCGCCCCTAGCTCGGGCCGCAAGGGAGAAAGACCGCCGGCGATCAGGTCGGCGTTCACAAAATGAATGACGCCAGCGTCTTTGGGCAGAAACTCTCGCGCAAAGGTGGTCTTGCCGGCGCCGTTCGGGCCGGCAATGACGATGCAAACGGGAGATCTGCGCGATGGTATGCTCATGGTCGTAGCTGATTTTAGTTAGGATAGGCCTGCGAAGCAAGGCGAGGTGATGTCATCGGTGCGTGGGAGAGGGATCGGGGACGGGGAATGGTGCCGGATCGGTGCTCGCTCAGAATAGATCTCCGGCTTTCAGGCGCTCGCAAAATTCGGCTGCGGGAAGGATGAGGATGCCGTCCTCGGTGCGGCGGCTCTTGCGTTCGAGGCAGACGATGATGCGCTGGCCGATCCTGGGGTGGTCCTGCACTAGGGCGCGCAGGCCCTTGAGATGATCGGCTGTAATCTTGGCCGCGGCCTTTGCTTCGATGGCGACCTGCATGTCGTTGACGACGAAATCCACCTCAATCCCGCTGGCCAGGCGCCAGTAGCTGAGGGCGGCGAAAGCTTCGGCGTAGGCGTTGTGGGCGGCGAGCTCGTGGAAGACCCAGTTCTCGAACGCCTTGCCGTAAAGCTCCGAGCCCGGTCTGAGCTCGCCGCGCCTAGCCAGATGATTCACGATGCCGACGTCGGCGAAGTAAAATTTGGCAGCGGCGATGACCCGGCGTTTGGGGCGCTTCGTATACGCAGGCAGCCACCGGCCGAGCAGCGTGTCTTCGAAGATCTGAAAATAACCCTTGATGGTGTGGCCGGACACGCCGCAGTCGCGCGCAATGGTCGAGAAGTTCACCAACTCGGCGTCGGAGAGGGACGCCACGTTGAGGAACTCAGAGAAAACCGGAAGGTTGCGGACGAGCCCTTCTGCGGCCACTTCTTCTTTGAGGTAGTCGGCAACGTACGCGCTCAAGAGACGTTGGGGACGGTCGGACAGATACATCCTCGGCAAGGTGCCGTGGTTCAGCAAGCGATCGAGATTGAAGTCGCGGCCGATTTCTCCCGCAGTGAGGCCATGGAGCTCATAGCGCACCGCGCGTCCACCGAGGAGATTGGCCTGACCGCGCTTGACCTTACGGGCGCTTGACCCGCACAGGGCGAAGTGAATACCGCGATTCTCGTGCAGCCAGTGTGCCTCGTCGAGAAGCTGGGGCACCTTTTGGACCTCGTCGATCACTACCTGGCGTATGGATTCACCGGCTGCGAGCTCGGCACGGAGCAACTCAGGATTCTGCAGATAGCGGCGGTACTCCTCGGCTTTGAGCAAATCAATCCACAGGGCATCCGGGTAGGTCGCCTTGAGCAGCGTTGTCTTCCCCGTCTGGCGGGGTCCCCACAGGAAAAAGGTCTCCGTGCCTTGGCGGGGAAGACGAAGGGCGCGCGTGAACATGCACTTCACATTATCATGATAATCTGAAGTGTCAATCCGAGGAAATTTACGGGGTCGGGGGTCTTTAGATATGCGGCTTCACCCCGCTCCAGAACTCGCGCCGGCGCGTGGCCGCCTGCCAGTAGCCATCGAAGCTGAAGATATAGGCCGAATAGGCATCCCGGCACACGGAGCGCAGCCGGGGATAGAAGCCGGGATCGGCCTCCAGCGCCGCAGCCACAATATCCTCCTCTTGCAGGCCATGCTCGGAGTCGTGCTCGGCGTGGAACTCATAGGTCTCGAGCGCGGCCACATCGATCTTGTAGATGTCGCGGTAGGCGGTATACAGAGCGGCAGCGATCTTGGGATATTCCGGCTCCCCGATCCAGAGCGCCGCCACCCCTTGGGCAAAGGAGCCGCGCGCGGTGAGCCCCTCAAGGATCTCGTGCCAGGCGCGCATGCCTGGAGTCGGATCGGTTTCTTCGATCCGCTGGCGCGGAACCTGGAGCGCGTCCAGCAAATTTAAAATCAAAGTCGCGTGGTCCTTCTCCCCAGTGGCCTCGGAGATCCAGTTCTCCGCCATCCATTTGCGCCAGGCGAGATCGTCATTGCAGTTCTTTACTGCGTTGAGCACGAAGGTGGAAAAGAACTTCGCCTCATAATAGTGCTGGATCTCGATCGCGCGGATCTGGTCCAGGGTAAACTCTCCCCTGACCCGGGCCTGAACTACCGGGTGCTGCACGAGCGGTGCCGGTTCAATGATCTCCGTGCGGAGTCTTTGGAGCTGCTCGGTAACCGACGCTGACCTCTTCATAAAAAACCTCCTAGCCAGAAACTTTTGTCCGCTGTTGAGCTGCCTTTTCCCCGGTCTTGAAGTAGTCCCCCTTGAGGGCCATCTCCGCCTCCTCTTCATCCTGAGCTGTCCAGTACCCTAAAGGATAGCCCCAGATGGGCGGCCGTAAATTCAGGGCCGGCAGACCCTCGCGCTCCCAGACCTGGAGCGCCTGCTCCATAAGCTCTTTTTTGGGCAGCGAGGTTGGAGGGTAAGGCCACTTCAGCGTCGCATCTACCAGGAGGCACGAGGACTCGAGGTCTTCTTGCGCCCCGGGCTTTCTTCCCGCGCCTACTTCAGGAGGGGCGATCGAATAGTCGAGTGCGAGGAGCTTTTTGGTGCGCAATATGTCGGTATCCCGATGGGGCTGCATCCTGAAGCTCATGGCCCAGATCACCGATTCCAGATTGCGCGGATCGATATCTTCATCCACCAGCACGATCATCTTGCCGCCCCAGAATCTCTCGCCCACGGCCTTAAAGATCGCTTGCGTCTGTGGCCGCTCGGGCTGCTGGAGGCGGATGACGCACAGCCCCCAACTGCCGCTCGACTCGTGGAAGACCACGTCCACGACATTCTTCATGCCGCAGTCCACCTTGAGCATCTTGTAGACCACCTGCTCCCAGGAGATCTGGCGGATCTTGCTCGACTCGCTGGGGGGAAACTGGCTGATGAAGCCCTGGCAGATGGGGTCCCTGCGGTGGGTGATGCAGGTCACATTCATATAGGGCGAGATCTCCCTCGAAGCCATAAAGCCGGTCATCTCGCCAAAGGGGCCCTCCGGTTCGACGCTGTCGGTCGGGATGATCCCCTCGACCACGATTTCCGCATGGGCCGGGACTTCCAGATCCACAGTCTTGCACTTAACCACCTCCACGGGTTCCCCGGCGATCCCGCCGGCGATGGCCAGCTCATCCACATCTTCGGGAAACTTGGAGATCGCCACATAGGAGATGTTGGGAGGCGCGCCGATCACCATGGCGGCCTGGAGGGGAATCCCCCTCGCCCGACACTTCTCCCAGTGAATGCGCGCGCCCTGACCCAGTCCAAAAAAACAGCCGAAGCGGTCTGGCGCCTTGACCTGGCCCCGGTAGTTGCCCACATTGCGGATCCCGCTCTCCGGATCCTTCGTGATCCAGTTGGAGGCCGAGGTATAAGGGGCATTGTCGAAGCCCGGCGTGGAGATGGGAATAGGCAGCATGGTGATCCCCTCTCTCTTGATCTCCTCGGCGGTGTAGACCACCTCCTGGACCGGGCCGCTGGCGACGAGCTTAGGGGCGATGGGGTGGGTCTGGGCGTGGAGCCACTTGTCTCCAATCTGATCCGGCTCACACATCATGCCCAGGGCATAGATCCCGCGCGATGCCGCGGCTGAGCCCACCACGTAGGGCATGCGGTATCTCTTGCCCCGGGAATCGGTGATGTTGTCAAAGAAAAAAGCTGTCCTTTTCTCTTCCGGCAGCCCGAGGAACTGAAGCCGGACCAGGGGATGCATCTCGGTGTCCTTGTTGATGAGGCTGCGGATGCGGGTCAGCCTCCCGGCCTTTTCCAAGGCCGCCAGGTGCTCGCGCAGATCCTTATAGTATCTCATAGGGACTCCTGCAGCATTTATTTTTACGCGACCAGACAGCGGTCGATGAAAAGGGCGTAGAGATCGATGGAGGTCGTGGCGCAGTACTCCAGGGAAAAGCCGGGCCGGAAGCTAGCGTTCCCTGTGGTCAAAAGGCGCCGCAGCACCGCGCGGTTCAACTCGCCGTGGCCCATCACGCCCTGGTGCTCTTCGAGATCGGCCTCTTCATGGGTGCTGAAATAGACGAGCTTATCGTCGGTATAACCCATCCGATTGAGACCGAGCCGAAACGCCCTGGCCCAGTGGCCCACGTACTCTTCGGCCGCAAAGGAGGCCCAGAACTCCGCCATCGTCCCCTCGTAGAGCAAGCCGCGGATCCAGTCGAGCAGCCCGCGACATTCAGGCAGCATGGGATAGGCGATCATCTCCTTCTGCGTCAGGCCGAAGATCTCCCCCTGGCGCCAGACCAGGAGCAGGTGGCCTGGGGCGCGCGGATGGATGAGCTCGTCAGCCACCTTGCCCGCCAGGGGCGCCATGAGATCGAGGTGCTGGAGAAAAAAACCCAGATGGCGCTGGTAGGCGCACTGGGCGAAGTTGTTGACCTCAGAGACAAAGCGGTGCCAGTTGAGCCAGAAGGTTTTGAGCGACTCTTGACTCAGCCGGCCCTCGGCGAGCCGGGTCATGAATCTCCCCCGGGTAACTTTTTCTTCACCGCGCGCCAGCATCTGCTCGTAGAGCCGGTCGACCAGGCCTCGGGCCTCCTCCTCGGAAGGCATTTCTGGAAGTAGAGCCATCTTTAAACCCCTCCTTTCCTGAAAAGGCAAAATAATAGGTCACCTTCCCGATTGTCAACAGCTTACGCAGTTTGACAACGGAAACAGCCCATATAAAATGGCCCCCTGAGGCATTCCAGGCTTCGGCCTGCCTTCGATGAGCTCAGGCCCTGAGACTTGCCGAAGGGAGCCCAGCCGAAGGTTTAATGAAACCGGCATCTAAAAGTCAATGGTCCGCTGCTCTACTCCTCTCTGCCTCCGTTCTGGCCCTGTGCGCCATCTTTTTTTTCTCTCTGGTCCAAGGGGCGCGCGCTGCTGAAGCGGAGCTCCGGCCCGGCGACGCCATCGGTCCGCACAACTGGCAGAGGGTTGAGGGCATGGTCGGGCAGAACCTCTTGAACCGAATCAAGCAGGGTTACGCCTTTAAGCTCAAAGGGCCCAAGGTCTATGGGCCTCTGAAGGAATATGTGGAGGCCACGGAGAAGTATGCCGGCAAGGTCACCTTGGGTCGCCATGGTGAGTTACTCCACTATGTCGCCGGACTTCCTTTCCCCAGGCTGGCTCCGAGCGATCCTCAGGCGGGCGTGAAGATCGCCTGGAATTTTTATTGGCGCTGGCTGGGTGATGACCAGAAGACCGGAGGCGCCACCAGGGAGGGAAAGATCATCCGCGATGCCATCGAGAGAGACGGCTCCGAGCGTCGCGTGGACATCGTCAGCTATACGCTCCGCACCCGCGGCCGGGTCACGATCGAGCCTATCCCGGTCATCTCCGGATACGAACATATTGACTGGATGCATCTCCGTGCGGATGAGTATCCGCGAGACACCTCCGGCACCACCACGCTGGAGATCCGTTATGCGGACCCTAACCGGGCTGATGATCTCTACATCTATGTCCCCAGCCTGCGGCGCGTGCGCCGCGCCCCGCCGATCCAGAGGTGCGCTACCATCGCCCCCGGTGAGTACAACTTCGATGACATCAACAGCTTTAACGGCAAGATTACCGATTTCAACTATAGGTTTCTGGGCGAAAAGAAGATGCTCGCGAATCTTTCTCAAGAACGGCTCCCCTTTCGCCGCAAGAGGGGAGACTATCTCCCATTGGACGAGGGCTGGGAGGTGCGCGATGCCTATCTCTTGGAGATCACACCCAAAGATCCCGACTACTGCTATCCCAGAAAGGTTGTCGCTATAGACAGGGTCATGTGGGACGTCTTTTGGACCATGACCTGGGATAAAGACGGCAATTATTGGCGGGAGCAGTTTGCCTTCCGCACCCCGGTGCGACTCCCCGATGGACGCGAGGTCTGGTCTGTAGGGACGGTGGTCTTCGTCAACGTCCAGAACGGCCGCGCCACAGTCCTGACCGTCCCCCGGGCCTATAACCAGGGCTACCAGCCGACTCTCTTCAGCCTGGCCACGCTGCAACAGGTCATGCGCGGCGGCTCGATAAGGTGAGAAAAGCAAGAGGGTTCTCGGCCAAGACCCTGTCGAGGCCGACTGAGTGGGCCGAGCCCCATCGTGCAGATAAAATTGGGGTGATGGGGAGCAGGCGAAAATAAAGATGAGGAGGAGAAAGACCGGCGGGCTATCGACCCGGATCTTCCTCGACCTTAAAACCATAGGCCAGCTCCAAGAGTTGCTTGATGATCTTGGCGGTAGCGCCCCAGATATCCCAACCCTGATAATGGAAGTGGTAGATGGGGTTCCACCGTTGGGCAGAGAAGCGCGGCTCCATGTTGAAACATCCGGGCCCCAGAAGCGCCGGGATGGGCACGGAGAAGAGCGCCGCCGTCTCAGCCGGGTTGAGCTGAAACTTGTAAGGGAAGGGGATGAGCCCCACAAAAGGGGTCACCAGATACTCCTGAGCGGCTGTCACCTGATCGAGCTGTCCAAGGACGCTCACATGACCAGGGTCGATCCCGATCTCTTCCTGGCTTTCGCGCAAGGCCGCGGCCAGGGGTCCTGCATCCCGGGGATCCAACATGCCTCCGGGAAAGGCCACTTGACCGCTGTGGGAATTGAGCCGTGCCGCCCTCTGCGTCAGGATCAGATAGTCCGAGTCAGTCCTTTGCTGGATCGGGACCAGGACCGCAGCCGGCCTCAAGCCCCTCTCACCCAGCGTCTTCGGTGTGCGGGACTGAAGGAGATGGGCGATCTCTTTGACAACCATCGGGAAGGAAAGGCGCTCCTCTCTTCCGAACTGTGGCGCGGAGGCTTGCGTGCGGTTTGATGGCATCTAATCTACATAATCCGGACTGAAAAATCCAGCACATGGATCAGAGGGAAATCCATCGCGCGATCCGCATCCTGCGCCGGGAGGTGCCCCAATGGGAGACGCCGATTGTCACCGTCGTGGCGCAATCCTCGCGCAGCCCATTCCGTGTCCTCATCTCCTGCATTTTAAGCCTGCGCACCCAGGACCGAACCACGGCCCAGGCAGCGCAGCGCCTCTTTGCCCTCGCCGATACCCAGGAAAAAATGGTGCGGCTCACTACTCGGAAGATCGTCAAGGCGATCTACCCGGTCGGCTTCTATCGGACCAAGGCAAAAAATATCCGCGCCATCTGCCGCACCCTGATCGAAAAGTATTCTGGCAAAGTCCCCGATGAGATCGATGAGCTCTTGAAGCTTCCGGGGGTGGGGCGCAAGACCGCCAACCTGGTCGTGACCCTGGGCTACCGCAAGCCCGGGATCTGTGTGGACACCCATGTGCACAGGATCTCGAACCGCTGGGGGTACGTGCGGACCAAAAATCCCAAGGAGACCGAATTCGCGTTAAGGGAGAAGCTCCCCAGGCAGTATTGGATAGAATACAACGACCTCCTGGTTACCTTCGGCCAACATCTCTGCCGCCCGATCTCACCGATGTGCAGCCGGTGCCCGATTGAAAGATATTGTAATAAGGTAGATGTTAAGATGCACCGCTGATGAACGAATAAGGAGATTACTCAATGAGCCGCACCTTTGTGAGTCCAGCCCTGCCTGAAAACCAGCTCGGGCCTGCCTGTGCTCCGGCAGACAGGTTGACATAACAGCCCGTTATCGGATATTCTCCCGCTCCATAAGTGAGGGGCGGGCCGGCCTGTTTTCTGTGTTAGGCTCTTCGGGCTCACGGACCTGTGCTGGCGCGGGACCGTGAGGGTAATTTTGACTCGTCGTCAGGCCTTGCCCGTAAAGCGAATTCCCATCATTCATTCATGCCTAAGACGCGTCGGACAAAGGCTGTCGGAAGAACCTAAAGCCGCGCCCTTACCAGCAAAGATATTTCCTGCCAGTCTTGCGCCGATTTTCGCGCAGCAGAAGCAAACATCTCAACCGCAATGCCTTTGATATCTTAAACGATGGCTCAAATACCGACACCCTATTTCGCGCACAACATAGAACTCCTGGGCTATCACGACCTTGGCGGTAAACCGGCCTTCAAGCTCGCCATGCAGGAAGTCTCCGGCCGCTGGCACCTCTACATGGGCCACCTGTGGCATCGAGGCTGGAGCATCCTTGATGTCACGGATCCGACTGATCCAGAATATATCGCCTTTCTCCCCGGTCCGGAGAATACCTGGACCATTCAGATCCAAGTCGCCGAGGGAAAGATGATCACTGCTCTGGAAAGGATAGCCCCGGGCTGGGGCGGGATAGAGGGAAAGGAATACTTTGAAGGGTTTCTGATCTGGGATGTCTCAGACCCAAGGAAGCCCCGCCGATTAGGACAGTACCGAACCCACAGTACTGGTACCCACAGAAATTTTTACGACGGTAGTCCTCTGGTTCATGTGGCAGGAGGTGCTCCGGGCTTCGACGGCAAAATCTACCAGATTGTAGATATTTCCGATCCCGCAAAGCCAAGAGAGGTCTCTCGCTTCTGGCTCCCTGGGCAAGCCGAGAGCGCACCGAAAAGTGGCGCACGTCTATCGCTCCACGGCCCCGCTCATGTCGAAGGCAATCGAGCCTATCTCCCTTATGGAGACGGCGGCGGGATCATCCTCGACATCTCCGACATTCATTCTCCCCGGCTTGTAAGCCAGCTCATCTTTCGGGGCCTATGCAGCCGTCAAGGCATCCATACTTACTTGCCCTTGCCCCGCCGAAAGCTGGCGCTGATCAACGACGAGGCCATCCATGAGAACGGAGAGGAGAACCTGAACCTTGCGGGAATCGTCGATCTCAAGGACGAGAGAGAGCCGCGTTTGATATCCCTTTTCCCTCAACCGATTCCCCCACCGGAAACCGGCCTTAAGAATTTCTTTGCGAAAGGTGGGCGCTTCGGACCGCACAACCAGCACCACCCAAACCACCAGACTTGTCTGCAGGACCGCGACGACCTCGCCTACCTCACCTACTTCAACGCCGGCCTAAGAATCTACGATATCCGCGACCCGCGCACTCCCAAAGAGATCGCCTATTTCATCCCGCCCGATCCCAAAGAGAGGATCGGGACCAAGCCGAGCCGGCTGGTGGCGCAGGTCGAAGATGTCCTCGTAGATCGGCGCGGATTCATCTATATCAGCGAAAAGAACCAGGGGATCTATATCCTGCGGTTGAAGGAGATCTGGCCCTACGGCAAGGCAGGAGTGGCGAATCGAAAAGCTCAGGTTGCAGGTTCTCCCGAACTTTGAAATACTGGCCCGGTGCAGCAGGGACCGAACAACCGGGATTGGAAATGCCTGAACGTTACCGTTAGCGATAAGGAATCCGGCGCGGTCATCGAATACAAGATCCACTTCTACCGGAAGACGGATGGCTGGTACGATGAGGTTCGCTACGATAGCCACGAGATCAAAAGAGGCAGGAAGATCCTTGCACCTCACCTGCACGTTAAGACCGCCACTCCATTTAAAGAACCAAAGGAGGGCGAAGAGGAACTCAGGCGGATCATCGACGCAATCTTGCCAGAGATAAAGGAGATCACCCGATGAGCCGAATATTGGCTATAAGAGGAACCGAGGGAGAGAGAGAGGTAGATTATTCCGCTCTCGCGCTAAAGGAAATCCAGAAAAGGATCAAGGGCTACGAAAAGAGATGTGGCAGCTTGGCTAAGTTTTTGAAGAGCTATGATTGCGAATCCAGCCCGCCGGAGGATTATTTCACCCTGATCGATTGGGAATGTCTTTTAGACGAACAGAAAAGCAGGAAAGGGGCAAAACTCTCTCTTGTGAAGGGGAGCAAAAGAAGGCCCCGGTGACAGACAGAACCCTCATCGATAATAGATAAAAACCCGTCGTCATCCGTTTTCAAAAGATAAAACAGAATGGCAAATCCGAGAGACGCGGCGACCACCTGCCACGCGGCCACCTTTTTCCACAACTGACTGCGGATCTCGCTAAAGAATTCACCCATAGCCAACATTGCAGAGAAATCGTATCAGATTGTTATCTGCCGATCCTACCCTACACGCCCTTCCCCCCAAACCGGCCCTGCCATCGAGGAATGACTTCTTTGTTGTAGATGTTGTCAGCTACCTCGCCGCGCAAGGCAGCGAGGACCGCATCCGTGGCCATCACGATACCTGGCTTAAGACCGCTGCCCGCGTTGGCGGAGATCATATGGGGAGAAAGGAGGACTTTGTCTCCCAGTGTCCGGAGCGGGCTCTCGAGCGCAAGCGGCTCATATTCAAATACGTCCAGTGCCGCCCCCGCGATCTGCCCCTTCTGGAGCGCTTCGACCAGGGCGCGCTCGTCCACACACATGCCGCGGGAACTATTGATGAGTATGGCTGTCGGCTTCATTATGGCGAGCTGCTCGGCCCGGATCATGTGTTGGGTCTCCTTGGTCAGCACCACATGCAGGCTGACCACGTCAGACTCGCGCAGTAGGGTCGGCAAATCCACGCGCTCCACTCCATGGTCCTTGAACCTGGACTCCGGGATGTAGGGGTCATAGCCGAGCATCCTTATCTTCCACGGTCGCATAAGGGTTGCCACGCGGCCTCCGATCCTGCCAAGACCGACGATGCCCAGGGTCAGGCCTTGGTAGCCATCCGGCCGCGCGCCGACATACCTTCCCTCCAGCGATTTATCTCTCCAAACGCCTCCGGTCTTGAGGTGGCGGTCGCGCTCGCGCACCTGCTTGAGCAGAGCGAGCATATTGGTGATGGTGCCCTCCGCCACGCCGCCCCAGTTGGACTCGGCCGGGCCGTGGGCCACCAGAACGCCGAGCTCGGTGGCCGCCTCGACATCCACATCGTCCACGCCGATAGTGTACTTGGCGACGATCCGGAGCTTGTCCGAGCTCTCCATGATCTTCCTGGTAATGGGGGTGCTGCGGATCGAGGTGCCGAGCAGGGCATCGCACCCCTGTGCCATGCGGGCCAGCTCCTCCTCGCTGTCCCCCTGCGGGGTGTCCCACGAAGCCTTGCCGAGAACCAGTTCGCAGCCAGCCGCCTCAAGTCTCCTATGGCTCTCGCCCGTAGGATCAGCCGGAGCAAAAATAAATGCCTTCGCCTTTGCCATGGCAGGAGATCCTTTCACGCCGAGCTGTCTCTAGCGGTAGGCCGAGAGATATAACGCCGCTGGGTGGACGTCAAGCCCGCAGCAGGAAAAAGACGCCCCTGCTTACGACAATCTCTCCTATTTTGAGTGAAATGCCGCGTCGTGGAGGTCTCAATGCCGCGTGAAGTTGGTAGGGCATGTGTCTCCTGTGCTTCGAGCCGAAAGGCGGATGGCGAGTATGACGCCGCTGCAGATCGTTTAGGTCGGCTCCTTCACTTGGGTCTGTGGGAAGAGTCTCATGTCCTACCACCACTCTGGCAATCCCAGCCATGAGCGAAAGGGATTAGACAGGCCACCTGGGAGCCAAGAAGAAATCAGTATTATGTCCGTACGCCACGGAAGCGGTGCAACTTGCCGGTTAAAGTCCGGTGCGGGGAATTATCGGTTCACCCCGCTAGCGAAGATCCGGTTTTGAGAGGCGACCCTCAGGACTAAGAGGATCGAGAAAACTCTTTATGAAAGGAGGATCGCAAACCCGCAGGCCATACCAACAGGGAACCCATAGAGCCTCGTGAATA
>Ga0184640_10000036_pt1 | contig 28447 bp, 26 predicted proteins | sample PLM31_200_b2_FD_133161 | JGI IMG/M metagenome (GOLD analysis project Ga0184640, IMG submission 133161) | Groundwater sediment microbial communities from an aquifer in East River, Colorado, USA - PLM3-1_200_b2 | ecosystem: Environmental > Terrestrial > Soil > Riparian zone | place: USA: East...
CCGCGTAGCCCACGCCATTTCGAATTAGAGGTATCTGAAACCTTCGTGTCCTTGGTGCTCTTCGTGGTGAACAAAACAAACTGAACGTGACACATTATCCACACAAAAGCCTGAAGTACCAAAAATAAAAACGCGGAAGGCCGACGATCCGCCGACCTTCCGCGTTAATCTTACCACCAATTAACGGACAACTAAGCCATTCTACTGTTTGACCGCCGCCGCGCGCCGTTGTAAATAACCATTTCGTACCGCGCCGTAAAGATCGACAGTCGATTCCTCAACGCGCTCGAAACGATCTAGATTGAGCGAACGCTCGTTAACAATTTCGGTCGCTGTGCCGCCGAGGCTAGCGTACCACGGAATGAAATACATATATGGAGTCATGGCGATGTCGAGGGCGTAGCCAAACCCGTCACGAACAGTGAGCGGCGGGAGCAGCGGCAGCACCAGATAAGGCCCTTGACTCATCCCCCACACTCCGAAGGTCTGTCCGGTATCCTCGTCTCTCTGTTCAATGCCGAACGCGTCTTTAGCGACGTCAAAGAATCCCACAAGACCGATGGTGCTGTTGATCGTGAATCGCGTTAATTCTGTCGCCGCGCCGGTAAGCTTTAGCTGCAGGGTATTGTTCACTACGCGCCGGACCACGTCGAGATTGTCGAAAAAGTTATGGAAACCCCGCTGAACTGGGTCGGGAAGAACGAAGTCCCAAGCCGTCGCCGCCGGCTTTAAAACATAGCGATCGAGAATCTCGCGATTGAACCAAAACATCTTCTCGTTGAAACCTTCCCATGGATCTTCATCAAAGTCTTCACCGGATGCCGCACCCAGCACCGCGGCCTCAAATGCCACTGTGTCACTACTCTGCTGAGCGTCGGTTTGGTCAGGCGTGGCAATTTCCGTTGATGGCTCAACGCCTTCGCCAACAGCGAAATTCTCCTCAGCACTACCCGGGCCCACCATTACGAGCGGCAGTGTAAGCCCTAAAGCAAGCACTGCGGCCATCGAAAGGCGCTGCATCCAACGCCAATAACTACTTTCCATCTTTGTCTCCTTCTCCATGCTGGATGTCACTTACATGAACTGTTTATTGCGGTCAAGCTCTATCGATTCGGTTCTGATCAAAAATTGCGCAATGCAGGTTAATTCAGTTTGAACGAGCTAAAACCATGCCACAGGCCGGCCAATCTGCATTCTGGCTAAAAGGCTGGCAATTTAGGGAACTCGGTTCGTCAAACGATGCCTGCGTGTCATCTTTTTGGTCATTCGGAGGTGACAAAATGTCGCATTTGCGTCAACTTCGGGCTAAAAAAAGTCCTATATTCTCAAGGAAATTCATTCGACGAAAGTTTGCACCGTCCAGGCAGATCGGCTATTTTTAAAGCGTGTCGACAGCCGCAAAACAGCCAACGTTAGTGCTCGGGGTAACCGGCGGAATCGCCTGTTATAAAGCGGTCGAGCTCGTCAGGTTATTAGTCAAGACCGGTTACCGAGTTCAAGTGATTATGACCCGGGGCGCCATGGAATTTGTCACGCCGCTCACATTTCAGACCCTGTCCGGCAACCCCGTCGCCACCGAAACGTTTAATCTGACACAAGAATCTGAAATCGGTCACATCAATTTGGCGGACTCGGCCGATCTCTTCGTCATCGCGCCGGCGACCGCTAACGTGATCGGCAAGATCGCCAACGGCATCGCCGATGATTTGCTCACGACCGTGGTTATGGCAACCCAGGCGCCTGTTTTGATCGCTCCGGCGATGAATATTCACATGTTTGAGAATCCGATTCTCCAGGAAAATCTTCGTAAGCTGCGCCGCATCGGCTATCACATGATGGAGCCCGCGGAGGGCTTTTTGGCTTGCGGTTACGAAGGCAAGGGCCGCTTGCCCGAGCCAGAAGCGATTTTCGCGGAAATTCAACGGCTGTTGAGCAAGAAGGATCTGACGGGCGAGAAGTTTCTGATCACCGCCGGACCCAATCGCGAGCCGCTCGATCCGGTGCGTTACATCTCCAATCGTTCCTCCGGAAAAATGGGTTATGCCTTGGCCAAGGCAGCGCTGCGACGCGGCGCAGAAGTGGCGCTGGTCAGCGGTCCGACGGCTCTCGATCCGCCCTCCGGGGCACGGCTGATTGCGGTGACGACGGCGGCGGAAATGCACGACGCGGTTCTAAAAGAATTCGCCACATGCACGGCGGTCGTGATGGCGGCGGCGGTGACCGACTACCGTCCGGTGGCGGTTGCCGAGCAAAAAATCAAACGCGGTAAAGGGCCGCTGGAGCTACGGCTCGAGCCCAATCCCGATATTCTCAAAGCGTTGGGCCAGAAACGAGACGGAAAAGTTTTGATCGGCTTTGCCGCCGAAACCGAAGACCTCGCCGCCAATGCCGAGAAGAAACTGCGCGCCAAAAATCTCGACATAATCGTCGCCAACAACGTCGCTGAAGCGGGCAGCGGCTTCGACGGCGATACTAACATCGCCACGATTATCGACCGCACCGGCGCCAAACGCTCGCTGCCGCTGATGAGCAAAGATGAATTGGCAGACTGTATTTACGACCACTTCCTTGCCCTGAAAAGCCAGCGCTGAGATGGGCACTGCCCAGGAGCCCAAGCCGGCGAAATATTTTGTCGCTCTGCTTACGTCATCAGCCGATCTCTTGACCGCAGTCGAAACGGATTTAACGGAGATTCTCGGCGCGGTCGATGGACGAAGCGAAGTTCTCCCCTGGACGGCTGCCAAATTCTACGAGCAAGAGATGGGCACCGGTTTGCTGCGCCGTTTCCTTTCATTCGCGCCTTTAAAATCACCAGAAAATCTCGCTTTCATAAAGCTGCAGACGCAGGAGGTCGAGGAGCGGTATCGACAGCCCGTTTCCACCGGACGACGAGTGAATCTCGACCCCGGTTATCTCGATGTGTTCAAAGTCGTTCTCGCTTCCACCAAAAATGCCAGCCAGCGCATCTATCTGCACTCCGGCATCTACGGCGAAGCGACGCTGTTCTTTTACAACGGCGGCTTCCACGGTCTTCCATACACCTACCGAGACTATTTATGGCCCGAGACGCTGGCGTTTTTGACGGCGCTTCGAGGGTCTTATCTAGCGCAGTTAAGAGATCTCGGCTGAATTTCTTCGTGCGCCGTTTCGCGCCGACAATGTTATTGCTACCCGTAACTCTCCGGTGATAAGATCCGGCTCTGGAGGGGTAAGCCGTCGTGTCCGAGCAGAGTGATAGCGAAGAATTTGCGACGTTGGTGACCTCGTTGCGACATCATTTACAGAGGCGGCAGCGCGCGGGGATAAATGTTCTGTCCGCCGGCAACCCATCTGAAGTGAAACCAGCGATTGCGCAAGAGGTAAATATACTGGGCGGCACGGTCGATGACCTATTTGCCGACAACGCCGAGGCGCTCAATGCCAGAAGCCTGGAAGAACTGCGTGCCGCCATCGGCGATTGCCGCCGCTGCAAGCTCTGCTCCGGCCGAACCAACTTGGTATTCGGAGTGGGCAATCCGCGCGCAAGGTTGATGTTTGTCGGTGAAGGGCCGGGACGCGATGAAGACCTTCAAGGAGAACCATTCGTTGGGCGTGCCGGACAGCTTTTGACCGATATCATCACCAAGGGCATGGGGCTCAAGCGCGAGGATGTTTACATTTGCAACGTGGTGAAGTGCCGTCCGCCGGAAAATCGCAACCCCGAGCCGGATGAAGTTGCCGCTTGTGAGCCGTTTCTCAAAAAGCAGATCGATATCGTGCGGCCCGATATCATCGTCGCCCTTGGCAAGTTTGCCGTGCAGACGCTGCTCCAAAGCAAAGTTCCGATCAGCAAATTGCGTGGCAACTGGTCGAGCTACCATGGTATCAAGCTGATGCCGACTTTCCATCCGGCGTATTTATTGCGTAACCCGGCGGACAAAAAATTGGTATGGGAAGATATCAAGAAAGTTATCAAAGAGATGCATGGTGAAGACGCTTAGGACTGGTTTCTTTATTTTATTGTTGTTGATCGGCGCGGCGGTCCTGGCGCAATCGAAAGATGCGTCGACGCCCCACGTGGATCTGATTTCAATCGACGGCAGTATCAATCCCGCGGTCGATGATTTCATTCGGGAAAGCATCGGGCGGGCCAAAACCAACGGCGCGAGCGCCCTGATTATTCAGCTCGACACACCGGGCGGATTGTTGAGTTCGACTCGCACCATCGTCAAAGAGCTGCTCGGCGCGCCTGTGCCGGTGATGGTCTACGTCGCGCCCGGCGGCGCGGGCGCCGGTTCAGCCGGCGTGTTCATCACCATGGCGGCACATGTTGCCGCGATGGCCCCGGGAACCAATATCGGCGCGGCCCATCCGGTTGCCGGCGGCGGTCAGGAAGTCAAAGGTGTGATGGGCGAAAAGATCGAGAATTTTACCGCTTCATTCAGCGAAAGCATCGCGCAAAAGCGCGGCCGCAACACGGAGTGGGCGATCCAAGCCGTGCGCAAGAGCGTAGCGATCACCGAGAAAGAAGCGCTCAAGATCAAAGTCATCGATATCGTCGCCAAAGACATCAGCGATCTGCTCGAGCAAGCGCACGGGCGAAAAGTGGACATCGACGGACGCATGCAGGAGCTTGCGCTCAAAGGCGCCCGTGTCGAACGCCATGAGATGAGCCTCAAACAAAAGATGCTCAATGTTATCGGCGATCCCAACATCGCCTATATACTGTTGATGGCCGGATTTCTCGGGCTCTATATGGAATTCGCCCACCCCGGGGTGATCTTTCCCGGCGTGGCGGGTGCGATCTGCCTGCTGCTGGCTTTCGCGTCTTTACAGCTTTTACCGATTAACTATGCCGGCCTCGGCTTGATCATTCTCGGTATCGGTCTGCTGGTCGGCGAAGCGTTCGCGCCAAGCTTCGGCGTGCTCGGCGTCGGCGGGATTATTTCTTTAGCTTTGGGATCTTTTTTTCTATTCGATACCGAGGGCTCCGACTTGATCGTCGATCGTTCGATCATTTTTACCGCCGTCGCGACGCTCGGCAGTTTCGTGCTAGTGGTGAGCTATCTGGTTTTTCGCTCGCAGCAGTCGAAACCGACTTTGGGGATCGCCGGACTCATCGGCGAAATCGGCGAGGTAAGAGGTAAATTGAGTCCTTCGGGCAAGATTTTCGTTCATGGTGAGTATTGGAACGCGCAAGCCGACAGCGAAATCGATGTCGGTGAGAAGGTGGAGGTGGTTGGGCATGAGGGGATGAGTCTTAAAGTACGGCGATCATCGGAGCGATCGTCCAAGTGAGCATGAGGAGGTCGGCATGTTTGGTTTGGGAGTACCGCTAACTTTTCTGATTCTCGTCGTGGTGGCCGTCATCACCGGCATTAAAATTTTAAAAGAATACGAACGGGCGGTCGTCTTTCGCCTCGGCCGCATGGTGGGCGCACGCGGGCCGGGGCTGGTTTATATCATTCCAGGCGTCGAGAAGATGGTGAAGATGGATCTTCGCACGGTGACGATGGATATCCCGCCGCAGGACGTGATCACCCGTGACAACGTTTCGGTGAAGGTAAATGCCGTGCTCTATTTCCGGGTGCTCGATCCGAATTTGGCGGTTAGGGAAGTAGAGAATTACCTTTTCGCGACCTCCCAGCTCGCTCAAGTGACGCTGCGCAGCGTGTGCGGACAAGGAGAATTGGACGAGCTTCTCGCCGAGCGGGAAAAAATCAACACCCGCATCCAGGATATCTTGGATAAACAGACTGATCCTTGGGGCATTAAAGTCGTCCTGGTGGAGTTGAAGCATATCGATTTGCCGCAGGAGATGCAGCGGGCCATGGCCAAACAGGCGGAAGCGGAGCGCGAAAGACGGGCCAAAGTAATCCATGCCGACGGCGAATTCCAAGCGTCGCAAAAGCTTGCGGATGCCGCGGGAGTCATGGCTGTACAACCGATGGCATTGCAGCTCCGATATCTTCAGAGTCTGGTCGAAATAGCCTCGGAGAAAAATTCGACGACGATATTCCCCGTGCCGATTGACCTGCTGACTCCATTCTTGAAGAAAAGCGATCAGACTTAGAGTAGAAACAAGAACCCGGCGAGTCGATTTCGCCGGTCATTTCAATACTGGTAGGGGCACGGCACGCCGTGCCCCTATTTTATTAGGCTGGATGGATCTCACGGAATTCAACTACGAGCTTCCCGAGTCGCTGATCGCGGCGTTTCCCAGCCAAGACCGTGAAAAATCGCGCTTGCTCGTGCTCCGGCGCAAGAGCGGAAAGATTATTCACAGCGTCTTTGCCGAGCTGGGGGAGTTTCTCGACTCGGGCGATCTGTTGGTGCTCAACGATACGAAGGTTTTCCCCGCTCGGCTACGCGGCAAGAAAGACAGCGGCGGCAAGGTCGAAGTGTTGCTTATCGAGCGCTTTCCCGAAGCGGGCCGGACTTTGTGGATCGCCCTGGTCGACGCCGCTAAGAAGCCGCAGGTCGGCAGCCGGCTTTTCTTTGGCGAGCGCATGAGCGCGCAGGTGATCGGCGATCTCGGCCGCGGCCGATTCGGACTCGAGTTCCATCATGACGGCGAGTTTGACGAACAAATAGAAGCTCTCGGCGAGCCGCCGCTGCCGCCTTATGTGCGGCGCCAGCGCCCGACCCAAGCGTTCGACTCGGAGCGCTATCAGACGGTGTACGCAACTCACACCGGCGCCATCGCGGCGCCCACGGCGGGATTTCACTTCACGCCGGAATTATTCGCCAGGCTCGAGGCGAACGGAATAGAAAAAGCGCTGTTGACCCTCCACGTCGGGCCGGGTACTTTTCAACCGGTGCGCGAAGCCGCCATCGAGAACCACCGGATGGAGGGCGAGCGCTGTATTCTAAGCGCGGCGTCTGCAGAAAAGATTAGAGAAGCGAAGCGCGCCGGCCATCGCATCGTCGCGGTCGGTTCGACGAGCACGCGGGCGCTCGAATGGATCGCGCTTCAAAGAGGCGAGATCGTCGCGGATGAGGGCATTGCACGACTTTATATTCGCCCGGGTGATTCCTTTCGTGTCTTGGATGCGTTGATCACGAATTTTCATCTACCCGTATCGACTCCTCTGATTCTCGTCGGCGCGTTTGCCGGCTTGGATTTGCTGCGCCGGGCCTATCGAGAAGCGATCGAGAAGAAGTATCGGTTCTACAGCTACGGCGACGCGATGATGATCCTCTAACATTTTGGATTTGCGATCCTTCGACTTCGCTCAGGACAGGTTTTGGATTAAAAACCCCGTGTCTGCGAACGACTAATTCATAGCGTCGAAATCTTTGATCGAAAATCCAAAATCTAAAATCCAAAATTGTTCGATGGATACGTATTTCACCGTCATCAAAAAAGATCCCAACACCAAGGCCCGCCTTGGCCGCCTGGTGACGGCGCATGGCGAGGTGGAGACGCCTTGCTTCATGCCCGTCGGAACGCAAGGGACGGTTAAAGCGATGCTGCCGCGGGATCTAACAGAGATTGGTTGCCAGATGTTGCTTGGCAATACCTATCATCTTTACCTGCGTCCCGGCCACGAATTGATTCGTGACCTCGGCGGTTTGCACCGCTTCATGAGCTGGCACGGACCGATCTTGACCGACAGCGGCGGATATCAGGTTTTCAGCTTGGGCAAGATGTGCAAGATTTCGGACGAGGGCGTGCGTTTTCAATCCCATCTGGATGGTTCTTCTCAGCTGCTCACGCCGGAGAAAGCCGTGGAAATTCAAGAAGCGCTCGGCAGCGATATCGCGATGGTGCTCGATGAATGTATCGCCCACGACGCGACTCGGGAGTATGTGAAAATCTCCACTGAGCGGACGATCCGGTGGGCTGAGCGCTGTCTTGGCGCGCGCAGCAAGCCTGATCAATTAATATTCGGCATCATTCAAGGCGGCCTGTTCGAAGATTTGCGCCGCGGCTGCGTCGAGACTTTGTCGCGGCTGGCTTTCGACGGATTTGCCGTGGGCGGCCTCGGCGTCGGCGAAGGTGAAGAGCAGCTCAACGCCATCGGCAGTTTTACGGCCGAACTGTTGCCCAAGGAGCGGCCGCGCTATTTGATGGGCGTGGGGCGGCCCCAAGACATCGTCCATGCCGTGCGCGCCGGCTACGATTTATTCGACTGCGTGATTCCGACGCGCAACGCGCGCAACGGCACGCTGTTTTCCGCGCAGGGAAAGATCAACATCAAGCGCGCCGAGTACGCCAACGACCCGCGGCCGCTCGATGAGTCGTGCGCCTGCTACTGCTGCCGTCATTTCTCTCGCGCCTACTTGCGCCATCTGTACATGGCCGGTGAAATCCTCTCGTCTCAGCTAAACAGCCTGCACAATCTTTACTTTTATCACCGGCTCATGGATAAGTGTCGGGAAGCGATCCGCGCCGGCCGAGCCGAGCTGTGGACCGGGCTTTGCGCCGTTGGCGATGCCCTCGCGTGAAATTTTTTAGGAGGAATCATGTTCGATATTGCTTATGCCCAAAACGCTACGGGAGGCGGCGGTCCCGGCCCGCTCATGACGCTGGTCCCGTTCGTTCTGATATTCGTCATCATGTACTTCATGGTCGTGCGCCCGCAGCAGAAGAAAGCGAAGGATCACCAAAACATGCTCGGCAAGTTAAAAAAGAACGACGAGGTGATGACCTCCGGTGGAATTTACGGTAAGGTGATCGACTTAAAAGAAACGGTGGTGACGCTGGAGGTAGCGCCGAACGTAAGAATCCGCGTACACCGGCCACAGATTTCAACCGTACTCACCGGCGAGAAAACCAGCTCAAGGGAAGGAAAGGAATAACAGAATGCGACAGAGCGTTCTGACGCGAGCGATCCTGTTCGGCGTCGCCATCGTGGTGGCGGTAATTTACTTGGTGCCCACGTTCGTGAATCCGCTGCCCGAGTGGTGGAGCCGCTTCATGCCCGCAGACAGGATTCACCTGGGCCTGGATCTTCAGGGCGGCAGTCATTTGATTCTCGAAGTAAAGGTCGACAAAGCGATCGAAAATAACATCGAGCGGATTCGCGGCGAACTGATAAACGCCTTGCGCGAAAAAGGGATTTCCGGCGTGTCGGTTGAAAGGGTGGAGGGGACGCAGATTCACGTGAAGGCTCCAGCCGCCAGCGCCGAGCGCGTGCGCGGCATCCTCAAGACCGACTTTGGCAATCTGGCGGAGGCCAGAGCTGCGCAAACCGGCGGCGGCAACATCGAATTCTATTTGACCTTGAGCAAGGAAGAGCTGCGTTCGCTCAGAGATTACGCCGTCGATCAGTCTCTGGAGACGATTCGCAATCGAATCGATCAATTCGGCGTGAGCGAGCCGATCATTCAACGCCAGGGGCAGTCGAGCATCTTGATTCAGTTGCCCGGCATTCAAGACCCGGAGCGAGCCAAGGAGATCATCGGCAAAACCGCACTTTTGGAATTCAAGTTGGTCGACGACACGGTGAACCCGGAGGACGCGATCAAGAACAGTCCGCCGCCCGGACGCGAGGTGCTCTACGGACATGCGGGAAGAGGCGAGGGACTCGCCGCGGAAAAGCAAGCCTACGTGATCGAAGCCCGCCCGTTGATGACGGGCGAATACATTCAAGACGCCCGGGTCCGTCCCGCCGAGCAGCTTCAAGGAGCGTCGGTAGAACTTATTTTGAACAATAGCGGCGCGCGGCTGTTCGAACAAATCACCGCCGCCAACGTCAAACGGCGGCTTGCCATCGTGCTCGACAATCGCGTGTATTCGGCGCCGGTCATCCAGGAGCGGATCGGCGGCGGGCGCGCCTCGATCACGGGAAACTTCGATCTTAAAGAGGCCAGGGACTTGTCGATCGTGCTGCGCGCGGGCGCGTTGCCGGCGCCGGTTGAAATCGCCGAAGAGCGCACGGTCGGACCGTCTCTGGGCCAGGATTCGATCAATCAGGGAACCACCTCGTTTATCGTCGGCGCCGCGTTCGTGGTCTTGTTCATGGTCGGCTACTACAAAGGCGCGGGACTCGTCGCGGTGGCCGCGCTGATTTTTAACGTTCTATATATGGCCGCAATCCTGGCCGGCTTCCAAGCGGTCTTAACGCTGCCGGGCATCGCCGGTATCGTGCTCACCGTGGGCATGGCGGTGGACGCCAACGTTTTGATCAACGAGCGCATCCGTGAGGAGTTGCGAACCGGACGCGCGGCGCGCTCGGCCATCGAAGCGGGTTACAAAAATGCTTTGCCGGCGATCGTCGACTCCAACGTCACGACGTTTCTTTCCGGCGTGATACTTTTTCAATTCGGCACGGGGCCGGTCAAGGGCTTCGCCGTGACGCTGTGCGTCGGTATCATGACGACGATCATCACCGCCGTATACATGACGCGGGTTTACTACGATTATCGAATATCCGGCCGCAAACTGGATCGCATCAGCATTTGAGAGGCAAAGCATGGAACTAATCAGGCCCGGCACAAATATCCCATTTACTAGCTACCGCAAGATTGCGGTCATTCTTTCAACGATAGTCAACGTCGTCGTACTGATCGCGCTTTTCGTCAAAGGGCCCAATCTCGGTGTCGACTTCGCCGGCGGCACGATGGTGCACATAAAGTTCCAGCAAAAAGTTTCCATTTCGGAAATTCGCCAGGCGCTTGAAAAAGTGAAACTCGGCGGCGGGGTGATCCAGGATTTCGGCGAACCGAGTGCCAATGAGTTTTTAATTCGATTGGACAAGAGCGCCGTGGAGATCGGGGCATTGGGTGACCAGATCAGGAAGGGACTAACGGAGCGATTCGGCGAAGGTAAATACGAGGTGCGCAGGATCGAGTCGGTGGGACCGAAGGTCGGCGAAGATCTGCGTTTCCGCGGCACCATGTCCGTCATTGCCGCGACGGTCATGATGGGAGTCTACATCTGGATTCGTTTCGGCTCGGTCTTCGGAGCGAAATTCGGCCTGCACTTCGGCATCGGCGCGGTGATCGCGCTAATGCATGATGTTTTGGTTACGGTGGGCGCTCTGATGTTGGCCAACTATGAGTTCGATCTGACCGTCGTCGCGGCGCTCCTGACGATCGTCGGCTTTTCGGTCAACGATACCGTGGTGATCTGCGACCGAATCCGCGAAAACCTGCGAAAGATCCGACGAGAAACTCTGGAAAAAATTATCAACACCAGCATCAACGAGACCTTGAGCCGAACGATTTTAACCACCGGAACGGCCCTCATGGTGCTTTTCGCCCTCTATCTTTTGGGCGGCGAGGTCATCAGACCCTTCGCTTTCTCTATGTTGGTCGGGTTTATCTCGGGCGTTTACTCGACGATTTTTATCGCCAGTCCGGTTATTCTGCTATGGGAAGGGAGTACCATCGCGAGAAGATAGTCATGACTCTTCGTTGGCATTTTGCCGAAACCAACGCGATCCGTCACGGCGATTCGATTCCGTTCGATTCTTTCCGTTACTTTCGATTCTGATAAAGCCTAAATGCCGAATGACCTCGCCAAACGCTGGGTTCTCAAAGCAGTCGACGAAGACCTCGTCGCTCGTCACGCGGCGCAATTGAACGTCTCCGTCCTAATCGCGCGCGTTCTCGCTTTGCGCGGTTACGCCGACACCGAATCGGCCCGGCGTTATCTGTCGTCGAGCTTGCGCGCGGATCTTCCTTCGCCGTTTCTAATGGCGGACATGGAGCCGGCGGTGAGACGTCTGGTGGATGCGATCAGAAACAAGGAGCAGATCGCGGTCTGGGGCGATTATGACGTTGACGGCACGACAGGGACATCAGTGCTCATTTCGTTTTTGCGCGAAATCGGCACCCAGCCGATCTACCATGTGCCGCACCGCATCGAAGAAGGTTACGGCCTCAATACCGAAGGGCTCAGGCGGCTCAGAGAGCGCGGCGTCGATTTGCTCGTCACGGTGGATTGCGGTATCTCGAACGCGGCGGAAATCGCGGCGGCCCAAGATTTCGGTCTTGATATCGTCGTCGTCGACCATCATCAGCCGCCCGAAGAACTTCCTGCGGCGGTGGCGGTGATCAATCCGCATCGCAAGGATTGCGCGTTTCCCGACAAGGGCATGTGCGCCGCGGGGTTGGCCTTCTATTTGGTCATCGCTTTACGCGCTCGTTTGCGCGAAGAGGGATACTTCGCACCCGGCGCGGGTCCCGACGTGCGCCGTTACCTCGATATCGTCACTCTTGGCACGATCGCCGACATGGTGCCGCTCACAGGCGTGAACCGGACTCTGATCCGCCGTGGCCTGGCCGAGTTGGCAAGCTCCGCGCGTCCGGGAGTCGCCGCGCTCAAGCAGGTGTCGAGCATTCCTTCCGGCGATGTCACGGCGGGGCAGGTCGGATTTCGCCTGGGACCACGAATCAATGCGGCGGGACGGGTGGACTATGGCATCAAAGTCGTCGAGCTATTGACCACCGAGTCGCACGAGGTCGCGCTACGCATCGCCCGGGAGTTGGACGCCCATAACAGCGAACGGCGCGTGATCGAAGCGCAAGTCTTGGAGCAAGCACTGGCGCAGGCGAGCGCCGCTGTTGACGGTGGCAAGCGCCACTCCCTCGTGGTGGCGGGCGAGGGTTGGCATCCGGGCGTTATCGGTATCGTTGCGTCGCGCATCGTGGAGCGGTTTTATCGGCCCACGGTCGTCATCGGCTTTAACAATGGCGAGGGCAAGGGCTCGGCGCGCAGTATCCGCGGTTTTCATCTCGTCGACGGGTTCAGGCGTTGCGCCGAGCACCTGGAAAAATTCGGCGGCCACGAACACGCCGGCGGCTTGTCGATCAAAGCAGAGAAACTCGAGCAATTTACCGAAGCGTTCGAAAACGTCGCGCGGCAAGCGCTCGGAGCCGATGATTTATTGCCTCTCCTTGAGGTGGATGCGCCGTTACATTTTGCCGACGTGGGCTTTGCGTTGGTACGTGAACTGGACGCTTTAAAGCCTTTCGGTATCGGCAATCCGGAGCCCACGTTCATGACGTCTCGGGTCGAGATCTGTGAACGCAAAGTTTTCTCCGCGGGTATTCGTTACCGGCTGCGCGAGAGCGGCCGCGTCATCGGCGCGGTTATTTTCGGTGTCGGCGAGGACTATCCGGGCATCCCGGGCGAGCGAGTCGATGTTGCCTATCGCTTGAGTGAAAACGAATGGAACGGCAATACCACGGTGGAGCTGAAGATTGTCGATGTGCGGCCTTCGCCGCCGGTCTCGGGTCTCGAGTCTCGGGTTCCGAGTTAATCGGATCATTGAAGCGACAGCGCGGAAAAAAATTGTAGAGGAAGGTGAAATGACAAGTTCCAAGTTGGCATTTGCTACGACATCGGTGCTTTTAGCGAGTTGTTTGGTCATGCCGGCGGTGGCGCCGGCAAGCGCCGCTGAACCAGGCGGAAAGCCGGAGAAATCGGATGTGGTCGTGACTTACGCGCAGCCGAGCGGCGCGTTCACGCCGATCTGGGTCGCCTATGAGGCCGGACTGTTTAAGAAATACGGTTTGAACGCCAATCTGCAATTGCTCACGCCGCAAGTGTCGGCGCAAGCCGTGGTGTCTGAAGAGGCGGATTTCTACACCGACGGACCCGATCTGATCAATGCTCGGCTACGCGGCGGGCAGGTCAAATATTTCGCCGGTACGATTCAGCAGCTGGTTTTCGAAATTTGGGGCGCGAAGGAGATCAAGACGATCCAGGATTTGAAAGGCAAGACCGTCGCCGCGAGCACGCCGCGCGCGGCGCTGGACACGGCGACACGCGAAGCTTTGAGAAAAAACGGCCTGGTTCCGGACAAAGACGTGCAGATTCTCTACGTTCAGACAGTGCCGGCGATTCTCAGCTCTATCATCGGCGGCAAGACGGCCGCGGGCACGCTATCGGCGCCGAACACACTCAAGGCGAAAGAATCAGGCCTCACTCTGTTGCTCGACATCGGCAAGCTCAATATTCCCGCTTTCCAAGCCGCCTACGGTACGACGGAGAAATATCTTAAAAACAATTCCAACACCGTTTATGCCTTTCTCAAAGCGATTGCCGAGGGTGTTGTCCTGTCGCGCAAGGAAAGCGCGGTGGCGAAGAAGGCAATCGCCAAGTACGTGAAGATCGACGATGCCCCGACTGTCGACGGCGCCTATGAAGCCTTTGTGCCTTACTGGGCGATGAAACTGGCCGTGCGTGCCGAGGCGATCAAGGGCCAATTCGATTATCTCGACGATAAGGAATTTCCCAATGCTAAAAACGCCGATCCAAGAGACTTCTACGACAACTCTTTCGTCGACGCTTTGACCAAGTCCGGCTTTTTGAAGAGCCTCGGGATGAAGTAACTACCGGTCTCTTCCATTCGATCGCGAGGCCATTGAATATGGGGATTCAAAGTCGAAGAGACATCGTTTACCTGGCGCTCGCCGGATTTTTCGTCACAAACGCGATTCTCGGTGAATTGACCGGCGGAAAGCTTTTCACCTTCGGTCCATTTACATTGAGTATCGGCGTTATTCCATGGCCGGTGGTGTTCATCGCCACGGATCTGATCAACGAGTATTTCGGCCGTGACGGCGTCAAACGACTTACGTTCATGACGATTGCGCTGATTATTTACGCTTTCGTCGTGGTATTCCTCGCCATCCAAGTGCCCTCTGCTCCGTTCTCACCGGTAACGGACGCGCAATTCCTGGCGGTATTCGGCCAGTCGCTCTGGATCATCGTCGGCAGCGTCATCGCGTTCGCCGTGAGCCAATTGGTCGACGTCGCCGTGTTCTGGCTGGTGCGGCACAAAACCGGCGGCCGGTTTCTCTGGATGCGCGCAACCGGTTCGACGGTGGTCTCTCAGCTCATCGATAGCATCGTCATCATCGGCATCGCATTCTGGCTGCCCGGCAAGGTTAAAACATCCGAATTCCTCACGGTGGCCGCGTCGAATTATTCCTTCAAGCTGATCGTTGCCCTCGGCATAACGCCGCTGCTCTATCTCGGCCACGCGGCCATCGATCGGTTCCTCGGCGCCGAAGAGGCGCACGAGCTCATCGAGCAATCCGTCAAAACGAGCGAAGAGGAAGCCATCTAAGTTGATTTCAGCTCAGCTTCGGACTGATCCTTCGCGGAGTTTATCCTGAGCAAAGCCGAAGGGCTCAGGATGATCTCACCTCAGTTTCAAACTGCGGGGGGGAGAGATCCTTCGCTAACGCTCAGGATGATCTCACCTCAGTCTTGAACTGAGGTGAGATCAGTTGCAAATCATCAAGTGGCAATCCCGCGGCAGCCGCTTCATCAATCCTTTGACCACGTGGCCGCGCAGCATGTGATAAAACGCCGAGCGGCGCGATGCGCCGATGATCACGGCGTCGACGTCGAGCACTTTGGCGGCGTTGGCGATCGCCTCGGCGGCATTGTGGGAGACGGCCCATATCGGAATAATCTCGATATTTCTCCGGCGCACGGCTTGAAGCACGGCCTTTAGCGTCCGCACTCCTTCCTCGTTGGGCGTATGGGGTGTGTCGCCGGCGAAAAGTCCCGGCCACTCTTCGACATAGATGCAGTAGAGGGCCGCTTCACCCCGTCCTTTTGCGCGGGTGATTCCCTCTTCGATCAGCCTGGGCGATTCGTCGCGCAGCGCCAGCAGCGTCGACGAGGAGTAAAGCGGTTTTACTTCGACGGCTTCGGCGAGCGTCACCAAACCTTTGAGCTCATCTTCAACCAGATCTTCCGATGCCCGATAGGCGCGCGCTTGCAGGCGTTGAATGAATGGAATCTGCACAAGCAAGTCGATGAACCAGGCGCGCCGCACGCCGATCGCAATGAGCAGGCCGATGATCGTCACCATGCCGCCGAAATAGGTCGCCAGCTGTTTTTCGACGAGATTGATACCCCAGGCGACCATGACCATCGCCGTGGTCAAGACGCCGAGCCAAAAGACGAAATCACGCCGTCCGAGCCGCCAGCGAATCAAATCCAGGCTCAGCGATGAAAATACAAAGGCGCCCAGCAGGCCGAACGCGTACATATCACCGAGCACTTTCATTTCGCCGCGGCTCAACCAGATCACCAGGATGGGGATGATGGTGGCGATCGCCACCGCGATGTGCGGCGTATTAAATTTGTCGTTGCGCAGGGCGACGATCTTAGGCAAAAAGCCGCCTTTCACCAAAGCGAGAAAGACGTGGTACGAGCCGATGATCGCGGTGTTCGAGGCGAACAAGAGCAAGCTCGACGCGGTCAAGACCACCGCCAACTTTACGCCCAATCCGCCGACGATCAGACCCAGCTCGGAGATGAAGCGCTCGCTTTCCGTCGCTTTAATATGCTCCGGCAAAAGCCCGATCGACAGCGCAGTCAAAACCGGCGAGGTCACGATCATGGTGGCGATCACCGCAACCATGGCTCGCCGGGTCGTGCGGCGCAGCGGAAAGCGCATGGCCGGACTGAGCTGGCTGATGCTTTCCAAGCCCGAGAAAGCGAGCCAGGCCGAAGCGAAGCCGACGAGAAGCTCATAGGAAGAAATGCCATTACCGGTGCTCATTCGGCTCAGCACCGTGCTCCACTGGGCGCCGTCCATGGTAAAAATCGCCGCGACGATCACTACGACATTGACGACAAACGAAGCGCACGCCATGACGAGCGCTACCGCCGCGCTCTCGCGGATTCCAACAATATTCAGTGCGGCGAGCACGCCGACGCCGGCGCACGAAAGGAGCACAATGTGAGCGTCTATAGAATTGAACGCGCTGCCGATATACTGCAATCCCGCTACCGCCGAGATCGCCGTGGTGAGAAAGTAATCGACCGTGATCAGCATCCCGCCGAGGCATCCCCACATCGGGCCGAATGCCTTGGTCGTGATCGTTACCACCCCGCCGCCTTCCGGATTGCGCCAGGAAATTTCGATGTACTTGTGGGCGAGAAGAATGAAGCCGCCGGTGGTGAGCAAGACGAAGAATGGCGTGGCATCTTTGACATGGCCGTAAAGAATGCCTGGCACATAGTAGACCGATGTGCCGATATCGCAAAAAACCACGGCCCAAGCGAGAAACCAATTTAGCTGCCGGGTGTCTTTGGTCGGTTCCATGACAAGGTGGGAAAGCGAATTGAATCGATCGTAAGGCGCGCTAACTCGGCGTTGTTTTAAGGCTCTTGCATTGATATCGCGGTTCGACTTATCATGCAATTTAACATCGAGCCTTATGGCCCTACCCGTACAATACTTTCAGAAGCTCGTCGAGAGTTGTCCTGACATTATTATTTCCGTCGATAAGCAAGGGACGATTACGTTCTACAACGACGGGGCGCGGCAAAATCTCGGCTTCAGCTGGGAAGAGATTTTAGGGAAAAACGTATTGGAAATTTACCCGAGTCTCGAAGAAGCGCGCAGAGTCATGGCCGCCATGCGCGCCGATGACGGCTCGGGCAAGGGGCGTGTGCGTAATTTCGAAACGGTTTTCAAAACCAAAAGGGGCGATAAGATTCCAGTCGCGATCTCGGCGTCGATCACCTATGACGAAAAGGGAAACGAGATCGGCTCCATCGGTTTCGCCAAAGATATCAGGGAAATTCGCCGGCGCGATCAGCTCGTCACGCTTGGCGAAATCGCCATCGGCCTATCGCACGAAGTCAATAATTCCCTCGAAGTGCTGGTCAATCAAATCGAGATGCTGCGCCAGTACGTCGGCCGGGTGGCCAACGACGAGGATTACATCGTCGAGTCGGACCGATTGGATTCGTTATCCTCCCAGGTGACAAAGATTCAGGATATCACCGGGCGCATCAGTCAGATGGCCGATGAGGGAGAGTACGGCACCAAGGAATATTTAAACGGCAAGCTGATGACGGATCTCCATGTCGATGGAGCCAACAACCCTTGCGAGCGGGGAAAATCCGATGAGCGCTATCCGTTGGGCGGTCTCAAAGTTCTGATCGTCGATGACGACGCCGGGGTGTGCGAGTCGCTGAAAGATCTCCTCGAGGCCGAGCGTTGCTGCATCGAAACGGCCGCGTCCGGTGTCCACGCAATGGATTGTTTGGGACGGGAGCCGTTCGATCTCGTGCTGAGCGACGTCGTGATGCCGGACATGGACGGCTACGAGCTTTACCAGACGGTCAAGAAAAACACGCCGCAACTCCCGGTGGTGCTGATGACGGCGTTCAACTATGACAAAGATCACATTATCAAGCGGAGCTGTTTAGAGGGCCTGCAAGGAGTAATCTTCAAAAAACCGGTAAACCCGGCGTTGCTGAAAAAAATTCTCCTGCAGCAATGCCGCTTCGAGCAAAATGACCAAGCGCGCTCCGCGCCTTGCGCCACCGATCAGGCCTCAGATAGCAAAGCCAAGTAGCCCGCGCCGTGAAAAAGGAAGATTATTATAACGAAGGGATGGAACTCTTCGTGCAGGACAAATTGGACGAAGCCGTCGCGGCTTATCTGCGGGCGCTCGATGAGGACCCGAATTACGTCGACGCGCTGCACGCGTTGGCCATGACTTACGCGCACCAGGAAAAATTCGATCAAGCGATCGAAGCCGGCGAGCGGCTCGTCGCAGCGGCACCCGACGATGAATTGTCCTACACCAGCCTGTCGATCTTCTACCAGCAAAAAGGCATGATCGCCGAGGCGGAAAATATCGCCGCCAAAGCGAGAACGCTGGGTTGGAAGCGCCAGCTCAGCGAAAATAAGAATTCGCAAAAAAGCTGATCCACCGGGTCGCCGCGGGCACCACTTTCATCGACTTACCTTTTCCCACTCCGTCTAAAACCGCCCTCGCGGCTGCGACTGATTATTCGTACGCCTGCCCAAAATTGCTTTCTTTTACTTTTTCTTAACCTTAAAGCAAGGGTTCTTGCAGTTCGTACACGGACTGGATAAGTAATAGTTCGTACGCCACGCCGGGCGCTTAATTTCAGATGCTCGGCGCTGCAGCGGAGACAACCATGACCCTGGCAACCGGTCCAGTCGAGAAGCTGGTCAAATTAATCTCTGATGAATCGCGGGTCGATGAAAAGATCCGCGACACGCAAGCTGCTCTGACCTTGCTCAAGAAAAGGGTGTCGGAGTCTTTGGCGCAGCACTACATTTCAACGCGAGAGCCGAGAATTCAATTGCCGGAGGATCTTATGAGAGAAGAACAATCTTACGAGCGCCTATTGCAAGCTTTACAGGACATGAAAAATGAGATCGCCAAGCAGATACGGCCGGTGGAGGAGCAGATCATCCAAGCCAACGTCGATCATCTGCGCCAAACCTTCAGTCAAGAGAGCCGCCGGTTGAGCAAGTGCCTCGAAGAGATCGACGACAACATCCTGGCGTGCCGACAATATCTGCAAGACTACGAGCGCATCCGATCGAGTCTCTACGGGCTAAACGAAAAGCTCACCCAACTCGGCGCCGAGTCCGTTCAGCTCCCAGATGGATTACCGACCACCGATTTGGGCGAGATCGTTCGGCAGAGGATCGAAGATCTTCGCTTGCAAGGGAAGATTTAGCCGATCGAGAGTCGACCCCGCCCGAGCGCTAAAAGAAAATTCATCGAGCCGCTCTCCGCGGCCGCTTCGTTCAATCGTAATTTGTCGCGCTGATAAGCTTTGCTTAAGCCTTTGGCGCTGGAAATCACGGCTTGGCGGCGAGGGACTTGTTCAGTGAGATCCGCGGCGCTGACGGCTCGCGGTGGACTCCCTGATCGGTCTGCTTGCAGCGCGGAGCAGAGTGAGAAATTCTTGCGCTGTCGCCGAGGGACGCTTTGTCGGCGGAGGAGTTGCGGAGGATGGAAAAGGGGTCGCCCTGGTTGAGCCTATTCTCTGCGGCCACTATCCCCGCACGAGATTGAGTGGTGATCCGGAAACGCCGCTTGCGACGAGCTTCAATTCCTGCTTGTCTCCTCAGCCGCGCCACTCGGTGCCGACCGCACTTTATTTCCTGAGCTTTTAACTCTCGCCATGTCTTCACCGCTCCGTAGGCTTGTCTGCTTTGCTCATGGACTTTATGAATCTCTACAAGTACAGCTCGGTTCTGTGCGCTGCGATCGGACTCTTTGCGATTTTGCCAGCTGTAGTACCCACTGCGGCTTACTTCCAACGCGCTACACATTCTGATAACGGCAAACTGATCTTGATGGGCTCTCATAAACCCGTACTTCACCCGAGCTCCTTGGCAAAGTACGCTGCCGCCTTTTTTAGGATGTCTCGCTCCTCTTTGATTTTCTCTAGCTCCCGCTTGAGCCGTGCCACCTCGTCGCCAGTCTCAGAGCGTTTTCCTGGTCCAGGAAATGCCGTTGCCCCGCGCTTGTCCAACTGTTCTTTCCATCTGTAGAGCTGATTGCGCCGTACTCCCAACTCCCGAGCTAGATCCGCAGGAGCTTTACCGGACCTCTCCATCAACTTTACCGCTTCTCGTTTAAACTCTGTCGTGAACTTCTGACGCTTTGTCATCGAACACCTCCTTAAGGTTATTTGTCCCCTTTCTAAGGTGTCCGTCAAACCGGGGGTAGCTCAAGTTAGATAGTTATCACTCTTATCAATTTCTGCGGCCCTTCGGCGAGTCACTATAAAATTACTCAACTCCAGATTTGACCCCTTTTTCTTTCCTTGCTTTTTCTTTTCCCTTTTCTTTCTTTTTCTTTTTGTTTTTTGAACAGACCCCTTTTTTGACATTTTCATCACATCAATGGACCCGTGCTTACGAAAAACCAGCGAAACACCGAAAGCATTTTTGAGTACGGAGCCTTGTGGACAGTGCGCGGCAGTTAGCCGATCGGTGAATACGTTCCCCGTTTTCAGCAAGACGAAAATTGGCCGTGTTCAGCCACCGTAATGGCTTGAGCAATTTTTCCAGAGAAAAAAAGACTCTGCGCTGGCAATAATTATCCACAACTGTGGATAAGTTCAGTTTTGCAGACATAACGCGTTCTTATCGATATCATCCACAGCACTATAAACAGCTGCGAAGTGCTCATCGCAAAATTTTTTTTGTTGTGACGATTTTTTGTATTGACAAAACTAAATCGAAAAATTACAAATTGTTCCTCCTCGCACCATCTTCGTCACGACAATTATTTTATTGCACCTTCGTCAGGACAATTATTTTATTGCGCAGGAACTTCCAGCGTGTTCCCGATAGTTGGACACGGAAACGGGTGAAATTTGTCAAAATCGAATGGCAATGGCCGCCTTCAAAAGGAGGGTAAGCAAATGATGGACTTTCCCAGCTCTCAAGAACACAAAGCCATGTTTGAGAGTCATTTTGGGTTTCGAGAAACGCCCTTCGGGGTAACGCCCGACCCGCGATTTTTTTACGGTCACCCTCTGTACCTCGAGGGCTTGGCTGCGCTTGTTCACGGAATTGAAAGCAAGAAGGGTTTCATGCTCGTCACGGGAGAGGTGGGAACGGGCAAAACGATTTTGTTGCGGAAGCTCATGCGTCATCTCGACGCGCGCGTCCACTTTGTTTTTGTTTCCAACAGTCATCTCACTTCCTATGGACTGACGGAGTTGATGGTCCAGAATCTGGGGCTGAGCAACAAAGAAAAAAACCGATTAGAAATGATTCAGGATCTAAATAACTATCTTATTCAGCAGCTCCGAACAGGCCGCACTGTGGCCTTGCTGATCGATGAAGCCCAAAAGCTCAGCGAGGAGGCGCTGGAAGGTCTGTGCGATCTGTCAAATTTGGAGACGGATGAGGAAAAGCTGCTCCAGATCGTGCTCGTGGGTCAACCGGAATTGGTGACTAAATTGAACAAATCCTCTCTGCGCCGAATCAAACAAAGGATCGCGATTCATTACCGTCTGTACTCTTTGCAGACGACAAGCGAGATAGACCAATATATTCGTCACCGTCTCCAGATCGTAGGTTATGAGGGTCCAGAGATTTTCACCAAAGAAGCGGTCGAGGCCATCTGGCATTATTCGGGAGGAACGCCGCGACTGATCAATATCCTGTGTGATAACTCACTGGCCATGGCCGGCGTGGCAGGCAGAAAGAAGGTCTCTCCCTATATGCTCATGAGGGCAGCCGGGGGTCTATTGTTGGAGCAAGGAAACGAAGCTGCAAAGATGGGAACCTCGGAGGCTGGACTGCTCAGAATGAAAACTCCAGTCGCAAGGATCAACCCAAAGCGCTCTGAAACTAACGGTATCGAGGCGAACACGAACGATCGGCCTGAAACACCCGTCATTCCTCTTCGCGAGTCCGACCGCGTATCGCTGTCCCGGATTGCCACTAAAGGACCTGCCGTCGCTCTGCAATTTTTTGATCGTATGACTCATGCAGCCACCGAAGCGATGGGGCCGATGGCCAATCGAATCCTGGGTGATCAAATTTCTGCGCTGGGCGAATCCCGCCATGCATTTCCGCAGGCAAAGCTCGCGGAACTTATCCTGCGGGTTAGCGGGGAAATTTTGAATGAAACTATAAGAGCCCGTTTCCAGAAAACAATGATACGCGAAATTGCCACTCTCAAAACGATGTGAGCGCTTTATTAAGGAGTAAAAAAATGGATCAGGAATCGCGACGTGTCGGCCTCAAATGGAAGATCGGCGGAATCTATACAGGCGTGATGCTAGTCTTGGGTGTTTTCGTGATTGCGGCAGTGTATCAACTCACCCAAGGCACAGTGCGAGATCAACTCGACAGACGGGCGCTTGAGATAGCCACCAACTTCAGTGATGCCGCCGCAGGACATATCGCCGGCAGAAATCTTCTCGCGCTTCACGCTCTCGCCAGGAAGTATACTCTTCTGGATGGCGTAGCTTACGCTTTTGTCGAAGATAGGAAAGGAGAAATCGTCGCTCATACCTTTGGAACTTTTCCCCGAGAACTTCGCCAAGAACTTTCTGTCGGGGCAAAGCGCCAAGTCCACCGGCGAGATTTATTGTTGGCAGACGCAACAGTGTACGAAACCGCCGTGCCGGTTCTAGAGGGACAGCTGGGCAGCGTCCATGTGGGTTTTTGGGCTGACGCGGTGCAAAAAGAGATCCGACGCGCGCTCGTTCCGATTATTGGAATAGTTGCTATCGTTCCCTTCGTCGGCGCACTTCTGTCGTTTCTGTTAGCTCACTGGATTGTTCGACCCATCGTTGGCCTAACACAAATCGCCGACAAGGTCACCATGGGTGATCTCGAAACCTCGGTCGGCGGAGAGTGTGTAACCTCGCGCGACGAGATTGGAGACTTGGCCCGTTCCCTGGAGCGCATGCGTTCGAGCCTTAAGGCGGCCATGTTGCGCTTAGGTCGGGAAATAGCGTGAGTCATTGATTTACGAAGGAGAAAGAAAATGTACATCCAATCCAAACAGAGCAACAGTGGGTTGTTGCTGATTCTAGTTCTCATTTTGACAGTCCTCTTGCCCGCTGGCGTTATCGCGGCAGAGAGCGCGCCAGAGCGTCCGCTGGACAAAGTCACCATCGCGTATAGCTCCCTTTCAGGGAACATGGCGCCCTTGTGGATCACCCATGAGCGCGGGTTCTTCCGGAAATACGGCCTCGATGTGCAGATCGTTTTTATAGAAAGTGGAACCACAACCGTGCAAAGCCTGATTTCCAAAGACGTCTACTTCGCTCAGATGGCAGGCGCGGCGGTGGTTCAAAGTCGTCTTCGGGGGGCGGACGTCGTAATGATCGCGGGAGTGATTAATACCCTGAATTTTAAATTGTACGTTGATAAAAACATCAAACAACCAGACCAGCTAAAAGGAAAAACCGTAGCCGTTACCCGGTTTGGTTCCTCCACCGACTTCGCATTGCGTTATGCCCTTGAGAGATACGGTCTTGTGCCCGAAAAAGACGTCGCGATCGTGCAGGCCGGCAACATGCCGGCGATCCTCGCCTCGCTCGAAACCGGAAAGATCCAAGGGGCGATGTTGTCGGCGCCGTTTACGCTGAGAGCAAAAAACATGGGTCTGCCGCTGATGGCCGATCTTCAAATGCTCGGACTCGAGTATCAGCACACGGGTTTGGCGACTACTCAGGCATTCATCAAGTCCCGGCCTGACTTGGTACGCAGTGTGATGAAAGCTTATGTGGAAGGAATTCATTATTACAAAACCCATCGTGCCGAGTCCTTGGCCATTCTGGCGAAGTATCTGAGAACGTCCGACACTGACGTGTTGACGGAAGTTTACGAGGATGTCGGGCTTAGGCTGACAGCCGAGAAACCGTATCCCACGTTGCGCGGAATCGGAATCATGCTCCGGGAGTTGGCTGCAACCAATCCCAAGATTACGGCGGTGCGACCTGAGGAGTTTGCGGACCTGACCTTTATCAAAGAGTTGGATGGCTCTGGATTTATTGACCGTCTCTATAAAACTACGGTAGCCGTGGCGAGCCGCGAAGAGCCACGCTCCACGCCGGCTAATACTAGAGAGAATTCTGCGCCAGGGACTGAAAGAACAAAACCGGTCGCAGGAACGGTAAAATCAGTTGCCACCCTCAGTTTTCCCGATGGGGCGCGCGAATACACGGTGGAGGCCGGCGATACGTTAAGCTTCATCGCGCGTAATTACTATGGAACTCATCTCAAATGGGGAAAGATCTACCAAGCGAATAAATCGACAATGAAACACCCCGATTACATATACGTCGGACAGAAGATCATCATTCCGTCTTAATGAAGGGAGGTTATTTCTTAAAGAAGCCACGGCGTCGATTTTGGAAAGGTTAATTGACAGCACGTGCATCGTGACGAATTAAAATCAAACCGGGTTAAAAGACCAGAAAGGAAAGATTGAAATGTCACAGGAGTTCAAGAAGCCAGAGCAACCATTCGAGCAGCTTGTGCGCGCTCTTCAAGAAGGCGAAGCTAGGAAAATCAGTCAATGTATGGAAGGGATCGATCTCAGGTTGCTGGATTGTCACAAGTCGTTGGAAGAGTATAAGCGTCTACACTCAACTCTTCGCCTGATCAACAACCAGCTTTCCCGGCTGGGTGCCGAACCTCTGGCCGTCGCTGAAGAGGTACCTACACAAGATTTGAATGAGATCATCAAGAGCCGCATCGACCACTTTAAATCTACGGGTAAGATCTGAAGGCCCTGAGCTACGTGGCGCGTCGTGCCTCTCAGCGGCCGAAAAGCTCGCTTTCGAGAATCGTGGCCATAGATAAAAAGAATCAGATCAATTTCACTCAGGCGTATGATGATGCGCTGAGCGCGTGCAACGGCTGCCATGACGAGCCGGGACATCGATTTATCCAAAACCACTCAACCCACCGCCCCGCCGGTGTCGAACCAAAGATGGAATTTTTCCGGCTAGAGAATTTTGGTTTGCCGCCCACCGGACCAATTCATGGCCGGCGCACGAGCGGGGAGCAGGTGGAACGGTCATAGACTTTGAAGGATGGTGAAATCACCATAATTGGCAAAAAGCGATTATTGATATTTGCCGGCGTTTTTCTGTTTGTCGGCTTGGCTTCATATGCGAGAGCGCAAGAGCGCGCAAGAGCGGAAATCAAAAACGCCGAAGGGAAATCTGTCGGAACCGCTGGTTTACGACAGACTAAAGGGGGCGTGGTGATTGCCTTACGACTGACCGCGCTGCCACCGGGATTGCCTGCGGTTCATATTCACTCAGCCGGGAAGTGCGAAGCCCCTGGTTTCACCAGCGCCGGCGGGCATTTCAATCCGCTAAACATGAAACACGGCTTAAGAAACACTGATGGGCCGCATGCTGGCGACTTGCCGGACCTTTATGTGAATACAAGATGGCGTAGGGCGTTACGAAGTGCTGGTACAGAGTATTTCGCTCGGCGCGGGAAAGCTCACACGGACGGCAAGGCGATCCTCGTCCATGCAGCTTCCGACGACAACATCACGGATCCCTCGGGCAACTCCGGAGACCGCATTGCTTGCGGAGTCATTTTACTAAGTGTCATAAATGGGGTCATAAATGGGTCATAAATGGGTCATAAATGGGGACATAAATGGGGACATAAATGGGGTCATGGCCGTGGCGATCAGGCCGAAGGGAAAACTATCCATCGGCCCGAGCCCGTGATTGATCAAGCCGAAGAGCGACATGATGCGGCCTCGATTGGTTTCATCGCGGTGAATTTGCAGCAGGGTTGCGATCGCGGAAAGGAAAGTGGTCTGGAATCCGCCGGCGATAAACAAAAACAATAGCGACGGAAACAAGTGGCGCGATCCGGCGAAAAGAACGATGGGCAATCCAAAACCCGGGGCAAGAAAAAATAACAGGCGATACGGCTTCGGAAAGCGGCGAATCGACGCGAGCGTGAGACCGCCGAGGATCGCGCCCGCTCCGGGGGCCATCAGCAAAAGACCAAGACCCGGCGCGCCGACGAGAAGAATATCGCGGGCAAAGGCCGGCATGAATTGGGTGTAGGGTTTGGTACAGAAAGATACGATGCCGAGAACGGTGAGGAAGGAACAGCAAAGAGGGGACAGCAAGGGGTCACCTGCCTTCTAATGGGTGACCCCTTTCGCTCTCTTTCGCTCGTTCGCGAAATGCGCGAAAGGTGTCGGCAAAAGCATTTGACGGGTCGATCAAAGTCACAAACGGAGAAAATCGCTGCGCGGCCGAGAAGCCGATTCGATTATGCTTGAATGCCCGCCTTCTTGCACAACAGTTTGTAAGTGGGACCGTCGAGCTCTTCGCCGGCCGGAAGTCCTGCGGCGATGCGGAAATTCTTGATCGCGGCGCGGGTACGCGGACCGATCATGCCGTCGATTTTTCCCGGCGCGTAACCGAGATAAAGCAGAGCGACCTGCGCCGTGCGCATTTCCAGATTGGGCAGCGAGCCGCTGGCGAAGCGCTGGAACTGCTCGGCGAGTTTGACGTCATAATGATTCTGCCAGTAGCTCGCCCCATTGTAACGCTTGGCGAACCCGGCCCACTCTTTCTTCTGTAGCAGAATAGCCAAGCCGTTGGTTTTCAGAAATCCCGCCATGGCGGCCAGCTGGGAATCTTCACTTTTCACCATCGCCTGAATCATTGCCGTGGCAGATTTAAATCCGGCAGCCTGGTGATTGAATCCCATCACCTGTCCCATGCCCCAGGACGCCGACTTTAGCGCGGGTTCGATGCCCACCTTGGCCTTGCCGCACAGGGCCACCGCCTTTTCTAATTTGTTGTATTGCTCGGCAAGAAGTCCATAGCCTCCCGCCGGACCTGAAACATCGGGAGCCGCGCTGTCGAAGCGGCCGTCGGTGAATTTGCGAAACATGTGGCGCTCAAAAAGGATCTGTGGCCGGCGATCCACTCGAAAACCGAATCCTTGAGTGATGCCCGCGGTTTCGACTTCGACTACGGTCCAGATATAGGCCGCGTCGTTGAGCCCGAGTCCGAGCAGCCCGAGGGCTTTGCTAAGTCCTGCTCGAGTCAGCGGTTGACCTTTACCAACAAATTTCATCAGAACACTCCATGGGCTGAGTTGCCGACCACGGTCGCATAGATTTTTTAGACTATTAGCACAACTCAAGAAATTTGGCGGCGTTAACACGTGTATTTCTGCGAGCGGAAACGGGTAAGTATTTGGCGCAGCGACTTGGCGGTTGGTGCCAGCCGCAATCGGACCCCTCGCGCGCTTTTTTGGACTGTCGAAAACGCGGAAAGTTGCGGTAGGCGGCCGCAACCGTTAAATCATCAAACGATTTGCGCGACTAATCGGACTGCCTGGGGCTGAAATCGAACACCTGAAGCACGAGCTTGGTTCGCCGATTGACTCTCGGCAATTTTAGTAATCGGATCGAGGCAAAGGACGAGCATTCCGCGGAAGGCCAGAGACGATCAGTAAAGAACGTGAGCTGAGACACTGACCAGTTGCAAATCGACGTACACACCATCCGGTCTGATAAGTTCTAAGGCGCCGCACTTCTTTGCAATTCCGCAAACAACAAGGCATTCTTCCATGTCGCGATTCTCTCCATGGATTGCCGAATCAAACGCACGCCGCGAAACAATGAAAACGAGCGTAAGCTCGCTTTCCAGAATGCTCGGCAGCCGCGACGACGCAAAAATCGGGTTGTGGGAAGGGACTTGGCGATCGAGAGCGACAGCCTTGAAAATCAAACGGGTGGATTCGAGTTCAAGGAAAGAGCATGAATACCGGGTTACCTTGGCGGGAACCGAGTCGCCAAACAACCGACGATAAAGGGTGGCCGGTGGATCGGCAGTCCAGTGGCGGTAATCTCAGATCAGCGGAGCGCCTGCTGCTGGCGGGGTGCCTCTCACTCTACGCTTTGATAGTAATCTTCGGCAGTTTTTTGGTTAATCATGAGCAACAATATGTCTTTCTGGCCGAGTCTTTTCTCGATCGAAAGTTCTATTTTGTATCGATGCCCGAACACTGGAACGATACGGCAGCCTATGCCGAGCGGCATTACTGGCCGCTCGGGCCCTTGCCCGCAGTGCTCCTCATGCCGTTTGTGTTCTTGTGGCGATTCACCGGTGCAAATTTCTATCAGGGCTATGTGTCCTTGCCGCTCTCGCTATTGACCTGTTGGCTGTGTTTCCGGCTTGCCCGTAATTGCGGCCGCTCTCCAGTAGAATCCGCCTGGTTGGTTCTCG
>Ga0184640_10000038_pt1 | contig 27952 bp, 26 predicted proteins | sample PLM31_200_b2_FD_133161 | JGI IMG/M metagenome (GOLD analysis project Ga0184640, IMG submission 133161) | Groundwater sediment microbial communities from an aquifer in East River, Colorado, USA - PLM3-1_200_b2 | ecosystem: Environmental > Terrestrial > Soil > Riparian zone | place: USA: East...
CATTTTAAATGGCTTTTTAAAATCTCTGTATCCTGCTATTGATTTGGTCAGGTACATTAATCCACCACATTCTCCGTAAATTGGCATTCCCTGTTCTACCGCTGTTTTTATTGATCTTCTCATAGATTGGTTTGAATGCAGTTTATCTGCCATGACTTCAGGAAAACCTCCACCCAAAATTAATCCTGACACATCATTAGGAATATGGTTATCATTCAAGGGACTAAAAAAAGTTATCTCAGCTCTTAGATTTCTTAAGCTATTTAGGTTCTCATTATAGTAAAAGTTGAAGGAATTATCAAGTGCCACACCTATTTTAAGTTTTGAAATACTAGGTTCAGATTTCTTTACAAATACTGGGTATTTTGATTTTTTTAATTTAAATAATGAAACAATCTTATCATAATAGATCTCTTCTGATACTTTTTTAGCTACTTTCATTATTTTGGATTTTTTCGTATAGTCTAACTCGTCTGTTGGAATTAATCCAAGATGACGTTCATCCATCCTTAATTCATTGTCTCTCTGTACGATACCCAATATAGGAACTTTAATTTTGCTTTTGCAAGCTTCAGTTATATATCTTGCGTGTTTTGGTCCTGAAACATTGTTAAGAATTATTCCTGATATTTTCAATCTTCTGTCAAAATGCAGATAACCAAACGCCATAGCTGCAATTGAGCGTGCCGCCTTTGCTGCGTCTATTACCAAGATGACTGGAGTGTTTAGAATTTTAGCAACATATGCAGTACTGGCAAAATCGCTCTTTCCAGATAATCCATCAAATAAGCCCATGACACCTTCAATTATCGCTACATCGACATCTATTGCAGTATTTTGAAGAGTTGAAATAATCCCGTTGTTTCCCATCATCCATGCATCTAAGGTACGTGATTCTCTGCCTGTAATTATCTTGTGATAACTTGGGTCTATGAAATCTGGTCCTATCTTAAATGGTTGAACTGAAAATCCTTTTATGTATTTTAACGCATACATTATAGCAAGCGAAATAGTTGTTTTACCAACACCACTAGTTGTACCTGCAATGATAAGTGTTGGTGGTTTCGTCATTACTTAATCAATTAATTAACTAAAATTTAGCTGATATTTATCATATCGTTTAGCTGCTTGAATAATTGGTTAATTTATAGAAATCAAATTTTTTAAGAAATATTCTAATCACGAATATGTCTTACATAAAAAAGTAACGTATTTCTGATTTAAGGCGCCTGACATTGTCGGTGCGGACCCGTCGGGATACGACTGAATATTCAATCGGAACCCTTTCGGGCCCAGAGGGACTAGTCTGATTTTTCAGATGGGTCTAAAAATAAAGAAGAGGTGAGTAAATTTATTTTAAATTATTATTTTAACTCAATTAGCACTTACCCTTGTCTGGAGGTGAAAGTTCGAGTATCAACTTGCCATAGTGGCGAAAATCATCAACTAAACTTGACATCTTATCATCATCACCTGCACCTACTGCCAATAATCCAGCATCTTCAATATACTTTGTCAATTCTTTGAAAGCTTTGCACGGGTCTGGCGACTTAGAGGGTTGAGCAAATACTTGTTGTTGTAAACTTATACTTGTTGCACCTACAGCACCTAGCAATGCCATAACAACCAATAGAGTAACAATCGTGTAAAGTGGACTCATTACTTGAGCTATGAATATATCCCTTAAAAGGTCTTTCTCTATTGCCCTTTCAGTTGATATTCTTTTTTTTTGGTCAATTGTTTGTTATTCTTCTTTATCATCTTATAAAAAATCAGATAAGCTGGTTTGCTTTGCTTCTTCTTTTGGTTTCCAGTTGAACCTATTTTCTAGTTTTAGCTCGTGATTTATTTTGTCCAGATTTACATTATCAAAAGATAATTTCTCCATATCCATGTTCTCTCTAAAGATATCGACTGTTCCAGGACCATATCCGCCATAGTGGTTGTTTGCTGCTACTATTCCTACTCTGACATCTTTTTCATTTTGTTTTACCTCTTTCATTTTCTTGGCCCATTTCTTTATTTCTTCAGCCCTATCAATTTGTATTTTACCAAATTGACTTTCAGCCAACCTTCGATCTCCAATTAATCGAAGATGCACAAAATCTGACGTTACTAGTGGGGGAGTTTGTAATCTATCCATTTGACTCCAAACCATTGCAATATTATTGTTTTTAAAAAAGTTGTAGGCCAATTCGTTATATTACATCATACTAGCAAAAATGTATATCGTCTCATCGATTTATGAATCAAATTTGACTGAATTCTTATTTCAGATATCTTAGGTTATTTATGAAGAATGAAAATCAATACTAATAGTTAGAATTGAATTGATTGGTATGGAGCCGCTGGGACTCGAGCTGTTAACAGCACGAATCCGGAGAGGGTTAGGAACAAATTTGTCACTAAAAGAGGATTCAGCCAGAAACTTGGTTTTATAAGCACGACATGAAATTTTGATGATCTTTGAATCAATAATTTTATGGGTAAAGTTATAGATAAGATCGTACAAATATTATATATGGTAAAGCTAAAGCTTCTCAAACGAAATCAAACTGAGTCGCAGCGTTCAGAATCTGATTTATCATTTGAAGAAATTTGTCCCATTTGGTCTAACAAATTAAGAAATGGAATAGATGAAATAGATCGTTTGATTTTAGTTAAGGATTCTAAATATTGTATGGTAGGCGAAGCTTGGGGATTTACAGGAAAACAAGCAGGATATTACGTTGCACCTCTGATTCCAATCATTGGCTCTTGGACATGTATTAAATATGGACAGAAATTTAGTAAAGCTGCCAGACATCGACACTCTTATAATGATTTTGAACCTCTGATTTCAGATTTTTTAAAACATTGGAATCAAAAACACAAAAAAGTTACGAATACTAGATGATTTTTTTGCGGGAAATTCTATAATACATATTATATGGTTACAGTACTTGAACTTCAATCAGCCCGTCGGTACCCATGACGCGACCATCTTAAAAAAGAGTATCAGAGTAAATTTCTGAAATTTTTTAATAGCCTTTGGTCGGGTTGGTTTAAGGACACAATTCTGTAAGACTAATAAATCACGTATCCAAAAATATTCCATACGTAATTGAGCAGATTATCGTTACTAAAGAAGGTATAGAAGAATGAGAGATACTAATAATACAGAAATTGATTATTTATTCAATAAAGTCTGCCTTAAATGAATATGCTTTCATAACGTGGTAAATGTCCACGATTTTGGTGAATGCAATGCATTACCGGCCAGATCTTTTGCTTCCGTATTAATTGTTGCTATATATTTTGTAGCTGAATCGAAATCATTTGTAGGGTCAAAGATAGTAGTTTTACCATCAGAGCTTAGAGTTATTGTGCCATCTATGTTGATGGTAGTACCGTCTTTCTTTACTGTAAATGTATCCTTGTTGATACTTGAAGTGAGCATTGGCCCACCAAATGTAGCTGTGACAGGTGAAGTAACTGCGACTCCTTTTTCTCCATCAGCAGGAGTGGTGCCGACTACTGTTGGGGGCGTTTTATCTGTTGCATGTCCTCTTGCTCTAGTTTCAGCTTTCTCTGCGGCCGATTCAGCGCCCCTCATACCAAAATAAAAAGCAATTATCGTTGCTAACGCTGTGCCGAGTATCGTAGAAAGGTTCTTTAATATGTCGACTAAGGACTGAAGGACAGGGTTCGTTGGATTATTAATATTTAAAGTAATCAGGGCAAGAAGATAAAAGATAACTGTACCTACTAAAAGTATGATACCGAATGTCATTAGTGTTCGATATAAGGCCGGCATACCAGCTGGAGCACCATTTTCTTTGTTTATGTCTTCTTTGGGTTTCTTCATGTATGCTAGAACCAAATCAATGCCTAATGGAATAACCATGGCTGCAGCAATAACTACTAGAAACACTACTGGCAGACTTCCTTCAAATATTGAATTAACTACTGTCGTGGCATTTACTAAAGATGTATTACTAGTAGTCTTAGGTGGAGAGATATTTGAAATATTAGAAGCAACTTCGGCCAATGTATTCGTAGCGTTATTTAGTGCAAATGTAGCATTACCTAGTATAGTTGTATCATTATTTTGCGTTATTTGAGCGTAGATAGAAATTGGAGAAATGAAAATCAAAATGATAAGAATAATGGGAAATAACACTTTTATCAATAATATGATAATGACACCAGCACAATTAAACAGGAAGTTTCATATAAAGATTCAAGGGATTTTCGCTATAGGTTTTAGCTGTTACTCCATCCAAACTCAAAAGAAAATATCAGAATAGAATAAATCTCATCAGGATAAATATACAAACTGTGCTATAGAAGGTACTCTATCTTCTGCTATAATAAATAGCATGTAATATCCCGGTGGAGCTAAATTCCTATTTGATGGAATGAAAGCTCGAAGAGTTTTAGGAACCAACTTTGAGAACTCTAGACCAACATAACGCTGTTCTGTATTAACACAATGCGTGGTAACAGTAGGACGTATCAAACAAATCTCTCTTATGGTTTCGGCGTCCGAACATTCTATTTCAAAAGCATTTCCGTATTCCAGCTTGTTAGGACACTTTCGTATTACTGGCCTCTCTCCTCTAAAGAGGTATGGCGGTCTAAATATTTCAATTCTTAATTCATTCATTGTTCTCTGAGGATTACTACCTGCAGTTATAACACGTCCATCGGGAAGAAGTAAGGCGTTGGAATGGTATAGTCTATCGACTTTCATGTCTGCCATACGTTTCCAATCGTTGGTCTCAGGGTCTAATAGCTCTGGTTCCATTATCGCGTCAGGATGATGAGGCTGTTCACCTTCAGGGTGATGATGTCCATGATTTGATTCTTCATGTAAATGACCCTTTCCTCCGGATTTCCCACCTAATACAAGTATACTCCGGTCAGGCAAAATAATTGCATAAACATAATATCGTGGATTACTCAAGGGCCGAAAATCAACATATTTTGGAGTATCTTTTGAGAAATCAATTATCTCCACATTTTTAATGGCATCATTACCTTGTGGAGTACCACCGGCAATGAGCAGTACACGGGCTGCGTAGCGGTCGGACGGAGTCATAGGCAGCAGTACAGTTGTTCCTTCCTCCCTTCTTACATTATGCGGATTGCCTATTATTGTCCACTTTCCTGTATTTACATTTAAAGTTGCACTGGGAAAAAGTCTAACATTAAAAGGAAAAGTGTAGTGAGTATTAAATGAACCTGCGTAGAAGATCTCTCCAGTTGGAAGGAGATGTAACCTAGGATACAAAGGAAGCCAATGATCTGCTTTTAAAGTTTCCCACTGATCCTGGTTAAATATTTCTATCTTGTTTAAGATTGCCCAAGGAAAATTGTCAGTCAAACCAGCCATTGTTACCACTTTTCCATCCGGCATCATAATACATGTTGGATACCATCTTGCATACTTCATGTTAGCCAGTCTTTGCCATCTTAACGATACGGGATCAAAAAGGTAGGATTGATTAAGACCGCTGAATGGTGGAAGAGGAATACCGAAACTAGAACCATCATACTTGGAGGTTCCACCTGCGACAAGTATCTTACCATCTGGAAGAAACACATGACCACAACAGAAGATATCACCTTCTATTCCTTGATTAGATATAGGATAAACCTTACCATTATCATTGTCTATCTCACTAGGTTCAAATATCTCAGCAGGATGTGGAGCGGTAAGATATTTTGGATCATTGCCGGAACCAGAAAATGCTAATACTTTCCCTGTATGTAGTAAAGCCATATGGACCGGCAAAAAATTAAACTTATACTTATCCCTTATGGGCTCCCACTGGCCGTACTTTGCAGGATCCGATTTCTCAGTCAATGGTTATATAATTTGTTTGTACCATATATTGTCTTCTCATAAGTAATTCATACAAGTCCCATTTGTTCAGATCTCCTATTTTCATTCCACCTGTGCTATTTCGATCCTGAAGAGGGAAGGAGTAATCAGACATCTATTTGTAGATTAAATAGAAATGCTAACTCCTTCAGACGGTCAGAATAAATATGCCAGCAATGACACTATCTCGTATTTCACGTATAAGGTCCTCATAGTCACTGGTTTCGGGGCCAGTGGGATTTGAAGCTTGCCGGTATAATGAGTCAGTTATAACTTACAATTAGATAAAAATTTGAACTTATTGCTTTTAGTTTCTTTTTGATGTTCAACTATTTACAAAATAGATGATAAAAACAAGGAGCTATATTCTATCGGTTTTTAGGATATGCTCTTATCCTACTATAATGTAAAGAACTATTTCATCTAATAACACAACGATTTTCTCGCTTTTTAATAAACTAATTTTTTATCGTCTTCAATTTTCTTTATTAATGCCTTGATGAGTACTAAAAATTTTTATTGTGATTCATCTGATTTTGAAATTTGTACTGATTTAATCTTGTATATTTTCTATTTGACTCAACTTGTTCATGGTTTTGGTTGTTTCCCTTTTGCATTATGAAATTTTATGTATGGCATTTCAAATGGATCCGATATATCATGACCAAATGGCATATCGTTTGGACTAGTGTTATGTTCATAATACCAAGCATGTAATACGTCATCAGTTAATTTTTTTAGTTTCTTTATATCAGGATCAAAAACTTGCCGCTGTAAATCATACCAAGCACCGCTGAACACATTAGAACATGCCCGGATTCCAAATTTCGGTCTAAGTTTATCAAAAGTCAAGTCATCTCCATTTAGAGGATATGTTTTGAAGCAACCTTTGCATTTTACGTTACCATTTTCTCCGTACGGGTAAAATGGTTGAGGCGACAAAGATACATCATCAAATGTTTTATAAATTTCATCTTTTTTTCCTAATTTTGGCCTAATCTCGTTCTTATGAAATAAACATTCAGGGCTACCAAGACCGCCATTTACAATGCGATATGGTTTAGGATCATCCTTTTTTACATATATGAAAATCGGCTCATAATCATAATTGTGAGACGCGAAAAGACATTTTTGCTCAAGCCAATAATAATAATATTGAATACAAAATTCATTAGTATTTGGATTGCCAATAATTCTATAATAGACCCCCTCAGGTTCTCCACTCGTACATTCATGTAAGAAAATAATCGGTGTGTAAATTTTGGCTACCTTCTCAGAGAAATATACTTTGTATTTAGGATGTAAGTATCTACTTGAGTCTTCATTTTCATCAATATTTTGAACAAATTTTCTTTCCTCGCGATAACTTAATTCGGATATTTTTAATTTTATTTTGGAAAATAGATTTGACATCATTTTATTGGGAACCGTCTGGTTTTGGCCAATACTTGTCGCTACCTAGAAGATGTTTAATACATCTAAATGAGATGGCAGCTATGGCAAGTGATGGATTCACTCCAACTGCACTGGGTATAATAGAACCGTCGATTACATAGAAATTTGGATAAAGGGATTTTTTATCTGTTGAATCATCTCTGAAGACCTGCCCATAAGCATTAACCACACCATCATCTATGGTTTCTCCAATAGAACATCCTCCAAGTGGATGTAGTAAAATCAAGTTACTTCTGTCTGGTTCTTTTTCATTCCAAGTAGGACTATACACATTTTTGGAACCATTCTTTTCTACTTTATCAGCAAGAAGTTTTACTCCTTCAAGTATTTCTTCAAAATATTTTTTATCTTCATTTGGATTCCATTCTAGATTAAGATTGCCAACAATATCATTGCCTTTTTGATTTATTGTTAACTTTCCATTAGAACCATCAACACCCATACATGAATAAACAAAAAATTTTGATAATCTTTGTGAGGGAGAATCAAATGGTCTCTCTCGGTTAGAAGTTATCCAGTTTAAAAATGAATACAATGGTGTAAATTCCATTCTAGTTTTTTCATCTCTATCTCTAATTATCCTAACTGGGTCTCTCCCTACAACTATAGGCTGCTTTGTAAGTTTCAAAACTAAATTGTGTTTTGATAATGATATTAGCAGTTTTTTTAGAAGAGAGCTGTTCATGCTGAATTTGAAAAATAATTCTCGTCTTAAACCAGGTGTTGAAAATGCTTTTCTTATGCTCTGCCATATTCCAATTCCTATATTCAGTGTAGGATTTTCAAAAATGGTACCAAATAGATTCGCTACCATAGGCGGTATAGCTGTATCCTCTATATTGAATGCAAATTTGTTTTCTTTACTAAATTTTACATGTGAGGTATTAATTGGTCCTCGAGTGATGTCAATCGCTATGCTTTCTAGTTTTTGATATGCTAACATATCTGCATTTGTAGAGAATTTCCATCCAAGTTTTTTGCTAAGTTTCAATTTCTTACAGTTGTGCAAAAGTTCCGTAGTACCCAATGTGCCAGATGCTACAACAAGAATTTTTGTCTGAATAGAATTCTCCTTTTCGTTGTCCGCTTCATCATATTGTTTGTATTTTATCAAATATTGAAATTCTGCATTTTCATCAAATTCAATTTCTATAGCTTGACAAAGAGGCTTAATTATAAGCGGTTTTTTCTCATCCTGAATAGCTCTGAATAATCTTTTGTTAAGAGTATGTCTTGCACCTGGCACACACCCAAGATTACATCTTGCTTGTCTTTCACAAACATTTGTCTGCATAGGATTATTGTATTTTGCTTTTACTGCAGGAAGATTCACTTCAGTTAGATTTGAAAATAATTTGTTTTCAACATCGGTTATTGAAAGGTTTAGAGCATAATCACCTTTGTTTAGGATTGTGAATTTTCCATTAGTTAATTTGTCTGCAGCCTCATGAAATACTTTGGATCTCTCAAGCTTTGCACCAGTTAGTCCGGCAATTGTCACAATTTTATTAACTCCCATGAAGTTTTCTGCTATCTCAAAATATTGTTCTAGTGATTCATTTTTTTCACCAGGCCAATTTTCATATATGGTCTTATCTGGTCTTACTGTTACGTTTGAATAAATTAAAGAACCGCCTCCAACGCCACTTGCCGTAATTACATTGACATTTTTGGAAAGTGAATGAAAATCATACAGTCCTTGTTTTCCAGTTATTCTTGACATTGATAATAAATTAAACAAACCCTCGGTGTTGTCTGGATGTGCCCAAAAATTGAATGGTTTTTTTTCATCTACAAGAAACTCCAGCATTGTTCTATTATGATCTGGTTTTCTCTCTTCCTTTGTGGTAAATGGTGTTTCATGACTTAGCCACCATTGCCCCCTCTCAAGAATACATACTTGGCCAGATCCTTTTTCCTTTAAGTAATTCGCTAACGATAATGCAGAAATTGTTCCACCAAAACCAGAACCTACAACAACAGCCTCAAAGCTATCCATGATGCAAGCAACACGTCCATATTTTTAAGGATTTTCATGTTTGGTCCTTCTATCGCTGTGGGTGGTTGATGGAGGAACAATTCACATCTCATTGGGAATCAATTCATCACATACTTCAAATAGACAAATGATCTATCTCTGGTATGAAATGGATAATGAGAGAACATGCAAAAGTAGACAGAATAGCTTGTCCTTGGCTTATAAAGAATTTTGTCGATAAAGATGCAGAATTCTTTTTTGTCCATACGGATAAAGTGAAGGAGTTTGCAAAACAGCAAAATGTAATTCCCTTTGATGTTCCTAACGTGGAACTAGGGCATCAAGGAGAACAATGTTCCTTTGATGCAATAATAAAGAAATATGAACTTGATAAAAGCAATAATGTCACAGACATTCCTAGTCCGTACATGACCAGCATACTTTTCATACTAAATGATTCTATACTTATGTAGATTTTATACATATATAATCTTAGCAAAGAGAATAATGAAATCTACAAATTAGCTCATGGATACAAACCGGATTTATCTAGCCTGAAATCCCCATTCTTTAGTTTGCTGATCTGACTATGAAATGAAGCTCGTAGTTAATGTTGGGCGTGTCTGCTTGGTCATAATAGAAATGTGGATTCAAGTTATTCTTCGATTCTATTATTTGAGTACGATACTTGTATGAAGATTCCTTTGTGTAAATACAAATCGCATTAGTAATACCTTTATTTAGTAATAAATTTGACTTATTTTTAAATTACATAAAATGATGATTAGAATTTCCATGTAATAGAATTATCTTTAAATGTGATTTTATTGCTTTCTGCTATATATTTTAATTTCTTATGCGTATGATGTTGAACTCTCTTGACTCGACTAACCAAATTCGGGAAAAAGAAAGAGACCTTATGTAAGTCATAAAATACTTTAATACTTGTAAAATCCTTGTTAAGGGGTATATGGCTGTCATCCGTAAAAGGGAATCAAAAATGACCAAGGGTGAAAAGGACAGGTACAGGAACACGATTAACACGCTAATTCAAAATGGAACTTATGGACAGCTCGTGAGGCACCATACCAATATGGATCATCGCATGCATAGTATGGGAGGGATGGATCCCATAGGTAGACAGAGATTCTTGCCTTGGCACAGAGTTTTATCTGCTTAAGTTGGAAGAAGAAATGCGTACTATAGACCCGCTATGCTTCATTCCGTATTGACGCTGGACTACTCAACGTAGGGTTCCTACTTGGTTAGCAAACTTTAGACCTACCGTTAATGTGCCTGGCCAAGGTTCCGTTAATGTGGAATGGAATGTTGGATCTCCGCCACCGTTGCCCACAAATTCCGACATAAATTCCATCCTATCAGAAACGACTTTTTATAATTTTACACTGCAGCTAGAATCTGCTCACGGTAATGTTCATGTTTGGGTTGGGGGAACTATGGCTGACATTCTTGTCTCCCCTGCAGATCCTCTGTTCTGGCTCCATCACGCTAATATAGATAGGCTATGGTCTCTGTGGCAAAGGAAGCCTGCAAATAAAGGAAAGAATCCTTCTCTTAGCGGAAACAATAGAATAATGGATCCATGGACAGAATCCGTAGGAGATGTCTTGGATATAGGAGATTTGGATTATTCTTACGGGTCATGACGGAATGAGATGAAAGAGGAAAGATACAGACTCTGTCCTTGACAAAGGATTGTTATTCAATTAAGTGACAATTATTCATTAATTGGGAGTTAGTGGATGAGGCTATGAATCAAATTTCACTGAATTTTTAAATTAAGATTCTTTATACTATTTATGACTAATGAAAATCAATACTAATAGTTAGAATTGAATTGATAGGTCTGGAGCCGTCGGGATCTGAATGAAAATTCAATTGAATCTCTTGGCCAAGGGTTCTATTCTAGGAAGATGCCTGCGAATGATATAGAAATAAGCCAAGCGGACATTATTAAAAAGTGACGGTGTAATGAATATAATTGTAGATCAATGGAAAATAAATTAAATTAAATAATATTAGCACTTACACTCTTTTTCATGTCCAATCTATGCACACACACTTACACTGGTGATCGATTTAGGGCAATCGGAATTACACACTTTTAAAGCGTTTTCTGTTGTTGTATGAATACTACATAATATAATGAATTCTTCTAATTTAACCACAAAGAAAAAGAAACAAATTTATGATTTTATATCTTATCAGAATTCAAGCACATAATACTGTAGAAGAGTGCTGCCTGATTTTTTATAATAAAATTATACTGCTTTTTATCTACTTTATCCTGCAGATTTTACGTCTTGCATGCTTAAGCTGTTTGTTTAGATTATAAATGGCGGCATTCGTTTTAAAACACCAATTTGTATTGAGTACCGGAACAAAGACATGGAACCCTTCATCATAAGCAGTGTGTTTGATTGGACACCGAGTCAATCTTATTATCTTTTCATTCTTTCCTTTTCTTTTGCCGCCTCAGACTTGACTTCTTAGTTAGTAGTGCACGGCTAGGTCTAGATAGGCGTGGAATAAGTTGCTGTAAGTTTGGACGGTTGCCAATCCGTTGAGAGCGTGGTCTCCCTGGTGCGTCTTGCTGGGGCGATCCTGTTCTGCGGAGTAGATCCTTGGCTCGAGCAGGGCTAACAGGACTTCTTCTCAGGCCATGCATGATCCCTTGGATGCAAGCGAGTGTGCCAACTATTATAGGTGAGGCGCTTGATGTTCCGCTAAAAACGTCAGTATACCATTCATCCTCATTCATACCACCCTGAAGATCGCCATAACCAGCTGTCGCGACCTCACGTCCCCAGCCTTGAACATCGAGTCTTTCTCCATAATTTGAGAAATCTAAGCGTGACCTGTCAGGTCCATGATCACGACCATGTGTACCTGGCGGTGGAGCACCGGCTCCAACTATGATAGCACCTGATTGGCGATTAGCTAGATTAAATGGGTTCGTCCAGCTGACAGGAAAACCTGCAGCAGGTGTATTGTATATGTTATCATCCAAGTTCTCTGCTCCGTTGCCTGCTGCTTCCACAACGATTACTCCGCGGCTGATAGCATAGCGAATTGCATCGAAGTCGTCTGGCCACCATTCAATGCCAATAAAGCCTCGTTGTCCCTGTGGACTCTGGAAGTTAAACCTAGGACCAGGCCGGTGGAGTTCTATGAGAATAATATCACCTAGATTGAGCATATTTGCTGCCTGACGAATCGCTGCCGCTGAACCAAGACCACCAAAAATTGAGACTGCTCGTACATTTGCTTCAGGAGATATCCCTGTGACACCAAAAAAGGTATCGTCGCCTCCGAATTCAGCAGCTACCGCCGTACCATGGTTCCTCCACCTGATATCTGGAGATACCGTACCGCCTACTACACCGCCCTGATTTAGCGTCAAGTCTTCATGCGTGAATCGCCATGCTCCTTCTATATCGATGATTCTAACGTTAAGCCCTTTACCTCCTCGACGCCTCCATGCATAACGCACATTGATTCCTCCTGGAGATGCATCCAGATACCCTTGACGGGATCTAAAATCGGGTGTATGAAGCGGTGGTTCTTCCATTAACGGACTGGCGTCCATCTGCCAAAATGGAGGCTCAGAAGGGGGCTTGACATAAGCTGCTTCTACCACATCCTGTCGACGTAAACGTTCAGTTATATCTTCTAAACGATCATCAGGAGCTAGTACTCGGTAGTAAAGTGAAAGATCGGGTATCTCTGTACCTATATCTGCTGACAAGCTCGAGACTTCATCCTTGATTCGCTCTGCATTGGCACCAAACAAAGACTGTAGTGTGGCACCCTCAGCTGAAAGTAAATCTTTCAAGGATCCAACATCTGCTCCTTCTACAGATGTAATCCCTTCCCTTCTTATTCGTAAACCGACATCACGCTTAGCAATGACAATAAGCTCGCGCTCAGTCGAGAGCCTTTCTGGTTCAGGACGGCCAGCAGTTGGATCATCATCTTCTCCTCTAGTTGTCATGATAGTGTCCCCCCTTTGTGTCTGCGGCTCGAGGTAATTCATCTGATGGTTTAAGATAAGCTGCCTCTATTGCTTTGCAATTTTGTAGACGCTTGATTACTCGCATCGCTGTTGCCTGGTCTGGTACATCCACCTTAAAATATTGAGACAGATATGGGTCTTCTGCACCGGGATGTACTGGCTCAAGCAATATATCAAGTTCTTTTTCTACCTTCGATAGTTCGTTTAACGCTACACTCCGAACCCGTTCTTTGTTTTGGAGAGAACTCACTACGTCCTTGGAAACTTTAACATTAATGTGCGTTGTTGTCACCTCCTTTATTCTAGATGCATTAGACAATGATCTTAGCAAAGAAGTTCTCTCTTTTTAAGTTTAATCACTCTGCATTATGATTATGGAAAGTGATTTTGAACCTTGCTAATAAGTGGGATCAATTCTCTTACTATGGCATTGAGAATACCAGTCGATTTAAGGTGGATCTTAAGGTATAGGATTAAAAATCTTGCAATACAAATGCGGTTCTATCTGTAGGAGTTTGTCACCTTCAGTGCCTTATTTTTCTTACTCCTTTCGACAAAAGGAAACTTGCTGCATTCCCACTTGTGACTTTTATACCCACATCCTTCCATGCTTTATGAACGGCTTTCTGTTCTTTACTATCATTGCCAAATATTTTGCCTGCTTCAGCGATAGTAGTATTTGCAAGATCTTCGAAAGTTGTTTTGTCTGGGTTATTTGGAAGATTTACTAACGCTGTGTACCATATCTGCCCGGGCGCCTCCCAAGCATTTCCGCCTATTTCTATGGCAGTATTATAAAATGCCTTATTTAGTATGCCTGAGTTGATATGAACGCCGCCGTAATCACATTGTCGAGCAGATACGCAAGTACCAAAATCAACGTAGTTACTCATATGAGCAGGTTGTGGATCCTTACCGATCACGGGATCAGGACCAAACGCTGTCCCAGGCTCTTTCATAGACCGTATAGCCTTACCATTTACAATATTTTCTTTCCAGATACCCTCTCCCATTAACCAATTCAACTCTTCAGCTGATTCCTTGAGTTTATATTGTTTGACTAAAATACCAAATACATCTGCAAAATGTTCATTTATTGCACCTGTGTCTTTTTGGTATTTTAAGCCACCTTCATATTGCACCACACCATGTGAAAGCTCATGGCCAATGATGGCTAAATCTATGGTAAACCTATTGCTTCTCTCTGGATCACCATCTCCATACCACATACGCCCATCGGCCCAGGCTGCATTTTCAAAGGGCTCATCTTCAGATTCGCGAAAGTGGACAGTAGAATCTAATTTTAGTCCATTATTATCTATGGAATTTCTCCCAAATACATCCTTGTAAAAGTCGTATGTGGCACCTGCATAATCATACGCTTCATCTGCAGCTACATCCCCTGTTTTTGGCTCACCTTCATGACGCACTATTGTCCCGATAGCTGGTGTATTGTGAGCATCATAGATAGTGCGATCTTTCTCGGGTTCAGCTGAAATAAGCAAAGTCGAAAACCTAGCACCAACAACTTGTGTACCAGCCATTTCTCGGATTGTTCTGAATCGGTCTGACGATGCAAGTGCTGCCATCGCGACATTGCGTTGCTGTTCATTTCCATTTTCTATAATCGATTTATAAATAAACGGGGGCATAATTTCGCAGAACACGGGACAGTACATAGCATGATTTTCAGTTTTAATTTCTCTATGGAATTTTTCACTTCTAATAATGTAATTCATTCATGGTAATCTAACTATGGTATCTAATAATCTTATTTCTACATTATCAAAAATGGAAGTAATTTTAATGAATTATAATGATAGTTATCTCTAAATAGATCACAGCGCAGAGCACTGAAGCATTAGAAAATATTTTTCCCTTTCATTCACTATTGAATTTCTCGGCATAAATTATTCAAATATTTAATCAAGGCTCCAAGTTCTGGTGGTGTTGTGAACTGACTTGTCTCGACGGTGTGTTTGCGCTTCATTCCCTCGTCCTCCACAATTGTAATTGTATATCCAATATAATCAGCAGCGCCATCTTTTGGTAGTAGGTTGGCAGGTAGATCAAAGAATTTTGCATCCTCTATCAATTTTTTTACTTCTTGCGCCTGCTGCGGCTGAATTGATTTAGTAGATATAGGACGACAAGAAGTTCCTAGAGTAGGTATCTGACCCCCGCCACGTTCGTAATAGATAGTATAGTCTTGTGAACTCATATTTTGATAATATAGATCACTCACATTTGTAGCTATACCCCTGGGTATTGTGCTCAAAAGTCTCACAACTAGTCTTAAATACTCGTATGTCTTCTCCCCATCTGGAGTATATTGAAGACATGCATACGGATTTATAATTTTCAATAAATTGTTTGAATAATCTACCATGAGCATGTGAGCCATTCCTTGTCGAGGACTGGTAGCAATTGAGAATGAAAATATCACTATAAAAATAATTAATTCTATGTAACAGCTACTTTGTATTAATTCTTAATGAATATTATTAATAATAAAGGATGTTTATATAATAAATGATAATCATCTTAAATATTCTGAAATTGGGTCATGATTATTCTCTTAGTAACGATGGTGAAATGATTTAATAGATTTTATCTTATTTCTAAATTGAAATTGGTTTCATTAAATGGTCTAGAGAGTTTTGATGATTGCTTCTATTGGAAAATGGTCACTAAAACCTTCACCAGTACTTTTATCAAACTCTTTTGGTCTTTTCTTTAGTAGAGTTGACATAATCTCAGTAAAAATTTTTGTACTATTTAAATCGATTCTTAATTTTTGTTCACCAAAATAAAGGCCTCTTGAAATAATAAATTGATCAAGCATATTCATTGAGTTAACAGATTCGCCAAAATAGTATGTTCCTATGTCAGAATCTCCTAATAGATTCCACATACAATCAAAAAGATAGGCTTTCTTCCCTAAATAATTTTTAATTTCAGGTTTATAGTTGTTACCACTTTTCTTAAATATCTCTTCAAGATGATCCAAATCTCTAGATGCTTGAAGATAATTCATAATACCTCTATCAAACGGTTCATCATTAAAGTCTCCCATCAAAATCACATTTTTATTCCAATAGTCATTTATCTTTTTTAGACTAGATTCATCATTTGACAAATTTACATAATCTTTTCTTTGAATTTTTAGACATTGGTCAACCAATCTCCCACAATAATCTGCAACCGCTATTCTAAGGGGCTCAGTTTCATATTTTCCTTTTTTTCTTGAAGGCCAGTGATTTACAAAAACAAAAATTTCAGAATTATTTTCTTTAACTTTGAATTTAACTTGCAGAATGTCTCTAGTTGGGTATCGAGAATGTACTAAATGTGGAATTGCTTCTCCCAGCTGTTCGAAAATATTATTTGAATAAATTAATGCCACATCTATTCCCCTGATGTCTGGACTAGGGGCATGAACTATTTCATAGTCATCTCTTCCAATCTCATCTATTAATCGTTGTGTAAGTTGATCATTTTCAATCTCGCAAATCCCTAATAAATCAGGACCATTTCCATTGTGTAAGGATTTTATAATTGATGCTATGTTTTTTATTTTTTGATTTAATCTTTCTTGGGTCCATCCCTCTTCTGGTATAAATTCAAAATCCGCTGCAATTTCTGATAAAGTGATATCAAAAAGGTTCTGTAAATTCCAAAATGCGATCTTGATATTAGACACAAAAATGTAAAGAATTTGATCCAATTTAAGAATTTTGACTATTTAATGCTTCAGTCATTGGTTAAATCCAAAAATCATGTCAAATTTGGTTCACAAACCACTGGCCTCATTATATAGGGGTTCAGATACTTGTGTAAATATGACATACATGAACGAATAAGGAGGTATGAGAAACTGTCAGTCACCCTCTTAACCACTGTAAAAAATATCATCAAAAGACCTCCAATCAAAATGACGCTGATATTATAACCGACTATTATGAATTTATGAAAGAATCTGATAATTCGGAAACATGCCAAAAAGATAGTGTCAAAAGCATGATTGGATATTACATTTACATAAAGGGTAAAAATTTTCCAGAGCTTAGTAACAAAGATACAGTTCTAACATTTTTAAAAGTTAGAAAATAATCATCATTAAGTGATTCAAGAAATTTAGTTATATGACCAATAATCTTAATAATATTAATTTTATATTATGTTTATGTCCGAAGCGCAAAATTTGCGTGATCTGATCAGAATTCGCGCTCATAATAGAGAAAAATTAGATGCTATAAATGGTAATTTGGGTACAGCACTAGGTTTTAAAAAACCAACTGAAAGTGAGATTACAGACAGACCCGCAATAATAGTATTTGTTCCAAGAAAAATAAATCCGAAGTGGATCCCAAATTCACAAGTTATTCCAAAAAAACTTGACGGGCCAGATGGACTATGGTGTGAGGTAGATGTGGTCGAAGGTGGTAAAGCTGAAGAAGAAGAATCAATCGAACCCTCAGCGAGTGAATTAGTAGAACGACTACGTGGTTGGGATGATAAGGTATGGAGTGGCTCACAAATAAGTCATTGGGTTGATCAGGATAATGGAAGATATAGTTTGGGAACTTTAGGAGCATTTGCTAGATCAAGAGATAACGCAAAACTGGGCTTGTTGACAAATCAACATGTAGCTAATGCCATAGGACAGAAACTCTATCATCCAGTACCATGGGGTACTCACCTAGCCACAACCAAACAAGTTTTTGAATATGCATCAGATGAAGACTATTATGGACCTTTTACAGATGAGCCAAACACATTTGTACGGGTTGATTGTGCATTTGCAGAAATAGAAAATAGCTTTAATGAGACAGATATTAATCCTGAGATGATGGATGTTGGTAAACTAGGGGAAGTAAAAGAGATTTCTCTAGATAATATGTCTATTATTGGACAAAAAGTCCTTCGTGTAGGACGAACCACAGGACTTAGAAAAGGAACGGTTGTTGCATTTGGTTATGAATTTATTGATGCAGAAAATATCACTGCATATACTGATTTGCTAATACTAGGTGATGATGATATACCATTTTCATGGAAAGGAGATAGTGGTAGTTTAATAGCGACTAATGACAATAACCATAATCCAATTGCATTATTATGGGGCGGATGGGAAGAAAAACTCCGTACTGGACATGCTCAAGAAAAATGGACATATGCAATTTCTCTAACCAGAGTACTAGATCTGCTAAGTATTGACTTGGTTAGATAAATTAAATATATAAAATCAAAAATATCATTTTTTTATATTTCATAGATTCTTTTACTAATGTTTACTTTTTTACTTTGATTGAATCGATTCTTTCGTCAACTGTCCTTATCTGTTCATTAAAAGAATTTTCAAAAGTTGTAAATGTTATTATTAGATTTTTTTGTTTGATATTTGAGAAAATTTTTTTTGGTAAGTAAAATTTTATGTTAGTAGTCGCCTCTAATTTGCTAGGTCTGGAGCCGTCGGGAACCAAGTTGTTAACAATTCGGATCCAAAGTATTAATAATTTTAGCATATTACTATCTCAATTTTAGTATTTGATCAAAAGCCCTTTACTTTTTTTCTGGACTATTTCAAAGTTTTAGACACTTTTAATTACTCAAACTTGAATTTAGATTAGAAATCTCTGACGCGATACACATTTGCGTTCCTTCTCTCATTGCAGAGATTCGACTATTAAGAAATGACCTTGCTTGCCTTTCGAGTTTTACTCTCCTATACTCTTTACTTTCATATCCAATGTAGGAGGAAGTCTTAAGAAAAAAATATTTTTCCACTAGAAAGATTGTTCCAGTCATATCAGAAGTCATTTCTTAATATCAGTGCCATCAGCCGCCACAGCCACCGTCTCCACCGCATCCGCCACCTCCACAACATGCGCCTGCACTTCCACCACCATCACTATCCAATGAACCACAACCGAAAGTCATAATTCCACCACCTGTTCTCCTTCCTTTATTCTTGGTTGCAGTCTTTGGCATGAACTCCCCAATTAACGCCACTATTCCAGCAACAATCCAGACAAGCAGCAAAAAGGCATACTCATTTCCGCAAATGAACAGAAATACGGTAAAAAGTATCAGTATTATATTCCCAACTAGAAGACTACCTTTTGTTATGACATTTCTTATTATTTCATCTTTGATTATTTGATAACTGGTTGCACTGGTAATAACAAGAGCTGCTCCAAGTATCAGCGCTTCTATCAGAGCATGAACCTTGTCTTCGTAGAACTGCCACACCAATAGTGTAGGGACAAGAATGGTGGACATTATATAGACAATAGTCACTGCTTGTTTCAGTGGTTCAGAATCACTTTTAATATTTGAGCTTTCTTTTACTTTCCATAGTTCCGGTAACGGTCCAAAGTACTTTTCATATTCTTCGTAAAAAAATTCAGCACTTAGGTTTTTTTTATAGATGAAAAGGGGGTCAATTCCATATGCTGAATTGACATTGGGTTCATGATGAATGTATTCTCCAACCATGGTATCGCAGAATTTTCTGTATTCATTCGTGAACAAAATGAATGTGTGCCATACTTCATCTACTAATTCGCTTACCATTTCTACTCTTGTGCCTTTTTCATGGTTAATGACAAGGATTGCTATGAATTTCTTGAATTCATCAACTACCTCCCTAATTTGCCCATCTTTCATTTCATTAAAAACCATCCCTTGTTTTAGACGTTCAGTAACTCCGGATGGAATCTGGTATTCTTGGAGCTTGGATAGTGATTCAATAGTCTTGTCAGAAAAGCCAGTAATTATTTCTTCAGAGATGTTAAAAAGTTTAGGCGAACCCCTGCAAACGTTTTGTGTCCTCGTGATGACTCCCTTTCCAGTAGGGTCTATCACATATAATATATGAAGAAATAATATATAAGGTTCCCGGTATTAGAAACAGGTCTGAAACCGTCGGTATAAGCAATAAAATTAGTCCTGTTATTGGATTCTATTATATATGACGAATGACCTAGCTTTAAACTTTTCTAATATTGTAGGTGAAAGAAAGGGATCATTCATTTGCGGATTAAGTAGAGCCAACAATTGGAGTAGTATGCGTTCAAAAACCAGTTTAAACCTCTATCTCTTCAAATCTTTTATACTAAGTTGTCCTATTTTCCAGGAGGTATTGAGGCTATTCAATCGTAAAATGAATTTCCATCGTCGTGATAAGAACGTAGCATTGATGGATAAAATAGTTAGGTTGGCTTCAGATACGGGAATAAAGGAAAATGACGCTAAAAGTGTAGTCGAACATGTTGTTTCTGAATTTTCAAAAAAAGGTATTGACAATGATTATGCTGGATATCATAACATAATCCATGAGCTTGAGGTAACATACTTTACTTTGTTGGCTGCCAAATTTCATTTTGAACAAAATGAATTTAGTCAAAAAGATGTCAATACGGTCTTCGTCAGTGCTCTTCTTCATGATTTTGATCCATCAAAAGAGTTTGAAAAGCCGCACGAAGATAACATTGAATCATATATTAGAAATGATAAGGAATTAGCTAAACTTATTGTTCGCTTTGAAATAAATTTGAATATTGTACTTGCATTAATACACAGAACAACATACCCTTTCAATGAGAAACAGAAAGAACATGCCTTAGAAAGAATGCAAGAACTATTATCTTTAGCCGGGATTCATAAAGATGATACTATCACTAGGAATCATTATGAACAACTCGGATGGTTCTTGTCTATCTGTGATCGTATTGCTGGATACTCTCTAGGGGACTTTAAATATGCTGCGGAACTTGCAAGGCGCTATGCTATTGGTATGGAATGGCACCTATCACTTATAAATGAACAATTTGTTAAATATTTTACAACATTAAAAGAAGAAAAAAATATGCTTGATTATGTCTTGAAAGGTGTTCCTGATAATTGCAGCAAAAATCTATTTAATAACATTACAGAGTTTAGGCTAGCGTGGGAAAACGAAGTTAAGGCAAAATCATCAATTAGAAATAACGAATACTAAGGTTAACTCTTCAGGTGGGGACTGTCGGGATCTCGTGACACTCTAATACATCAAGAACCATATTGTTAACAGTGCGAACCCTGAGGGGTTAGGAATAAATTTGATTCACAGACGTCGGGATATGACTGAATATTCATACGGACCGTTATTAGAATTTCTAAAACTAGGATTTTGTTACGTAAATAAATATGAAACGTTATTTTATGAGCCCGTCGGTACCCTCGACGCTATTGGTTCTAAAATGAGGTTCTGAGCACAAAAACGGACTTACATATTGCTTCTTATTACGACTACTCATGGCAGATCGCGTCGTTGCTGATTAAGTTGATCGGCAAGGTGATGAACTCCTTCTGCATCTCCTGCCTCGCCTTGTGCTTCTTGACCACCCGCATCTCCTGAGTCTACTACTGTTATCTCGTCACTTACATGAAGATCTAATCCTCCCCTTACTACTACTGTTATGAAAGTTGTTCCAACTCTTTCTCCTTTTATAGATACTATGGCAACACCAGAATCGTTAAACTTTCCCTCTTTGTTTCTCAGCGAAATGATGCTCTCATCATCTACAAAAAAGTATGCTGACAAATCTTGACCAGATCTCAATTCGGTTAGAGTTGCCGAAATTGAAATTGTTTCATTTACGACGATACTTTTCTTTGGTAAGGATAGCAGTAATTCCTGTGTGCCTTGCAAAGTGGTGATACCAAAAAAAGTTCTAAAGACGTCTTTCAGTCTAACGATCATTTCATCTGACATTAAACCTACTAAAGCGCTTATGCCCGCAATACCGTAATCGCTTATAATTTGGACATCCGCTGCATTACCAATATTGAGCAATCCTGCTCTAAGAGTAATGTAAGTTACCAGCGCAACGGAAATACCAATCCAAGGGCGTGCAAAATAGATGTAAACTAATCTCCAACTTGTACCATATTTTGGGGTCGTCCATATCTTTCGGGTAAGAACCGACATAATTCCAGATATGCACGCACCCAATAACCCGAATAAAGCGGAAACAGAAACCAAACGAACTTCTTTATTTTTTGATTGCAAATGCAAGAACATGTCAAGGTAACCTTGTTTACCTTTGGGATTAGATATCTCCTTTTCAGTTAACAAAGATACTGTTCCATTTTCGTATCCAAGAAAGTTTTTTACCGTTATTGTCTGTGTTGTAGAGTTCTCGACCGTGGTTCTTTCGGTTGTGATATTAGTGGCATTAGCTGTTCCACTAGGAGGTATAGTAATTTTAGGCGCATTCACGGCAGGTTTATTCACCGGCGATTCATTGAATGGCTTAGTATTGTTTTCTATACGTATTGTTTCACCAGTTGGCTCCCAAGAATTTATAATAATATAAAGACTAAGGCCTAGTAAAATTATGAAATAGAAAAAAAGGTAAATTCTGAACTGCTTCAATTCATTCAAATTTGTTACACCGCGTCCGCTGTTTCTTAAATACCATAAAATTATTATTGCCGCTATTATACCAATGACACCATAAGGAATCGTTATAATACCAGCAATGAAGATCAGTATTGCTATGAAATAACCCACTGCTCTCAAAATTCGATCTCGTCGATTCATTTTGAATGAATTCTTATTGTAATGGTATGTTATAAACTGCTAGCCTTAGGGAAAGGTAACACGCCAACTAAGTAATTAATTGGCCGTTTGTCAAATAACAGGTTTTGCGGCTAAATTCATTCCATTTTAAATGGATTTTAGTCTCAAACTAACAGCTCCAAATTATCTGAACTCTCAGAATTTCTAGTTTCTCTTGGGCAGAACTGGCAAATTTTCAAGCTCATCTGTCATCTCGGGCCCGTCGGGATTTGGATGAAAATTCAATTGAATCCCTTTTTTCAATTCTTCTTTTTTGGATCCACAATACCGCAGTAGAGGATACCACACAACTATACCATTCTATGGGCATGCTCGTTTCGCATTTGATAACATTAGTCATGTAGTCGATTATATTAATATAAATTTAAACTAAAAATACAGGTTTGAAGGACTGCGATAGATTATTTGTACTGCTCGTTTATGAATTTTTTATTTATGATAACGATAAATTCAAAAAATATGTCCATTTTCAAGCCAATGATAATCATCGCCCTAACTTATGATATCCATTATTGAAACATATTTTTAATAATGATTGGTTGTGTTTACAGATATATACCCAATGACCATAGAAGTTAAAGGGCACCTAAGATTTGTAAGAACTATTAAGAGCTTAAATGATGCTTCGCTACAAAGAAAGATCGATACCTTTTTACACTCAGCCAAGGCAGGAGAGATTAGAGGAGATTATATAAAAAACAGACCATATCCAACCAGGTATTTGAAATACGGGGTTTCAAATCTATACAGATATCCAATATTTGATTATAGATTGATTTATACAATTGTTACCCAAAAAGAAACAAAAACTTATTTAATCTTAGACTTTTTAACACACAAAGAATATGACGTTATATTTGGATATCACACAACCTAAGATCAACATTAATTAGCGTAAAATAACCGATTTTTCCAAAGTCTTTAATATTTTCTTATTCTTCTTATCCAAAAAGATCCAGACCAGTGAACCATCTTTGTTAAATTCTACTTTATTACTAGTTTTCAAATATTGTAAAACTGTGTTAAATGTGCGATATTGGGTCTTGTTTTTTAGCCTTCTATATAATTCCGTTTTAGAGCTGAAGTAACCTTTTTTCTTTATGGTATTCTCTATCTCGAGTATCGTATTTAATGTAGGACTGTGACCCTTAACTGAGTTTTGTAACACTGTTTTACTCATTGGATCATTTTTAGTGTTACATGTTATTAAATATATCTACATATATGTATCTATACAAATATGTATCCAAATAACATATATGTTTAAGATAGTTTGAAAAATGAAGCACAGATTCTCTTTGAACCGTCTCAAAGGATTGTGAATAATGCTGCACTCTTTTGGTTTGACTGTTGGGATGGAAGGATTAGGTTCTATTGTTAATAACAAATCATTAAGAGATTTACCTATGGTAATGCAGACGCCTGCTGATTCTATAAGAGACTATTCTAAGGAACTTGAATTGGTATTAAAACTTAGAACCTAGATTGAACATCCAAAATGAAGCAACAATTTGCATAATAGTTAAAACATGTATGTTAAATTCGGGTCAGAAACCTGAGAACAAATTCACAGGTCCTGGACCGTCGGTACCCACGACGCTATCGGTTCTAAAATGAGGTCCTTGGTATTAGAGACCAGTGCAAAGCTTTAAGTTTTTCTTCTTTTAAGCAATTTGAATCATAACTTGTTTTTATGGAAGGTAATAGATTCGAGCTCATCGGGATTAGTTCCCTTCATATAGTAGGGTTCTACTAACCTGTATTTAGCTTTTTACAAAGTGAATATACGTCAGAAAGAGGATGAAATAAAGGAACAAGATTGATTTGAGGCCGGTCGTTTGTAATCAAATTTGCCATGATTTTTAGACCCGTGTTTGTAATTTGCTTTCTAAAAAGGATAGGAATGATCTCAATCAAAGGTTTGAAACATTTTTGACCTTAAAAAGACAGTTCAAAAACCTCATCCAGCAATAAGTTAGATTTATAGGCGTATAAACAACTTGGCATTTTCAATGGACTAAATGCAATTAAACATGATTATATTTGGGCTCGTGCTGTTTTTCGGAATATCCTATGTTTCATCAACATTTGCAGTCAATCAGAATTTTTCTTTTACCGATCAAACTAATATGTCTGAAGCAGATAATGTTACGGAACGAGATAATGAATTAATTCTAATATCTGACGTGATAGAAAATAGGCTCGAAAAGGCAGCAGCAATTCTTGAGTTTACAAGTAAGTTACCTGAAATGAGAGATCTCCGTTTCTCGACTCTATTTAATACAACTTTCAATGGAATACCAGCTAATGCAGATATGGAAAAAAGACAAACAGGACAAGAGATACTGTCAAAATATCCTGAAGAATTTGTTTCGTTCTTATTTCTTATGCCAAATGGCACTGTATATCTATTAGAACCATTTGCTCGCCAACAGAATTTATCCACTTCGGACTTGTCATATAGAGATTACTATAAAGGGGTAATAGAGACAAAGGATACCTTTCTTGGTAATGTAATTACGTCTGCTGCTTCTGGTCGTAATCAAGCACAATTAGCAGTTCCTGTATTTGATATGGAAAGTAATAATCATACTGCTTCTCTAATAGGAGTTTTGTCAGCTGGGTTAAATTTTGAAACTTATAATGAAATTCTGCAATCTGTTAATTTGAGAGATCATGAAAGAATTTTATTGCTAGATAGTAATGGTACTAAGATAGCAGATTCAGATCCAAAACAAATTACTTCTCTATCAAAAAATACTACGGGCGATGTATCATTTAGAAACCTCCAAAGTTTTAATAATGCAGAAAAGGGAGGAACAGGAATAGTAGAAGAAACGGTTAATGGTTTGATTACGCTTGTACAATATAAACCATTAAAGGCAATTCAAAGCAATTGGGTAATTCTGTTATTACGAAGCTAATTTAGCAATATCCCAAAAAACCGATAAACTCATTGTTGCATAACGCACAGCACCATGAAAAAATATATTTCTTTTAATTCCCTCGACGATGATGTTACAGGCCATCCACGTAACATATGACAAGGTATCAAATTCTTCCGGAAGCATTTCAAAAATTAAGATTAATGTGTCCGAAAAAAACATGGGTTCAATATCTGGTAGTTTATCAGTCCTAAAAATCCGAAAATCTTTATGAAACTGTTCTTATACATTTCTTCAATTATGATTAGGACTCTATGATCTAATAGATTATTAGAATTTAATTTTGGTGAGAATTAGGTTCACAGGTCTGGAGCCGGAGGGACTGATCTGATTTTTCAGATGGGTCTAAAGTATGAATAGATTTTGTATGAGATTACTTTAAATTGTCAATTATCTTTTGCGTCTCTTCGAGATTGAATGCTTTAAGAGTTGTAATACGCACGTTTCCTAATGCCCCAGTGCCTAATGAGACCGACATTGCTACTTCATCACTTGGCAATTCTACTACCAATACTATATCATATTGTCCAAATGTATAGAATACACTTGTTAATTTGCCGCCTAGCTTCTCAAGATATGACTTGAAAGATATAGCTCTCTTAGTAGTGTCCTTCACGTTTCTTATCCCTTGATCTGTCCAATTTAGTAGTAAAATGTATTGACCCATTTGTCTTCAATCTACTTTAGAATATATATTGATATCTATGGAGGCTATTCAATCACTGAGACTAAAATACTAAAGATATTGAAGAATAACTTTGTTAAAAAATATTAATATGATTAGATAATAGCTTTGAATCGTTCTTTGTTTTCTGTTCATTCCTTGATTATACTTTAGTGTGTATCTTACTCTTTTGTTCTGTTTCTTTTTTTTGGTTAATTGTTTCCTATTCTTCTTTATCATCTTATAAAAAATCAGATAAACTGCTTTGTTTTGCTTTTTCCTTTGGTTTCCAGTTAAATCTATTCTCTAGCTCTAATAGGTGATTTATTTTCTCTATGTCAACATTTTCAAATGATAATTTTTCCATATCCATATCCTCTCTAAAGATATCGACAGTTCCGGGTCCATATCCTCCATAATGATTATTAGCTGCTACTATTCCTACTTTTACATCTTTTTCGTTTTGCTTTATTTCTTTAATTTTAGCAGCCCAATTTCTAATTTCTTGACTTCTATCAATTTGTATCTTACCAAATTGATCTTCAGCTAACCTTCTATCTCCAATTAATCTAAGATACACAAAATCAGATGTTACTATTGGAGGAGTCTGCAATTTATCCATTTGACTCCAGACCATTGCAATGTTATTATTTTTAAAAAAGTTGTAAGCAAGGTCACTAAACCATGACGGATGTCTTACTTCAATAGCATATCTAAAACTCCCTTCAAAGAAAAAATTATAATTACTGAAATCTTCTAGCCCTTCTTTAATTTCATAAGATGGAGGTAGCTGTATTAGTAACGCTAAGATTTTATCTTTAAGAGGTTCCATCCTTTCATAAAATAACTCCAATTCTTTTTCTACATTCTTGAATCTTTTTTCATGTGTTATTATTTTAGGAAACTGGCTGTAAATCTAAAATTAGTCGGTGTTCTTCTATTCCAGTTCTTTACCATTAATTCACTAGGAATGTTATAGAAAGTAGAATCTATTTCCACGTAGTTGAAAACTTGAGAATAGTAAGGCAGCCACATTCTATTCTCTATATTTGGAGGATAAAAAGGATCCTGCCAAGAGGAATAACTCCAGCCGCTGCAGCCTATGTAAAGCTTCAAGCATGAGTATATATGACAAGTTTTCAATATAAATTAAAGAACTTTAACACGTACAATAGTCAACTCCCTTCTAATCGAAGTTTTTGGTTGTGGTGATGACGACTTGAAGTTTATGTTAGGGGCGGGTTACGTAGTCCTTGAATTAATTATCCTAGTCATAAGGGCTTGCCTTATGTGAGCCTCTTCCGCGACCAGTTTTTGATAATCGCTTATAAAATTTGGGTCCGGATTGTATATGACTTTCGCTGGCCTTTTTGG
>Ga0184640_10000039_pt1 | contig 27885 bp, 32 predicted proteins | sample PLM31_200_b2_FD_133161 | JGI IMG/M metagenome (GOLD analysis project Ga0184640, IMG submission 133161) | Groundwater sediment microbial communities from an aquifer in East River, Colorado, USA - PLM3-1_200_b2 | ecosystem: Environmental > Terrestrial > Soil > Riparian zone | place: USA: East...
GATCCGAAGGCCGCTGAAAGGTCTCAGGGTATCTCCCTTCTATGGCTGCTTTATCCGCCGCCCGCCGGAGGCGATCACTCCGACGAAAGAGCTGTCGAGACGGAAAAATTATCTGGATGAATTGATCCCTATCCTCGGCGCTGAATGCGTGGATTTCAGCGGCAAGGGAAAGTGCTGTGGATTTCCGGTCCTGACGGCGAATGAGGAGTCCTCCTTGGCCATGGCCGGGAATCACACCTCCGAGGCGAAAGAAAAAGGGGCGGACTGCATGTTGACGCCCTGTCCCCTCTGTCACCTGAGCCTCGACGGCAACCAGGCGAAGGCCGAAGCCCAAAAGGGGAAGTCCATAGATCTTCCCATCATCCATCTCCCTCAGTTCCTCGGACTGGCCATGGGCTTCTCCACGAGCGAGATGGAGCTCAAGCGCCATATGGTCTCGACCAGCGCGGTTGAGGCTAAGGTCAACATGCTGACGTAGAGTGGAAACCGCGGAAAAAAAACCCAATCCCGTCACCCTGGCGCAGCAGATCATGAAGTTCCGCAGGGAGAAACATCCTTTCGGTCAAAACTATGCCGTGCGGGTACGGCTTGGTCACGCGGAGATTCAGGACCTGACGGCGGTGGCAGACATCCTCTCTGCCTTAGAAGAGCTAGGGTACGAAGTGGTCAAGAAGTCCAAGTGAGCCGGCGCTTTTCTTAGGACGCCGATCCCTAAAAAATGGCTCCAAAAGTCTTGACACTCAGCAGCCCACCGCATAAAAAATCCCACAATGTTCAACCATGACATTATCCTTGTGGGCGGGGGTGGCGCAGGACCGAGCCTGGAATACCGGAGAAGGGATAAGGAAGGGGACCCGGCCTTTTCACAGAGGCAGCGTCACGGTAAAGACGGAGCCCTTGCCTGGCTCGCTTTCGACCTGGAAGGTCCCTCCCAGCAGCTCGGTGAACCTCTTTACGATAGAGAGCCCTAACCCTACACCGCCATAGACGCGGGACTCCGAGTTATCCATCTGACGAAACCGCACAAGGATAACGGCCAACTCCTTTTCCGCGATTCCGACTCCGGTGTCCGCTACCTCAAAGGTCACCCTCTCGGCGCCGGGCAGCCATCGGGCAGATACCGTGATGCTGCCTTTCTGGGTGAACTTGATCGCGTTGTCGATCAGATTCTTGAGAATGATTCTGAGCTTGGTGCCATCAGTCTTCATAGGCGGGAGGTCTGAGCCATAGTCCCACTTGAGAGAGACCTCTTCATCGGCGGGAAAGTCATAGTCCGATCTGAGTTCGTCGAGGAAGCTCACCAGATCGAGCTTATATCTCTCTACCCGCACCGCGTCGGGATCGATCAAGGTCGCGTGCAACATGGAATTGATCACGGCCAATTGATTACAGGTGCGTCGCATCGCCTTTTTCAGGTCTTCCTTTTGCTCGGGACTGAGATCCCCTAAGACGCCATCCAGGATCATCCCGGTGTAACCTATGACCACGTGGAGGGGAGTCCTCAGCTCGTGGGACAGGACGGCGAGAAATTCCCCTTTCACCCTGTTGGATTTCTCCAGCTCCGCCAATTGCTCTCTAAGCTCCTGATAGAGCCTGGCCTTTTGAACCGCAATCCCCACCTGGCTGCCGATGGCCTCCAGGAGCGGCACGAGGCATTTCTCGGACTTTCTTGGCGTCCGGCTCCCCAGTTGGATGATCCCCAGGGCCTGCTCCTCTGTGCAGACAGGGACGATGACCGCAGACCTCACACCCTCCATTCTTAAGGCCTGCATCTCGGTTCCCTGGGAAAGATCTTCCAGGACGATCGCATTCCTGGCCCTCATCATCTGGGCCAGCTCCTCTCGGGCGGCAGTGCATTTTCCGTTTTGGTAATCTCCGGTCGCGTTGTTCGGGTCGAGGTACCCCTTGTGGACAACCACCCCTCTATCCTGACGATCTAAAATGCGAATGACGCCCAGATCGAAGCCGCCGATCAGCAGGAGCCGATCGAGAATCTCTTCAAGGGTCTCCTCCAGATCCTGCGAACGCAGAACCTTTTGGCTGATCCCATAGAGGGTGTGGAGCTCCTGATAGCGCGCATGGAGCGCTGCCTCGATCTGCCGCTTCTCATCGCGCAGCCTCTTCTCTTCCAGCGCCGCCTTCACCGCCGGACCCAGCCGCGCCATTCTGTCCTTGAGGATGTAATCGGCAGCCCCCTGCTTGATCCGCTCCACGGCCACCTCTTCGCTGATGCTCCCGGTAACCACGATAAAAGGGGTGTCCTGGCCGTTTTTCTTTAGCAGCTCCAGGGCCATCGCTACATCAAATTCAGGCAGGGTGTGGTCTGCCAGGATCACATCGGGACCCAACTGCAATAGCTCACGGTAATCCCTTTCTGTCTCCACCCGCTGCCATTCGGGCTCGAAGCCAGCCTGCTTCAGCTCGTACACCATCAGCTCCGCATCCGCTGGTCGGTCCTCAAGGATTAGAACTCGAAGTGGCTCACATTGGTTCTCCATCTAAGTCCTCCTCCGGGGCATTGGGATCTGCTTCAGGTGTAGCCAGTAGATATTGTTATACATTCCCATGATCCTTATGAATCGGAGGTAAGCAAGAAATATGCCATTCCAGCTTATCTCTAACTGGCTGTTTTCTATAGTATTTTTTCTGCCAAGCGGAACCCATGTAACTACCAATGACAAAAACAGACATGAGTGACAAAAAAAGGCATCGGGATTGATAACCAGCCAAACCAGCCACGAGAGCCGGGGCCAGGAAGATGAGTGAGAACAGATATGCCTTTGGACTCTGGTCTCGCCCATCGCCTTGTTATCCCCGCCGCGCTGAGCTACCGGCAAGGGGTGTTCCAACTCGCGGGTGACCCTGCCATCCAGGATGGCACGACATGGAGAATGAGACGGCGCAGCTAGGCTTCCTTAGAAGACTCTCAGGGAATGGCTGTTATAAAGCGGCACACATCCCAAAGAGCGGGACCTCGGCTGTGTCAGCCCCAAGGTTTATAGAAAAGGGGGGCTCCACTCGCAAAGTCATTAATTTTTTGCTATAGACTAGGACCCAACATGATGTTCTGGCTGGAAGGCATCTGGTACGCGAAGGTCACCAAGGGAGACATCCCGGAGATTATCGAGACCTACCTCCGGCTGGAGGAAACGGATAAGAAAGCAGAGGCAGCCGCTATTCCTGCCAAAGGATAGTCTACCCCAAAGGGTTCAGGCTCCGGATTAAAAAAGAAAAAAGGTTCCATGCTCACTCACGATATCATCATCGTCGGCGGCGGTGGAGCCGGGCTGCGCGCCGCCATCGCCGCCGCAGAGGTTTCCCAAAAATTATCCATCGCCCTGGTCTCCAAGGTCTATCCCATGCGCAGCCACACGGTCTCGGCTGAGGGCGGGACCGCCGCCGTCCTGCGTGACTTCGACAACCTCGATCTCCACGCCAAGGACACGATCTTTGGCGCCGACTTCCTGGCCGATCAGGACGCGGTGGAGCTGTTTGTCAAAGAGGCGCCAGGAGAGCTGATCCAGCTCGAGCACTGGGGCTGCCCCTGGAGTCGGGATCCAGACGGCCGGGTGAGCGTGCGGTCCTTCGGCGGCATGTCGGTCGACCGGACCCTATTCGCCGCTGATAAAACCGGCTTCCACCTGCTCCACGCCCTGTTTCAGACCTCCCTTAAATATGACCGCATCGTGCGCTACGACGAGTGCTTCGTCACCTCGCTTCTGGTCGACGGCGGCAGGGTCCGGGGTATCACGGCACTTAACCTCTATAACGGCCAGTTGGAAGTCATCGTGGCTAAGGCTGTTATTGTCTGCACCGGCGGCGGCGGACGGGTTTTTCCCTTCACGACGAACGCAGCCATCAAGACTGGTGACGGCATGGCCCTGGCCTATCGGGCCGGGGTTCCGCTGAAAGACATGGAATTTGTCCAGTATCACCCCACCGGCCTACCGGGCACGGGAATCCTCATCACCGAGGCATCACGCGGCGAGGGGGGCTGGCTTAAAAACAAGGACGGATACCGCTATCTTCAAGACTATGGCCTGGGTCCGCCGACGGATACACCGGTGCACCGGAAGATGGAGTTGGGACCGCGCGATATCCTTTCGCGCTGCCACATGCAGGAATATTCCAAGGGCCGTACTTTCGAAGGTCCCTACGGCCACTATGTCCACCTCGACTTGAGCCATCTCGGAGAGGAAGTCATCGACAAGAAGCTTCCTTTCGTTCGCGAGCTGGCGCGCAATTACGTGGGCATCGATCCGGTCTACGAGCCGATTCCTGTGCGTCCCGTGGTTCATTACATGATGGGCGGGATTCATACCGACGTGACCGGCAAGACGCCGCTCGATGGCCTCTACGCCGCAGGTGAGACGGCGTGCGTCTCGATCAACGGCGCCAACCGGCTGGGCTCTAACTCTCTCACCGAGTTGCTTGTGTTCGGCGCCCGCGCCGGCCGTGCGGCTGCTGAATATGCCTTGGGCCAACCTTCTCCGACCTCTAATCCGCTGGAGGCGATGGCCAAAGACGAGAGGCAGCGCTTGGACCGCAACTTGATCAGAAAACCGGGAGGGAAAGAGCGCATCGCCGCCATTCGCCAGGAGATGCAGAAGGCGATGGAAGACGGCGCGGGAATTTATCGCAAAGAAGACGAGATGAAGAATAGCTGCAACATCTTGCGGCAACTGCGGGAGCGCTTTTCCAATATCATAATCGAAGACAGAGGGGACGTGTTCAACACCGAGGTGACCAGCGCCCTGGAGCTGGATTTCATGCTCGATGTGGCCGAGGCGGTGGTCCACTCCGCTCTAAACCGCAAAGAGTCGCGCGGCTCGCACACCCGAACCGATTTTCCCAAGCGCGACGACGCACAGTTTCTGAAACATACGCTCGCGCACAGAACACCCCAGGGCCCAAGGATCGAATACTTACCGGTGACCATCACCCGCTGGCAACCTGAGGAACGTAAGTACTAGAGAGGATAGCGGATGAGCAAAGCAACGATCACCCTGAACGTAGCTCGATACAGGCCCGGGCAGGAGCCGGCCCCGAAGATACAGGCCTATACGATACCCTATCACAACGACTGGGTAGTCTTGGACGCGCTGAATTACATCAAGGACCAGATCGATGGGACCCTGTCGTACCGCTGGTCTTGCCGCATGGGCGTTTGCGGCAGTTGCGGTATGATGGTAAACGGCGTCCCCAAGCTGACCTGCGCCGCGTTTCTCCGCGATTATCACCCCCAGGAGATTCAAGTCGAGCCTTTGGCTCACTTCCCGGTGATCCGCGATCTCGTGGTCGATATCAACGATTTCATGGACAAGCTCAAGAGCGTCAAACCATGGATTATTCGCAAGGTGGAGAAACCGGTCTCACAGGGAGAATACCGGCAGACACCGCAGGAGCTCGAGGCGTACAAACAGTTCACCCAATGCATTAACTGCATGCTCTGCTACGCGGCCTGCCCGGTCTATGGTCTCGAACCGGAGTTTCTCGGTCCCGCGGCCATAGCTCTAGGCTACCGCTACAACATGGACTCGCGCGACCAAGGACAAGAGCTGCGGAAGCCCGTTCTGGGAGATCACGCCGGCGTCTGGCAATGCACCTTCGTCGGCGAATGCAGCGAGGTCTGTCCTAAGGACGTCGATCCGGCCGCGGCGATCCAGCGCTCCAAGGTGGAGGCGGCCAAAGATTGGTTCAAGTCAGTCCTTCTTCCCTGGGGAAGCAGATGAGCGAAATAAGACCCGACAAGTCGAAGCTATACCATCCCAAGATGACATCGACGTGGTGGCTGAAAAGGCCGAACTACGTCTTGTTCATGCTGCGGGAATGGTCGAGTCTCTTCATCGCCCTCTTTCTGGTCGTCTTCCTCATCCAGCTCCATCAACTGACCTACGGCCCGGATGCCTACAGGGCCTTCGCCCACAGGCTTAGCTCCCCGGGTTGGGTGATCTTCCACATCGTAGCCCTTTTGTTCTCCCTCTATCACAGCGTCACCTGGTTCTACTCCTCGGCCATCGTCATGCCCCTGAGAATAGGAGAGAGGCTGGTCCCGCGCCAACTGGTGGTCGGCTTAAACCTCTTGGTCCTGGCAGTAGTCTCGATCGTGATTCTGGCGCTCTTTATCAAGCTCCATGGGTGAGATATGACTCCGGGAAAAACCAGCGAACCCCTGTGGTGGGGACTCTTTTCAGCAGGTGGGGTGGTAGCCGCCTTCCTGGTTCCCATCCATATCGTCCTCTTTGGCTTCGCGGTCCCCTTCGGCTGGATCGCGGACAGCGGCGCGCTCTATCATCACTGGCCGGTCAAGATCTATCTCTTCGTCCTCATCGCCCTGCCCCTCTACCACTGGGCGCACCGCTTCTACTTCACCCTGAACGATATGCGCCTGGGGCTTCCCCGTAAGCCGCTCGCCATCCTATGCTACGGGAGCGCAATCGTGGGAACGGTTGCGACCGCATGGGTTCTGTCAGTGCTTTGACAGCAAAAATGGAGGGCAAAATGGCCGAAGAAAAATTGACTCAGGCGGAGTTCGTAAAGAAGGCGATCGCGAGTCTGAGGAAACCGCCCTATAAGGGCATCCATTCGGTTTACTCGGGCTTCAACGAGGCCTTCCGCGCCTACTTCAACGAGGATCCCGTCCAATGGACCAACCGGCTCGCCGGTGAAGGGACCATCGAGACCAGGCCGGCACGGGGAGGCGTCATGCTCTATCTCCCCGGGGAGGCGCCGGAACGGAGCACGGGAAAAGAGGTGCTCAAGAAGATGGGGCTGTGACCCTTCGACCAACTCAGGCCTCGGCCGTGAGCTCGGCCGAACGGGTCATGCTGAGCCCAGTCGCACCCCTCGACTCCGCTCGGAGTACTTCGAAGTGTGGTGAGCTTGTCGAACCATGATCTTCTCCCGCAGATCCATCTTTTATCTCGTCTCCGTTATTGTCGCCTCTTTTTTTCTCTTCCGCTGGCGCGCCACTCTTAAGAACCTCATCTTCAGGCCTGAGGTCCAAGAATCATCTCCGCTCAAGTATCCCAACCCTTTTGTCCAGGACCACAGGACCCTGGTGGGGTTGGTGCACGGCGATAACATAGAACAGATGGTCCGCGAGGCCATCGGTCTGATTGGAGGGTTGGAAAGAATCGGAGTCAAGGGAAAAACGGTCCTGGTGAAACCCAATGTGGTCTCTGGAGAACCGCCTCCTGCAACCACCAACCCTCAAGTGGTCAGGGCCATCGTGAAGCTCCTGAGAGAGGCAGGGGCAAAGAAGGTCTATGTCGGAGACATGTCGGCGCTCCTCTCCCTGCCGACGAAGAAAAACATGGAGCGGACAGGTATTCTTCAAGCGGCCCAGGCGGAAGGGGCCGAGGTGCTCTCTTTCGAGGATCACGGGTGGGTCAGGGTGAATCTCCCTCAGGGGAAATATATCCAGGAGGCCTATGTCTCGGAGTGGATCTTCAACGCGGATCGGATCATCAACCTCCCGGTCATGAAAACCCATCGCAGCGCCACCTACACGATCGCGCTAAAAAACTTTATCGGGGCCACCCATGGCCGGCAGCGTCCCTATCTCGTCGATCCTTCCCATTGGGAAGAGATTATCGCCGAGTTCAATCTCGCTTACCAACCTCATCTGAATCTGGTAGACGGGACCAAGGTCATGGTCTCAGGCGGTCCCTGGTCTGGAGAGGAAGAAAAGGCCGGCCTTATCCTGGCCAGCGGTGACCGCATCGCCGTGGACATCATCGGCCTGAGTCTGCTGAAACATTACGGAAAGGCGAAGGAGATAGCCCGCAAGGACGTCTGGGAGCAAAGGCAGATTAAGAGGGCTGTGGAGCTGGGGTTGGGCGTCAAGGACGGAAGCTCGATTGCCCTCAAAACCAAAAATCTAAAGACCTCTGATGGAGATTTCTCTACCCTCGTCTCCTCGATTCGAAGGCACGCCTCGCTTTAGGCAGCTCTTATTGGGGCTTGCTTCATTTTGGCTTCTGGATTATCTATGATCTCAAAAACATCCACAACGAGGAGGACACTATGGGAGAGATGATGACTTTCAAGCGGCCTGACGGGAAGGAATGCTCAGGCTACTACGGCGAGCCGAAAGCCGGGGATAAGGCGCCCGGAGTGGTCGTGATCCAAGAGTGGTGGGGGCTGAACGATCAGATCAAGGGGGTAGCCAATCGCCTTGCCGATCTCGGCTATCGTGCCCTGGTGCCGGATCTGTACCGGGGCAAAGTCACCGTGGAGGTAGCGGAGGCCGACCATTTGATGCATAACCTCAATTTTGCCGACGCGGCTACCCAGGACATCCGCGGCGCCGTCCAGCACCTCAAGAAGACGGGCCCCAAGACCGGCGTGGTGGGATTCTGCATGGGTGGGGCGTTAACGGTCCTCGCCGCGGTCCACGTGAAAGAGCTCAATGCGGCAGTATCCTGGTACGGATTTCCACCGGAACAGGCCGCCGATGTAAGAACGATCTCGATCCCCTTCCAGGCGCACTTCGCGGAGCAAGACCAATTCTTCGCGCCGGATCAAGCCCGCTCTCTCGAGGCCCGGCTGACGTCAGGAAAGGTCAAGCACGAGAGCTACTGGTACAAGGCGCAGCATGCCTTTGGCAACGAGAAGGGCCCTTATCACAACGCCGAAGCCGCGAAGCTCGCGTGGCAGCGAACCACCGACTTCTTTGCCAAGCACCTGAAATAAACGATATCGAGTCTGGTTGAGAACTTTTTCCGGCAGGACGCCTAAGCTGTACCGAAGCAAACGGGAAATCCCGCCAAAGGCTGGTTTGTTCGGAATTAATCCTGGGCCGCGGGTTAGACAGATTGGTTCACCTTTTCGGTCGCAACCAGACCGGTAGTGCCGCCCGAAAATGTTCTCTCTCGACAACGGACAACGTCACCGAACGAAAACTCCCACTGCTCATCTTCCGAATGCCGGTTCTCGGTAACGATCCTGTAGGTGTCAGATCCCAGATGCACCGCTTCAACCGGTCGCCAGGCATCGACTCCCTCGTCTAGTAACCTCACATAAATTGTAACTTACTCTTTTCCTCTCATGCTCAGGTCCGCCCAACTAGTGAGTATATCTGGTTAGTATAGCACGGCCCTCGCCTCTTAATGCCAATAGCGATTTTATCGCAATTCCCATAGGCACGGCAAAAACTACAATCATACTCACGCAGGAGATCCTTGATCGACAATTGCGTCTCCATTCGGAACGAGAGATTGCCGCAGTGATATCTCCCTTCAATCAGCATGCGCAAACCTACACTCCGCAGTCACCTTTCCTGCTATGGGGATTGTAAAGCGCAAAGGCGACATGCTACTTTTCTCTCCCTGCAGGCCGTGCTAGAGGTTAGAGGCAAGCCTGCACGCTGGCGAAAGGAGGGCTGGATGATGTGGCTACACGGCTCCTGTCATTGCGGCGCGGTCTGCTTCTCGGTTGAGTCGTACACACCCTACCCGTACATGCGTTGCTATTGCTCGATCTGCCGCAAGACTGCCGGTGGCGGCGGCTACGCGATCAATCTCATGGGGCAGGCGCAATCCCTGAAGGTTCAGGGACGGGGGCATGTCAGCTCTTACCAGGCCAAGATGGGCGTGGAGAGAGATTCCCAAGAGGGAAAAACCAGTCCGGCCCGGCGCCATTTCTGCGCCATCTGCGGGAGCGCCTTATGGATCGAAGACCCCCGCTGGCCCGAATGGGTCTACCCGTTTGCCTCGGCCATCGACACCCCCCTGCCTGTGCCACCCGAGCAGGTTCACATCATGCTCGACTTTGCCACCAACTGGTGCGCAATACCCCAGGGCGACCACGACGTGCGCTTTAGCCGCTATCCCAAGGAGTCGATCGCCGACTGGCACCGAAGGCACAGCCTCTATGAGGAGCCGGGAAAGGAAAAGGGAGTTGACTGAGGGGCCGAGAGCGCATAGCCTCTGCCCGAGGAGGAAATCCCATGCAAGGATCAGCCCTGGTCTTGGATGCCTTGAGCCGGGTACAGGAGGATCTTCACAGGCGCGTGAAGGAGCTCACCCCGGAGGAGCTTATCCGCCCGCCCCACCCTCCGATCGGCTGGCTGGCATGGCATCTGACGCGGGTGCAAGACTCGGCCCTCTCAGGGCTGATGGGACAGGAACAGCTCTGGATCAGCCAGGGCTGGCATAACCGTTTTCACATGCCTCCAGACCCCAAGGACTTCGGGCCAGCAAACACCGCGACTCCAGAGCAGATCGCCGCCTTTCGGGCGCCCGACGCGCACGCCCTGCTCGACTACCATGATGCCGTCTTGGAGCGCACGAAAGGTTATCTTGCGCGGCTCTCCGACCAGGATCTCGACCGGGTGCTCAATGAGCCAAAATTTCAGCCCCGGCCCACCGTCGGCGTCCGCCTGGTCAGCGTCCTCTTCAACTCCATCCGGCGCGTGGCTCAGATCGAATACCTGGTGCACTTGCGGCGCCACGGTGGTTGACTACGGGATGAGGCTTACCACGGCGTTGCCCGTGCCTGAAGAAGGGCCATAGGCATGGAGATGGCCGCGGAAGGCGCCGCCAGTGACGCCGAGGAGAAGCGCCAGGTGGCGCCCGCCCATTTCCGCATCAACGTCTCCGGCAAAAACGGGGAAGAAGGACTTAAGCTTCTCTGCCCTTCCTTGGGTCACCAATTCGACAAACCTGTGATCGAGCCTTTGACACTCCGCGCTCGGCCATCTCTCCGGACCTCGGACCAGGGCATGGGAGAGGGCGCCGCTGGCGACAAACACCACACGCTTGGAAGTCTCCCTGATCCCTTCGGCAATCGCCTTCCCCCAGCGGAGGCACTCCTCGAGATCCGCTAAGAGGCAGCATGAGAGGGGAACCACAGGAATATTAAATTGGGGCTTGAGACGCTCCGCCTCCGTCCCCAGCTCGTGCATCCCGCGGATCATCTCCCGGGTGAAGGGTGGGGCCGTGGATTCATCCGCCATGCGCGGGGTATGGGTGACGATCAGCGCGCCAACAACCGCTCCCACAAAAGATCCTGCCGATCTTCAGATCTTTCTCGCTGGGCTGAGATGGAGGTCCGTCCTCCGATCCAGAAGCTTATCGATCGCCTCAGCCCCCTTCACGCCCTCGAGCTTGACCTTGAGACGCAGGTCATTGACGCTATCCGCATGGATCAATGCCTGCTCGAGGCTGATCCTTCCCTGTTTGTAAAGCATGAAGAGGGCATGATCAAAGGTCACGCAACCCTCCTGGGCGCCCTGTTCCATGGCCTCCTTGAGCTTATCGATCTCTCCTTTTTTTATCAGCTCCTTGATCCATGGGGTATTGATGAGGATCTCCATGGCCGCCACCCGCTTTCCATCGACGGAGGGGACGAGCCGCTCTGAGAAAATGGCCCGCAGGTTGAGGGACAACTGCATGAGGATCTGGGGGTGGCGCGCGTGCGGGAAGAAGTTGACAATGCGCTCAAACGCCTGGTTCGCGTTGGTCGAGTGCAGGGTGCTGAGGCAGAGGTGGCCGGTGTCGGCAAAGGTAACGGCCGCCTCCATCGTCTCCGTATCGCGGATCTCGCCGACGTAGATCACGTCCGGGGCCTGGCGCATGGCGTTCTTTAGGGCCACCGGATAGGAATCTGTGTCGGAGCCGATCTCTCTCTGGCTTACGATAGACTTTTTATGCCGGTGGACAAACTCGATCGGATCCTCGACTGAGATGATATGGCCTGGGTCACTGGAGTTGCGATGATCGATCATGGCCGCGAGCGTAGTCGATTTTCCCGAACCTGTAGCCCCCACCACCAGGACCATTCCCCGCTTGGTCAGAGCGATCTCTTTCAAGATCGGGGGCAATTCTAGGTCATCGATCGTCTTGATCTCCAACTTGATCTGGCGGATGACGATGCCGAGATTGCCTCTCTGGCGAAAGCAGTTGACCCGGAAGCGACCCAGATCCTCAAAAAAGAGGCCCAGGTTCATCTCCATGCTCTCCTCAAACTCCCACTGCTGCCTCTGCCGCATGATCGAATTGGCCAGGGCCTCGAGCTGTTCATTGGTCAATGCCTGGCCCCCCACCGGTTGGACTATCCCATGGATGCGGTACATCGGGGGACTATCCACGGTGAGGTAGATATCCGATGCCTCCTTCTCCACCATGATCTTGAGAAACTCACGGATCTCCATAAAAGCCTCCCGGCGCTCGCAAGCTGCCCCTCTACTTGTGACCTACGGCCAGGGTATCAAAAGGGCCTCGCCTTAGGCGTCGCGCCAGGCACCGTCCCCCTTACGCCATGACTGAAGAGATTGGGATTGGTGCTCCTGGACTGAGCCTCCTCCTTGGTGACGACACCGAGAGCGAAGAGGTCCCTAAGCGCCATATCCATGGTCTGCATCCCGTCCTTCTGGCTTATCTCCATGGTCCCGTGGAGCTGGTGGATCTTGGACTCCCGGATGAGGTTGCGCACCGCCGTCGTGCCAGCCATGATCTCCACAGCCGCCACCCGTCCCCCGGCCTTCTTTTTGAGCAGGCTCTGAGTCATCACCGTCTCGATGGATTCGGCGAACTGGGTGCGGATCTGGGCCTGCTGGGTGGAGGGAAAGACGTCGATGATCCGGTTCACTGTATCGGGGGCGCTGGAGGTATGGATGGTGCTCAAGACCAGATGGCCGGTCTCAGCAGCGGTGAGGGCGAGCTGGATGGTGTCCAAATCACGCATCTCGCCTACCAGGATCACATCCGGGTCCTCGCGCAGGGACGCCCTTAAGGCATTGGCGAAAGAGAGGGTGTGGGGCCCCAACTCCCTCTGGTTGATGAGACATCGCTTCGACTTGTGGACGAACTCGATCGGGTCCTCGATGGTTATGATATGGCCGTCATAGTCGTTATTGATGAAATCGACCATGGCCGCCAGGGTAGTAGACTTCCCCGCGCCCGTAGGACCGGTGATCAGGATCAACCCTTTCTCCTTCTGACAGAATTCCTTCAAGATGGGTGGCATTCCCAGCTCCTCCAGAGTGAGGATGTGGGTGGGAATGGTACGAAAGACTACGGCCATCCCCTTGCGCTGCATGAAGACATTGACCCGGAAGCGGGCCACATCCCCCATCTCGAAGGAGAAATCCACATCATGGATCTCCTCAAAGGCCTTACGGTGGGCATCGCTCATGATGTCATAAGCCATGGCCTGGACCTGCTCCTTACTGAGCGGAGGATAGTCCAGCTTTTTCAAATCCCCATGGATGCGCAGCAGAGGCGCCTCGCCGGCGCTCAAATGGCAGTCCGAGGCCCCCTGTTTCACGGCAAAGGCTAATAGCTCTGTGATGTCCATAGACTCCTCTCCCGCCTCGAAACGAGTTGAATATCGGTAAGTATACTATAACAGGGAGGGATTTTGAAGGGACCGGCGGGATTCGACGAATGGGCCAGCGGCTTAGATTTTAAGCTTCTCCAAGGTGATGAGCCACTGGGCCGCTCCCAGCTCCTCGACCCCTATCACCCTGTGGCCTGCGTTCTGCACCCATCTGGAGATGGTCTCCAGTGCCATCGGAGAATCGACCGTGACCTCAAGGAGATCCCCTGGGCTCAGCCCCTCCATCGCCTTCATCGCGAGGGTCAGAGGGTCCGGACAGATCTCCCCGCGCACGTCTATAGATTTTTTGGCCATCGATCAGCTCGACCTGCGGGCGGAGAAGAGGTAGGTCCCGCTCCAGGTCCCCAGGACGAGAAAAACCGTAGCCACCAGGCTGGTAAGGCTCAGGCTCCCGAGGCCGGTGAGGCTGTTGCCGATATTACAACCTCCGGCGATCACCGCCCCAACGCCCATAATCACCCCACCCGCGGCCTGCCGCATCAACCTCTGGGGCTTGGGGGCGCGCCACTGAAATTCGTGGTTCCACTGGGCCGCTAAAAAAGCCCCAAGGGGAATGGCGATCACCTCAAATACTCCCCAGTTGAGATAACCGGCATCACCGCTCGCCAGATAGAAGAGGAGAGAGGCGGAAGGCCCGGTCATGCGCAGGCCGTAATGGACATCCCCCGCGCCGGCGGAGGCAAGCCAGGCCAGCGCCGCTACCAACCCGAGGATCGTGCCGGTCTTTCTCCAACTCCATCCGCGCACCGGTGGAGCGGCCCCGCTCCGATAGAGCCAGATGGCCAAAGGCAGGAACAGGAGGAGCATGAGAAGCCAGGGATTGAGACCGGAGTCGCCCACCTCCACGCGGGCGCCGCGCAGAGTGGTGGCCAGTGGGTTGAGTGCCCCTGCACTCGTGGTTGCGGCGGAGACGATAAAAGTAAGAACCGCCACAAAGGAGCCCACCATCCCCTCTCCGACCCGGTAATAAGAGCTGCTCGAACAGCCGCCAGCCAGGGTCATCCCCAGACCAAAGACAAAGCCTCCCACCATGGCCGCAAGCCAAAAGAAGGGAGGCACAGAAAAGGAAAGCCAGCCCAGCTCTTTAAAGAGATGAATCAGAACCGCCTGAATGATCAGAGCCAGGAGGTAAGCTTTAAAGAGGGTGAGGTCTCGGATCAGGAGGATATCCCGGAAGGCCGTGTACATGCAGAAGCGGCCCCGCTGCAAGACAAAACCAAGAACTAGGCCTACCCCCAATCCTGAGAGAAATTTTTCCAACAAGGCTCTATCTATTTGAGAAAGGCGACACCGTGAGGGTCCCCACCCAGGGGAATGACATCGACCTGCTTACGACCCACTAGATCGATCACCAGCAGGGCCTTGTCCTCACGACTGGTCACAAAGGCCATTTTTCCGTCTGAGCTGACATCGATAATATCGGGCTTTTGCGCCACGGCAATATGGTGGAGAACCTTTCTCGCCTTAAGATCGATGACGCTGATCGTATGTTCCAGGCGGTTCGTCACATAGGCAAACTTGCCGTCCGGGCTGACCAGCACCGCATGGGCCTCTTTGCCCGTTGGGATGGTCTTGACGATGCGGTCTTTGGCCGCGTCGAGGATCGAGACGCTGTCGGCAAAACCATTGGCCACAACCACATACCGGCCGTCTCGGGAGAGATCTATCCCCATGGCCCCAACCGTCAGCTTGGGGTCTTCGTTCTTCCCCTTAGGCAAGGAGATGGTCTTGATGACCTGTCGCTTCTTGGCATCGATGACCGAGATGCCCTGATCTCCACCGTTGGTGACAAAGACCTTGCCGCCGTCCTTGCTGAAAACAGCCACCGCCGGGGCCTTGCCCACGCCGATAGTGGCGACAACCTTCTTTTCATTGAGGTCTACGACAGAGACATTGTCAGCGCCCACATTGATCACGTAGAGCTCTTTCCCGTCCGGGCTCAAGGCCAGTCCATGAGCCCTCTTATCTGCCGGAACCCGGGCAGTAATGCTACCCGTCTCCACCTCCAAGATAGCGACATCGCCGGAGCCGACGCTGGCGACAAAGGCCCATTTCTTATCTGGCGAAAAGAGGAGATTGTGAGGGGTCTTGGCGACCTCGATCTCCTTGACCACCTTCTTGGCCTCTGTGTCCACCACCTGGATCCTGTCGATCCCCTGATTCGACACATAGACGGTGGCGCCTTCTGCTGAGCCGATAGAAAAGACCAGCGCAACGAGCGCGACCGGTTTCTTAAAGCATGTGTTTCGCCGCATAAGATCTCCCTTTTCCTTGTTCCCAGGGGGTTTATCTTTTCTGCTTCGGCTTCACGATCACGCCACAGACGATCCGGTCCCCGGCGTTTCCTGCGGGATCCGTGAGGTCGTCATCGGCGGCCGCATGGATCACCACTGCGCTCCCGTCGGCATCAAAGAGCGAAGAGTCCCCTGAGCCCAGCGTGATCCGATCATTGACAGCCTGGTAGCGGGCCACGCCGTCCTTGGTGGCGTACAGGTTGGGGTGGTCGCCGGCATGGGCGCCTTCAGGATTCTTCAGCCCGTGCTTTGTCTTGGCCGGATTGAAGTGGCCGCCGGCGCTGGCGAACTTCGGGCCCTCGCACCTGCCCACCTCGTGGATATGGATGGCATGCAGGCCAGGAGAAAGATCTTTCACCTGAACGCTGATCAAGACTCCGCCTTTGGTCTGGCGCAAAGATGCGCTCCCGACGCTCTTCCCCGCGCCATCTTTGAGATCGGCCCGGGCCTGCGTTTGAGCGCCGGCATCGGCCGCGGTGAACCAAAGCCCCAACGCCCCTGCCAAGATCAGAACCATCCCTTTGCCCTTCATAGACTCCTCCTTGTGCCAGTGGATTTCACTAATACGGAGATCTCTTCTTGTCAAGGGGAGTAGCAGTGCCTTCCTTGCCTTTTTGGGGGAAAATGGGTAGGTATGCTCATTGCCTTGGCTGGAGCCAATATGTCTTTGACAGGAAAAGTTGCCCTGGTTACCGGCGGCGGGACTGGAATCGGCAAAGCGATCAGTGAGGTCCTGGCTCGAAATGGGGCCCGGGTTGCCGTAGCCTCCCGCAACCGAGCCCACCTGGAGAGCGCCAGCGAGGCATTGAGGGCGCTGGGTTATCAGCTCCTACCGATCCAGATGGATGTGAGAAAAAAAGATGAGGTCCAGAGGGCCGTCGCTCAAGTGGCGCAGGGTTGGGGGTCGATCGACATCCTGGTCAACAACGCCGGCCTCTCGGGCATGACCCGGATCGATGATCCTGACGACCGAGGCTGGTATGATATCCTGGAAACCAACCTCACCGGGATCTATCTCGTCACCCGTGAGGTCCTCAAGGTAATGAAGGAGCAGGCGCAGGGTCGGATCATCAACATCTCTTCTGTCTTGGGGAAATTCGGCGTCCCGGGATATAGCGCCTATTGCGCCAGCAAGCACGGGGTCATCGGTTTCACCAGGGCGCTGGCGCTGGAGGTGGTCCAGCGCGGCATCACCGTCAATGCGATCTGCCCCGGCTGGGTGGACACCGATATGGCCCGGCTGGGGATGAAGGAGTGCGCCGCCTATCTGGGAACCACTGTGGCGGAGTTTGAACGACAGGCGATCGGGGCCGTGCCCATCCAGCGCTTCGTCGAGGCGGAAGAGGTGGCCCAACTGGTCCTCTATTTGGCCACGGACAAGGCCAGTGGCATTACCGGCCAGGCGATCAACATCTGCGGTGGACAGACGATGGTGTAGGTGGGGGGATCATGCCGACTGCCATCGATCTTCTGAAAGAAAAAGGGCGCCGTCTACGCATCCATTCACTGCGCTCCACGACTGCAGCCGGTTCCGGCCATCCCTCTTCATGTTTATCGGCCGCGGATCTGGTATCCGTCGTCTTCTTCCGCGAGATGCGCTACGATCCGCGCGACCCGCACCACCCGGAAAACGACCGTTTCATCCTCTCCAAGGGTCACGCGGCTCCACTCCTGTACGCTGCCTATGCAGAGGCGGGAATCATCGAAGAATCCCAACTGATCACGCTCCGGCGCCTCGACAGCGATCTGGAAGGTCACCGCACAACACGGCTGCCGTGGGTCGAGGTGGCCACCGGCTCTTTAGGCCTGGGACTGTCGGCGGGGTTGGGTACGGCGCTTGCCGCGCGGATGAACCACCTCGCTTGCGACACCTACGGGCTGTTGGGCGACGGCGAGTGCGCGGAAGGCGCCGTGTGGGAGGCGGCGGCGCTGGCCAGCTATTACGAAGTGTCGAATCTTTACGCCCTCGTCGACGTGAACGGCCTCGGGCAGAGCCAACACACCATGCACCGCTTCGATGTCGAGAATTTTGTGGCAAAATTCCGGGGATTCGGTTGGCACGCCATCACCGTCGACGGTCACAACTACGCCGAAATCATAGACGCCTTCGAGAAATGCCGGCGGGAGGCGGGATCCAGGCCACGAGTGATCGTCGCTCGCACGTTCAAAGGCAAAGGCGTTTCGTTGCTGGAGAACAGGGAAGGCTGGCACGGAAAAGCCGTGCCCAAGCAGGATCTCGCCAAAGCCCTCGCTGAGCTGTCACAGCCATATCCGTCCGATGGTTTTCGCCCTAACCCGCGACCGCGGCCTCAGCGGGAAGAGCGACCGGTCAACCTCGGCATCAGCGTCAGCCGCAAAATCGGCGAATCGGTGGCGACGCGCGAGGCGTACGGCGACGCGCTGGCGAAGCTGGTCGAAAAAAACGACCGGATCGTCGCCCTGGACGGCGACACCAAGAACTCTACCTATTCCGAAAAGCTGCTGAAGACGCGTCCCGACCGGTTCTGGGAAATGTTCATCGCGGAACAGAACATGGTCGGCGTCGCCGCCGGCATGGCCGCGCGCGGCATGATCCCCTTCGTGTCGACGTTCGCGGCATTCCTCACGCGCGCCTTCGACCAGATCCGCATGGCCGGCGTCTCGCGGGCCAACATCAAGTTCTGCGGATCGCACGCGGGCGTTTCGATCGGCGAGGATGGGCCTTCTCAGATGGGGCTGGAAGACCTCGCCATGTTTCGGGCGATCCCCGGCTCCGTTGTCCTCTATCCCAGCGACGGCGTTTCGACCGAGCGCCTCGTCGCTGAAGCCGCAAGCATCCGCGCCATTTGCTATATTCGCACGACGCGCCCCAAGACGCCGGTTTTGTATGCCAACGAGGAGCAATTCCCCATAGGCGGCTGCAAGATCTTACGGAGATCCAAGGAAGACCGGGCGACCGTGATCGGCGCCGGCATCACGGTACACGAGGCGCTCAAAGCGGCCGAGACACTCGCAGCGGAAGGCATCCACATTCGAGTGATCGACGCTTACAGCATAAAGCCTCTGGATAAAACAACCATCCTGGCCAACGCGAAAGAGACCGAGGGGAATTTGATCGTAGTTGAGGACCATTACGAAGAGGGCGGGTTGGGCGATGCCGTCCTGAATGCCGTGGGAAACGCCGCGCGCGTCATCAAGCTCGCCGTTCGAGAGATCCCGCGCTCAGGACCGCCGGAGGCCCTGTTGGACACCTACGGAATCAGCGGCCAGCACATCGTCCAGGCGGTGAAAAGTTTGCTATGACTTTAGAGCTGACTGCAAGATTAGATCCCGCGTGTTAAGTCCTTCCCCACAGAAGATTGAGGTGCGCAACCCGGCCACCTCGGAGAAGATCGCTGAGATGGCTGTGGCGACAGCAGGCGATGTGGCCCGAGCCGTAAGCCAGGGACGCGAGGCGCAGGCCGTATGGCAGGAAAAGAATTTCACCGAGAGGGCTCGGCTCCTCTACCGCTTTCGTGACCTCCTGATCGATCATAAAGAGGAGATCGCCGATATCCTCACCGCTGAGACCGGAAAGCCCCGAGCCGAGGTTTACGGCAACGAGCTTTTCTACATGTGTGATGCCATAGGGTTTTGGGCGAAGAAGGCAGCGAAGTTTCTCAAGCCGGAAAGACTCAAGCCTCATCTTTTAAAGACCAAAAAGGTCTTCTCAGTCTATCAGCCTCTAGGCGTGGTCGGGATCATCGGCCCGTGGAACTTCCCCTTGGTCCTCACCATCGGCGAGGCCATCCCGGCCCTGATGGCGGGCAATGCCGTAGTGATCAAGCCCTCGGAGTTGACGCCGCTATCGGCTCTATTCGCAGCTAAACTTGCACCCAAGGCAGGCTTTCCGACCCATCTCATTCAGGTCGTGGCGGGCTTCGGCGCCACCGCAGAGGCGCTGATCGACCATGCCGACATGATCTCCTTTACCGGCAGCGTGGCCACGGGGAAGAAGGTGCTCTGCCGCGCCGTGGATAGGCTGATCCCGGTCACGCTGGAGCTGGGCGGCAAAGATCCCATGATCGTCCTCAAAGACGCGGATCTGGAGCGCGCGGCCAACGCCTGCGTCTGGGGGGCTCTGATGAACTCAGGACAGGTCTGCACCTCGATTGAACGCGTCTATGTGGAGGAGCCGGTCTATGAAGACTTTCTCCGCAGAGTCGTGGAGAAGGTGCGTGCCTTGCGTCAAGGAGCGAGCGACGGTGAGGTGGAGCTGGGAAGCATGACCTCAAAGACCCAGCTCCAAAAAGTGGAGCTTCAGGTCGAAGAGGCGCTCCAGAAAGGCGCCCGGCTGCTCACCGGGGGCCGGCGCTTGTCCAACTCCAAAGGGTACTATTACGAACCCACGGTGATGGTCGATGTCAGCCATGAGATGGAGATTATGAGAGAGGAGACCTTTGGTCCGGTGATCCCGATCATGAAGGTCCAGGACGAGGCAGAGGCCCTGCGTCTGGCCAATGACTCGCGCTATGGTCTCGACAGCAGCGTTTTTACCCGGGACCGAGGCAAAGGATGGCAGATGGCGGAAGAGATTGAGGCCGGCTCGGTATGCATCAATGACTGTCTGGTGAACTTCATCATCCCCGAGGCCCCCATGGGCGGGATGAAAGAGAGCGGCCTGGGCCGGCGCCACGGCGCCGAAGGGATCCGCAAATACTGCCGGCAGAAGACCATCGTCGTGGATCGGCTGGGGCTCAAGAGCGAGTTCATCTGGTTTCCGACCACCAGGAGAAAGATAGAGTTCCTCCGCAGGGGGCTGAATCTCCTCTTTCGCTCGGGCTGGAAGAACAAGCTTTTCCCTCCAGGTCCAACCAGTAAGGGTTAAGATCACCCCTGCCGCCAGACACATTTACTGGCAAGCCCATCTCGTTTAGAGATGCAAAAAGTGTGTGCTCAGTGGAGGCCGAGGGGGGACTGCCCCTCAGCGGGAGCCGATGGACCTCTACTTGTCTGCCCCAAGGTACCGGCTTGACTTGGCCGTCGTCTCTGAGAACCGTCAGTGTCGGACGTCTCCCTTGCTTCGGAGCAGCCCCCCCTCGGCTGCAAACTGCGCGTGCGCTCCCGAGGGGGAGGAAGCCTGGAGGCCTGAGGCACAGGAACGAGGAGGTTGAAAGCAGGCCCTGATGGTTGGAATAACCACAGAAAGGGGACGGGGCGGTGGCCCTCAAGGTACTGGTCTATTGACTCAGGCCGGAAGGCTTTCTACCCCGAGGGGGGCGGGCGTCAGGAAAGACGGCACCGGGGTTGCAAAGAACTTTTAGCGGAGCCCCGCCGGGCTTGCAGCCGAAAGCCGATTCGTCTAACAATGGACCAGAGTCTTGCCAAAACCGATCCATAACAAGGAGGTCCCATGGGTAAAGACCTTCAGGGGTTCATCGCCCGGGAAGGGGAAAAGAGACCCGGCTCCGTAATCCGCGTCAAGGAGCGGATCGATCCTAACCGATACGAGACCATCGCCTTCCTCAAGCACCTCGACCTCAGGGGCGAGCAGAAGATGGTCTTGTTTGAAAATGTCCTCACCCTCGGTGGCCAGCCCTCTCCCTTTCCGCTCTTCTACAACCCCTTCGTGACGCGCCAGTTTTGCGCCGACGGTCTGGATATGGGCGACCTCAAATCCAACATGGATTTGAGCCTGGAGGTGGCGCGGCTGGAACAGCAAAGGGGCGAAGCGGAGACTGTCCCGCCCGGCAAGGCACCCTGCAAGGAGGTCGTGCTGAAAGGGACCAAGGCCGATTTGCGCATGTTTCCGATCCCGATGCATCATCAAGACGACGTGGGCCCGTATTTCACTATGGCCTGCGCCATGAAGAGCGTCGAGAACGGCTTCTACGACATCACCTTCACCAAGAATATGTACTATGGGCCCCAGAGGATGAGCTTCTCCGCCCATCCCCATCACCACCTCGAAGCGATTGTCCAGGAGCATGAGAAGAAAAAGCTGCGCGCGCCCGTGATCGTGATCTTGGGGCACCACCCGGCATTCTATTTTTCCACCTGCTGCATGACCGCTTACGGCAACGACGACTATAGGACCGCCTCGGCCTTTTTGAGAGAGCCGCTACGCCTCACGCCGTCGGAGACCTGGGGAGAAGAGTTCCTCGTGCCCGCGGACGCCGAGGTCATCATCGAAGGCGAAGTCCCGCCCCACGTGCGCGAGAAGCAAAACCCTTTTGGCGAGATCATGGGGTATTACCAAGAAGAGATGATGGTCCCGGTCATCGAAGTGACGGCTATCACCCACAAGAAGAACGCCATCATACAGGATTTCTGGCCGGGCCAGATGGACCACTGGAATCTGGGCGGCGTGCCCAAGGAAGGGAGCGTTTACAACGCGATCAAAAAAAACGTCCCTGGACTGAAAGCCGTCCACCTGCCTCCTTCAGGCTGCGCGCGCACGATCTGTTACATCTCGATCAAAAAGGAATTTGACAACGAGCCGCGCAAGGCCGGCATGCAGGCCTTTGTAGATATGCCCAATCTGAAACTGGCCGTGGTGGTGGATGATGACGTTGACGCCTTTAACGAGCGGGAGGTCCTGTGGGCCGTCGGCACGAGAACTCACTGGGACAAGGACTTGGAGGTGATCCGCAAGGTCCAGAGCTTTCGTGGCTGGCTGGGAGACGCCGTCGCCATCATCGACGCCACCAAGCCGCTCAAAGGCCCCTTCCCCAAACGCAACGAAGTCTCCGTGGAAGCGATGGCGCGGGTCGACGTGAGCAAATACCTGAAATGAGAGCCGCCAGGACCTTAGTGAAGGGGCCACAAAAAAGCTTGGCCGATTGCGGGTGAGGATACGTGAAGGACGGAAGATAAAAATGGCAACAAGTCATGCCTGACCCCATGACCGGCTCGTGCCCATGCGCTTCCCGCCTTCTCGAACTCTTCGGCCTTCTCTTTCATCCCGGCGGCCAAGGCCTGAGCCTATGGGTAACTCTACGGGACAAGAGTTCTCAAGCTAATCTTCAAGGATGAAGGTGACCTCGACCGTGGCCCGGTATTCCGTGATCTTTCCTTTCTCAATGCGGCCTTTTTGCTCCAGCACATGGATTCCGGTGAGATTCCTCAGCGTCTTATTGGCCCGCTTCAACGCCTCATTCACTGCATCTTGCCAACCGTTGGGAGAGGACCCGATGATCTTGGTTACCCGTGCGACAGCCATGGCGTTACCTCCTCTTCACTGTTTGCGTTAAAAAACCTTTCCAGTTGCCCTCCCTACCACGAATAAGTCCCAAAAACCAGCCGGTGTCTCTTTTACCCCGAAGGGGGGTGCCAGGCAGTAAAACATGATTGGCAGCGGGTTTATAGTTCACGGCCTGCCCGCCAGACCGAGTGACCACCACCAGCCCTCGGAAACCGGTTCTTTGGTGGTCTTCCCCTACGCACCTTTTCTGGACTAAACACAACTAGGTTCCGATCTGGCATCCAGACATCAATTGGCGTGCGCACGGACGCGTAGACAATGCCATCATACCCCATCCGTTGCGCCTCAATGGCCACTAACTGAGTACTTCGTTTTTCCTCCTCCAATCGGCTCTGGCAAACTCTCCACAGAATTTCTACCCCGTCTTGGCCAAACTTTTCTTGAATCCTCATGAGTAAGGACGCACTGCGTTGAGAAAGATCGAGGATAAGAGAGTCGTCGACTAAGTGATATTTCAACGGATACCCAAACCATCCGGGTGTTGGATCGACTTCACCTTCTAAGAACGGCGATAGCTCCTCGCTTGATAGGGCCTCATTCAAAGAGAACTCCGCAATCGTCTCGCAACAGTTGACGACAAAATCATTGGAGAAGTAGGCGACCGGAAGGTCTGAACCGAGACTGAAACGAGATTGAGGACTAGGATAGAAAATTTCTCGTTTATATGGAACTTCCGGACTGCCTTTAGTTGGAACTTGGATTTCAAAGCCGTGATTCGGCGGATTGTTCAGGTAATATTTGTTCTGCCACCATCCGAGCTGAAGCCAGAGGATCTTTGACTTGGACTGGTTCCCGATCCACTGCCAATCCTCCGCATTCAGTGCGGACAGGCAACGTGCTAATTTCACTCCGCTAGAAATAATCATCCCTATGCTATTGCATAACGCCCGAGTTCAGGTGCGGGCGAACCTGATGAGCGGCGGGCATAGCCCGCCGCCGGCCACAGATCGCCCGTCAGCTGCAGCGCCTCGTTAGACGGCAAGGGATCCATAGTTAGGGTCGCTCATCAAGCGTGTACCACAGCGTACTGGCTAAGAACAGGAGGTGTAATGCACGCTCGGGTAAGATGACAATATTGCCGTGAGCCTTCGGGTTACGAACGGCGGCCATCGCTCCCGCAAACAGATCCATGTAGCCCCGCTGCATATCACGTCCGCTCTGCGTGCTAAGATCAGCGAGGACAATTATCGGATTCTTGGGGGAGAAGGCAGTCTGCATCAGCGAGACGCCATCAAGCTCAGGACCGCCACGCTGCAAAACGAGGGCTCGAACTGTAGACGCCAGTTCCTTGAGTGTTGCTTCGACGGCATCCGCGTGGTGACCCGCACGAAAGCGCTCCTGTGCAATGACCTGCACTTTAGGGTGCAGGAGCGTCCAGGCGTGGTTTATAGGATCTAGATTCATCATAACCGGCACTTGGTCTTCCACATCGGCACGGACTCGCCCAATCACCTTCTCTAGCTCTCGGTGGCCTTCGCTGGCATGGAACGTTCGACCAGACAGCCACTCAGCCTCAAAGAAGTTCCGGAAGAAGAAAAGAAGAAGAAAAGGGGTCGGGAGTCTTTTCACGACCGCTTAGGGTGCCCGCGTTGACGGAACGCCGACTCCAAGCCCAACCGTCTGGCAATGCGCACCCCCCAATCTTCACTGCCAAAGGGTCGCCCCCGCTGTGCACTGCACCGTAAATCCTCCAGCTCTGTCTCCCTCTCCGTTTCGTTCACCCACTGAAGCCACTGGCGTGGTCGCTCCACCGGCCACTCAGCTAGAAACTCCAAAAGTCTAGGATCATTCCGCGCCCATCGCCACAGACTCGACCATTGCCACTCCTCCGCCCGCGCAACTAACTTCGCCCGCACTGCATTGCGCTCCACATACCGCGCCACTGTAAGAAAGTGCTCATCGCTCTGGACCGGAAAGGACTTGAAACGCCCTTGGTACACTGGCCCACTCCCGGAGGTGTGCCGATGAGCATGCCAACGCTGCGTGTGTGTCACCGTTACCCATCGCATTACCTCGGAGAGCTCCCCATCTCCCTTGGGCCATAAAAGCAGATGCCAGTGATTGGGCATGAGACAATACGCTGCAATGCGGATGCCGGTCCGCTCGTAGGCTTGGTGGAGAATTTTTTCAAAGGCTGCATAGTCGGCAGGATTCTCAAACAGCGGTAGCCGACCCACACGCCGGTTCAGCACGTGGTAGGCTAATCCACCGCTGGCATTGCGAGGGCGGCGCGGCATGACACCGCTTCTATCGCACGAGCAGCTTTCCCGTCAAGAAAAGACTCCCGACCCCTTTTCCTTCCGGTTGGTTATGCGCTCTCTCGTGACGCCGTTCGCCGTGGCTGATGCCTCCGGATGAGGCCCGCCAGAGCCCGCAGAGCTTCGTTCGCCTGTCGAGCCCCTGGAAACACAGCGGCGACGTCAGGGTCGAGCGTGATCACAATGCTGCCCTTGGCGTAGCGGGATGCGTACTTGTTCGGCCGCGCTTGACTGAAGTCGTACTCAGGAAGAATCTCGTCAACTCCAACCCGGCGGGCTGGCGCCTTTCTAACTTCATTTTTCCTCATATTCTCTCCGCTCACGGCGCGTAGCTTTCCGCGCGCTGACTAGACGAATCGCCTGCCCGCGCTCGGTGAACATCACAGTGAGGAGCCGCCGCCGGGCCGACTGCCCGAGCAACACATATCGCTCCTCGGTCTCTGAGTGACGCGGGTCGTCGGTGATGCGGCCAAGTGGATCGCCGAACACGGTGACTGCCTCCTCGAAGGAAACCTTGTGCTTCGCGCGATTGACCGCCGCCTTCCGCGGATCCCACTCGATCCTTAGTGTATCAGACAATTATCCGTCCGCCAACTTTGAATCATTAATTCATGCGCATAACGTCGCGCTAACCGGCGCGCGGCTGCCGATGCGTGACCAGCGTGCGATGCTTCCCGCGCGTCCGGGTTGAGCAGCAAGTTAGGCATAGGTCATGAATCCGATGACTGGGGCTGGCGCCTACCTCGATTTTTGCGGAGAACACTGAGTAACAGAAACCACAGCGATGCATAGAACACCACATTACCCAGATAAGCTACCAGTCCCCAATAAGGGGCGCCGCCGTCAGTGTGGACGCCCTGTGGGTAAAAGGGCCACGCGATCAGACCTCCAGGAAACCTTAGCACATCGCTAATGTAGTCTCGGGCTGGGCTATAAGGCAGATAGTCGATAGTGCCTATCAACCAACAAGTCAGGAACCCCGGGACGAAGCTGAAAAGGATCCTTATGACCATGGTCTCTAAATTCTTACGTCAACGACGCAGATTCGCCCAACTACTAAGTATACCGCCGCAATTCCGGCGGGATATTAAGTTTCTCAGTCCAGTACAATAAGACTGCAACCTGCACGCAATATCACCCACTGAGTCAGAACTTGTCAAGGATATGATTTTCGACAAACCCCGCCAGTGGGGCAGTATAGCCAGATATCAGCCCGCGGTGTATCACGCTAAGAGACCGTGTTCACACTCAAAAGCGGTCAGCAGGGCTGTAGACCCCACGCCCACCCTGGCTCAAAAGAGGGATAAATTGTTGTCCGGTCGAGGGCTTTCGTGGAGGGTTTAGATGAGGCGGAGCTTGGTCACGCGCAGGTGCGCCAAGACTCGCTATCGCTTACCATTATTGCTTGGCCTCTAACGCCGAGGCTGACCCGCACCGTAGGTGTCGGTGTCCAGCCTGTTGTTAGCTGATCTTATGGGATCTCCACTTCCTTGAAGCTCCCCGGCAAAGCGGCATCGATGGTTTGTTTGACTGCCGTAGCAGCCTTTTGAATGCGAGGCCAACTGGTGGATGACAACACGACGATGGCGATTCTCAGCCCACCGAAGTTTTGCTGATTGCGGAGGTTCTTGTCGGTCGTGACAAAAACCTCAAAGCCTTCTCGCTCTGCCGCTGCCAGCAGGTCGCTGTTCCTCAAAGTACTCCAGCCCCGCTCAAAAGCGGTTTCCACTTGATGAGAGCTCAGGAGCCCGCGCAGGGGTAACGGCGTTCCCTGATCGAAGAGAATACGCACTCAGGCAACCCGGGGCAGAGACAAGCTCTTGGCTGCATGGTCGAGAACCGCACGCACCTGCTCGATGGTGACGCCCGGGAACCACTCCACAAACTGTGTGATCTGGACCCCCTCTTCGAGGTTCTCAAAGAGAGCTGAGACCGGGATGCGCGTGCCACGAAACACCCACGCGCCACTTACGCGCTGTGGGTCGCGCTCGACTGCTGAACAAGACGACCAATCTAACATGGCCTTATCCTAGCCCTGGTAGCGCAACGATTCAAGGCACCGGCTATAACTATGCTGGTCAATATAGCACTGGCCTACAATTTCAAAAGATATGAAAGATTCTCCTGCCTCTCCGACGACTTGTCAAGCGCGCGGGGTTTCATTCACGGCTGTAAAAGGCCGCCCCAACGGTCGGCATAATCCCATTATGGCTGCCGGAAGCTAAGGTCCAGCTATGGAACCGACTTGGTCGAGGGCTTCCGTGGGGGGGTTTTAGATTAGGCGGAGTTTGGTCACGCGGGGATCGATGACGACCTCGTCGGCTTCGAAGTCCAACTTCATCCGCCACTTCTGCAGGGCTAACACGCCGATGACCAGCTCAGAAAGACCCGGTATCATCATATACTCATTGGAGAAGTGGTAGCCTTCTACCACTCACTCTTTGGCGGCGAGATAGATCTCAGAGCCCGCCTTTTTAAATTCTTCGGCCTTCTCCTTCATGCCGGTTTCTAAGGCCGTCTCTTCGTCCAGCCCCTTTTTCGCGGCGTAGTCGCGCACGTCCTGGGTAATCTTCATGGAGCAGAAGTGCGGGCCGCACATCGAGCAGAAATGGGCCAGCTTGGCGCCCTGAGCAGGCAAAGTCTCGTCGTGGAACTCGCGGGCGGTATCGGGATCGAGGCTTAAGTTGAACTGATCTTCCCAACGGAACTCAAATCGCGCCCGGCTCAGCGCATCGTCCCGCAACTGCGCTCCGGGATGACCCTTGGC
>Ga0184640_10000040_pt1 | contig 27733 bp, 26 predicted proteins | sample PLM31_200_b2_FD_133161 | JGI IMG/M metagenome (GOLD analysis project Ga0184640, IMG submission 133161) | Groundwater sediment microbial communities from an aquifer in East River, Colorado, USA - PLM3-1_200_b2 | ecosystem: Environmental > Terrestrial > Soil > Riparian zone | place: USA: East...
TCGACGAAAGCGGGGCGCTCGGGCGCCTGGAGGCCGGGGTCGTCCGATCGTCGGGCGAGGGGAATCGGTGAGCCCACGCTGCCTGTGCGGAGGTAAGGAGTGGACGACGACGTTCACGTATGATGCGCCGCCCGCAGGCGAAGTGCGCTTCCAGTTCAGCGCGGTCGCAGATTACCGCCGTGAGGTTCTACGGTGCCCCGTGTGCGGCCATTTCGTCTCGGTGCACACCATGGACGATTCGGGGCTCTACCGGGAGGACTACGTCAGCGCGAATTACGGAAGGGACGGCATCCAAAAAGCCTTTGAGCAGATTGTGTCGCTGCCGCTGGAGCAGTCCGACAATGTGGGGCGGGTGCGGCGGATTCTCGAATTCGCCGCGGGCCACCTGGGTGCCCCCGCCCGCGAGGGTCGAGCCCCGACCATCCTCGACGTGGGGTCCGGCCTGTGCGTGTTCCTGCACCGCATGAAGGCGGCCGGGTGGGACGGGACGGCCCTTGACCGCGATCCACGGCTCGTCGCTCACGCGCGGGATGTGGTCAGGATCCGAGCCGTCTGCGGCGATTTTGCGAGCGTCGCCGATTCCGGGCGATACGACCTCGTGACGTTCAACAAGGTCCTCGAGCACGTCAAAGATCCGATCGGAATGCTCGCCCGGGCCGCCAAGTTTCTGCACCCCGGGGGCTTTGTTTACGCGGAGGTGCCGGACGGCGAAGCTGCGGTCCACGAGGGCCCGAGCCGTGAGGAATTCTTCATCGAGCATCACCACGTCTTCAGCGCTGCCTCGCTTGCGCTGCTGGGTGCTCGCTCCGGATTCACGGTGCGCGTCATTGAGCGTCTGCGTGAACCCAGCACAAAGTTCACTTTACGAGCGTTCCTCGTCCCGCGCACGCTAAGACTCGGTTGAGGAGAGGACTGCGGAGCAAAGCCGACCCTGCCGTCGGTCGCCCCCATGGGAAACAAGACCACCGATTGCATGAATCGTTCGATTTCCATGACTGAACAAGAACGAATAACGGCGCTTGTTTATGGAGAGACGTTTTCATTGTATGACGAAAAGACCTTCGATGAATTTGTCGAGCCGCTGTATGTGCGGCTCAAGGCTAATGGCATTAGCTCACACGTATTCAAGGGAAAGCGTTGTCTGGATGCAGGCTGCGGCGGGGGCCGCGGATCGATTCTGATGGCGCAGTGCGGTGCGCGGGAGGTTATCGGCGTCGACCTGAGCGCGACCAACATTGAAGGGTGCCGGAAGCGAGCGGTGCAAAAAGGATTCCCAAATCTCGGCTTTCAGCAGGACTCGCTGATGGAGCTCCCGTTTGCGGACGAAAGCTTCGATGTGGTGTGGTGCAACGGCGTGCTCCATCACCTCACCGAACCTGATCAGGGGTTGAAGGAGATCACTCGAGTCCTCAAGACCGGGGGGCAGCTATGGCTGTATGTCTACGGTTCCGGCGGAATCTATTGGTACACGGTGGATTGGATACGGGCGGCATTGCGCGGCGTGGATGTGCGAGAGTGTATCATTCAGCTTCGGCTCATGGATACGCCAGTGCGTCGGATCGCGGAATGGATTGATGACTGGTTCGCCCCATATCTGCGGCGCTACACGGGGACCGATGTGACCAATCGGCTGGTCGAACTGGGATATGAAGATGTCGAACCGCTCAGGCTGGGAGTCGGATACGACACCTCCCAGCGGCGCGTCGGTGCGTGCGCTGAGGAGTTGGCGTTCATGGGGGACGGCGATCTCCGGTTTTTCTGCCGCAAGGCGGGGGCGCCGTCCGGTAGCCGGTATGCCTTGCCTGACCCGCCTGACGCACAGGGATCGCCTTACGTGGATGGTCCGGCGGTGGCCCAGTTCGGCACGCCGTTGGGGCGCATTGCCGCGGGACTTGCTCGGCTTCAATCGAAACACGGACACGAAATCGCCGCATACACAGTCATTGTCTGCCGCTCAGTACACAACAAGGTGCGGAACCTGCTCGAAGCGAATGCGCCGTTCGATGCGCAGGCGTTACAGGAGCATCTGGGCGTAATAGGCAACCTCTTGGAACAGTTCGGCGTCAGCCGGGAACGGTTCGAGTAATGTGCGGGCGCGTGGATATCTAACCAAATCGCGATCAGCCAATCTCATTCCACGAGTACCTGGACGATCATCCGAATCAATACATGCCAGATTTCGCAGTGCTTGAACCATGAGTTCTCAGGATGCGTAAACTCCTTTTCCTCATATCCGGGTTCCTCCTGTATTTATGGCTTGTGGCCAAGTATAGGAGTATTTACAAAGGAGGAAATGAATTCTGCAAGATAGCCCAATGCGAACATGACAGTTTAGCGAAACAGTCAGCAGCCTCCTTTCTTGCGCTAATACCCGAAAAAGCAGGGGCGGACTTGAATATGTTCAGGCCGGGTGGGTCGCCTGGTTTTCCTGGATACCGAGGTGCAGGTGGTCTGGACAAAGCAGGCAATACCTCTCGAGCCGGAGGGGTTAAGCAAGTCTGATGTTTCTATGGCAGTTGGTCAACTTGGAGCTATGGCTTCAACAATAGCGGGCATGGCGAGCCAATTAGTTTTCTTGGAGAACCGAGCGCAGGTATGCTGGGCCAAGCAATCGCTGCCGCTTGACTCGAGGATCAAATTGGTTGCAATAACGGCTGAAGCCCTGGATGGGCTGGATGAGTGCGGTCTGCCGCAGGAAGGGGTGTCGGCATATGCTGATACCCGCCAGCTCGCATGTGTCGAGGAACAGTTCATTCGCGAAAGTTTTTCTTTGGCGCATGAAATCGAGTCCTTTATTGGCGAAAGATGTGAACCTGCCCGGTTTGAAGGCCCCGGATTCTTGAGTGGACAGGGTTATTACATTCTGTTCTCAATATCGAGTATAGCGACTCGTGCGTTTCTCATGCGCGAAACTATTCGGTCGTTCGCACCCGATCGTGTAACAGTCTTTGAGGGCGAGATTGATCCATGGTTCGGCGGCGACGGATACAGGCGCAACCCATGGCTGGATGTCATCGAAGAGTTGTGCCAGGCGGATGGCTTCGTCTTTGAGACACTAAGAGGCGCTGCGTCTAAGCGTGTGTTGGGCACCTACTATGCAAAAAGTGTGTGGCGGGCTTGTCGGTACGCAAGGCGAAAGATTGCAGGGTTTGTCCGTGGACGATTGCAACCCCGACTGCCTCACCTTTCGTTTTCGGGTGATCTCGCTGGGTGGCGCTTACTCTTAGTAGAAGGTCCAGGCTATGATTGGGATCCGGCATTGGAGGCTTTGCGGTTGGTAAGGGGGGTTGAATGTTTCAGTCTTACAGCGGGCTGGCTGGATGACCGATGGTGGACTCAGTATTACGTCCCGTCCGCGGGCTCCGGGCTGGGTGGCCCTGATTATAAGTTCGATGTCGGTTTACCGCAGGCAGAGGCTGCCGAAGTGAGGCATCTATCTGACCTGTTTGATGACTGGCTTCGACGGCGACCTGCATCGCCTGCAGTTACCGTGCTTGGGATGAACTTGTTTCCAACGCTTGTGCCGCATTTGCGGGCGCTCACTGTGTTGGGCCCAGCGCTCGCCCGCCATGCGGATGCGGTGGCAGTGCGTGCTTTGGACGCCGTCAAGCCGGATGCAGTCTGCTTCTCCGCCATGCCTCTGCTGCCTGCTAAACGGCTGGCGTATCACTGCCGACGACGGGGTATCCCAGTAGTTTGTTTTCAGCATGGTGGGGCGTATGGCACACACATCGTTCCATCGCATGAGCTGGCAGAGCTAGGGCATGCCGATTATTTTTTAACGTATGGCGAAGGCATTCAACCGCCCACAACACCAACTGTACCCATCCATGCACGATGTGTCCCGGTCGGCTCAGCGCGTATCGAGAGGATGAAACTCAAGAATCGTCTTTCCCAGCGCCCACATAACGACACTCTCAATGTTCTTTGGGTAGGCGAGCTATCATCGCGTAACACATTTGGTGGCAGCCTGCAAGTTGAAGATACCACGCGTTACTCGTTACAAAGGCAATGCTTGCAGATTTTGGGAAACGCATCGCATGTGCGGGTCATCTACCGCCCCTCTCCTTACATGCCGGACTGGCAGGCCATCCCATATTGGCTCAAGCGGGCAAAGATTCCTTCAATTCGCACGAAGGTAACACAGCCGCTGGATGATCTGATACGGAGCAGTGATGTTGTCATCACTGACACCTCCAGCGGTACGGTCTGGAACGAAGTGCTGGCGCTGAAGAAACCGTTGATCCTGTATTGTGACCCCGGGCAAACCCGTCTGATGCCACACTTCGCGGCTGACCTTGAGCGCGCCTGTTATTGGTGTAAATCTAAAGAAGCCCTTGTAGCAGCTGTGCACCAGTTGGTGACCGGTGGAAATAACTTTGTGGCTGAGTTGCGGGATATTGACCCGACAACCTTCGTGCGCAACTATGTTCTGCATGACGGACAGTGTGTATCGCGCGTCCTATCATTCTTGAATCAGGTGTGCCGTAATAAGCATTCAGTTGATAATTGGGAAGACAGCGTCACTCTAAATGACAAATTGGAAAGTTGAAAGGTTGAAGGCTGGCGGTAAGGCGGTTCGCAAGGAATAGGGTTTTGGAAATGAAAGGAGCTTTGAGAGAGATGAGGGGAAAATCAGGGTGCTAGAAGCTGCTTCAGTACCTGGCGTCTTAGTTGAACAAATCGGTATCCGCTTCGGCGTGACGGTTGTGGCTAATGTCCTCCGAGCCGGCCTCTCGTTCGCCACCGGTATTCTGATTGCCCGTGACTTGGGAGCTTCGCGATACGGTGATCTGAATTTTCTCCTCGGGAGCTTCGTTGCCATCAGCCTGTTACTGGAGATGGGGACCTCGTCGGCCTTCTATACTTTTATTTCAAGAAGACGTAGGGGGGCAACATTTTTCGCCCTTTACATCGGATGGCTTGTCTTTCAGTTTGCCGGCACGGTTCTAGTCGTCGGGTTGTTGTTGCCTCGCAGTGTCGTCGAGCGTGTCTGGGTTGGTCACGAGCGTGGGATTGTCCTTCTCGCCTTCGTCGCAAGCTTCCTGATGATGCAGGCATGGGGAATGGTCAGTCAATTGGGAGAGGCGGTCAGGAAGACTGTCATCGTTCAGGTGGCGTTGGTCATCCAGGCCGCGGCGCATCTCGCGCTGATTCTCGCGGCTTCATTCTGGGGATGGCTGACCGTCAAGAACGTCATGTGGTTACTGGTCGGGGAGTACGCCTTGTTTGTGGCAGCATTGGGGCCGAGGTTGGTGCGGGCCAATCTGCCTGCGCATTACGAAGGCCGCGATAATGCGGGGACGGTGGCGAAGGAGTTTACGACGTACTGTGCACCGCTCGTTATCTATGGGTGGGTAGGGTTTCTCTACGCCTTTGCCGACCGGTGGCTGCTGCAGCAGTTCGGGGGAGCGGAGCAGCAGGGTTTTTTTGCTGTTGGCCAGCAGTTTGCGAATGTCAGCTTGATTGTGACTGCGTCAATCCTGAGGGTGTTTTGGAAGGAGGTCGCAGAGGCTCGGGAGCGCCAGGACCACCGGCGGGTGCAGAGGCTCTATGTTTCCGTGTCTCGCGGCCTGTACTTTGCCGGTGCGTGGATCAGTTGTCTTCTCCTCCCATACAGTCGTGAAATCCTCAGCTGGACACTTGGGCCCAGCTATGAGGCAGCCTGGCTCATTCTGGGCCTGATGTTTCTGGTTCCGATTCACCAGTCGCTGGGTCAGATAGTAGGGACGTTCTTATATGCAGATGGGGAGACCTGGCGGTATGCCAAAATTGGCGTACTTACGATGGGAGTCAGTATTCCTGTAACCTACCTAATGCTGGCCTCGCCGTCGGCGGCGGTGCCGGGCCTTGGACTTGCAGCGGTCGGCCTGGCCCTCAAGATGGTAGTGCTTCAGGTAGTTGGAGTGAATCTTTATTCTCGCTTGATCGCCAAGGCGAACGGGTGGACGTGGGACTACGGCCACCAGGCTGCAGCAGTCGGCATTTTGTTCGGGGTTGCGCTCTTGTCTAAATGGGTCGCCGGCGAAGCGTTGGGTCTAGCAGGTGTATTTGGTTGGGGCCATTTGGCGACCATGGGTCTAGGCTGGGTTCTATACGCGACTTCGACGTTAATCATCTTGTACAAGTTGCCTTGGCTTGCTGGGTTAGGTCGGGATCAGATTCGGTTTGTACTTAGTAGTGCTGGGAGACGGTTGGGAATCTTAAGTGCAGTTTCGAGGTGATCTGTACGGGAAGCTGGCATTTGTAGTTGGTGATACGCGATAGAGACCATCTTTTCAGGGGAGTGAGGGTAGGTATTGATTTCAGGGCTTTTTCGAAAGTTGCGAGTTCAACGGTAGCTGGTTCTCGACGTTCCTGATTCGGACCCACGATGGTTTCAGTCCAGCCCCTGTCTACGAGTTGACGCTGCAAATCTCGAGAAACGGCAAGGTAACAGAGAGAACATGACGGCACCCTTCTTCAGCGTCGTGATTCCGACGTACAACCACGCCCGGTTCCTCCGCGGCGCGCTTGGTTCGGTGCTCGCCCAGGCGGACCCGGATTTCGAAGTGCTGGTGATCAACAACTATTCAACCGACGATACCGTTGACGTGATCGAGAGTTTTAAGGATCCACGGGTGCGGCGTATCGACTTTGCAAATCAAGGCGTGATCGCCGCCTCGCGTAACGTCGGGATCCGCGAGGCCGGGGGTGAGTATGTGGCCTTTCTGGACTCGGATGACCTCTGGTACCCGGAAAAGCTTGCGCGCGTGCGCGAGGTGATCCGAAGGCATCCCGAGATGGACGTCGCCTGTCATGAGCAGATCTACCGAAGTCACGGCAAGATACGGCGCCTGTCGCGCTACCGTCCGCCCCGATCCCGCTGGAATGATCTATACGACTATCTGTTGTTCGTGCGCAATTGCCTTTCCCCCTCGGCCACGACCGTCCGGCGGTCCACGCTCATCGATGTCGGCCTGTTTTCGGAGGATCGGACGCTCGTCACCGTCGAGGATTACGATTTGTGGTTGAGGCTGGCCCGGGTCAGTCGCTTTCGATTCCTGCCCGACGTCCTGGGTGAGCACGTGGAACACGGCGAGAACGCCTCCCATCGGGCGATCATGCATTCGGAGCGCGCCCTGGCGCTGGTGAGGCGTCATTTTGCGGAACACCCGCGGAGAGGCTCGCGCGGGTTTCGGCAGCGGACGCGGTGGCGAGAGGCCTCCGTGTTCTACGGAGCCGGCCGGCTTCTGGAGCGGCAGGGAGACCTTCGTGGTGCCTTCGTGCAGTACGGGAGGGCGTTCCGGATGGCTCCGTATTTCCTGAAGACGTACCCGGCCCTGGGGTTGTACGTGTTGCGGGCGGCTCGCGCCGCGACGACCGCGGTCGGGTCGTGGGCGCGCGGCGGTACGGAAGGGCGCCGGTGAAGCCGGTCCTTAAGGAGGCTTTGCGGTCAGTCTTTACGGGTGTGGTAGGGCGGTCGCCAGCCGACTATGCCAAGGAGCTGGGCCTGAAGCTTTACGCACGCAAGGCCGCGCGGTGTCCGGAGTATCGATCATGGGTCGAAATGGTGGGAGATGAACGTTTTGCGAGGCATTACGGGCATATGCGCGTGGACGACCCCTTCACGCTCGAGCACTTGAAGTGGCAGCTTTTCGAAGTCACGCGGGCCCTGCGCAGGCGGGTCGGCCTGGCGGCCGCCACGGGGCGGGTGCTGGACGCCGGGGCGTCCGACGGCCTCTTCCTTGAGACCCTCGCGGCGACGTGGGGTCTCGGGTACAATCTGCTCGAGGCGTGTGCTATACAGATCCAAAAGGACGGGTGGCTCGCCTGCCGCGGCGATATCGAGGCCCTGCCTTTCCGGGACCAGAGCTTTGACGTCGTGGTCTGCTGTGAAACGCTCGAGCATGTCCCAAATCCGATCCGGGCCTTGTCCGAATTTGCTCGCATCTGCCGAGGACGGTTGTACCTGACAATCCCGTGGGTGGCGGCAACAAGGGTCCGCCCCCGCTCCGGCGTCTCTCCCTCGGTGGACACGGGGCATGTCTTCGAGCTCTCTCCCAGAGACTTTACGAGGATCCTCTCTCACACCCCCTGGCGCCTCGTGTACAGCGAGGTCGTCCACATCTTCCCCCGAGTGTCAAATCCGGTCCACAGCCTCGTCCTGGGGCAGGTGTTGTTCCCGAGGTACTTTCCCGTGCTGCAACTACACGAGCTTGCACGGGCCGATTGAGGATCAGCGTGGCGAAAAGAACCGAACAGGTGTGCGCCCTGCTGCTCGGACGCGAGGGGAGTTCGGGATTTCCGGGGAAGAACCTCACCCCGGTGTTGGGGCGCCCTCTCATGGTCTACCCACTTCGGGCGGCCCTCGGCGCCAAGACCGTCGACCGCGTGTACGTCTCGACCGACTCACCGGCCATCAATGCCATTGGCCGGGATCACGGAGCGACCGTGATCGACAGACCGCCCGAGCTTTGCACGAACGAGGCGCTTGGCGAGGACGCCTACGTCCATGGATACCGGGTGATCCGGGACAGCCTCGCCCGCGATGGACTTACAGTCAAGCTCATGGTCCTCCTCTTCTGTAACGCCGCAACTGTTACTTCGGAAACGATTGACGATGGGGTCGAGGTGCTCCGGAGTCATCCGGAATACGATTCGGCTGTCACTGTCTCGCGGTACAACATGTGGAGTCCGCTCCGTGCGCGGCGGATCGACGGGGACGGACTGTTGCATCCCTTTGTCCCCTTCGAGACCATCGGCGATCCGGCAACGCTCACCTGTGACCGGGACTCGCAGGGGGACGTGTGGTTTGCCGACATGGGAGTGTCGGTCGTCCGTCCCCGATGCCTTGAAAAGATTGAGGAGGGGCTGCTCCCCCAGAAATGGATGGGGCGGAAGATCTTTGCACTCAAACAATGGGGGGGCTGTGACATTGACTACGAGTGGCAAGTCCCTGGGGTGGAGTACTGGCTCAGGGCCCACGGAGTTGAACCGGTGGAGCCGGATGCGTAAGGCGGGAGCGCCCGTGCCGGAGATCCTGATTTCGACCACAAGCTTCGGCGCCGGGGATCAGCGGCCGCTGCAATTGCTCGAAGAGCGCGGGATCCGGTATCGGCTGAATCCCCACGGCCGCCGCCTGACAGCTGCCGAGGTCAGCATGCTCCTGCAAGAGGCGGACGGCCTTATCGCCGGGACCGAACCTCTGAATGCAGAGGTGTTGCAAGGGGCGAAACGGCTGAGGGTCATCTCTCGGTGCGGCGTCGGCTTGGATAACGTGGACTTGGCGGCGGCGGATGCCCTGGGAATCGCCGTGTTGACCACGCCAGACGCTGCCACAGAGGCCGTGGCCGAACTCACCGTGGCGGGCATCCTGGCCCTCCTCAGGCACCTGGTAGCGCACGACCAGTGGTGCAAAGCCCGGCGATGGAAGCGGGAGATGGGACGGCTATTGGAGGGCCGTTGTGTTGGAATCGTGGGGTTGGGCCGCATCGGCAAGCGCGTCGCAGAGTTGGTCAGCGCCTTCCGCGCGCAGGTCGTCGCGCATGACCTGCTTGAGGATCGGGAGTTCGTGCGCGTACACCGCATAGAGTACCTCCCCCTTGATTCCTTACTCCGGCGGGCAGATATTGTGACGCTCCATGTGAACCTTGGGCCCACGACGAAAGGCCTCATCAGAGCAGAACAGCTCGCCCTAATGAAACCGGGAGCCCTCTTGATCAATTGCGCACGCGGGGACGTGGTGGACGAAGTGGCGCTGGCCGAGGCCATCCGAACGGGTCGTCTTGGAGGGGCATTCCTGGATACCTTCGGTGAGGAACCCTACGTTGGCCCCCTCCTCGATCTGCCGCAGGTCCTGGTCACCCCCCACATCGGGAGCTACACAGTCGAGTCGCGGGGAGCAATGGAGATGGAGGCGGCCCGGAACCTCATCCAGTTCTTTGAACGGCGAGGAGCGGCGTGATGCGGGCGGTCGTCTTTGGCGGGGCGGGCTTTGTCGGCAGCCATGTCGCGGATGCCTTGACGGCGGCCGGCCATGAGGTGATCGTCTACGACCTCAAGCCTTCGCCGTATCTGCGACCCGGGCAGCGGATGATCGTCGGGGACATCCTCGACGCGGCCAAGGTGGCTGAGGCGGTACGGGGCGCCCAGGCCCTGTACAACTTCGCGGGGGTTTCAGACATTGACGAGGCGCGGCATCTCCCCGTGGAGACCGTGCAAGCCAATATCCTCGGGACCGTCACCCTGCTTGAGGCGGCGCGGGAGGCCGAAGCGAGGCGCTTCGTCCTCGCCAGCACGATTTACGTCTACAGCCACGCGGGGGGCTTCTACCGGGCGAGCAAGCAGGCCTGTGAGTCTTATGTGGAGGAATATCAGCGGGAATACGGATTGCCTTACACCATCCTTCGGTACGGGACCCTCTACGGTCTGCGGGCCGACATGCGGAACAGCGTCCACCGTTTTCTCTGCCAGGCGATCACCGATCGGAAGATCGTATATTACGGCGACGGGGACGAGATGCGAGAGTACATCCACGCCGAGGACGCCGCTCGCTGCAGCGTGGAGATTCTGGATCCCGCCTTTGAGAATCAGCACGTGATCCTGACCGGGCAGCAGCCGATGCGTGTTCGGGATCTGATGACGATGATCCGAGAGATTCTCGGCGACAGGGTTGAGGTGGAGTACCGCCAGGCGCTGCCCCGCGAGGAGGGGCACTACAAGGTCACGCCGTACTCCTTCCAGCCGAAGGTGGGGCGGAAGCTCGTTAGCTCCTATTACGTCGATATGGGCCAAGGACTGCTCAGCTGCCTGGAAGAGGTCCATGCCCGCCTGGGGGGGGAAGCAGGCTGATGGGACGGATGCTCGTTACCGGGGGAGCCGGCTTCATCGGCTCGCACCTGTCACGCCGCCTGATCGGGTTAGGGCATGAGGTATGGGTTGTGGATGACTTTTCGACAGGGCGACGCGATAATCTGCCGCCCGCGCCCCGGCTTCTCGAAGGTGATGTCGCGGACCCCGGCCTGCTCTCCCGCCTGCCGGCGGTCCGCTTTGATGCGGTCCTGCATCTGGCGGCTCAGTCCTCCGGGGAGGCGTCGCACGACGCCCCCGTGCGGGATATCGATAGCAACATCAAGGGCACCCTGGCGCTGCTCGAGTGGTGCCAGCGGAGGGGGATCCCGCGGTTTCTGTACGCCAGCTCGATGGCGGTCTACGGTAATCCGAGGGTCCTGCCGGTCCGCGAGGACGGCCTCTGCGTTCCGGCCTCGTATTACGGTGTGACCAAGCTCGCCGCCGAACACTATGTCCGACTCTTCTCCGCTGCCGGGATCCGGACCACGGTCTTTCGCATGTTCAGTGTCTACGGCCCCGGCCAGAATCTGGACAACCTGAAGCAGGGGATGGTGAGCATCTACCTCGCCTATGTGGCGGGCGGACTTCCGATCCTCGTGCGGGGCTCACGGGAGCGATTCCGCGATTTCGTCTTCATCGAAGACATGGTCGACGCCTGGATCGCCGCTCTCGACGCTCCGGCCACCTTCGGGAAGATCTACAACCTGGGGACGGGTCGGCGCACGACGGTGGCCGAGCTGCTCGAGACTCTCCTTCGGGCATGGGGTCTGGACCCGTCCGATTATCCGATAGAAGCAGGTCCACCGACTCCGGGGGATCAGTGGGGGATTACTGCCGACATCGGCGCCATCGTTGCCGATCTGGGTTGGAGGCCTCGCGTGGATCTTGGGGAGGGAATCGAGCGAATGGTCTCGTGGGTTCGGTCGCGCCACGCGAGTCAGGAGGCGGAGTGCAGGACCGACTGAGGCTATTTCTCTGCGGGGCCGGAAACCGTGCACTGCCGAAAGACCCCCGGCGCTCACACTGGCGAGGCTGGATCGAGACGATTCGACGGTCGCCCCGGTTTGAGCTGGTAGGAATCCAGGACGCGGATCCGTCGAGTGTCGCCCGCGTGGCCACCTCGGGCGTGCTGCCGGAGGATCGGCTCTTTACCGACCTGGATGCTGGACTCGCCCGGCTCCGCCCGGACGCGGTTCTGATCTGCCCGGTGGCTCAGGCCCACGCCCCCCAGGCGTTGGTGTCCATCGCCGCAGGGTGCCACGTTCTCGTCGAGAAACCGTTCGTGACGCGCCTTGCGGACGGGGTGACGGTCTGTCGCGAGGCGGAGGCCGCAGGCGTCGTGGTGGCCGTCATCCAGACCTGGCGGGCGAAGGCCGTGGGGCGAGCGATGCGCCGGGCCGTCGTCGAGGGGCTCATCGGCCGGGTCGGTCAGATCTTTTTCCGGTACCTGAGGAACCGCGAAGGAAGTTCTCTCCCGCCCTATCTGTTCGAGGAGCCCTTTCCTCTCCTGTACGCGATCGGGGTCCATCACTTCGACCTGTTGCGATACGTGCTGGGTGAGAACGTTGTCCGTGTCGAAGGGCGAGGCTTCCGACCGCCCTGGAGCCGTTACGCCTCTCTGCCGACGGTCCATCTGGCGATGGAGACCGCGGGGGGAGTGTTGATCTCGTACGCCGGGACGTTCGCGTCGCAGGGGGGCGCGCTCCCTCAGGAGGATTTGGCGGTGGAAGGAGAGCGGGGGACGCTTCTCAACCGCTCGGACTGGAGCGAGCCGCCGCTCTACCTTTCCCGCGTCGGCTCGTCCGAACTGCAGGACCTCACGGCCGACGTGGAGGAGCGGGACCCCCGATCGCAATACGACGCCGCCGATGCATGGTTCCTGGAGGACTTCTACGTGGCGGTCACAGGCACACGCCCCCCGCTCTGCCCGGGGGCCGACAACTTGTGGACATTGGCTGCTCTCGAGGGGGCGGTGCTGGCTTGCGAGAGCGGCAAACCGGTGGATGTCGCCGACGTCCTGCACCAGGCGGGGTTCTGAGTGAGGAGCTGCTCGTGAATGTCATCCCGGTCTGTCGCCTGTGCGACGCTCCTGGAGGGCGCCTGGTCTCCAAGGAGGTCAGTGGAGCGCCCGAATCGCGCGTCTACCGATGTGCGGAGTGCGGTATCGTCTTCTTGCATCCGATCATGGACCCGACTGAGGAGCGGGCGTTTTACGAGCGCGACTTTCCCAGCTACATGGAGGAACGGCATGCCCCTGGGGGAGCGGTTCCCGCCTCCCATTTTCAGGCGCATCGGCCGGAAGCCGAGCGGCGCCTCGCGCTCGTCCGGGATCTCCTGTCGCCGGGCATGGCGGCGCTAGACATCGGGAGTGCCACGGGCTATTTCCTTGATGCGATCCGCCCGTACGTGCGGTCGGTGACGGGGGTTGAGCCGGGCGAGGAGTTTGCCGCATACGCCCGGACCCAGGGAATTACCACCGTGAGCTCCTTGGCCGATCTTCCTGAAGCATCATTCGATCTGGTCTTCCTCTTCTACGTCCTTGAGCATATGCGTGACCCGGTGGACTTCCTCACCCAGGTCCGGCGCGTGATACGCCCGGGCGGTCTCTTGGTCCTTGAGGTGCCGAATGTCGAGGATGCACTCGCCAGCCTCTACGATCTTCCGGCCTTTCGGCGCTTCTACTATCAGCGGGCCCACTACTATTACTTCTCCCCGCAGACCCTCGTCGCCGTCTTACAGCGAGCCGGGTACATCCCAAAGGTCCAACCCGTGCAGCGGTACGATCTTTCAAACCACATGTGCTGGATGATGGCGGGTCGCCCCGGCGGGAAAGGAAAATTTTGTCACGTCTTCTCGGATGATCTCGAGCGCGCATACGCAGATTGTCTGAAGACGCATTGGAAGTGCGACACGGTTCTCGCCCTCGCAGAGGTTCCCCGAGGCGTGTGAAGATGGCAAAACCCGTTGAGCGGATCAGCCGACTCGTGCGGATCTTCGACCACGAGGACCGGCGCCCCGATTACGTCCGGTTGGACAAGAACGAACGGACCGTTTCGTTCCCCCGTGAGGTCATCGACCGCTTGCGAGAGTCGGTGGTGACGGACCTGCTGACCGCGTATCCCGACACGACCCCGGTGATTCAGAAGCTGTCGGCTTTTCTTGGCGTGCCACCGGATCAGCTGCTGCTGACCAACGGATCGGATGCGGGGATCAAGGCTGTCTTCGAGACGTTCATCGCTCCAGGTGACCGGGTCCTGCTCCTGTCGCCCAGCTATGCGATGTTCGGGGTCTATTGCGACATGTACGAGGCCGAGAAGGCCTGGGTGGAATTCGACACGGAGTTCTGCCTGCCGCCCGAGAGACTCCTCAGGGCGATCACCGAGGAGACCAGGATGGTCCTGGTCGCGAACCCGAACCAGCCCACGGGAACACGGCTGGAGCCCGAGCTTCTTGAGCGTGTCGTGGCGCGCAGCCGTGCGTGCGGAGCGATCGTGCTGCTCGACGAGGCGTATCATCCGTTCTGCCGGGACACGGGATTGAGTCTGTTGCCGACGTACGAAGATCTACTGATTGCGCGCACCTTTTCGAAAGGGTGGGGACTTGCGGGACTCCGCCTCGGCTATCTGGTCGGCTCTCCGGAGAACCTGCGTCAGATTGCCAAGGTGAAGTCCCTGTACGATGTCAACGCCTTCGCGCTCGCGGCGGCCGCCTGCCTCCTGGATGAGGCCGACGGGGTCGAGGCGTACGTGGCGGAGGTGGTGGCGGGCCGGGAGCGGCTGCGCTCCGGCCTCCAAGAGCTCGGGTTCCGTCCCTTCGAGAGCCACACGAACTTCGTCATGGCGCGGGTCCCCGCCGGCGTCGATCCAGCCGGACTCGTCCGGGATCTCCGGCAGGCCGGGTTCCTCGTTCGGGGTCCGTTCAGTCACCCGGCGCTCAGCGGCTGTCTGCGGGTGACCGCAGGTCCCCCCGACCAGGTTACCGCCTTTCTCGCCGCCTTGGGATGCGTGCTCACCCGGAGAGGTCTGCGGTGAGCCGACAGAAACCTCCGCTCCGGGCCGTTGTCCTCGACTTTGACGGGGTCATCGTCGAGTCCCTCGACGTCAAGGCCGAGGCGTTCGCGATTCTCTTCGCAGAGCATCGGGAGCACGTCGAGGCGATCGTCCGCCTCCACCGAGAGAACGGGGGCATGTCCCGCTATGAAAAGTTTCGCATCATCTATCGCGACTATCTGCAGCGCCCCCTGGATCCTGCCACGATGGCCGCCCTCGACCTGCGTTTCTCCTCTCTCGTTCGAGACCGCGTGATCGCTGCCCCCTTCGTCCCGGGAGCGCATGAGTTTCTGCAGTCGATGTCGGGGCGGATGCCCCTCTACGTCGTTTCGGCCACGCCGCAGGAGGAAATCGAGGCCATCATCGGTGCGCGTGGCCTGGAAGCGTTTTTCAAGGCGGTCCATGGTTCACCCACCCCCAAAGGGGAATGGCTCGCCCGCATCGTGGTCCGAGAGGGCGGTGACCCACGTTCGATCGTCTTCGTGGGTGACGGGCGTGCGGATCTTGAGGGCGCGCGGCACGTCGGGACACGATTCGTTGGGCGGGTCCCTGCCGGAGGTTGGGATCCGTTCGCCGGGGCGGAGATCGACGCCCGGGTCACGGACCTGCGAGAGATCAGCCCTGTCCTCCACACCCTCTTTATGGTACGCGAGCCCGGCGCCGGCCGCGAGGGGCGGACATGAGGGTGTCGACCGAAACCTTGAGGGGGCTGGTCGGCTCGGCCCGGACCTCGGTCCGATGGTGGATGTGGCGCCTGGGTCATCGTCTGCTGGGGTGGACCCCTCGGAAGTACGACGGGACGGGTCAGATCTCAGCGCGAGAATTCTGGGAACGTCACGGCCGGACATACCGTGAGGAAAGCCTATCCCACCCGGAGGTCCGGGAACGCAACCAGCGACAGCTCGCCCTCCTTATCGAGTACCTGCGGCCCCGCCCAGGGGCACGGGTCCTTGAGGTCGGGTGTGGCTACGGACAGCATCTGGCCGAGCTTTCGGACACCCTCCCGCAGATTTCCTTGATCGGGCTCGACCTCAGCGGAAGCATGGTTGTCTCGGCTCGCGCCCACCTCGCGGGTCGGCCGGTTCGGCTCATCCAGGCTGACGCCGCCCGCCTTCCGTTCCGGGACGCGGCCTTTGATGCCGTTTTGACGACCGGTTCGGTCTCCTTCATTCATCCGCGCCACGCGGGAGCGGTCTTCGACGAGCTGCTCCGCGTGACCCGGGAGCGTATTTATCACTTCGAGCGCTACCGGAGACACCTGAAGGAGCGGATCCACCAGGAGTCCTTCGACTTGTCCAACGTCAGCTTTCCCCATGACTACGAGGCGGAATACGAACGCCGGGGGCAACGGATTGTAGAGTCCTCCCTGTTTCCCTTCTACACGCGGGAATCCCTGAAGGTGCTGCCGATGTCCACGATCATCGTCGAGCGGGTCCGAAGCGGGAGTGACGGACGGGGGAGAAGACCGTGACCGGCAGCCTCCTGGTGCTGGGCCGGGCCGCCGATCCTCCGACGCGAGCGCTCCGTCGGCTCACGAGAACCCAGGAATGGCGTTGGGCTTATCTCGGGGCGGACTTCCCACAGGCGCTGCGGGTCGCTCAGGCGGTTGGGACCCGGGCGCACCGGCTGGCCCTCGGAGAAGAGCTTGTCCGGGTGGCCGCTGTCACGGCACGGGAGCTCGTGGAAGCCCTTGCCCGCCTTCGCGGAGAGGACGATCCGCTCGACTGGTGGACAGACTCCCTTTCGGAGCGAAGTCCCTATCTTTCTCCTCTGATCCGGGAGTGCGCCATCCTCCGCGTGGTGGAACGGTGGCTCGGGGGGCCGGGCCCCCTTCTTCTGTTCGTGGAGGGGGAGGCCCTCCGTGTGGTGATCGCGGGGCTGGCGCGGGGTCGCGGGTGGCAGGTCGTGGATACCGCGGGATGGCTTGGAGGTGCGCGGTCGGGGCTCCGGCGGAGACTCCGGAGGGTTGGTGCCCCGCTGCTCTTCCTCGTCATGGGCCTCGCCAGGCTGGTTGAGCGGCGCCTCGGAAGCCCTCTGCGATCGAACGGATCGACCTCGGATGCCCTCGACGTGCTCTGCTTATCGTTCATCGGCCCCGCAGATCTCACGCGCTCACCGCGTGCTTCGGACCCGTACTGGGGGCCACTGCTCCCATGGCTTGGAAACCAGGGGTATCGAGTCGGTCTCGTCCCGGTGGTTGTTGGGCGGCCTCTGTCGCCAACGCGGGTGGTGAAGGCGCTCGCAGAGCGGGGCACGGCGGCTGTGCTGCCGGAGGATCACCTCAGGGTGCGGGACTACCTCTGGGCCGCGTGCCGCGGCGTGCAGGTCGCTCGGCGTCCCCTCGGCTCGGTGAGCTTTGACGGGATTGACATTCGCGGCCTCTGCGGCGAGGAACGCGACCGGCACGGAGGCAGCTTGCGGCTGCCCCTCGCGCTGCTTCAGTATCGTTTGGGCGTACGGCTGAGTCAGAATCTGCCAGGGCTTCACGGGTGCCTGTATCCCTTCGAGAACCAGGTATGGGAGCGGGCCCTGCTGTTGGGGCTGCGCAAGGGACATCCCGGTCTTGAGGCGGTCGGCTTTCAGCACAGCACCATTGCTCCGCTCGAGATGAATTACTTCCCGGCCAAGAATGACTGGAGAGATCTGCCGCTTCCGGACCGGCTGATCTGCCATGGCGAGCGCTTCCGCCAAGTCCTCGAAGGGGCGGGCTATCCATCCTCGCAGCTCGCCGTCGGGGGTTCCCTCCGGTACCCGCATCTGCTCACCGCAGCGTCCTCGCAAGAGCGCACAGCCGGAGAGGGACGGCCAGCCGTTCTGGTCCTCCTTTCAATCGTCTTGGCCGAGGCGGCGGAGGTCCTGTGGAAAGCGGAGAAGGGACTCGCAGGGATGCCGGGGGCGCGGCTGATCGTGCGCGCCCATCCCTTCATGCCACTCCCGAAGGTTCTTGCCGCCCTGGGGAGGTCGCATCTCCCGCCGGGGTTGGAGGAGGGCGTCGGGCCGCTCGAACACCTGTTGGTGGGAGCAGGGTGCGTCGTTTACCGCGACACCTCGGCGGCCTTCGAGGCGGCGGTCCGAGGGATCCCATGTGTGTACGTGGCGTCGGACGTGACGGTAGACAATGACCCTCTCGATCTCCTTGGTCCCCTCGCGGGCCTCAAACGCATCGCGTCCTCTCCGGCTGAGATTCGATCCGCGGTAGAGGAGATCCTTGGGGCCGACTCAGCGACGTTGGAGGGGTGGCGGAGAGCTGGGAGTGGACTGCGAGGGCGGACCCTGACGGCTATTACTTCGGGAACGCTGACCGTGTTCCTCCCGGGTCGTGAGGAGGCGTCGGAGGGTCCAGCGGCCGCGTCGTAAATTTCCTCCAGTCCCGTATGGTGTGAGGCAGAGGTGCAGGAGTTTACATGGCCTTCGGCAGGGTACCCAGGCGTTGTCATACGCCGAGCCCCTCCGCCATGGGCGGATGAAGGTTCAGAGCGGGACGGCGATGAATCATAAGAGATTCGCGCGAATCACTCCGAGACGCGTGCTGAGCGCTTGCCTGGGAAGACTCTTCTATCAGGACCGAGTCGACAAAGATGGCAACGTTGCTCCACCACGGCCCGTCCTCGCCGAGCTCAACCGGAGGTTAGTGGAGCGGGGCTTTTCCCCGCCCTGGACCATGACGAAACAGGAGTGCCAGGACTTTTGGGCATCCAGGAAGAACGACGAGCAATCGCTGGGGAATAGGCCAGTCGATTATGCGATCAAGGATACGGGAATCATCGACTTTCTGCACAGCTTCTGGACCCCAGAAGTCGGGCCCGACAAGACTATTCTCGAGTTGGGATGCAATTGCGGATCGAATCTCAACACTCTCTATAAGCTGGGGTATCACGATCTCTCGGGGATTGAGATCAATGAGAGCGCGATCGACGAGATGCAGCGTCGATTTCCCGATCTGACGAGAATCGCTACCGTATCGAGGGGAAGCGTGGAGGATCTGCTGCCGAAGATCCCCTTGAAGGGTGTCGATGTCGTGTTCACCATGGCCGCGCTCATGCATGTACACCCGGCGAGCAACCACGTCTTCTCGGAGATGGTCCGTGTAGCGAGAAAATATATTGTGGTCATTGAGTTGGAGACGGCAAATTGTGGGTATGTGTTTGCCCGCAATTACCGGCGCGTGTTTGAACGGTTGGGTTGTTCCCAGTTAAGATCCGTCTTGCTTACCAAGCATGCTTTTCCAGCTGTCTCAAGGGACTACGACGGGTGTACGGCCAGGCTGTTCGCTGTGCCGCGAAGATGAACATGGAGCGCCGTTTGCGTGGTGGAGGGGAACGGGGCCCCATGAGGCGTGAGTCGGTGGGGGCCGGCGAGGGAAACGGATATCGGAATGGGATAGGGGAGATCGTATGAAGGTTGTAATCCTATGCGGCGGGCAAGGAACGCGCCTGAGGGAGGTGACAGAGCTGCTTCCGAAACCGATGGTGGAGATCGGAGGCCGGCCGATCCTGTGGCATATCATGAAAGAGTACTCCCATCATGGATTCGACGACTTCATCCTGTGCCTGGGCTACAAAGGCGACACCATCAAGCGCTACTTCTATGACTACGAGCGGTTGACCCGGGACTGCACGATCGAGCTCGGCTCACGCAAAATCGAATTTCACGGGGACCACCACCCGGAGTCCCAGTGGCGGGTAACCTTGGTCGATACCGGGCTGACCGCCGGAACGGGAGCGCGGGTCAAGAAAATCGAGCCGTTCGTCGATTCCGACACCTTCATGCTCACGTATGGAGACGGGGTGACCGATCTGGATGTCCGCACCCTGCTCCGCTTTCACCGGAGCCACGGAAAGATCGGGACGGTTACCGCCGTCTGCCCCCCATCGCGATACGGCGAGCTGTTCATTCAAGGGAACCGCGTGATCTCCTTTACCGAAAAGCGGCAAACGACCGACGGGTTTATCAGCGGCGGCTATTTCGTCTTCCGCCGGGACTTTTTCGACTACCTTTCCGCGGACGACGGGTGTGTGCTCGAGCGAGAGCCCCTCGAACGACTCGTCGCAGAAGAAGAGCTGATGGTGTATAACCACCCAGGATTCTGGCAGTGTATGGATACGCCGAGGGACTACGACTATTTATGCGGGCTCTGGAATCGGGGAGAAGCACGGTGGAAGACCTGGGAATGAGCAGGGCGGCGTGGCAGGGCCGGAGCGTCCTCGTTACCGGGTGTACTGGCCTACTGGGAGGCTGGTTGACCCAGGCATTGGTCGAGGCGGGAGCGGCCGTGGTCGGCCTGATCCGTGACTGGGTGCCGCAATCACGCATCGTCGACGAGGGCGTGATCGAGAGGATCCGCAGCGTGCGCGGAAGTGTCGATGACCTCGCACTCCTCGAGCGTGTGCTGAACGAGTATGAAGTCGAGACGGTCTTTCATCTCGCCGCTCAGACCATTGTGCGAATTGCCAATCGTAACCCGGTCTCGACCTTTGAGAGCAATGTGCGGGGGACATGGACGGTACTCGAAGCGGTGAGGCGAACGCCGACGGTGCGGCGACTCGTCGTTGCATCGAGCGACAAGGCATATGGAGAACAGAAGGAGCTTCCGTATACCGAAGAGACACCGCTTCAGGGTCGGCATCCATATGACGTGTCCAAGAGTTGTGCCGACCTATTGACCCAGGCGTATGTCGCAACCTACGACCTTCCCGCGTGTGTTACGCGGATGGGAAATCTCTTCGGTGGCGGGGATCTCAATCTCAACCGCCTCATCCCAGGCACGATCTGGTCGGTCCTCAAAGGCGAACGACCCGTCATCCGGTCGGACGGCCTGTACAGCCGTGACTATATCTATGTCGAAGACGCCGTTGCGGCGTATCTTTGTCTCGCGCAACAGATGGAAGGAGATCCGGCTGTTGTGGGTGAGGCGTTCAACTTTTCCTACGAGCGGCCAATGATGGGGGTCGAGGTGGTCGAAAAGGTCCTCATGATCATGGAGCGCCTGGAGCTTAGCCCGGAGATCCGGGATGAGGTCCGAAGCGAGATCCTGCATCAGTCCCTGAGCGCAGCCAAGGCGAGAGAGCGTCTCGGGTGGCGACCGCGGTTCGACTTCGACGAAGGACTTCGACGCACTGTGGTCTGGTACCGCCAGGCGTTTGAGAAGGGGATGGTCCTGTGATTGTCGGCGTCGAGGTGCGTCCCCTGCGACAGATCTCGGACGAGCGGGGAAAGGTGATGCACATGCTTCGGCGAGACGACCCGTGGTTCCGGGAGTTTGGAGAAATTTACTTCTCCGTGGTGTATCCAGGCGTCGTCAAGGGATGGCATCTTCATCGGCGCATGACACTCAACTATGCGGTCATCGATGGGATGATCAAACTCGTCCTGTACGACGACCGAGAAGGATCCCCTTCCCGTGGAAAGGTGCAGGAGATTTTCACGGGTGAAGGCTCGTACGCGCTCATAACAATCCCGCCTGGAGTGTGGAATGGATTCAAGGGAATCGGTATCAAGCCGGCGATCGTCGCGAATTGCGCGACGGAACCGCACAGTCCGGACGAGATTGTCCGGCGGGAGCCCATCGACGGTTCCATTCCTTACTCGTGGGACCTCCGGCCCGCATAGGAAGACGCCGTGGGCCGGATCCTGATCACGGGAGGCTTCGGATATGTTGGTGGCCGAATTACGCGTCACCTCGGGAGGCTCCGCGCGCCCGTGAATCTTCGCGTGCTCTCGCGGCGGGACCTGGAGCGCGTCCCTCCCTGGGCGGGGAGCGTTGAGGTTGTTCGGGGCGACTTGCGCGACCTCGTGGCACTTACCACGGCCGTGGCCGGGGTCCAGGCGGTGATTCATCTGGCTGCGCCCGACGAGGTCATGTCGCGCAAGGATCCGGACGAGGCGTTGGAGGTAACGGGGCAGGGCACGCACCGACTGCTGCAAGCCTCGCTCGAGGGCGGCGTTCGTCGGTTCCTGTATTTCTCCACGTTTCACGTGTACGGCCCATGGGCGAGGGGGAGGATCACCGAGGAGACGGCGACACGACCAGTCCATCCTTATGCGATCACGCACCGCCTTGCTGAGGACTACGTCAACTGGTTCCGACATGAGCACGGCCTTGAGACGCTCATCCTCCGCCTGTCAAACGCGATCGGCTGTCCGGCGGACCCCCTCGTGGATCGGTGGACCCTCGTCTTTAACGATCTCTGCCGCCAGGCGGTACTGAGCGGTCACCTTCGGCTCCGATCCGACGGCAGCCAGGTGCGGGATTTCATCACGCTCACGGACGTGGCACGCGCCATCGAGCATTGTCTTGATCTCCCCGATTGGGGCGACGGGCTGTTCAATCTTGGCAGCGGACGGACCCTGTCAGTGTTCGAGTTGGCCAAAGCTATTGCAGCGGCGTACGCTGACTCCCGGGGTAAGCGAGTGGAGATCGAGCACGGGCCGGGGAGGCCCGGCGAGTCGACCTCCCCGTTCGAGTTTTGCATCGAGAAGCTGCTCGCAACGGGATTTGTCCTCCGGGGGAGCTTTCTCGAAGAGACGCTCGGCACATTTGAGCTGATCGAGCAGGGAGCTTCGGCTGGGGGCCGATTGGGGCAACACTGAGCTGAGCCGATTTCTGTGTCAGCTGGGAGATGAGCATCATTGGTCGCCTGGAGGGTATGTGTCCCCTGGAAAGCGCGTCGCTGAAGCGATGTCAGAGCGGATACTGATTACGGGCGGTGGCGGCTTCTTGGGCCTTCCTCTCTGTGACAGGCTGCGGGAGCTGGGAAATGAGGTTCTGTCTGTCAGTCGTCATTCAGACGTCGACGTCAGCGACTGGAATCACGTCTCCTCCGTCGAGCGGTGTGATGTGGTCTACCACCTCGCGGCTGTTGCAGGAGTGGATGAGGCCTTGGCGCGACCGCGGGAATCCTACACGACGAATGTGTTGGGAACGCTGCACATGCTGGAATACTGCCGCATTCGGAAAGCGAGGCGCCTTGTTTTTGCCAGTTCTTACGTCTACGGACAGCCGAAGTACCTGCCGGTGGATGAGGACCACCCCCTGAGCCCTGGCAACCCATACGCCCAGAGCAAGATCATCGGAGAAACACTTTGCCGCCAATACTATGAGGATTACGGAGTGTCGGTAGTCATCCTCAGGATCTTTAACCCGTACGGACCGAGACAGCGAGGCAGCTTCCTCATTCCGACAGTCTTGAATCAACTGCAGCGCCGGGGTAAGGTCTTGCTCAGAGACCCGGCGCCGAGGCGGGACTTCGTATTTGTGCAGGATGTCGTTGATGCCTTCACAATGGCCGGTGCGTATGTGGGGTCGGAATTTGCCATCTTCAATGTCGCCTCTGGAAGAAGCTATAGTGTTTCGGAGATCGTCGGCAAGATCCGGAACATTCATGGGCGACCGTTTGAAGTGGTGTACACCGGCCCGAGCCGACCCTTTGAGATTCCCGACTGCGTCGCGGGAGTTGAGCGCAGCAAGCGTAACTTAGGATGGCAGGCGAAAACCGATATCGACAACGGCCTGCGACAAACCGTCGAGGCGTGGACATGGTGAATCGAGAATGCGGATCGCTGTGAACACCCTACCGGTGGTGCCGGGAATTACGGTCAGCGCTGAGACATACACCAGCTCCCTCGTTCGGTCATTGCTTGAGGTTGATTCCCGGAACGAATATCTGTTGATTCTGCGAAGAGATAACGGACACATTTTCCCCAAGGAGGGGAAGGGAGTATCACACGTCGTAAGCCCTGTGGGAGGACGGTCGAGAGCGGCACGGATACTGTGGGAACAGATGGTTCTTCCCTGGGTCTGCAAGTCCAGGGGGGTCGATCTCCTCGTCATTCCGACAGGGGTGGGGCCCATGTGGGTTCCTTGCCCGAGCGTTGTCATCGTCACCCTGATGTTGGCTTTCCGGATGCCCGAGTCTCTTCCGTGGCTCAAGCGAGTCTACTACCGATGGTCCCATTCTGCTTCAATTCGGCAGGCCGGTCGCGTGGTCGCCCTTTCCGAAAAAGGACGCCAGGATATCCAGCGGCACTTGGGTCTCGACGCTTCTCGGATCGAGGTCGTGTATCCAGGAGTGCCAGAGGAGTTTCGCCCCGGGACGCCGGGTAGTTTCTCGAACTCAATCGCAGAGCTGGCTGAGGTACGGGACTACATCCTCGCAGTGGGGCCGGTTCAACCCTACAAAAATCTGGACCTCCTGGTTGGCGCCTTCAGCATGGTCCGAGCAAGGGGGTTTCCGCATCGCTTGGTCATTGCCTCCGGCGGGCAGGCGGTCCCATCAAGTCTAAGACGGCTGGCTGAGGACAGCGACATGAGTGGGGAGGTCTGCTTTATCGAACGGTTCCTAACCAGGGAAGAGCTTGTGGCCCTCTACTCCGGGGCAACCGTGTTTGTGCATCCGTCCTCTGAAGAGCAATTTAGCCTAACCGTCGTGGAGGCCATGTCGTGCGGGGCTCCGGTCATCACGTCAGACCTTCCGTCTTTCCGCGAACAGGTAGGTGATGCCGGCATCGTCGTTGAGGTTGGCAATCGAAGCCACCTGTGTGAGTCGATTTGCGCAGTTCTTTCGGACCCAAGTCGACGGAAAGAGATGTCGCGGCGCAGCCTGGAGCGATCTCACAAGTTTTCGTGGCTAGACTCTGCGCGGAAGATGCTGGCTGTGTTTGAGGGAGTTGTGGCCAACGAAGGACGAGATGCTTTCTGAGTTTCCACGCCCGCTCCGAGTATGCGACGATTCCTTAGAATGGGAAGCATTACCGTGCCAGGCGGTATTCCATGAGGATTATTATACTTACCCCGTATTATTCCGTAGTCAGCGCGCGTTTGTGACTTTTATGGGCCAAAATATAACTAACGGTTCGGAGAGCTAGTTTGCCTTTTTTCATAGAGCAGGACCTCACACTATATGAGACGCTATCCGTGATATTGACGCAGCCAACTACTGACATGCGGCGTCTCGGGGATTGGGTGAATGAGCGTTGGGGAGGCTTGCAACCCTCCGTTGGCGAGTATGAGGGATATAGATAATGGGCGCAAGGGTAACTGTTAGGTCACTTCTCATTGCCATTAACAGTGTTGTACTGTGCCTTACCGAATATATCGCGCTTTCTCACGGAAAGCATCAAGTCGCTCTGGTCGCCCTTGCAGTAAACGTACTCAATATTGTCTATATACATCTCGGATTCAAGACTCGCAATGACTATCTGAAGATCTTCAGCTTTGTGACGCTCCTTCACCTTTTGCACCGGATTCCGTTTTTTGTGGATCCCTCACGTACAGGTACCTATAGCCCGTCACTCACTGTGCTGGGATTTGCAAGCGAGAGGGAGGTCACGTATAGCCTACTCGTTATCCTGGCGTATCTAGTTGTAGGAGGCGTCACCATCCTCGTGTGTGGCCAAATGTTTAGGTTACACCTGTACTTAGACAGAACGTCGGAAATCGATCGAGATTTCTCTCCACTTTTCGTTTGGTATCTGCTCCTTCAAATGGTATTCCTTTACGATTATCTGATTTTGGGCGCAGCCCGACGAGGGATTGAAAGTCATCCACTCGGGTGGATAGGACTCGTGCTAAGTAGTGAGCTCGCATTGGTGCTTTTGGCATTTGGGATATTTATAAATTGGAAGAGGAATGATCATGCGTGGTTTCGTTTTTTGGCCACTTTATATTTCGTAATAACCTTAGTCATCACTACCGTGTGGGGAAGCCGTAGGGGGATATATCAATATTTGACCATGGGCTTGATCACCATGATGACTGTGTGGGCTAATAGGAAATGGTATTTTGGACTGAAGAAGCTGGTGCTCGCGAGCGCGCTTATACTGAGCGCGGTTGCGACGTACGTAATTGGCACGGAATATCGACGGGTGGTGTTATTTCAAAGCAGCAGGTCTACTGTGGAGGCGATAATGTCGGTCGATGTAGCAGGTCGTTTATCTGCGGTCTGGGATGAGAGAGAACTTGTTTTTCAAAAGATATGGTATCGCATGTCCCAGTTGGATGACGTTATGATTGCGATATTGATGGAGACCAGTCGCTTTGCTCACGAGATTAATGTGGTAAATAATCTCAAAGTATTTGCCAACTATTTGGTCATTGGGGACGTGTTTCCTGGCATACTGCCGACTGGTAGAGCGTGGGAGGTAGACTATTATGGCACGACTTTAGAGGAGGCATCGGAAAACTATAATACATTCGTGCCTGGTGCTATCGGTTTTAGCGTGGCGACCTTTGGCGTAATATGGGGACTACTTGGTCTTAGCGTCGTGATTTGGTTGTTTGTCGTTGGTGCAAAGTGGGGATCTTTCTGGGTTCCGCTTGGATATCGAAAGTACTATGCATTCGCGATTTATTATCTTTTCTTTGGGCACTTAATTGGCGGAATGGGTCTTGATGTGTTGGCTTTCGCAATTTGTCTATGGATCATCCAGGCTGGCCTGATGGTGGGTTTTGTTACTTCGTATAACGTCTTTCGCCATTCACTATTTCCCAGACTTCGGTTAGAAGGTTATAGAGATTACGAGCTTTCGGAACCTACATCTCGCTCTTTGGACGTAACCATTTAATAGTAAGTTTGCATTCCATGAGGATTGTGATTCTTAGCCAGTATTATCCTCCCGAGCCGATTCCGAAGCCGCATGAGCTCGCCCGGGGATTGGCCGAGCGGGGTCACGAGGTGGTCGTCATTACCGGATTTCCAAACTACCCAACAGGCAAGCTGTATCCAAATACACCTGTGCGGGTGTGGAGATGGGAGATGGTCGATGGAATTCGGGTCCTCCGTCTCCCGCTGTATCCGGACCACAGTCGCTCGGTGGTTCGCCGGGCACTGAACTACGGATCCTTCGCTGTGGCTGCAGCTTTGCTCGGCAGTGTCCTGAGTGGTCCGGTGGAGGTGATATTTGCCGAACATCCGCCGCTGACTATCGGCCTGGCAGCCTGGGTCATTGGACGGCTTCGCCGGGTCCCACTCCTCTATGCGGTCAATGACCTCTGGCCGGAAAGCGTTGAGGCGACCGGGATGGTGCGGAGTCGGCGACTCCTCGATTCCGTGGGGCGACTCGAACGGTTTGTGTACCGTCGGGCGGCGGCCATCGCGGTTATTTCTCCGGGATTCAAGGCGAATCTCGCCGGAAAGGGGGTCCCGCCTGAAAAGGTACATGTGATCCCCCATTGGGCCGACGAATCTCTGTATCGCCCCGTCCCTCCGGATCCCCGGTTGGCAGAAAACCTTGGCATGGCGGGGTGTTTCAACGTGGTTTTTGCAGGGCAGCTCGGTCTCGCGCAGGGCTTGGACGTGGTATTGGATGCGGCAGACGAGTTATCTGATCTTCCAGATGTGCAGTTCGTCTTGGTGGGCGACGGGACCGACGCGGATCGGTTGCGTCAGGTGGCTGGGCAACGGGGCCTGAGGAACGTTCGCTTTCTCGGAAGGCAGCCCGCAGAACAGATGCCACACATCTTCGCGGTCTCGGATGTTCTGTTGGTGCACTTACGCGATGAACCCCTCTTTCGGATAACGATCCCTTCAAAGACGATCGCGTACATGGCGTGCGGACGGCCGGTGCTCATGGCTGTGGAGGGTGACGCGGCAGGCCTGATCCGTGCCGCGGCGGCGGGTGTGACCTGCCGTGCGGGAAGCGGCAAGGAGCTGGCGGGTGCAGTCCGCCGACTTCGTGCGATGCCGCGGACGGCGTTGGAAGACATGGGCCGCGCAGGTCGGGCTGCCTTTCTTGCCGCGTACAGCCGGTCGGTCCTCTTGGACCGCTATGAGGCGATCCTCTCGGAATTGGCCCGGTCCAAAACCCAAAAGCGGGAGTCGGAATGCGGGTCCTGATCCTTGGCGCCTCCGGCA
>Ga0184640_10000041_pt1 | contig 27636 bp, 22 predicted proteins | sample PLM31_200_b2_FD_133161 | JGI IMG/M metagenome (GOLD analysis project Ga0184640, IMG submission 133161) | Groundwater sediment microbial communities from an aquifer in East River, Colorado, USA - PLM3-1_200_b2 | ecosystem: Environmental > Terrestrial > Soil > Riparian zone | place: USA: East...
CCTGCGTGATATCCTCTGCTTGCAACGAATTGAGGAAGAGGTCGGAGAAGGTGCGCGTCTGGGGATCCGGCGTCACGCTCGTCGCGAGGGTGATCGTGAGAAAGTCGAAGCGTTGGCGACCCCTCTCTGGCGTCTGCACACTGGCAGAGAGGCGATTCGTCAGGGAGAGAAAGAAACGATTCTGTGGGCTGATGAAGTCCGTGCCGTCCAGTTGGGGGATATCATCCTGGGTCACCTCCGGAATGTATAAGTATCCGATGGACGACTCTACCGTATGCCGGATGGCCCGTAGACGCTCCCCGTCCACGGGAAAGGTTCGAAACAGGCGCGAGGAGAGTTCGGCGCCCGCTTCGACCAATTCGCGGGTGACTGGGTCACCCTCGATGTCCTGTGCTCCCCGGCTGTAGATCGTCTCGCGAAAGCCGACCCTCGGCGTCGCGGTCATATAGCTCGTTAACCCGATGGGAAGCGAGAGGCTCGGATGCAGATCAAGCCGCGACACACTGATCTCATCCTTCTGGTCAAAATAGACAACAGCGGATCCCTGCTCGAATAACAGAGGGGAATCCTCCCAGAGTGGCTGTGCCAATGAACTCACGGTCAGTTCAGGGCCCCTGAGCAGAGCTTCATCCTGCTCCGGAGCATCCGGCGCTCTGCTCTCATCATACCTCGCGGAAAGAGAGATCGTGTGCCGAGGAAGGGCATAAGTCAGATAGGCGCTCGAGCTATTGACCAGGTTGGTCCGTTCGAGATAACCGGGAGCAAATTGCTCGGGAAAGTTCGGGTCACTCCGGATATTGATATCCGCCTTTCCGGTCAGGGCTGGAGCGAAAGTTTGCTCATGGCGGAACGAGACCAGGTACCGGTTTTCGTCGAGCTCGAGGTCATAGAGGTACTGAGCATTCAGCGACCCCTTGCCGTCCTCTAGCGCATACCGGTATTCCACCGTCGGACTTGTCCCACGCTTACTCCGGTAGATCACCCCCAAGGTGGCGTCCTGGGAGTCGCTGATGACCCAGAAGAACTGCTCTCCGACAATGGTGCCCTCCTGGGAATTCTGACCGAAAGTCGGGTACAGAAATCCTGTTTGCCGGTCGGCCAGGGAATGTCGAAACACCGGAAGGTACAAGGTCGGAATTCCTTTGATCCAGAAGGTCCCATGGGTCCCCCACGCGAACTCTTCCGGATGAATGGTCACCTCGGTCGCCCGAAACTCCCAGTCATAGGGAGGAGTCTGGCAGACCGCGCACGAGCTGTACCGTGCCTCTACCAGTCGATAGGTCCGCTCGTCCTCGCGATAGGCTTCTTCGGCGACAAAGGTCGTCGAGGGCAGGATGAAGCCGTGCGCCTCCCGAATGACCCCCTGCCCTGTGCCATAGTTATAGCGGAGGGAGGTTCCCTGGATTTGATTGCCCCGATCGAAGACGAGGATCGAACCCCGGGCCACAAAAGTCTCCTCGTCCTGATCCACGTCCACCTCGTCGGCGTATAGGGTCCAATTCTCCCGGGTGATCCGGACATTGCCACGGGCTGCGAGGACTCGCCCCCCATCCCTGCTCTCCACGACATCCGCAGTCACCTGAAAAGCGCCAGGAGCCACCGCGCCGGCAGACTGGCCCTCGGCGAGCGCAGGGGACCCGAATACCAGCAGTGCCAAGAAAAGACCCGGGCTCAGGATGACTAACGTCGGAAGATCTCGCATGGCGGTCTTGGGCGCTCAGCACATCTTGGTAACTAGCACAAGAGCCTAGTCCCGCCTTCAGTAGTCGCCCCGGTGGCCACCCGGGTCCTCTACAAGCAAACGCTCCCATGGGGAAGTGAAGGTTCCTATATATATCGAAAACCCATGCTTCGCAAGCAAAACTGCCTTTGCTCAGCCAGGGAGGGTCGGACACCCTGGTCAATCACCGTCTATCTCTGCGTCAAGAAGCAATACGACAGAATAGGCCATCAAGAGGCGACATTGGAGAAAAAACCTTCACGGAGGGAAAAGCGTAATCCTCTATTCCATACGAGACGCGAAAGAGACTCAAGCGTGCCTGGGGCTAACGCCGCCAGCACCTTGCGTCCACCGGGAGAGCAACGGCCACCGGATCTACCTCCTGCCTTTTCTAATCATAGAGAATGAGGTCATCAGCGAATTTAATGCAACTATCGCTACCACTACACCAAACAATGATACGTGAACACTGTTTCATCTTTGATTCCTTGAAGATTCGCGTCATGATAGGAGAGCTGACGCGAAGCCTCGGCCGTCTTTCAATCTCGAGACAAGGAAAGTGTCCAAGAGTGGCAAGTGGAGATGCAGATGCGTCTCCACCGGTCCGACTCAAGCTCTTATTAGGCTAGGTACTATATGTTCATCGCACGAACCATCAATTACTTCTTGTATAACGCCATACCTGCGCTGCACCAGGATAGCCAGCAAGGCCAACAACAAGGTCGCCATTATGTATCGTCACTGCCTCTACCCATTCGAAAGCCTCCTTTCCAACTTTGGCCAAAGGACCGCCTGCTCCCCATGATCCATTTAACCCTCGTCCGGCAATCTCTTTCCACCGGTCTCCATCCTGAAGCCTCCACAGAGAGCTCGTACCCGGCTTTCCTCCTGAACTTACCGGACGGTTAGGAGGACTGAGTCAACAATGAAGAAGTAAAGTAGGAGTTCGACTGTGTTTAGCCTGGATTTACCACCGGTCGAATTTTCAAGACGGTATAGAAAAAGAAGCCCAAAACCTGTCGCGAGAAGGCAACATAGCAGCTTGACGAATACGTAGGACGTCTCTGTGTCACCCGCTGACGCGAGGTTTCCTCGTCTGTTCCCTTACATGTCTTCTCCTTAAACCCAAAACCAGAAAAGTAATCAGAAATCCCCATCCTACAAATGGAAATGACATAACGTTCGCAGCAAAGGCCAGGGGAGACCAAAGACTTACCAGCCCGAGACAAAAGTATGCAGGAATAGATATAGCTCCTAAAAGACCTCTTTGCTGAATCCCTGCTCCCACCAACGCAATGCTCGTCCCGTGCAGGACGGCAATCAGGAGCATACCCAACATGCCAAAGTCGTACCACGCCGCGCCCGGCAGCGAAATCGCTCCTCGCGGGTACGCACGCGAACCACTAGTGGTGTCCCACTTGCCAACGCCAATCCTACGTCCCCAATATCCTGCAAAACCCCAAAAAGCAGTCCCTGAATGCTCCTCCGCCGCCAATGCGGAATCGAAATTCCAGAGTCCATGACTCAGATAAATGCCCACCAAATTGCACATAGGGCAGCTTGACAACGTCCACTGCTGGATCTCCGAAATTACACCGCCCCCATATCCTATCCCTATATCCGATAACTTCACTTTTATTGCAAGATCATCCAAGTACCCTTCCGAGTACTCTTGCGTTGCAGCCGTCCTTGACATTAGTCCTCGCCGAATTGGCTCACCATACTCGCAGTTAACTCCATCCCAGAATACATACACGGCAAAAAACACTAAAGCTGCAGTGACACCAAGAAACACCCCAACACTTCCTCGCAGAACCATCTTTAGCCTGCCCGGAAATAACGCATTTCTCAACACACCGGCCAGAATGCACGTATATAGAAGAAATAACAATGTTGATCGTGAACTAATCACACTAGCATAAATTAAAACTCCAACTATTGCTGCTGAGGAGTAAAACCGTCGAGCCATTGCATTAACTCTGTCTTGAACGAGTATGAGAACAGCTATCGTCATAAAGGAGAAATGGGACAGTATATGACCGAGGGCACTCTGCCATGATGAGATGGAATACCCTCGGCCTATACCTCGTTGAATCCACGTATCGCGAACTGCCGCTAAACAGCCACTATAATCGAACTGGTTAATCACTATTTTGTCATAAAGGTGTAGCCCCACCCCGATAAGAGACAATATTGTTAGCGTCGGTAGAAGATGAGGAGAAGAGATAAGGTCTATAAGAGTTGTCTCAGCGTTTAAATCTCCTTTGCGATACGAAGACATTACCAAGCCGCGTGTGATAAATGCTGCCGAAATGCACAGCGCGACATAGCAAAGACTATACAGCAGAGCATAACGTGTTTCGACCTGTGACGTGAAAGGGATCACGAGGTAGACGAGGATATGAAGAAACCAAATGCCACCAAGAAGGCCTAAGAAATGAAAGATATAGGCATTCAAAAACATCGACAGAGAGCTTCCTTCCGAAGCGTCCAACTCTTGCACGGACCTAATATCGGGCCGCCATGAACTTGAGTTGTTCGACGGCCGCCTCCTGGTCCCGCCTCGCTACGAGGCCCCTGAGCGTCTCGAGATCCTGCTGAAACTGGTTCCCGTCAAGGTGGGGTTTGTGGGCCATCCAAACCTTTTCATGCTCAGTGGGATACAGGTCTTCAGCTTCCGTTACCAGTTCTTCGCTCAGCCGTTCCCCCGGCCGCAGGCCGGTCAGTTCGATCTGGATGTCCTTCTGGGGGTCGAGGCCAGACAGCCGAACCAGGTTGTGGGCTAGATCGAGAATTCGAACCGGTTCCCCCATATCGAGAAAGAAGACCTCACCTCCCTTCCCCATCGCCCCGGCCTGCAGCACAAGTTGGGCAGCTTCGGACAGGAGCATGAAGTATCTCGAGGCCTCGGCATCGGTCACTGTCACGGGTCCCCCCTGCGCGATCTGCCACTTGAAGAGGGGCAAGACACTTCCATCGCTTCCCAGTACATTCCCGAACCGGACGATCACAAAGGTAGTGGGGCCGCCATTAAGCGCTTGGAGCAGTACCTCTGCTACCCGCTTCGTCATTCCCATGACGCCGACCGGCTTCACCGCCTTGTCAGTCGAGATAAAGATGAATTTTTTCGCGTTCCCTTCTCGAGCAGCGGACGCCACAGTCTCTGTTCCAAAGACGTTGTTCTGGATCGCGTCTAACGGATGCGCCTCCATCAGGGGGACGTGTTTATAGGCGGCTGCGTGGTACAGAAGATCAGGCGCGTAATTTCTGATCACCTCCTGAACAGTTCGGCTGTCGAGGATGTCTCCGACGATCGGAACAACGTTCAACAAGGGACGGGCACACTTGAGTTCCATGTGGATGAAGTAGAGACCGCTCTCCGCTCGGTCGAATAAGAGCAGAATCTCGGGTTCAAGCGCGGCAAGCTGCCGGCAGAGTTCCGACCCGATAGACCCTGCTGCACCGGTCACCAGGATCCTCTTGGCCTGAACCTCTTGCCGAAGTTTAGCAACGTCCAGCCGCACTGCCTCCCGGCTCAGAAGGTCATCCGGGGTCACCTCCTGGAGTTGGCTGATCCTCGCCCTTCCCTGGAAAAGTTCATTGATGCCCGGTACTGTTTTGAACGGTACACTGCTCGCGCGACACAGCTCAATGATCCGCCGACGCTGCTCCGGCGTGGCCGAGGGAATAGCAATGAGGACTTCGTTAATGCCCTTGTCCTGGCAAAGTCGGGCTAGCTGGTCGATCGTCCCTAACACCTCGATTCCATGGATCTCAGTTCGCTGCTTCTGAGCGTCGTCATCCACAAACCCCACGACCTCGTAGTCCAACGTAATGTTCTTCCCAAGATCGCGAATCAGCATCTCGGCCGCGTCACCCGCCCCGACAATGAGTGCCCGCTTCACTCGCAGACGCCGCTGCACTACCGTCAATTCCCGGAATGCTCGGATGGCAAAGCGAACCCCGGCGACCAAACCCAGACACAGCACCCAATCGAGAACGAAGATTGACCGTGGGAACCCATGACCGAAAAACACCAAGATGCCAGTTACAAAAATCAAAGAGCTCAGCGTTACTCCTTTCAGTATCCCAATCACATCCGGCATACTGACATATCGCCACAAACCCTTGTGCATGTGAAATCCCGCAAACACGCCTATTCTCACACCCACCACTAACGGAAGCGTCCACAGAAACAGCATCCACTGTTCCCGAGGGAGGCGAAAATCGAAACGGAGCAGAAATGCAAGGAAGTAGGACAAGGACACCAAAACAATATGGATTCCAACGACACTGAGCTTTCGGTAGGCACCCAACCGTTCGATTACCATCCTCGTAAATTCTATCAGGCGAGTACCGACCACTCTTGAATGCAACCCTACACTTCCCATTTCGCGCTCACCGTATTCCAAACCGACAACAGAATCAATCGCACGTCCAACCAGAACATCTCAATTTCGCCAAAAAACCCCTTCCTTCCTAGCATTCTTTTGACGTATAGCAGGTCGTACCGAAACTTGTTTCGGTGCGCTATGTCCCTCTGGGCATAAATCTGCGTAATGCCTGTCAACCCAGGACGGGCCAGCTGCCGAGTCTGGAAGCCAGGTACCTCCGAAACAACAAGATCTACTTCCTGTCCCCGCCGTTTCACCCGTTCTTTCAGTGGCTGAGGACGGGGGCCAACAAAACTCATATGGCCCAGAAAAATATTGACAAGCTGTGGGAGTTCATCCAATGCGGTCAGTCTCATCAGCTTCCCAATGCGCGTGATGCGGGGATCATCCTTCGCTGCCTGGATTTCCTCAGTGTCAGGCACTACTCGCATCGACCGAAACTTGAGTGCTGTAAACGACTTCCCCTCTTTGCCGATTCTCGTCTGGCGAAAAAATATAGGACCGCCGTCTTCTATCCAGATCGCCAACGGCAACAAGAACCAAAGTGGTAATGTACACACTAATCCTGCAGCCGAAAGACACAAGTCAAAAGGCCTCTTGAAAACGGGTTCCCGCCACCTTGGGTTGCGGGTTCTCTCGCTACCCAGCGTGTGCGCCAGGCCTTGATCTACGGTGAACAATGGCTTCCAACCAACGGCTTGCTCGATCGAAGTTCCGTCGACAACCAAAGACCCAATCAGTCGTCCAACTGAGTATGTGTCCACACCAATTGATCTACCGAGCAATCGGCCGGCCACGTCTCCTATTTTCCCCAATCCTCTTAACACTCCAATCGGCACAGGGAAGAGCCCAATCGGTCTTCCTGCCTGCTTCGCCATGCGACATATGAAGTCAGGAGTAGACAGAGCGTCCCCATCGCTAATCATGAACACTCGCCGACTCGCCCCTGGATGGAAGGCGCAGCATTCCAGAACATCAACCAAATTCCCGACGAATACAAAACTTCTCCGACCATGAATCGATCCAAAAGGTAACGGCATCCCGATCTTCACCAGCCTTGCCAGGAGAGCCATATTGCCCGGATTCCCCGGACCATAAACCAGTGGTGATCGAATGATGCACCAGTCCGCCTGACTCTTCTCAAGAATTTCTTCCACGGCTAACTCTGCGGCTCGCTTGCTGTAACCATACGGAGTGTCAGGCTCACAAGGCGACATATCGTTCAGGGGCACATCTGAAAACGACCTCACTGCCCCAACCGAGCTTAAGAAAACCAACCGCGACACCGTCGTTGATCTTGATACTGCTTCCGCTAATCTCCGCGTTCCTCCGGCGTTGACACGCATGAATTCGTCGGCATCTTTTTTTCCATTTGCCCTTCGGTGAGCCAGCCCTGCTAAGTGGATTACGCAATCCACACCTTCCAGTGCACCCGACCATTCCGTGATTGGCCCGATGTCGCCGATCTCCACCCACTCGACGTCGGCAGAAGACCCCTTCACGGGTGGCATCCTCCTCACGCTCGCACGAATCTTATGTCCTCGTTGTCTCAACCTCGGGCACAAATGCCGTCCGATGAAACCGGTAGCCCCGGTGACAAGGATCAGAGCCATGCCTCACTACGCCTCAGCGTTCTCGGTCCTACCATTTCTTTCAAGACGCGCACGATAAAACCCACACCGTAAGATAGGTGCATAGTCATGAACACCAGAGGACAAAGACATCTCACTCGGACGTCCTTCACGTCTCGAACCAGCACGCTCACCGCTAGGACCGACACCAGATAGATTCCTGGAAAGACCAAAGAATATTTGAAAAAAGGAGCCATGCCAAAACTGAAACCGATTCCCAATACCAGCAGCACAGGACTCACTTGACGATACGCTGTTATTTTCTTGTGCTTTAGAGTGGTGTAGGCCCGTCCCTTCCCATATATGTAGTACTGTCGAGCTAACGCTCTCAATGATCCCCTCGGTCCGTAGCGCACTTCTAAAGAACCGTCCATGAATATCTTCCCACCCGCGTTCTGAATCCGCAGATTCATTTCTCCGTCTTCGTTCGGGTGGGCCCGCGGATCAAAATAACCCACCTTCTTGAAAACGTCCCGCCTGAAGGTACCCAAGTACACTGTGTCAACGTAACCCTTAAAAGTAGTGCCGTGACCCCTTGCGCTTCTTATCCCAAGTGGATGTCTCATCGCTATCGCGACCGCTTCTTCGAACGGAGTTTTCCCAACCGGCGCCATGACTCCGCCAACATTCTCCGCCGAAGCCTCTTCCAGAAGTTGCACGCAACGCTCAACATAGTCCTTGGGGTATACACTATGGGCATCAATTCGTACAATGATCCTGCCACGGCTATGTTGAATTCCAATGTTGAGAGCATGGGCTTGCAGCCGTTCAGGATTAGGCAGCATCACGATATTGTCGTATTTCTCCTGAAACTCCTCCACAATCCTGCGTGTGCCATCCGTACTCATCCCGTCCACGATTATTACTTCGCAAGTTTCCTTCGTAAAGTCGTCTAACAAGCTCTCGAGGCAGGCCCGAATGTTCCCCTCCTCATTAAAGCAGGGAACGATGACTGAAATTTCTTTTCGCGCGGCCTCAACCATCAGACATTTGCTGTGCACCGATTCAAATGGGACAATACCGCGTCGGCGACGTTTCTGTGGTTTGTCTCATTCATCGCAAAGAGCTCACCCGGATGACTCCACTCGTAAGCTTTCGCCACAAAATCTTCTATCGCCTCGTACTCAGGCCCTCTTGCGTCTAACGCCTCTCCGATGACCCGCTCCAGATCCCTGAGATCGCTTACGTCAACTGTGAGCCCCTTGTTTCTGTAAAATGCCTCACCCAACATGACCACCTTTTTCCCCTGCATGAGAGCCTCGAAACCCACCTTGGAGTTGATAACCACCACAGCAGCCGCGTTCTTCACGATGTCGAACGAGTTTATGCTCGGGTGCAATAGCTTGATGTTCCTCCGTCCGCGGATAAGGCGCTTGAGCCCTCCCCCTGGCAACGCCCCCACCGACGCCGGGTGCTCTTTGACAAAAACCTCATAACCTACTGGAAGAATACGACTGAGATACTCGATGATCCCTTCCTGAAAGTAGAACAACTTGGACCTTACAGTCAGTTGGACATCATGCGGCACATGGAGTGGATAGTATACATACCTACCCGTTTCCGGAAATTTCGAGTATAACGACCCCATGAACTGCCTTCTCACTAACTTTTCGACATTGAATTTGAACACCCCCCATAATTCGTCGAACTCCTCCCTTTCTCCCCATATGTATTTTTGAAGCAACTTCTTGCCTAACCTCTTGGCATTGAACCAGTTGACCATCCTCCCCACCGTCATGTCCGCAAAGAGATGGCGATCCTTCTGCGGAATGACCAAGGCCCTTTTACTCAAGTAATCCTCCAAGTAGCTCTTCGCCCAGGCACGGGCACCAGCCGAAGGAACAGATTGCACCATTTCCAGAGGGATATCGGAAACAAAGCTGTTCAGATTAAATACAATCCTACCGGGAAAGCAGGCTGGTTCATAAAATAGATGGTTAATTCCGTGTTTTATCGCTCCGTAATACACGCAGGTATACGCCGCAAAACCTCCCATCTCTTGGATAACGCACTTAACCGTATTGCTCAGAAGTATTTGGTCAACGATCTTGAGATACGTGAAAGCTTTGCGCGCCAGGGCCTCTTCATCCTTCCTATGGTACGCAAGCGTTTCATGGATGAACAAATCCCTGATGTTTTCGACCCCGAAGCTCTGCGCGTACGCCTCTATTTCGGCCCGATCAGGTTTTTGGGCCTTCCCGTCGCGGGTCAAAGCGTGAATATTGAAGTGAGGGAAGCCGTTCTTGGTCATGACTCGCCGCGAACCTTCATCAAAAAGGATAAAGGCGATCTTGTACCCCTTATCGCGCAGGATCCTCCCGACGGAAGCCCAGAAGTCAGCTTCTACGAACGTAAGGGTGGAAATCACGAAATCGTAATTTTGCCGGCCCTCAGTCATGTCGGACGAACACCATATCACCAGCAGGCCCTTCCGCCATCCATGACCACGTTGAACCCTGTCATGAACGCTGAAGCATCAGAGACCAGAAATATAATGGCACCTTTGTACTCGTCCGGGGTAGCCATTCGGCCCAGCGGTATCAACTGCGTCAGTCGCTTGACAAACTGCTCATCATGCTTGTTGTAAACGCCTCCGGGTGAGAGCGCGTTTACGCGAATGTTGTATTCCGCCCAGTAGGTAGCCAGATACCTTGTGAAGCTAATCAATCCCGCCTTCGCGACCGAGTACGAGAGTGGGGTGTTGAAGGATGTCCCCGGGTAATCATGCATAGGATCCGGGCGATAAATTCTGTGGTCGGGACTAATCACCCCTACATCCGAGGCAATATTCAAGATGACACCACACTTTCGCTCCTTCATGTGTTTCCCAATCGTTTGGGTACATACGAAGGCACCTGTGAGCGAAACTCGGAGCGCCTGTTCCCACAGTCCGACATCATATTCCTCAAATGGAGCAAAATACTTCGTGTCGCCGTGTTTGCTCTCGACGGTCATTGCGGCGTTATTGATCAGAATATCAATATGCCCCGTCTCACGAATGATGTCCTGTATCACCCGCTGAACATCTGTTGAGTTCGTGATGTCCACCACGCATCCGCGAGGTTCCTTCCCGAACCGCTCTCCAAGCACCCGCATGCTCTCTCTAAGCCTCGAGCCGTCCTTGTCCAGAAGAACGGGCACCCCCCCCATTTCCGCAATGGCCTCAGCGTGACGGATTCCCAGCATGCCTGCTCCACCGGTGATTACCGCCACGCGCCCGTCCAGGCGAAATAACTCTTGTACAGGTCTACTCATTCTTGACTATTTAACTCTTACGCTCAAAACGCGCGTGTTTGACCGCCATCGACAACCAAAGACGCACCTGTGACGAAGGAAGCACGTTCTGACATCAAGAACACGATGCAGGCTGCTATTTCCTCAGGACGCCCAAACCGTTTCAAGGGTACCTGTGACTGGATGTAAGAACGAACCTGTTCTTCGTTCTTCCTCAACTTAACCTCCCAATCTCCTTCCGGGAAAAGGACGTTACCTGGACAGACCACATTGACGCGAATATTGAAATCCCCAAGATGACGCGCTAAGGCTTTTCCGCACGCGATGACTCCTGCCTTAGCAGAAATGTACGGAATTGGAGCATCGATTGCCTCTATACCGGCAATCGAAGAGACGAGGCAAATAGCCCCTGAGCGTTGTGCTTTCATGACAGCAGTCACGTGTCTCACGAAGTCCATACCACTGAACAAGTTGGTCTCAAAAACCCGCATCCATTCTTGTCTATCCGACAACTCAAATGGCACCCCGCGCCCTGACCCAATGTTCGCAACTGCAATGTCAACACGAGCCCACTTCGAGACAGCAACCTGCACATAACGTTCGCAATCATCTTGGCGCGTTAGATCACCGTTAAACTGGCCGATGTTTTCTTTCGGGAAGCGGGCCCGAAATTCTTCAATGGTGTTCTCCAGGCCTTCCCGGTTCCTTCCTGACACCACTACGTGGCATCCTTCCTCGAGGAATTTACACGCGATGCTTTTCCCGATTCCTCGACTGGATCCTGCGACCAACACAACCTTTTCTTTCAATCCCAGTTCCATTACTTACCCATGTAAAATCTCTTTACAAAGCCTTCTACGAACTTCTTGTACTCACGCGCGGTAGCCACGTCATCCTTTCCTCTCGCGCCCTGAATCACAAACAGCCCTTTGTAACCCTTGTCTCTCGCGATCTGAAAAAATTCCTCAAAACTTGCCGAGCCCAGCCCCAGAGGAACCGTCGGGCCACCCCGCACCCGATCTTTGACGTGCACAGAGGATATTTTTTCGCCATAGGCACCCCATTCGGCCAGCACATCGTAGCCCAACGATGCGCTATTACCGACATCGTAGTTTACCGTCACTCTTGCCGAGTCAAGCAAATCCAAGATCTTCCGAAATTCAGCAGGACCCAGGTCAGTTTCCAGCGCTAGATTTACCCCGATCTGCTCACATAGCGGGATAACCGTATCTAACCGCTGGATCAAGCGGTCTCCGTCCTTCGCGTCAGATAGTGATGACCGGTCAACGCACGGGATGACAATATCCGTAGTCCCGAGGCTTTCGCAATTGATGACGAGCCTGCTCAGCAGTTCTACGCTACGAGCCGCATCGTCGAGATCATCACTATGGAACGGATGTCTCATGAAATAGTCGCCACACACTGTTTCTGCTGCAACCCCGCATCCCACGGCCAACTCCCGTATGCTCGAACACCCATTTTCTAACAGTGGGTGCGTTGCAATGTCCTTGTCATCATCGATGTCAAAAATAAACTCAATACTGTCAAAACCCAGATCGCGCGCGATAGCGAATTCTTTTCGCCAGGAAAAGGCAGGAAACGCCTGAATCCGATTATCTACCGGCGGTACCAGTCTTCCCTGCATGATACCGATCCGAGGCATCACGTAACGGTCCACCCCCCGTCCACCACGATCGCTTGTCCCGTAATGTAGCTCGATGCATCCGAGGCCAAAAAGATAAGCGCCCCCAGCAGATCCTTCGGCTTGCCTACACGACCAAGCAGCGTGCGTTCTTCCAGGCGCCGCAAGAAGACGTCCTCCCTCGTCACTGCATTGTAAGACTCCCCTTCAATGTTAGGAAACGCTCCAGGGACCAGCGCGTTGCTTCGGATGTTGTATTTGCCCCAATACGCCGCGGAATACCTCGTGAAAGCTAACAAGCCGGCCTTCATCACTCCGTAAGATGCGGGATTAAAAAAGTTCGTTCCCTCGTACAGTTTGAAGTTGGGACTCACGACTCCGTACATCGACGAGACGTGAATGATACTGCCCCCTCCACCCTCTTTCATCCCATTACCCATCACCTGACTTGTGCGGACGGCCCAGTAGATACCGGATTGAAAAGCGTGAAGCCACTGATCAAAGGTTGAAGATTCTAAATGCCCATCGGGAGTGTTAAACCCCGTTTGAGGACTGAAGTCGTAGGCATTGTTGACCAACACATTCACTTTTTCTCGAGACGCGATTTCTTGCAGAACGTGGTCCAACATATCCCTTTGATAAAAGTCCGCCCGGTGACCTGCGATCTTGGACTCACCAAACTCTTCCGCATACGCCCGGGCATGTTCTCCTACTCTCTCAGAGCGGCTCACCATCACAACTCTGCCACCTGCACCCAACAGACCCTTTACGAGGTGTCTTCCCAAGAAACCACACGCACCCGTAACGACAATGGTCTTTTTCTCCAGGCTGAAGAGTTCCTCCGCCAACGATCGCGTCACTGCAGGGCCTCCAAGATCTCTCGCATCGCGTTATTCAAGATCTACCTGTCCAAACGATCACGGCCTCGCTGCGAGGCCGTGCACGATGAGATCACACACTTCCCGCACAGCCCCATGTCCCCCCTTTTCCTTCAGGACAATGCGAGCTACATGCATCACAGCTGGGATAGCATCCGCGACCGCAATCCCGCAACCCACTAATCTCATGCAGTCCAGATCATTGAGATCATTCCCCACGTACACTACATTCGCGGGATGAATCCCCCGTTGGCCCAAGACATGCTCCAGGGCCAAGCGCTTGTTCTCCACCCCCTGAAAACACTCGATGCCCATTTTCCTACACCGAGCACCCACTACGACGTTTCGTTCTGTGGAAATCACCAAGACAGGTACACCGGCCTGCTGTAACCGGTTCATGCCCAGGCTGTCACTCCGATCACACCACACGGATTCAACCCCATCTTCACTTACTAGGACCTTGTTGTCTGTGAATACGCCGTCAAAATCGAAGACTACCAGTTCCAACGGATGTGGCAACGATTCTCTCTCCTCTTCCTGTTTTCGTCTCTTCAGTATCCACTCGCATAACTCGAGGTCTTCCTTCGAGTCGACCTGAAACGAACTCCAGTAGTCCATCTCGTAAACCGTGACCGTCCCCCCTAGACGATTATTGAGCGTATTCAGAACCCACGGTTTGAACACATAGATGGAACCGTTCTCCCTATATTCTTCCGGAAAATCCTGCTCGCGCGGGCGCGCCCGATAATCATAATTGACTGACTGCAAGCCATCCTTGTCTTTCCGCCACACAAATGTGTCGTTTCTGCATCCTGAAAAAATGGAGTCCGCCCCTTCGCGCAGGATCTTCTCAATGGCGCGATCTACGTCGCCACATCTACGAATCGGAGAGGTGCATTGGAGGAAGACGACAAGGTCAGGATTCCATCCTTCGCCTTGCTCTAGATGCGTCAGCGCATGACGTAGGGCCGATTCTGAACTCGCACTATCGGTGGCGAGTTCGGCCGGGCGCCAGATTACTTCTGCCCCGTGAGATGACGCAATGGAGGCGATCTCTCGATCATCTGTAGACACGAAAACACGTTGAACGTGCGATGACCGCCTCGCATGTTCCACGGAATGGGCCACAAGCGGCATACCTGCCAATTCAACGAGGTTCTTTCTCGGCAGCCTCTTTGACCCGCCCCGCGCTGGAATGATGCAGCATATCTTCAAGGCTCAGATCCAGGAGAAACAGTAAATCTGCGAGGCTCCACGATTAGCACTCAACCAATGCGACGCAGCTTCGCCATGATGGGCTTTTCACTCTCGTAAACCGTCTTCACTCCATCTCCCAATGCCATCTCGCTGACTCTGATATCCCGCACCAATCGTTGAAACCCCTGCGGTTCGACAGACGCGGATTGATCGCTGCCCCACATGCTCCGGTCCAGAGTGATATGCCGTTCGACCATGCATGCCCCAAGCATGACCGCCGCAAGCGTCGTTTGCAGCCCTACCTCATGACCCGAGTACCCAATTGGGCAATCAAACTCCGCCCTTAACAAGTTAATCACTCTCAGGTTCAGCTCCTCAGGTCTTGAGGGATACGTACTTGTGCAGTGTAGCAGGATCAGGTTATCCGTCCCGCCCAACACCTCTACCGCGTGGCGAATCTGTTGCATGCGACTCATCCCCGTAGATAGCACAACAGGACGACCTCTGGCCCTATGATGGCGCAACAGTTTGTCGTCGGTAAGGCACGCTGAAGCGATCTTGTAGTACGGGGGATGAAATTGTTCCATAAAATCCACTGACTCTTCGTCCCAACACGAAGCGGTCCACAGCATTCCTTTCGCTTTACAATATTCGTCAATCTCGGCATATTCCTTAATGCCAAACTCCAATCCTCGTTTCAGGTCGCCATTCGTCGTTCCAAACGGACTCTCTCTCTGCCGTGCTCGCTCCTCCGCTGAGTAGACGACCTCTACCGTCCGCTTCTGAAACTTCACAGCGTCCGCGCCGGCCTCCGTCGCCGCATCGATTAATCTCTTCGCAATCTCTATGTCCCCATTGTGGTTGATGCCAATCTCTGCCACCACAAAACACAGTCCTCCTTCTCCTACTAGACGATCACCAATTCTTGCTTTTCGCTTCATGATTCTTACCCACCCCCATTTGCCAATTCCAATATCGTACCTCTCATCTTCTCCCTACACAGCGTCATGCAACAAATAAGTATGCGTCGGACGAGAATGTTCAATCGACATAGAAGATCCGTCGCGCGCCCGCATCAGGTGCAAACTGGCAAGCGTCACCCCCGGGCAGGTCGTAATCGTAGTCCCTCGACCTCCAAAGGGAGCTAGAAACTCACTAACATCCTTACCGAACAGCCCCTCAAGCGAGCGTTCAACCCCACCGAACGGAGGAATCACCCCAAAGGTCGCTTCACGCATTGCCCCGTCTGCTCTTAGAAGCAACGAATGTGGGGTGGCGCTTTCGTCGTATGATGGGTTGGACGAATGATTTATCAGCAAAAGGCTGCTGATAAATCCATTATTCGCAATTGCTTTTGGGTTAATTCCCCTAAAGCCCGCGTGGCGCTTGCGCGTTGGATCATTGAGGATGCGTGCAAAGCCGCCAGTTCTGTATGTCGTGTAGACCTGATCACCAATGTAGGTCATAGAGTAACTCCCCGGCGAGGATCGAAAGCCATCGGTGCGCCCGCGGGACATCACAAGGGTGGCCATGTAGTTGTCGGGCGGTAATCCTAATTTTTCTATAACGTCAGTAACATCAATATCGATCGACCCTCCGGGGGGATAGCTTTCTGGTACTTTAGATACACCTAGCATTTCTCCCTTTCGAGACGTGACTATAATCCGGAACCTAAGACGCCCGCGCACATCGCCCGACACAAGCATGGTTCCGTATTCGTGCATGCAATCACGCACACCGGCCCAACCTTGCCGTAGGGCGTGTTTTACCACTCCGGGAAATCTCGCAAGATTGAAGCTTTTGAAGTCAGACCTGATCGAAAAGGACGCAAGAGTCCTCAGCCCCATAAAGGTGGGGAATCCAAATCTTGGCTCCCACGGCTTCCAAGCGTCCTTGCTCAGCATACCCTACCTCGCTAACAGAAATGGTGAATATTGAAATCACCGGAGCGAGATCTAATGAATGTGAACGGCCCCTGGATGTTTGATCCGACTGCTTCTATGCCGATCGTGCCCGCCTGCCGTGCGATTGCCGATACATCGGGAAAGATCGCATGCAAAGGCAGTCGAATGCTTCCGCGCGGCGGAATAGGCGTCATCTTCCTTTCTGCCAAAACCGTTCCCTGGCTGTTACGGATCCGGACTGTCCACTCCGTTGACCCCTCAACCTCGTCCATACCATAGTACGCGCTCATAACAATCAGCTCCGTGTCCGGAAAGAGCAATGGTCGTATCACGCATAACCACGGCTCGCTTTGCATCCGTTCAAATCGCATGGGTTCCCATTCGTGGGAGAAGTCTGCGTGTCCAGCGTCGTCGTAATAGAACACATAGTACCCAGTTCCGGCCCGCCGAGCCCTGAACTCTGGTATCGTATCAGGAACCATACTCAACCCAGCGGTGCCTTCGAGGTCTTCCTTCAGCTCGGCCAGATCATATTGCAGTTGTCCCCGATATGGCAGGTGAAACTCCCGTGTCCCGGCCACCTTACCCGACTGCGTGAAAAACCACACATAGACCGTCGCTCCTGTCCTAACGTCTGGAAACAACTCAGAGAAGTAATTATAGACACAAAGCCGAGTGTGAAATCCCTTGCTTTCACGGACGTAGACTACTGTTGGAACAAAACGTTCCCGAACAAATTCTTCTGGCCCAACACTCTGCATGTTCCTAGTCTTACTCATCCCACCCCCACAGATCCGTCCCTCCCACCTTTTTCGGCAGCGCCTTCCCTTCGATATTCGCAATGCGATGAATCGCGGCTCTGTCTAGCGGCGTCGTGGACTTGTAGCTGTCACCGATATCCAGGGCCCCATAACGCTCTCCAAGCTCGTTGGCCAACAGGACCGCATTAGCTCCAGCCCCAATATCCATTACCGTACCACGCACATAGTTTCGCAACTCGTCGAGCACCTATGCCGCCCGCCCATGCTTGTGAGCAAAACGTCGACGGATACCGATTGCTGCCCATCGTGACAGGAATTTCCGCCAATCCGTTCCTTTGCATATCAGCTCCTGCTGATCCTCACCGATCACAGCCCCCACCATGCTCCGCCTCCGCCTGCTAAATTCCGAATGCCCTATGTGCGTGACTGTCCGTTGACACACATCTCGGCCGCAGGCCGGATGAAAGCATAGACAAAATCTTCTTGTGCTTCCCATAACTCGACGCCACACCATTCATCCCTTCATCACACGTCGAAGAATTTTCTCGAGCCCCTGTCTCTCGTTCCCATCCAACCCGAGACGATACACAGTCGCTACATAACCCAAACAAACGCAACCGAACAAAGCCATAAGCTCCACGAGCCCCTCCGGCTTGATGTATACCCTCGTCAGTGCGAACACCCCAAGACCCGCGACTCCCGCACAGACCATTGGCACAGCAACCACATACCGATAAAGTTCCCTGTAGCTTATCTTTAGCCAATCCTGCTGAACCTTGACCGTCCCATAGGCTATAACTATTCCATTGGCGAGCAGACCACCAATGACACTCCACAATCCGAACATCCCAATAGTACTGACCATAACTGCGATCAAAACCACACCACCCACGACATTATACGGCAAAACCTGGACGTACTGTTCTCTCCGCGTCAACATTGCATTTATCAAACCCACAAGAAACATCACATACTGCCAACTCAGATAGCCTCGCAACACGTTTGCCAGAAACACATATTCCTCTCCCACCCAAATCCTCAAAATCTCCTCCGAAAACACGAAAATGAAAGCACTCACCGGTGTCAGAAATAGGTAGCAGTACCTCGCGCTTCGAAGCATCAGCTTACATAGCTTATCTTGCATCCCAAGGGAATCCCAGAAAGCCGCAGCCGCAAACACTGCCGTGTTAGCCCCGGCCTGCAACGATTTCAGTGCTGTCGGTATCTTTTTGATGATCGCAAAATGCGCCATATCTTTCACACCAAGGAAATACGCGACAAAGATCTCGGGCATCTTTTGGTAGAAAACATAGAACAGTCTATTCAGAAACACTTGCCAGCTCAAGGGCCATATGTTTCGCAGGCTCGACCATGAAAAATAACATGGATTCAGCGTGAATAGTCCTTCATACCGACTAGCAGCAACTACGACAAATATCAGCAAGAAGATAGACCCTACGACTTGTTCCGCTATTACGAATCCTACGATACTATTCGAGAAGATTAGGAATACGAAAATCACCACTCCGTAGACTACTCTTTCAATGATTTCCCACGCCCGCAATGTTACGAGGTCTTGAACGCTTGAATAAAACGCCTTTAAAACGAAAGCTGGAAAGTTAAACAGAAAAGAAACTGCATAGATAGTTAAGCCTATTCGACTCTGTTCAGCATATTCCTGGGGAATTTGGAAGACCCGCGAAAATAAGAGCTCACTAAAGGTAAATACAAACAGTGCGCATAGGGTACCAATAAACAAGAAAATGACGAAGCTTGTCATAAGTAAATTCCTAAAATCTGAAAAATTCCCCTGGGCATAGAATTGGGTTAAATACCTTGTACTAGCGTTATAAAGTCCAATATCTGTATACGCCAGCAAGCCAGATATACTAAACAGCTGGACAATCAGAAGCACTCCATATTTTTCGGCTCCGAGCTGCCAGACCATGTACGGTAGCAGGACCAATCCCACGCCTAGAGCAACGCCTTGCTGGACCCAGCCTAGGAAGGTATGCTTAACAAGATGTCCCGCTTCAGGTCCTTTGGTTATTTTCATAGCTCCGCCGGAAATATCCCTGATTATCATTCGTAGAATATACTCTAACCGACGAATACTCGCCCACTACCTTTAGAAAGGCGTCCTTTCTGGCCGCCTGACTTGCCACAATACCATCATAATCGGCACCCACCTTGCCCAACCGCCCCAGGATCCCGCGAACGTGTTCCACACTGAATTTCTTATCCGAGCGCGCCTGTACCCTCTTCAAAAAGGAGCGCAATCGAGAAAACACAGATAATCCCGTCACGACAATTATCAACAACTGGGCTACGCCACGAAACCTTCCCTGTGCCAGTATGACCTTGACCCTAAAACTCCACCACCCGCCCGTTTCTCTCTTGTCACAATCTTCTCTAAGTACCCGCTCTATCGCATCTGCCACCCGACTGCAGCACCGGCCATCGTTTGCGTAATAGAATTCTTCGATAATTTTCTTTCTGTTCGCCTCTACCTCCACCGGCACCTCGAGCTTTTTTCCGTCCAATACCGTCTTAACCATTTCTTCCAGCTTCGCAAGTGAAACTGCCCTATGACTGACCGCTACGGTAGACGGTTGCTCCAGCAATGGCGCCTTAATCCATCGCAAAAAGATCGGTTCCTTTCCCATCAAAAATGTTTCTATCGCGGTTGAACAATTATGATGGATCACCACCTTTGCTTTTTTGACCCACTCAAATATACTGCCGCCTTGTATGACCTTAACATTCTCTTGCTCTTGCCCCGCAAAAACAGTCTCATAAAGCCTCTTGTCCTCAAATGGATGCGGCCGCACTACAAATAAAACATCTGGAAAGCGGCTTGCTAGGTATTTTGTCGTCCTCAAGATTTCTGCCTGTGAAACTTGACTCTGCTTGACAAGCTCCTTCACATATTGCTTTTCATAACCCATACCTCTGACAAGTTCCTCCGTTTCTTCATCAGCGGACTGAAAGCGCGGGTTAATGATGGGAAAGTTTGTATTCACCAAGATTACTTTTTCGTTCTCAATGTGAACCTCTGGGACCGCATCGATCCATGGCCTCGTCGCAAAATCGTAGCGGGGGCACCCAGTGAGCTCTAAAGTTAGGGACATCGACCCTGCATATTTCGATAGGGCTTCCAATTGCCGTCGCCCCCAAAGACAATAGAGGCTGAGTTGATCGAGATATGGCGATGCGGCTTTTGCAAAGGCTTCAACGTCTTTGCGAATACCGCCTTCAGTGTCAAGGACGCCAATGAGAATTCCTAATTTGTTGCAAGCCTCAATGAAGGATATATTTGCAAAGCGGACATAGTTTACCAGTACAAGATCAGGCTGGAACAAGAAGACCTCATACCGTTGGTACATTGGCACCAGATAGACTTCAATTCCCCGCTTGGCAAGTTCGCAAGCTAGGAGGACCATGCCGTCAAGGTCGCGAACAGGATGATCGACAATCAAACAAACTCTTCTCATAAAGGTCTTCCTATTTCAGAAGTAAGAAATCCAAACTTATTCTATTTTGTTAAACGTCAACCAATGTGAAAACTAACCTGGATTACACGACGAGGTTCCAGGTCAAGGGGGTCCCGCGAGCTATATCCCTTGACGCTTTTCTTCCCAGGATCTCTTTGAAATGACGGGTATGCAAGCCATTTCCTGGCCGTATGCTCCTCACGGTGTGCGTGGTAAAACACTGACCAGCCTTCATCTGTTCCACCACGAACAGCGAGCGCCGAAATACTCGGCTCTTGGCTTCGTGCTCGCTTACTCCGTAGTGAACCTGGCCGAGTGCCTTTTCAGCACTGCGAATGGCTTCTACCATCTGCTTGAACTCCTCAGGCTCAAGCGAAAACGCACTATCCGGACCAGGGTTGCGACGGGATAGGGTAAGGTGCTTCTCAACAATGGACGCTCCTAACGCTACACCCGCAACGGGGACAGCAATACCCAGGCTATGATCAGAAAGGCCTACCGGTACCCGAAATGCCTCTGCTAGGTGTGGTATTGTTCGTAGATTCATTTCTTCCGGTGGAGCCGGGTAAGCACTCGTGCACTTGAGTAAAGCAATCTCCTTAGCGCCGGCAGTACGGGCCGCGTCAACTGCCTCTTCGATCTCTCCCAGAGTGGCCATGCCCGTAGAGATAATAAGTGGCTTGCCCGATCGGGCCATCTTTTCAATCAAAGGAATATCTACGATCTCAAATGACGCCACCTTGTGAACAGGTACACCCATCTCCTCAAGGAAGTCCACAGCTGAAGGATCAAAACCTGTGCAAAATAGGTGCAAGCCAAGGTCATCGGCGACGGCTTTAAGTTTGGGCTGCCACTCCCAGGGTGTGTATGCTTCGCTATAAAGATCATGGAGCGTGCGGCCATCCCAAGGGGTTCCTCCCCCAATGCGGAACTGCTCTTCGTCTGAACGTATCGTAAGCGTGTGAGGAGTATAAGTCTGTAGCTTTACTGCGTCTGCGCCTGCGTGCTTCGCCGCCTGTACAATACGAACCGCTCGATCATAGTCCTGCGCGTGGTTCGCCGACATTTCGGCTACCACGTAAACCGGCTCTCCTCCGCCGATGCGACGCCCTTTTATCTCAATATAAGCATTCATATCAAATTCACTTCCGCATAACTAGATGGTTTGCCTCACATCCGCCGACGATGGTCTCTCCCGCCTTACTGTATCCCGATTTCATAAATGCACGCATTGATGCGTCATTGCCTTGCTTCATATATGCATGAATCGTGATAACGTGTGAGATATTGAACAGCCTTTGAGAGGCACACTGAATAATTATGCTCCCGTAACCCTTACCTCGAAATTTCTCGTCCATACTTACCGAAATGACAGCTTCGTTTCCGTCAATATCGTGTCGAACCTGTCCGACGGGTATGTCTTCGGTATTAACTGCGATGAAGAATGCACAATTAGGATCGCTTATCTTTGACTTAAACCATTGGACATGCTGGTCCCATGGAATCGGATCTGGACGAAATGAAACTGAGCGCGTAACCGGGTCGTTAGCCCACTCCCAAAGTAACTTGCAGTCATCCTCGCGAACTCTCCTTAATCTGATCCTCTCACCTTTGATCTGCATCAAGGCTCTTTCAGCTCCTTCTCCATCAACGACGGAACGGCACTTTTGGGCTATTTGATAACGCGTTTGCGCTGTTATCATGACCTTTGTTATTGCCGTCGCTATGTCGTCGCAAGAGATCTTCTCGTGCCAGCCTAGATTGACACTAACCCCTGTTCTGCTTAGATGCTCTGCAACCGCACGATGGTTTTCGCTCATAGCGACAACGAGGCTCGGTACGCGCATAAAGACCAGCTCCCACGAAGTAGAACCTGCCGATGCGATCGCCGCATCGGCCCACGCCATTAATTCCGGCATAGCCACTACATTGTTCTGAAGGCGCATGGGAAATCGCGAAGTCCGAACCGCCGATTGGATTTCGTTAAAGTAAGGATTGTTTCCTCCCACCACAACGCTCGCTTCGACGTGGTTTACCTCGACTAGTTGTAACCCTTCAATGACCCTGGTGGTGAAGTTATGGGGATCGCTACCACCCAGCGTGACCAGTACGTTGCGACCGACTTCCGGTATCGGCCTCTCCCAATTCATCCATCTTAAGAACTCTCGCCGCAAGAGCGCATAACGAGTGCCCAACAATAGTCGCGTATACGGTTCTCTGGCCTCGTACAGACCCTGATGGGCATTGAGGTTCTGATTCAACACGAAATCGGCATAGTAGTACTCCGAATGTCCATGGTCGTCAAGAAACAGTAGACGTAACCCAGACTCTTTGACGATTCGCTGATAGTCCGCTCCGAAGTGATACCCATCTACCACAATCCATGTGGCATTCCTCTGGATCGCCTGCTTAACAGTTTGGGAAGCATCATCAGCGCTACCCCGTTCAGCAGAAAGGTGGACCACCTCCATTCCCTCTGCTCTGAGGCGCGGCTCTAGTGCTGATGCTCCTGGAGAAATCACGAAGATGACATGTCCGCCTGCATCCTGCCACCCCTGCGCGAGCGCCAAACAGCGCATCACGTGGCCGATTCCAATCTCGATGGTGGCGTCGCCTCGTATTACAAGTGTCTTTACCACTGCTACCCCTGCCCGAGTGTCTTATGACTAACGTGAATGTTTAATTCCGCCAAGTCAGGATCACGCGTCAAAAGTGCGAGTACGTCGCGCCAGCTGAAAATTCCTCCGTTTGCTAGCCGAGTGTAGATTGCTCGTACAAAGTTAAGATCTTCTTGGGTGTCAACTGTCCAACGGTGCTGGCTATGATTAGTCTCCGCTGTCACCGAAAGCAGCTTGAACAAGCAAGGATTTTCGTAAATGTACGGAGTGACATGAACACGTTGATAGGGCTTCACTGCCTCATGATAGGCTTGCCCCAAAGCAGAAGTCGTCATCACCTCTGTATCTAGACCCCGAGGATACGTTCGCATTAGCGTATTGCTAGCATAGTCGAGTAATTGACTTAAGAAAGCGTAGATGACATGGTCTATCACGCCTGGATCAATAAGGGGACAATCGGACGTAATCCGAACGACGACTTGAGCTCCATAGGTTTTGGCAGCCTCGTAGTAACGACCTAGCACGTCCTGCGTATCGCCGCGGAAGACGGGTACGTCCAGGCGCTTGCACTCGGTCAGAATGGCGTCATCGGGTTGCTCTAGGGTAGTGGCCACGACGACATCGTTCAACAGATTGGCCCGTCGGGCGCGACCCACCACTCGGGACAACATTGTCTCCCCATCGATGTCTTTAAGCACCTTCCCAGGCAAACGAATAGAGCCTGTTCGAGCCTGAATGATGGCAACAATCCGTCCCTTCATTTCTCCACCGCCAATGCAGCTCGGTGCCAATTATCCTGCATGAAAACCCTACCGGCTGGCATTGGGTAATTGAGTCATCGTTGATGCATATACTACACCTTCAAATACTTTGCATTCGGTTCAATCCTCAGCATTATAGCGCGTAGGCCTTCAATACTTTCCTGACTGCTTCAATCACATTTCTTGCATCGGTGTCTGTCATAGCCGGAAATATGGGTAGGCTGAGTATTCGTTGATATGCCGCCTCGGATACGGGGCACTCTCCGGATTTTGTTCCGAATCGCTGCCGATAGAAAGGATGGAGATGCAGGGGTATGTAATGAACGTTCACTCCAATACCTTCGGCCCGCAGCGCAGCGAATATCTCAGCGCGGCTCCCCTTTAATTTCTCTAGCACAAGTTGTACGACATAAAGATGGTAGGCGTGATCAACTTCAGGCCGCACCATAAGGGGTTCAAGCCCGGGTAACCCTAGAAGAGTTTCGTTGTAACATCGTGCAATCTGCTGTCGGCGCTTAACGAATCCCGGTAGTTTCTGCAATTGACTCATGCCCAGCGCGCACTGAAAGTCAGTCAGGCGATAGTTGTAGCCTAAGTCCACCATCTCGTAGAACCAGGAGCCACGGTCCTCGCGCTGTCGATAACCGTTGGTGACGCCGTGATTGCGAAACAGCCGTAACCGTCTAACCACTTCGGCGTCATCGGTGGTAATCATCCCTCCCTCGCCCGTTGTCATGTGCTTAACAGGATGGAAGCTGAAGGTGCTTAAGTCGGCTAGCGAACCAACCGCGTGCCCCTTGTATCTACCACCTAGAGCATGACAAGCATCAGCCACCAGCAACAAACCGTGTCTATCACAGATGGCTCGCAGGGCATCATAATCGCACGGCTGGCCAGTATAATCCACAGCGATAATCGCCTTCGTGCGTGGCGTAATCTTTGCCTCGACGAGACTAGGATCAAGTAGCAATGCGTCGGGATCTACATCGGCGAAAACCGGCGTACCGCCCTGAAAGACCACGCAGTTGCCCGTGGCCGCAAAGGTTATGGCCGGAACGATCACCTCGTCGCCCGGCTTAATGCCGATGGCATACATGGCAGCATGCAGTGCGGCCGTACCGCTACTCACTGCCACAGCCCAACATGCACAGACGAATTTGGCGAAGGCTTGCTCGAACTCGGCCACCCTAGGCCCGGTTGTTAGGAAATCCGATCGCAAGACTTCAACGACTGCTTGGATGTCGTCTTCACCAATCTCTTGATGACCGTACGGCAACATGGTTTTGCGAACTGGCCGCCCGCCATTGATTGCCAGGTTCGCTCCCTCTTCCCGCACTACTCCCACTCGACAAGCCTCCGCAATCCTTCAGGTGAGAGCCAACGAGTATTTGTGTCGCTCGTATAGCGAAAACCATCGAGCAGCGGCTTGCCGCTGCTCCAGTTTTCATTCCGCCACCAGGGATGTACAGGCTGGATGACATACATATCGTCTACCTCAACTGTGTGACGTGCTTCGTCCTCAGACACGAGCACCTCATGAAGTTTTTCTCCTGGCCGGATCCCTATGTATTCTATTTTGCAGTCTGGCGCCACAATCTTGGCAAGGTCCATTATGTTCATGCTGGGAATCTTCGGCACAAATATCTCGCCTCCCTGCATTAACTCAATACATTTGATCACAAACTCGACTCCCTCCTCTATAGTGATCCAGAAGCGGGTCATGCGTGGATCTGTTACTTTAATTTCCCCATTTTTACGCTGTTCCATAAAAATCGGTACTACGCTACCTCGGCTACCTACCACGTTTCCGTAGCGAGTACAGCTGAAACGAGGCCCCATCCTTCCTGAGTACGAATTTCCCTGCACGAACAACTTCTCCGCACAAAGCTTTGTGGCCCCATAAAGGTTGATTGGATTCACAGCTTTGTCGGTGCTAATCGCCATGACCTTCTCTACCTTTTGGTCAATGGCAGCCTCAATCACGTTTTTCGCCCCAATGATATTCGTCTGTACGGCTTCAAAGGGATTGTATTCACAGGCAGGTACCTGTTTGAGTGCTGCTGCGTGGACCACAATGTCTACTTCATGGAAAGCCCGATTTAGGCGCTCACGATCCCGCACATCACCAATAAAATAGCGCATCGGCGAACCCTTAGTGTCAGGGAACTGCTGCCGCATCTCGTGCTGTTTGAGTTCATCCCGACTGAAGATGATAAGCTTTTTCGGCTGGTAACGCTCAAGGAGAACTCCTGTAAATTTCCTACCGAAAGAACCTGTTCCGCCAGTAATCAAAACAACCCTGCCGTTAATCATAACAATGGATATCCACTTTGCATGCGTCGCTTTGAGGGAGCCGTTTGGCCTGGTGTGCCTGGGTTCGGGCGGTCACAATGAGAAAATTGGCTTTTTCAAGGAGCGGAGGATCATGGGCAAGCATGAGCTGCGGGACTTTCAGGGCTTCGGGAGGGATCTCCCCGGTGCGATCGTATCCCGCTTCAAGCTCCCGAATGCAACTATGATCGATGTCGAAGCCAATGGTCGGGAGGACCCGGCCGAAGGCAGTGGCTAGCGACAGACCGACGTAGCCCAGTCCGATCACACCTATGCATTCGATGGGAAGTGGGTTCATTGGGTTCATGGGGTTTGTTGGGTTTGTTGGGTTTGTTGGGTTTGTTGGGTTTGTTGGGTTTGTTGGGTTTGTTGGGTGCATTGGGTTCATTCGGCGCCGACGGCGACGGCCTTCACCCATTGCCGGTTTTCGAGGTACCACTTGACCGTCTGCTCAAGCCCTTCCTCCCAGGTCGTTTGCGGCGACCATCCCAAAAGCCGCCGAGCCTTGGAGAGATCGGCCCAGGTCGCGGGAACGTCCGCCGGATGACCAGGACGGAATTCAATCACCGCGTCTCGCCCCAGCAGGCGCTCGGTGGTCTTGATGATCTGCCGCAGCTTGACGGGACGGTCGCTACCCAGGTTAATGATTTCAAAGCCGACCGGCTTGAGCCCCAGGAGCGTTCCCCGCGCAATATCGTCCACATAGGTAAAGTCCCGCTCCTGTAACCCATCGCCGTAGAGGATCACCGGTTCCCCCTCGGCGATCCACTTGATGAACCGAAAGATGCTCATGTCGGGCCGACCCGCGGGGCCGTAGACGGTGAAATACCGGAAGATCGTCACGTCAAGCCCGTAGAGATGGTGATATGTGTAGCAGAGAGTCTCCGCCGCCTTCTTGGACGCGGTATAGGGGGAGAGCGGTCGATCACTGGGAGCATCCTCACGAAACGGCCGCTCGCCCTCACCATAGACGCTCGATGTGGAAGCCAGGATGAATTTCCTAATGCCGAAGTTCCGACAGAACTCCAGCAGATTGAGGGTGCCGATGACATTGGTCTGGAAATAGGGCCA